>Ga0136617_10002724_pt1 | contig 15717 bp, 13 predicted proteins | sample AntDrymUQ3222106_2_FD_129672 | JGI IMG/M metagenome (GOLD analysis project Ga0136617, IMG submission 129672) | Polar desert sand microbial communities from Dry Valleys, Antarctica - metaG UQ322 (21.06) | ecosystem: Environmental > Terrestrial > Soil > Desert | place: Antarctica: Dry Valley...
CGGCGTGGAGCAAAGCGTCGCGCCGCTCGCGCGCGTCGGGATCCAGGAGCCGCTCTGCGCGATCGAGACGGCCGGCGGAGACGCGAGCCACAGCGCGCGCCTGCTGCTCGGGAAGCTCGGGCGCAGCCGAGTCCACCCACGCCCGCACGGCGCTCTCGGACAGCCGCCGGAACGGCACGGGCTGGCAGCGCGAGCGGATCGTCTCGGGTAGAGGCCCGAGCTCGTCGGCGACAAGCACCATCGTCGCGTATTCCGGCGGCTCCTCGAGATCCTTCAACAGCGCGTCGGCGGCGTCGTCGCCGAGCAGGTGCGCGTCGAGCACGAGATAGACGCGGCGATCGGCCTCGAACGGTCGCATGTGCAGGTCGTGATGCAGCTCGCGGATCCGGTCGATCCGGATCATGTCGCCAAGCGCCTCGATCACCGTCAGGTCGGGGTGAGTTCGCTCGCTTACCCGACGCGCGTCGCCGAGCAGCGCCCCCGCGAACGCAAATGCCGCTGCCCGCTTGCCGACGCCCGCCGGACCGTGGAAGAGGAAGGCGTGTGCGTTCCCCTCGGCGAGCGCCGCGGTCAGCAGGCGCTTCGCCTGGAGCTGCTCCGGAAGCCCGTCGAAGGGATAGGCGACCACGGTCACCACCACCCGATCGTCGGGAAGCCGGCGTCTGCACGGAGACACTGCCAGGCGAAGAGCGCCGCCCCGACATCGCCCGTCCACAAGGAGTAGCGACCGCGACCGTGTCGTGTGCGCTCGGCGTCCACCTGGTCGAGCGCGTGCACAGCGAATGCCTTCGCACGCTCGAGCCAGACCTCGTTCCCCGTTCGCTCGAGCAGGGCGAGGAACGCAAAGCCGTTCCCCGCGGTGCCGTGACAGAGCCCGGCCCCCTTTCGGAGTGGTCCCGCCTCCCACGTCAGCTCGGCGCCGCCGAGGAGGATCGCGTCGAGCTCCGGGTCGGTCGGCAAGGACGCGAGCGAGCACACCATCCCGGGCGCGCCATGACACCACTGCACGCGGATTCCCTGTGACTGCTCGAGTGGCGCTCCGACTCGCGTCGGCCAGTTCGCTCGCCCGTTCCCCGAGACCGCCTGAGAGCGAGCAACTGCCGTCGCCCCGCGTGCGAGAGCGACGCGACGATCCTCGTCGAGGAGGCTCTTGCGGAGCAGGACGGCGACGTTGCCGGCGAAGCCGTGTGCCGGGCCCAGGAACACTGCACGGTTCCCGTAGAGCTCCTGCGTCCACCAGTCGTGCTCCGGATCCTGGGCGGCGAGCAGCGCGTCCGCGGACGTCAGCGCCGCTGCGCGCCAGCGCTCGTCTCTCGTTCGCTCGTACATGACGTGCGCGGCGAGCATCGTCCCCGGCGAGCCCCACATCAGCTCCAGCGTCTCGTTGCCGGCATTCTCGTGGACGCATTCGAGCAGGCGCGCGGCGCGAGCTGGGTCGGGTGCGATCCGGTCCGCGACAAGGAGGGTGCCCGCCTCGCCCCTCCACAGCCCAGGGACGACGGGGTGCTCGTCGTCGGCGTTCGCGAGGTAGTCGGCGTGGAGTTGCGAAGCTGCGGGGCGATAGTCGCGACGAAGCTCGACGGCACCTGCCCGCGCGAGCGCATCGAGCGCCCACAGGATGCCTGCGGCCCCCGTCCAGAGCGCGTGGGTCGTGTAGACGTTCCGTCCGAGATACTCCTCGTCGGCCGGGTGCAGGGGCCACCAGCTGTCGGCAATGAACTGATCCTCGGTATCGGCAACGATCGCGCGGATCCGATCCAAGACTGCCATGTCCTGCCAGGGCGCCCCTCCACACCGCTCGTGCGCCTCAGGAGCGAAGAGCGTCGCCGTCACGCGAGGACGAGCAGGTCGGCGATCTCGTCGGCGAGCTCGGCGGCGGGCCGTACGCCGTCCAGGACGACGTAGCGGTCGGGAAAGCGGCGTGCGAGCTCCGTGTACGCCTGAGTCACGCGACCGTGGAACTCCCGACCCTCGCGTTCGATCCGGTCGAGCGACCGCCCCAGCCGCTCGGCGTGAGCGGCGACCCCGATCTCCAGCAGGACTGTCCGCTCGGGCAGCAACCCTCCGACCGCGACGAGGTTCAGCTCGAGCACCGCATCGACGCCGAGCCCCCGCGCGAGCCCCTGATAAGCGAGGGACGAGTCGATATAGCGATCAGAGATCACGATCGCCCCCCGCTCGAGCGCGGGCCGGATCACCTCGCCGACGTGCTGCGCACGCGCCGCCGCGTAGAGCGCCGCCTCGGCCCACGGCGCGACGTGTCCGCCGTGGAGCACGAGCGCCCGGATCTCCTCGCCGAGCGGCGTTCCGCCCGGCTCCCGGGTCGAGACGACCTCCCGCTCCCCGGCCCGCAGTCGCTCGGCGAGCAGCCGAGCCTGGGTCGTCTTGCCGCTGCCGTCGAGCCCTTCGAAGGTGATGAACACGGTCCCGTAGGATAAGCCTGTGCGCGCGCTCGTCACCGGCGGAGCCGGCTTCATCGGCTCGCACCTCGTCGATGCGCTCGTCGAGAGAGGCGACGAGGTCGTCGCGCTCGACGATCTCTCGACCGGCAGACGAGAGCATGTGCACTCAGCAGCCGAGCTCCTCGTGCACGACGTGCGCGAGCCGTTCACGACCGACGCCGAGCTTCTCTTCCACCTCGCCGCGCAGGCCGATGTGGGCACGTCCATGGAGCGGCCGTCGTTCGACGCGGAGGTGAACGTGGTCGGAACGGTCAACGCGCTCGAGGCCGCGCGCGCAGCGGGTGCGCATCTCGTGTTCTCGTCCACCGGCGGTGCGATCTACGGCAACGTCGACGGCCCCGCGTCCGAGGACGCACCACTCGTCCCGGTCTCCGCCTACGGGCTCGCGAAACGCTCGGCCGAGGTCTACATCGACGGCTGGAACCGGATCTTCGGGCGCCACCACGTCACGCTGCGCTTCGCCAACGTCTACGGGCCGCGCCAGTCGGCCTCGCTCGAGGGCGGTGTGATCGCGATCTTCCTCGAGCGGCTCGTCGCCGGCGAGCCGACGACGATCTTCGGCGACGGAACGATCACTCGCGACTTCGTCCACGTCGACGACGTCGTCCGGGCCCTACTTGCCGCGGCCGACCACCGCACGGGTGTCTTCAATGTGGGCACCGGAATCGAGACGAGCGTCGCCGAGCTGCACGCGCTCTGCGAGCAGGCGGTCGGCGTCGACGCCCCGCCTGCCTACGGGCCGCCGCGCGCGGGCGACGCCCAGCGCAGCGTCCTCGATCCGGCCCGCGCCAGCGAGAAGCTCGGGTTCAGCGCGACAGTCGCGCTCGGTGAGGGAATCGCGTCGACGGCGGGGAAGGACTGAGCGCGGCGCGGGCGAACCCGTGAGCGCTGTGGATCACCCGCTCCGCCTGATCGACGCCGACACCGTCCAGACCTGGCGCACGAGGACGATGGTGCTCGCGGGAGTCGCCGCCGCAGAGCTCGTGCTCGTCCTAGTGCTCGGTGGCGCCTTGTTCGTCAAGCCTGCAAATCCGGCCGACGTGATGCGCACGCGGCCGCTCTTCGAGGTCGTACCGGGCGTGGTCACGGGGAAGGCGCCCGCGCCGGCGGTCGCGGCCAAGCGCAAGCGACCGGCGCCGACCACGGGCGCCGAGCTGCCACGACGCAAGGTCTCGGTACTCGTGCTGAACGGGAACGGCCGCCAGGGCGCAGCCGCCCTCGCGGCGAGCCGCGTGACTCGGCGCGGCTATAAGATCGGTGGGGTCGCCAACGCGCCGAGCCACTCCTACGCACGCTCGATCGTGCTCTACCGCCCGGGCTTCAGGGGCGAGGGACGTCGCCTCGCGCTCGACCTCGGGGTCGGGATCGTCAGCCCGCTCGACGGGATGCGACCGACACAGCTCCGCGGCGCTCACGCCGTGCTGATCCTCGGCGGGTAGGCACATCTGCTGCGCAGCTGTCCTATTCGCAGGCGCCCCGGTTGACCGCGTCGCGCGCGACGTCGAGCGGGCCACCCTTGCTCCAGCGGCGGCTCTTCGGATCAAGTGTGTAGGCGGCATTCAGCGAGGTGTAGGCCGCACACAGGTCACGCGTCGCAAACAGGTGGTACCGACCGAGCTCGACGAGCGGCTCGGGGTTCTCAGGCTGCATCCGCACCGCCTGCTCGTACCACTGCGCCGCCACGCGCACGCGTCCCTCCCGGTCTGCGATCAGCGCGCGCACGTAGAGCGGCTCGAGCGAGAGCGGATCGAGCGTCCTCGCGCGTGAGGCAAGCGAGCCGGCGCGATCGGTGCGGCCGTTGACGTCGAGCTCGACGTAGGCCTTGTCCACCGCCTCGTCGGCGAGTCGTGGAGAGGCGAGCGAGGCGAGGATCGCGACTCCGACGGCAACGAGCGAAAGCGCAGGGAGCGCTCCGGCGCGCGCCGCAACGGCAGGCCGCCCGGCGCCGAGCACGGCCCCGAGCGCGACGAGTGTGGGGCCGCTAACGGCGAGGAAGTCCAGGTCGTAGTCGACGAGTGCGTGGATCGCGAAAGCAAGCGGTAGCGCCGCGAGCGCGACCACGGCGCCGCGCTCCGGATCTTCGGTCCGGCGGATCGTCCTGGCGAACCCTGTGATGGCTCCGCCGCCCACGAGGAGGAGCAACCCGAGCGCGACGAGACCTCCGTCCGCGAGCAGCTGGAGCGGAACGCTGTGCGGCTGACGGACAGGTGTGGCGTCGCCGCGCACCGGGAGCCGAGCGACCGCGAACGTTCCCGCTCCGCTTCCAGCGACCGGGCGCTCGGCGGCGATCTCGACCGCCTCCTCCCACCACGCCAGCCGGTTGTTCGCGCAGGCGTCGACCAGCCGACCCGGGTCGTTCGAGCACTCGCCGCCCGAGAGCTGGTCGCCTGCCCACGCAACCGGGTTTCCGACCGCCACCGAGACGCCCGCGACGGTGAGGACGAGGAGCAGGCAGCCTGCGCCAGCGAGCGCCTTCAGCGGGAACGAGCGCCTGGTCGCTACGAGCCGGCCGAGCGGAACGGCGGCGACGAGGACGAGCGCCGCAGCGAGGCCTACGAGCGCAAACGTGGCGAAGAGCGGAGCCACATTCTCGCGAGCCGTTCGTCCAACGTCGTCCTCGACGAGCGCGGGCTCCGTGAACGCCCACGCTCCGACGACCGTGGCCGGGGCCGCAGCGGCAACGAGAATCGCTGCGCTCTCGAGCCGACGCGGCCTCAGGGCGAGCCAGAGCGCGACCACGAGCAGCGCGGCGGCGACCCCGGCCCTCGACTGGGTGAGCAGCAGAGCGACCACCCCGACGTAGCCGAGCGCCGCCCCGGCCAGGCGCCCGAGCCGGGGAGCCCCGGCCGCGATCCAGAGACCCAGGACGATCGCTGCATCGGCCAGCAACGCGAGCGCGTTCCAGTACCCGACAGGCTCCCTGAGCCGGGCGACTCGATCGCCGTCGGGGTGTAGCTCGGGCACCGCGACACCGATCAGGGCCCACACGAGTGCCGCGCCCAGCACGAGCGCGAGCAACGCGGCGAGCCCTCGCACGCGCGCGGCGACCAAGCCGCCGAGCACGAGCGCGGCGAGGTACACGAACCCCCGGTTGAGCCACGCCCACGAAGAGTCGGCTGCGATCGACCAGGCGATCGTGGCTCCCGCCCAGCAGGCGAGGCCGCCGACCCCGAGGACGACTGACCAGCCGGCAGTCTCGAGCCGGGGAATCGCGCCCGCACCCAGCAGCGTAACGGCGGCTGCCCCCACGGCGATCAGCACCGCGCCTCCGCCGACGGTGGCGATCCGACCGTCACCGGATCCGCCGCCGGCGAACACGAAGCTCGCGCAGACGAGACCCACTAGCGCGAGCAGCACGAGACTAGAGCGGGACGGCGCCGCGGACCGCGTCACCCCGTCCATCGCGAATCACGCTACCACGGGGTGCAGATGGGCCGGCCCTGGGGTGGGCAGGGTAGGGGCGCCAAAACGCTCACCGGCCCCGTTGTCTTACACATGGTTTACCCTTCACTGATCGTCGACTCATGCTCCGCGGGGAGACTGCACCCGCCCCGCCCCGCCCGACCGCCATCGTGACCGTCACACTCTTGTCGAGCCGCATGCGCCTAATGGCCTGCGTTGCGTTGCTCGCGGGAATCACGGCGATCGCACCAGGGAGCGCGCTGGCGGTGTCGAGCGCGACGAAGAACTGTGCGAAGGACGTGGTCGACGACTGGTACGGGAACGCCAGAGTGGACAAGCTCTTCGCGGCGCAGTGCTACCGCGAGGCGATCCGCACGCTGCCCGTCGACGTGCTCGACTACTCGAACGCGAAAGAGGACATCCTCCGGGCGCTGGCATACGCCCGCAAGGGTCAGAACGATCCCGGCGACGGCGCACCCGACCCTCCGACGGGGACGGGGACGGGGACGGGGACGACATCGATCGAGACGCCCCCGACTGGCACGGAGCCGGACGACTCCACCGAGACGAATGCCGGCCCCGTCGACGACGACGTCGATACGGCGGGACCCGCGTCCGTGCCGATCCCGCTGCTCGTCCTCGGCGGGCTCGCACTGCTGCTCCTGGCAGCCGGCGGGGCCGGCTATCTGAATCGCCGACGCAACGCCGGCGGGCGGCCCGACAGCACTGCGTAGGTAATCGCCCCGGGACGTGGCTCGCCCGACGGCGTAGACGCTGCGGCCGGTACCATGAGTGGGTGAGAACTTCCAGTATTTTTCCGCTCTTTGCAGGTTTTTCCTCTCCCGACCGTACCGTCCGACCCGGCTCCTACAGTCCCCTCTCCGCTCGCAGGATGTCGATTAGCCACCTGCGCGGAACGATCTACATCACCTAAGCCGGGGAGGAGCACAATGGCCACCGCCAAGGACGCGACGACCACGACGATCACGGAGACGGAGGTGGATGCGGTCGTCAACACCGTGCTCGACGCGGACGCTGTCGTTGCGCCGCAGCGCTTCTTCACGATCCCCGGGCGCGACCCGTTCGACGAGATCGAATGGGAGCTGCGCGACGCGCTGATTCCGGGCAAGGACGGCCCGGCCTTCGAGCAGCGTCAGGTCGAGTTCCCCAAGTTCTGGTCGCAGACCGCCACGAATATCGTCGCGCAGAAGTACTTCCGCGGCCGCATGGCCTCGCCCGAACGTGAGCGCTCGGTGAAGCAGATGATCGGTCGCGTCGCCGACACGATCGCCGGGTGGGGGCGCGAGGGCGGCTACTTCGCGACCGACGAGGAGTACGAGACATTCCACGCAGAGCTGAAGGCGGTGCTCGTCAACCAGATCGCGTCCTTCAACTCGCCGGTGTGGTTCAACGTCGGCTTCGAGGAGCGCCCCCAGGGGAGTGCGTGCTTCATCCTCTCGATCGAGGACTCGATGGACTCGATCCTCGACTGGATCCGCCGTGAGGGGATCATCTTTCGCGGCGGGTCGGGATCGGGCGTCAACCTCTCGAAGCTGCGCTCGTCGAAGGAGCAGCTGTCGAAGGGCGGGTACGCCTCCGGCCCGGTCTCGTTCATGCGCGGGGCGGACGCATCGGCGGGGACGATCAAGTCGGGTGGCAAGACGCGCCGCGCCGCGAAGATGGTCGTGCTCGACGTCGACCATCCCGACATCGAGGAGTTCATCTGGTGCAAGGCCAAGGAGGAGCGCAAGGCTCGCGTGCTCGAGGCCGCAGGCTACGACATGTCGCTCGACTCGCCCGACTGGGCCTCGATTCAGTACCAGAATGCGAACAACTCGGTGCGCGTCACCGACGCGTTCATGGAGGCGGTCGCCGAAGGCAAGGAATGGGGACTCACCGCCCGCACGGACGGGACGGTGCTCGAGACCCGCGACGCACGCAAGCTGCTGAAGGACATCGCCGCAGCCGCGTGGGAGTGCGCCGACCCGGGCGTGCAGTACGACACGACGATCAACGCGTGGCACACGCTGCCAAACACGGGGCGGATCAACGCTTCAAATCCCTGCAGTGAGTACCTGTCGATCGACGACAGCGCCTGCAACCTGTCGTCGCTCAATCTGATGAAGTTCCGCAAGGAGGACGGCGAGCTGGATGTCGAGGCGTTCGAGCACGCCGTCGACGTGATGTTCCTCGCGCAGGAGATCCTCGTCGGCTACTCGTCCTATCCGACGCCGGAGATCACAGGCAACGCGCTCGGGTACCGTCAGCTCGGCCTCGGCTACGCGAACCTCGGGGCGCTGCTCATGGCCCGCGGGCTGCCGTACGACTCCGACGAGGGCCGAGCGTACGCCGCGGGAATCACTGCTCTGATGACCGGCCGCGCCTACCGCAAGTCGGCCGAGATCGCCAAGCGGATGGGCTCGTTCGCCGGCTACCAGCGCAACGCCGCCGCGATGCTCGGCGTGATCGCGAAGCACCGAGCCTCCGTCGGCAACATCCAGCATGCCGATTCGGTGCCGGCAGACCTGCTCGCAGCCGCGCGTCGAGCCTGGGATGACGCGCTGGAAATCGGTGAGGTACATGGATACAGAAATGCACAATCGGTGGTCATCGCGCCGACTGGGACCATAAGTTTTATGATGGATTGTGATACGACTGGAATCGAGCCGGATTTCTCGCTCGTAAAGTCGAAGAAATTGGTTGGCGGCGGGGACATCACGATCGTCAACAAGACGGTGCCGATGGCGCTTCGCGAGCTCGGCTACGCCCCTGTCGAGGTCGAGGAGATCGTCGCATTCATCGATGAGCGCGGCAGCGTGATCGGGGCGCCGCACCTGAAGAGCGAGCACTATCCCGTGTTCGACTGCGCGATCGGCGAGCGCGCGATCCACTACATGGGGCACGTGAAGATGATGGGCGCGACGCAGCCGTTCATCTCGGGCGCGATTTCCAAGACCGTTAATTTGCCCGAACAGGCAACGGTCGACGAGATCGCCAAGCTCCTGGTCGAGTCGTGGCAGCTCGGTGTCAAGGCGATCGCGATCTACCGCGACAACTGCAAGGTCGCCCAGCCGCTCTCCGGCTCGTCCGCCGACAAGGTTGCCGCGGCTTCGCTCCCGGCCGGGGCAACCGGCGTGATGGCTCATCCCCAGCGCCGGCGGCTGCCGGACGACCGCACCGAGGTCGGCCGCAAGTTCCGCGTCGGAGAGTACGAGGGCTATATCCACGTGGGTCTGTTCGAGGACGGCATCCCCGGAGACATCTTCGTGGACATCGCGAAGGAGGGCACGACCCTCGCCGGTCTGATGAACTCGTTCATGATCTCCGTCTCGCTCGGCCTCCAGTACGGCGTGCCGCTCGAGGTGTACGTCTCGAAGTTCAGCCACATGCGCTTTGAGCCGAGCGGGATCACGAACGACCCTGACATCCGGGCAGCGAAGTCGATCGTCGACTACATCTTCCGCTGGATGGGCAAGAAGTTCCTCACCGCCGACCAGCAGGAGGAGGCCGGGATCCTGACGCCCGAAGTGAAGGCGCGCCTTGCAGCGGCGTACGCGGAGAGCCCAGGCGCGGGTCTCGCCGCCCAGGCGGTCGACGCGGCGCCACCCGGCCAGACCGCGCTCTTCAACCAGTGGGAGGACGCGGTCGAGTGCGCCCGCTGCGGCGGTCGCATGGTGCGGACGGGCTCGTGCTACACGTGCCGCGACTGCGGCACGAACACCGGCTGCAGCTGACCTTCGCCGATACTCCGTGTCACGGATTCGTCATTTCCGTGACACGGAGGTGCCGTTCGAGCTGTAGCGACCGGTCGCCGTGCGAAAAGTTTCTGTGCTTGTGCTCAGCAGTACTCGCCGACGAAGCCGGCGCGGAGAAGGGTGATGTTGGCCGCGGCATAAGCACGACCGGCGGCTGTCATGCGACCCGCGCCGCCGTCGATCATCGCGTCGACATACAGAGCGGCCGCGGTACGCTGGCCCTCGTGCACAGCGACGATCCGCGACCGGAAAGCGCGTGCGCTCCGCGTCCTCGCCGGCGCGCTGCGTGCGTCGGCGAGCGCCTCGCGGGCGATTCCGCTCATCGAGCCGGCGACGAGCGCGGCGCGCTCGTAGTTCCCCTGCGCCCATGTGCTCAAGAGTTTTTGGTGCGCCATCTGCCACCGACCCTGGTGGTACTCGGCCCTGCCGCAGAGCGAGCTCGCCGCACCCGATGCACGTTCTGGTGGAGACGTGAGCGTCGCCGCCGAGAGAAGCGCCAACGCGGCCAGGAACAGACACGCATGGCGGATCGAACTGTTTCGGACCACGATCGCCATCGTCGGGAGGTCGACGCGTGTCGGTGATCCCCCGTTCGAGCGATGACCGTGCGTCGATCAGCAACACGCTGTAGCCGGGAGCGCGTGGAGCAGCGAGCAGCGGCTGGCGAGCGTCGCTTTGTTCAGCTCGCGCGGCCCGAGATCTCGGCCGAGCCGGGCACGCGGACGCTCACGTTCTACGAGCCGTGTAGACGATCGTGACGACGTTTCGCTCGACGTAGCCGCCGAACTGCTTGTCGATCGCCTCGCCGATCCGCTCGAGCACGGACGCGCGCTCGTCGTCCGGCAGTGCAAGGATCCCCGAGAACGTCCCGAACAACCGGCGCGCACGGTCGGCGTCGAGCGGATAGCGCCATCGCCATTCGTCGATCGTCGGCTCGTCGAACGCTCGGGTCGCACGCAGATCTGCGAGCCGGGCTTCTCGATCGAGGCAGAAGCTGCCCGCTGGGCCCCCGGTGACGGGCTCAAGGATCGGTTGCAGTGCGTGGTAGAGCGCATCGAGGCGCTCCGGGTCGTGGTAGGTCGTCCACCACATCGCCCACCAACCTCCCGGACGGATCGCTGCCACGAGACGTGCGAAGCCGATCGGCTGGTCGACCCAGTGCCACGCCGTCGCACTGGCAGCGAGAGCGAAGTGCCCAGGGGCCAGCTCCGCGGTCTCGAATGCCTCGTTACGGACATCCACACGATCGCCGAACCGTGCTCGGAGGTGTTCGGCGAGGGACGGGTCCGGCTCGATCGCGACGAGCGGCGAGGCACCGTGCGCAAGTAAATCGACGGTCGCCTGCCCGGCACCCGGGCCGATCTCGAGCGTGGGTGTGCCGGGCGCGAGCCCGCAGCGATCGGCGAGAAGGTCGAACACCCGACTCGGGTAACCGGGCCGACCGTCCTCGTAGGCGGCAGCGTCCTGACCGAAGAGACGTCGGGCGTCTTCGGGCTGGACCGACCGATCACCCGCATCATCGCGCACACCGGAAGTGTTGCGATCATCGACGGGCTACCTCCGCAAGTACGCATCGTCGCCGCGAATCCAATCGTCGCGCGGCGGCGAGAACACGTCGAGCACGCCGAGTCTTCGAGCGCCTCGACTTCGTGTGGGACGTCCGGCGGAATCGCGACGCTCTCGGCTGCGCCGGCGATACTCTCCTCGTCGCCGACGAAGAAGCGCAGTCTCCCGGACACGACCGTTGCGACCTGCTCGTGCTCGTGAGCGTGCCTCGCGACGCGTGCGCCGGAGGAGAGGGTGATCCGCGCAACCGTCAACCGCTCCGTGTGGAGCATCTGCCGACCGACACCGGCGCTCAGCTCCTCGACCGGTTCAGCGTGCCAGCGAAAGACCTCCACGCTGGCGATCGCACAACGCCGAGGGCCTTGCAACAGTCTGTTACAAAGGACGCCAGCTACGGTCGGAGGCGCCAAGCGTCGTTGCCTCGCCAGCTCGGAATCCAGGTCTGAGAGGTGCCTGCTGGTAGCCTGACGTGTCAGCCGAGACACGTCCGTGAGGGGCGGGGCTCGGGTCGACCAGGGTTCGGGCCCGTGCGGCGCCGCCGCGCGAGGACGGATTGCCCGCAGACAGGACTGAGGTCCGTGATGGAAACGGAAGCATTTGAGATCCGGATGCGCCGACGGCGGGCCCCACAGCCCATCGTCACCTGCTTGCGGCGAGGGCTCGACCTGTGAGCCGGGAAACCCGGCCGCAGCGAGGCGGTATGCGCGAAACCTCGATCGGCGTGTACAACCTGAGCCAACCCGGCACCGCCGCGAAGCGCGTCGTTCCGGCCCCCTGGATCGATTGCGACGGGTGCGGCTGGCGCCACTATCCGAGCACGAGTGCCGGCCGCTGGCAGATCGCGACTGCCTGCGCGTCCTGCGGCGCTGCCCTCGAAGGAGCCTGACCACCGTTTCCGGGTGGGGCACAGACCACAACGAAAGGACGTCGATTCATGGCTGCAAGCAAGAGACAGACCACGATGGCAAAGCTGGCGCGCGAGCAGTCTGTTCGGGAGCGCCGGGTCCGCAAGCAGGAGAAGCGGGACGCGAGGAAGCTCGCCAAAGCCGAGGGCCCGCCGGCCACCGAAGACTTCGACTCGACAATGCCGCTCGAAGCACACGGTACGCCTGACCAATCGTCCTGAACGGGCGCGGATGAGCTCCGCCTGCGCGGCTCGATCGACGATCTCGCTTGCAGCCCCTCTGCCGTCGAGCACGAGCGCGCACAGATGGCATGTGAATGCCAACGAGACGGTTTCCGCGAACGTGCGTTCCTGACGTCTTTCCCGTAGCCAAACAGTCTCGTCATACCCGCTCGCTAGGTTGCCCGGCATGTCTCGATCCGGAAAAGCGAGTCGAGTGACGCGGCTCGCACACCTGCTCGTCGTCGTCTCGGTCGCGGCACTCGCTGCAGCATCGGCTGCGAGCCCCGCAGAGCGAATGTGGATGGGCTTTCACGACGATCCTGTGCTTCGCTGGGACGAGGGACGAATGGACGAGCTCGACGCGGCGGCGCAGACCAATGCGACGGTCGTGCGAACGTTCGTGACGTGGGCGAACGCGGCGCCGAGACGTCCGGCGAACCCATCGAACCCGTTCGACCCGGCGTACAGGCTCGACGACGTCGATGAGCTCGTTCGCAACGCCCAGAATCGCGGTCTCGAGGTGTTGATCACGATCTGGGGTACGCCTCGTTGGGCGAACGGAGGCAGGACCCCCAACTACCTACCGACGAACGTGACCGAGCTGCGCCGCTTCTCGCAGGCGCTCGCGGCGCGGTACTCCGGCCGGTACGCGGGCTACCCGTTCGTGCGCTTCTACGGGATCTGGAACGAGTCCAACCTCGTCAGGTTCCTCGCCCCGCAGTTCGACGCTCGAGGCGAGATCGTCGCGCCGCGCAACTATGCGAAGCTGGCCGCTGCAGCATACGCGGGAATCAAGGCCGGGAGCCCGAGGTCACTCGTCGCGATCGGCGAGACGTCCTCTCACGGCCGAGACAGGCAGGCGCCGAGACTCTCCGACTCGATCTCGCCGGGAACGTTCGCGCGCCTGCTCGCCGAGGCGAGCCCCCGACTGAAGTTCGATGCCTATGCGCACCATCCGTATCCCTATCCCGTCTTCTTCAAGCCCACCCAGCTCGTCCGCTGGCCGAACGTCTCGCTCACCTCGCTGCCTCGGCTCGAGCGGTCGCTCGACAGCTGGTTCGGTCGCAAGAACATTCCGATCTGGATCACCGAGTACGGTCACGAGACGAAACCCGGCGAGCCCCTCGGCGTCACGGAGGCACAGCAGGCCGCCTACCTGCCGCAGGCTGTCGCGCTCGCCAAGCGCGACAGGCGGGTGGAGATGTTCGTCTGGTTCGTGTTCCGCGACTCGCAGGGGTCGAGCTGGCAGAGCGGGCTGTACCGGCGCAACGGGAGCCGCAAGCCTGCGCTCGCACGCTGGTCGAGCACCGCGCCACCGGTCGACGCGAGGAACCCGAGCCTCTCAGCGCGTGGAGGACAGAGGGCGCCCGCCGTCAACCTGACGACGCGGGAGCTCTGCGCGACCAACAGCGAGGGCTCGGCAGTCGGCATGACCTACCGAGCGCGTCTCGCCGGCAAGCTCGTCAAGGTCGGCCAACTCCAGGTGAGGTTGCGAAGCGACTGCTCGATCGAGGTCAGGCCCGCATTCACCGTCGTGCGCGGCAAGCGCTACGTGATCCAGTTCGACATCAACACCGAGAACGGCGTCTCGCTCACCCGCCGCGCAACCATCGCCGGAACATAGTTCGCCTCACCAAACGGCTGTGTAGGCGCCGGACCTGTCCGGCGTACAGTGAGGAGCGAAGCGACGCACTAACCGACACCTGCGCGGAGGAACGCGCGGTTCTCCTTCAGCATCTCGCGAGCGATCACGAGCCGCTGCACTTCCTGGGTGCCTTCGTAGATCTGCGTGATCTTGGCATCGCGCATGAACCGTTCGACGGGATACTCCTTGATGTAGCCGTAGCCGCCGAGGATCTGAACCGCCTCCGTTGTGACCCACATCGCGACGTCCCCGCACAGCAGCTTCGCCATCGCCGAGGCCTTCGTCAGCTCGCTGTCGGGTACCCCCGCATCCGCCATCTGCCCGTAGCGGTACAGCAGCCCACGCGCTGCCTCGGTGCGGGTCTCCATGTCGGCGAGCTTCGCCGCGATCAACTGGTGCTCGGCGATCGGCTTGCCCATCGTCACACGCGAGCGGGCGTAGTCGAGCGCGTAGTCGGTCGCGCCCTGCGCGATGCCGAGCGCCTGCGCGGCGACACCCGGCCGGGAGCGATCGAGGATCCGCATCGCGAGCCTGAAGCCCGTGCCCTCTTCCCCCAGTCGGTTCGCGGCCGGAATGCGGCAGTCGGAGAAGACGAGCTCGCCGGTCGTCGAGCCTGAGATGCCGAGCTTCGGCTCGAGCCGTGCGACCTCGAAGCCAGGACTCACCGGTTCCACGAGGAAGGCGGAGATGCCCGAGTGGCCGGCATCGGGGTCGGTCTTCGCGAAGACCGTGTACAGACCGGCGACGCCGGCGTTCGTGATGAAGCGCTTCGAGCCGTCGAGCACGTAGTCGTCGCCGTCGCGCCGAGCGACCGTGCGCATCGCCGCCGAGTCGGAGCCCGACCCGGCCTCGGTGAGCGCGTACGCCGCGAGCACCTCCCCCGAGGCGAGCCGAGGCAGCCACGCCGCCTGCTGGTCCTCAGAGCCGCCGAGTTTCAGCCCGAGCGAACCGAGCTCCTGCACCGCCAGAAGCAGACCCGACGTCGCGCACACCTTCGAGATCTCCTCGATCGCGACGAGGCTCAGTAGCGTTCCCGTCCCGGCGCCCCCATGCTCCTCGTCGAACAGGAGGCCGAACAGGTGGTGCTCGCGATAGAGCTCGACGACGTCCCAGGGAAACTCGTGTGACTCGTCGATCTCGGCGGCACGTGGCGCGATCCGGTCGCGCGCGAGCATCCGCACGAGGTCGCGGAGCTCGCGCTGCTCGTCGGTGAGAGGATCCCAGCCCATCAGAAGACCGGGGTCTCGCGCCAGGTGCCCCACGCGTCGCGAAACGCGTCGCACATCTCGCCCATCGTCACTCGCGCCCGAGCAGCGTCGATGATCAGCGGCATCAGATTCGTGTCCGTCGCGGCCGCCTCCCGAAGCACATCCAACGCGCCGGCTGCGCCCCGCTCGTCACGCTGCGACCTGAACGCCCGCACTCGGTCGATCTGCTGTGTCTCGAGCTCGGCGTCGATCTTGAGCAGCTCGGGCATCTGCTCGTCTGGCAGCTGATAGCGGTTGACCCCGACGATCACGCGCTGTCCGGACTCGACCTCCTGCTGGTACCGGAAGGAGGATTCCGCGATCTCGCGCTGCGGGAAGTTCTGCTCGATTGCCGAGACCATGCCGCCGAGCTCGTCGATCCTCTGGAAGAGCTCGCGCGCCGCCACCTCCAGGCGGTTCGTCAGCTCCTCGACGTAGTAGCTGCCGCCGAGCGGGTCGATCACGTTCACGACCCCGGTTTCGTGGGCGATCACCTGCTGCGTCCGCAGCGCGA
>Ga0136617_10002727_pt1 | contig 15710 bp, 12 predicted proteins | sample AntDrymUQ3222106_2_FD_129672 | JGI IMG/M metagenome (GOLD analysis project Ga0136617, IMG submission 129672) | Polar desert sand microbial communities from Dry Valleys, Antarctica - metaG UQ322 (21.06) | ecosystem: Environmental > Terrestrial > Soil > Desert | place: Antarctica: Dry Valley...
CCACCCTATCGGGTGGCCAGGTACTCGCGGGAAGGCGGGCGGCTGACCAGGGGCTACTCCACGGCCAGCGCGCGGAGGATGTCGATGCGGGCGGCGCTGCGCGCGGGGATCACCGCGGCGAGCACGCCGGCCACGCCGGCAAGCACCACCGCGATGACGAGCTGGACCACCGGCACCGCGAAGGTGTCCAGGCCGGTGTCCTCCAGCGCGCGCGTGAAGATCCAGCCGAAGAACAGCCCGACGGCAAGGCCGAGGGTCGCACCGAGCAGGGACACGATCACCGACTCCCAGCGGACCATGGTGCGGGCCTGCGAGCGCGACATGCCGATGGCGCGCAGCAGCCCCAGCTCCCGCGTGCGCTCCCGCACCGACAGCGCGAGCGTGTTCGTGATGCCGAACAGGGCGATGATGATCGACAGGAACAGCAGCGCGAACACCAGACCCAGGAGCTGGTTGGTCTGGTCGGTGATCTGCTCGCGAACGTCGGCGATGTCGGACAGCCGCGCGGTGGGGAAGGGCGCCAGCGCCTCCTCGAGCGCGGGGCGCGCCTGCTCGACCGTCACCCCCTCGTCCAGCAGCAGCGACGCGCTGGAGTCCGGCGCCTCCCCGACGGCTTCGGCGAAGCGGTCGAGGCTGACGATCACCTGCGCACCGCTCTGCTGCGACAGCATGATCGCGACGACCTCGATCGGCTCCTCGGCGTCGGGGTCGGTGAAGGCGATGTCGACGGTGTCGCCGATGCCGACGCCGAGGTCGGCGGCCAGCGCCTCGTCCAGTGCGACCCCCCCGCCCGCCACGTCGGCGAGATCGCCCTGCGGCACGTCGAGCGAGACCACCTGAGCGAAGGTCTCCGGCTCGATCGCGATGGTGGTGCGCGCGTCGCCTTCGATCCCCACCGTCGCCGACTTCGTGCGCGAGACGACGGCGACGCCCTCGACCCCGGCCAGCGCCTCCGTGGCCTCCTCCGGGAAGCTGATGAAGTTCGCCGGCGCCACCGAGTAGTCGGCGAGGAACACCTCGTCGATGGTGTTGCTGATCGACTCCTGCAGCGATGCGGTGAAGATCAGCACGAAGGTGACGAGGCCGAGCCCGATCATCAGCGCCGCCGCGGTGGAGGCGGTCCGGCGGGTGTTGCGCACGGTGTTCTCGCGGGCCAGGGTCCCGGGCAGGCCACGCGCGGCGGCCACCGGTGCGCCCAGGACGCGGGCGATCGGGCGCGTGACCAGCGGGCTGAGCGCGGCCACGGCCAGGAGCACCAGGACCGCACCGGTGCCGACCACCGGCAGCCCGGCGTCGGCGAACAGGCCCGCGGCGAGCGCCGCCACGCCCGCGGCCAGGATGACGGCGCCCAGGATCAGCCGCAGCGCCCCGGCGCGGGGGGTCACCGGCGCCGCATTCGCGCGCATCGCGCTGATCGGCGGGACACGCGTGGAGCGCAGCGCCGGGATGAGCGCGGCGACCAGCGTCACGACGGGGCCGACCACCATCGCGATGACGAGGGTGCGCGAGTTGACGACCAGGTCGTCGGCGGGCAGCGCGAAACCGAACTGGCCGAGCAGCGCGCGCAGGCCCAGGGCGGTGGCGATGCCCAGCCCGATCCCCAGCGCCGCCCCGGCGATGCCGACCGCGAGGGCCTCGATCAGCACCGAGGCCAGGACCTGTCGCCGGCTGGCGCCGACCGCGCGCAGCAGCGCCAGCTCGCGCGTCCGCTGCGCCACGGTGATGGTGAAGATGTTGAAGATGAGGAACGACCCCACCAGCAGCGACACCCCGGCGAACACCAGCAGGGCGGTGGTAAGGAAGCCGAGCGCCTGACCGATCTCGGCGGCGTTGGCCTCGGCGGCCTCCTCGCCAGTGAGGACCTCGAAGTCGCTGCCGACCTCCTCGGCGATGCGGTCGCGCACGCTCGCGCGGTCCTGGCCCTCCTCGGCGAGAACGGCGACGGTGCCCGCGCCATTCTCACCGAACAGCTCGCGGGCGGTGTCGTCGTCGAACAGGGTGACGGTGGCGCCCGCGAGGTCGTCGAGGTCACCGAAGCCCACGGTGCCGACGAGGGTCTGCTCCTGCACGGGCCCGTCGATGGAGACCGAGACGGTGTCGCCGAGCCCGAGCCCGCGCTCGGCCGCGGTGGCGGCGTCGATGGCGATCTCGCCCGCGGTCTCGGGGTAGCGGCCCTCGCGCAGGTCCGTGGAACCCAGCTCCTCCACGGTCGGCACGTCGGTCCCGATGGTGGGCGGGCCCTGGCCGCCGATGATGGCGCCCTCGGCGTCGACGAGCTGCGCGCTGCCGTCGTAGGTGGGCTCGACCGCGGCCACGCCCTCGACCTCGGCGATACGCGCGACGACGTCGTCGGGCACGCCCTCGGCCGCGCCCGCCGGCGGCCCGAACTGCGTGGCGAAGGCCTGGACGCGCGTGACCTGCACGTCGATGCCGGCGCCGGTCTGGCCGAACAGGTTGCCGAAGGTGGCGTTCAGCGTGTCACCGAGGATCAGCGTGCCGACCACGAACGCCACACCCAGCACGATCGCGGCCGCGGTGGCGAGGAAGCGGACCTTGTGTGCCGTGAGGTTGGACAGCGTCGCGCGCCACATGGCTCAGGTCCCGGGTCGGCTGAGCGGGTCGAGCGACTTGAGGCGGTCGAACACCGTCTCGGCGGTGGGGTCGCGCAGCTCGCCCACGACCCTGCCGTCTGCCAGGAAGACCACGCGGTCGGCGTAGGCGGCGGCGCTGGGGTCGTGGGTGACCATGACGATGGTCTGGGCGTGCTCGTCGACCGAGGTGCGCAGGAACGACAGGATCTCCGAACCGGCGCGGGAGTCGAGGTTGCCGGTCGGCTCGTCGGCGAACACGATCTCCGGCCGGCCGGCCAGCGCACGGGCGACGGCGACGCGCTGCTGCTGGCCGCCGGACAGCTCCGAGGGCCGGTGGTTGAGCCGGTCGCGCAGGCCCACGGTGTCGAGCACCGTGTCCAGCCAGGCCGCGTCCGGCTTGCGCCCGGCCAGGCGCTGCGGCAGCGCGATGTTCTCCGACGCGTTCAGGGTTGGCACGAGGTTGTAGGCCTGGAAGATGAAGCCGATGCGGTCGCGGCGAAGGCGTGTGAGCTGCTTCTCGTTCAGCCGCGACAGGTCGGTGTCACCGATCAGGACGGTGCCGCCGGTCGGCGTGTCGAGGGCGGCCAGGCAGTGCAGCAGCGTCGACTTGCCCGACCCCGAGGGGCCCATGACGGCGTTGAACTGCCCTGCGGGGAAGTCCAGCGACACCCCGCGCAGCGCCTGGACCTCGGTCTCGCCGCGACCGTAGGTCTTGGTGAGCTCGACGGTGCGCGCGGCGAGGGTGACGGGCTGCGGAGTGGTGGTCTCCGCGGCGAGCGGCGTACTCATGAGTGCGTTCCTACCGGCCTGCCTGTCCAACCGACGCTCCGATGCGCGGTGGGCTCCGAAAACCGTAGCCCACCGCGCCGGCTCCTCCGCACTGCCAGCCCTGTCCTTCTCGTGTGGTGAGGAGCTCTTCGCGACCTGTCCACTCACCCAAAGGCGTTCATTCGTCTGGTGCTGCGCACCGGCGCAACGGCAGACCGGGCGCGTGCTCGCAGTGCTGCATCCCGACGTGGCGGTCCTGCTGCCCACGGCCGACCCGGAGCGCTGAGCCGGTCAGGGCTCGAAGGAGGCGGCCATCTGGTCGAAGACCACGCGCGAGCGTTCCCAGTCGGCCTCGCGGGTCTGGAAGTTGAGCGCGTAGGCGGCGGTGCGGTCGTCCAGCACGAAGCCGCGGTTGACCGCGTGCAGGGTGGCCGCGCCCGAGGTGTAGGTGTACTCCCAGTCGGCGACGTCGGCGAGCCCGCGGTACTCGACCTCCTCCATGCGGATCCGCTGGTAGCCGGTGTGCCGGGCGGAGAACGGGTCCTCGTACTCCTGCCAGGCGCCGAGGGCGGACGCGCCCGGCGTGCTGGTGGAGTCGACGCGCAGGTAGCGGCCGGTGCCCGGCTCGCGGAAGTCGAAACGGGTGTCGCCCAGCGGGACGACCTGCCAGCCCGGCGGGTGGCGCACGGTCCAGCCGTACTGGTCCGAGGTGTAGTCGACGAAGTCGGCCGGGACCGCCGTCTGCGCGGGGACCGGGGCCACGTCGACCGGGGCCGGCGGCGCCTCAGCGGGGGCGTCTGCGCCCTCGTCCACACCGGGGCCCGCGCCGCCGGAGCCCTCGCCGCTGGCGTCCCCGCCGCCCGAGCCCTGGCCGCTGGCGTCCCCGCCGCCCGAGCCCTGGCCGCTGGAGTCCCCGCCGCCATCGCCCTCACCGGCATCCTGGTCCGCCGCCGTGCCCGGGGCCGACCCGGGAGCCACCGCCTGCGAGTCCTCGGTCGCGGCCGGGGTGGCCGGGGCGCTCGCCGATGGCGAGAGGGTCGCGGCCACGTCGTCGTCGCCCGCCGCTGTCCCGCCCTGCAGGAAGCGCTCGACCGCGAACCCGGCGAGGACGAGCACGAGCAGGCCGAGGAGCAGTCCGAGCCCGCGCCCGCGCCGCGGCCCGGCCACCGGCAGCGCGCCGCGCAGCCCGCCGTCGTCGCGGGCGCCGTCCGAGTCCCGCACCCGCACGGGCACGAGCATCCGGGGCCTGCGCTTCCCGCCCAACCGGGCAGGCGCCGCGACCCGCTCGAGCGCCACCTCGCGTTCGGGCGCCGCGACCCGTGCGGCCTCGGGCCGGGGGGCCTCCGGCTGGGGGGCCTCCTCGGGCGTGGGCGCAGCGAGCGGGGCGGATGCTGCGTCCACCTCGGCGGGAGGCGGCGCGGCGAGCGGGGCGGGTGCTGCGTCCAGCTCGGCCGCAGGCGGTGCGGCGAGCTCGGCTGGCGGCGCGGCGGGCGGGGGGTCGTTCTCGGCGGCGGCGATGACGTCGCTCCACGGCAGGGCGGTGGAGCGGGCGCCCGGCTCGCGGGGGGCCGGCGGCGTCACATCGGGCTCGGCCACGGCCGCCGCGGCCACCGGGGCGGCGGCCGCAGGGGCGCTGGCCACCGCCCGGAGCAGCGCGCGCGCCCCCGCGGCGTCGAGGCGGGCGGCGGGATCGCGCGCGAGGAGTCCCTCGAGGACCTCGGCGAGCGGCCCGGCGCGGTCGAACGGGGCGTGGTCCTCAGAGGTGATGGCGGCCAGCGTCAGGAACGGCTCGCCGCGCTCGAAGGGGGCATGGCCCTCGACCGCGGTGTAGAGCGTCGCGCCGAGCGACCACAGGTCCGACGACGGCCCGGGCACCTGACCTCGGGCGCGCTCCGGGGCGATGTAGGAGGGCGAGCCCAGCAGCAGGCCTGTGCTGGTGAGGCCGGACTCGCCCGAGGAGGTGGCGATGCCGAAATCGGTGAGCGTCACCCGGCCGTCGTCGCGGATCATGATGTTGGCGGGCTTCACGTCGCGGTGGACGATGCCCGCCGCGTGCGCCGCCTCCAGCGCGCCGAGCACCTCCAGGCCGATGGCCGCGACGCGCGCGGGCGGCATCGGGAACTCGTCGCGGAGCACCTCGTCCAGCGTCTTGGCGCGGACGTACTCCATCACGATGTAGGGCCAGCCGTCCTCCTCGACCACGTCGTACACGCGCACCGCGGACGGGTGGTCGAGCCGGGCGGCGACGCGCGCCTCGCGCAGCAGGCGAGCCCGCAGCTCCTCACGCTCGTGGTCGGCCAGCCCCGGTGGCAGGTGCACCTCCTTCACCGCCACCGCGCGGCCCAGCAGCTCGTCCTCAGCCAGCCAGACCGTGCCCATGCCGCCGCGGCCGACCGCCGACCGAAGGCGGTAACGCCTGCCGATCATGCGCCCGGCGTCCGCGGTGGTGACGGAAGGGATCACCTCACTGGTGTACCCCACGAAGGTCCGCACCTCACCCTGTCGGAGGTGGCCACCTCGCTCAGCGGGCCGGGCCCGGGTCCAGCGGCAGGGTCAGCACCACACTGAAGCCGCCTTCCGGGCGCGGTCCCAGCTCCAGGTGCCCGCCCAGCAGCGCGGCGCGCTCGCGCATCCCCACCAGCCCGTGCCCGCCCCCAGCCGCGCTGCCCGCCTCCGCGCCGCGGCCGTCGTCCTCCACCGAGACGGTGATCTCTTCGGCCGCGCAGCGCAGCCGCACCAGCACCCGCGAGGCCGCGGCATGCTTCAGCGCGTTCGTGAGCGCCTCCTGCACGATCCGGTACAGCGACAGGTTGACCCCCGGCGGCAGGGACTGCGGCGGGCGCCCGCCCTCGCGCTGCAGGCGCACCGGCAGACCGGCATCGGCGAAGCGCGCCACCAGCTCCTCGAGGTCGTCGAGGTCCGGTTGCGGGGCGAGCGCGACCTCACCGTCGGCGACCCGCAGGACGCCGAGCAGCCGTCGCAGCTCGCCCAGGCTGCGGCGTCCCGTCGCCTCCACCTCGGCGATGGCCTCGGCCGCGCGGGCGGGATCACGGGTCAGGCTGTGCCGCGCCGCGCCCGCCTGCACCACCATGACGCTGACGGAGTGGGCGACCACGTCGTGCAGCTCGCGGGCGATGCGCGAGCGCTCCGTGGCCACCGCGAGACGGTCGCGATCCTCGCGCTCGCGCTCCAGCCGGGCGGCGCGGTCCTCCAGCTCGGCGAGGTAGCGCCGGCGCGTGCGCTGGCGGTCGCCGAGGACGTAGGCAGCCCCGATCACGATCAGTGCGTTGGACACCTGGAGCACGCCCACCAGCGCGAGCACAGGGAGCGCGAGCAGCAGCGTGGCGCTCACCACCCACAGGCTGGCGGGCCGCGCACCCAGCCTGCCCGCGGTGTAGGCGGCGATGATCAGGGCGAGCGGCGGGACGAGCAGGCCCAGCGCCACCTGCGCGAAGGTGGCCGCCGCGACCGCGGCCACGGTCGCCAGCGGCGCGCGCCGGCGCAGCGTGAGCGCGGCCCCGGTGACGACGATGGCCGCCAGGCCGAGCGGGGTCGGCTCCTGCAGCGCCAGGTCCCCGCCGAACTCGGCCTCGGCGTAGACCGCAAAGCCGAGTTGCCAGGCGGTCACGAGCAGGGCGAGGACGACGTCGAAGACGGTGTCCGGCACGGCGGCCACCCAGGTGCGGATCCTCCTCGCAGCGTCCACATGGGCACGGTAGCCCTGCTGCCGCCCGCGGACCTCCTGCCGCGACACGAACGCACGTCCTCCCCGGGGAGGAACGCTGCGCAGCGTGACCTGCGCGGCTACGTTCGCTAGGTGCCCGACGCGCCGCTGACCACGCTCCACCTGCACCGGGTGCGGGGCCCTGCGGTGCCCGCCGCGCTCGTGCGCATGGCGGCGGACCGTGCCGCGCTGGCGCGGACACCGGGGCTGGCCTTCTGGAAGCTGCTCGGCACCGGGAACGGGCGCACCTTCACCGTGCGCGACGCCGACCCGCTGCGCTGGGGGCTGCTCGCCGTGTGGGACGAGCCGGCCGACCTCGCGGCCTTCGAGCGCCGCTCGCCCGTGCGCGCAGCCTGGCGTGGGCTCGCCGAGGAGACCTGGCGAGCCGACCTGCTGCCGCTGCGCGCCCGCGGCTCCTGGTCCGGCCGCCAGCCGTTCTCCCCCGCCGCCGCGCCCGGCCCCGCGCCGGGACCGGTCGCAGCGGTCACCCGCGCGCGCCTGCGCCCCACGCGGGCCCGCAGCTTCTGGCGCGCGGTCCCCCCCGTCGCCCTGGAAGCCGGCCGCACCCCGGGTCTGCGGCTCGCGGTCGGCATCGGCGAGGCGCCGGTGGGCCTGCAGGGGACGTTCAGTCTCTGGGAGTCCTCCCGCGCGCTGGCCGCCTTCGCCTACGCGGGCGCCGCGCACCGCGCGGTGGTCGACCAGACCGCGGCGCGCGGCTGGTACGCCGAGGAGCTGTTCGCCCGCTTCGCCGTGCTGCAGACCACCGGCACGGTCGACGGCGCCTCGTACCCGTAAGCCTCCATGCCTGGTTCGCCCCGATCCGTAGACGCCGTCCTAGAGTGAGAGCCGATCATGCGTGACGTCGTCATCGTCGGAGCCGGGCACAACGCGCTCGTCGCCGCCTGCTACCTCGCCCGTGCCGGCCTCGACGTCGAGGTGGTCGAGCGCCGCGAGGTCGTCGGCGGCGCGGTCTCCACCGTCGAGCGCTTCCCCGGCTACCAGATGGACGTCGGCTCCAGCGCGCACATCATGGTGCGCCACACCGGCATCGTCGAGGACCTCCAGCTCGCCGCCATGGGCCTGGAGTACCAGGACCTCGACCCGTGGGGCTTCGCGCCGTTCGGCGACGACGCCATCGTCTTTCATGTCGATCTTGATCAGACCTGCAAGTCCATAGAAGCCGTGTGCGGAGCGCGCGACGCCGAGGCCTACCGCGCCTTCGTCGAGGACTGGGGTGCGCGCAACCGCCGCATCTTCGACGCCTTCCAGGACCCGCCGACCGGCCGCAACCTGGGCCGGCATCTGTGGCGCGTGGGCCGCGAGACCGGCCTGGACGGCTATGAGCTGTCACGCCAGTTCCTCACCACCGCCGACGGGCTGCTCGACGAGCACTTCGACGACGAGCGCCTCAAGACCGCGCTGGCCTGGATGGGCGCGCAGTCCGGACCGCCCACCCACGAGGTGGCCACCGCCGACCTGGTCGGCTGGAACACCGTGATGCACCGCCTCCCGCCGGGCCACCCCAAGGGCGGGTCGGGGATGCTGTCGGTGGCGCTGGCACGGCGCTTCGCCGCCCTGGGCGGCACCCTGCGCCTCGGCGACGGCGCCGAGCGGATCACCAGCGCCGGTGGCCGCGCCACCGGGGTGCGCACCACCGCGGGCGACGACATCCCCGCCGGTACCGTCCTGGCCGGCTGCCACGTGCTGACGACCTTCGCGCTGCTGGGTCCCGACGCGCTGCCCGCGGCCTTCGCCCAGCGCGCCCGCCGCAGCATCCGGGTGGGCAACGGCATCGGCATGGTGGTGCGGCTGGCCACCAACGACCTGCCGCACTACCCGGGCGCGATCGGCGGGGCCGAGTGGCGCGCGCTCCAGCTGCTCGCGCCGGACCGCAGGTTCCTGCGCGCCGCGCACGGGGACTTCAACGCGGGCCGGCCACCCGCGTCCCCCGCCGCCCTGGCCATGACCTTCTCCGCCTTCGACGACACGATCGCCCCGCCGGGCAAGCACAACGTCACCGTCTGGGGCCAGTGGCACCCCTACGAGCTGGCCAACGGCGAGCGCTGGGACGACATCCGCGAGCGCGAGGGCACCAAGCTGGTGGAGGCCGTCGATGCGGCGGCGCCCGGGTTCGCGTCCAGCGTGGAGGCGATGCACGTCCAGACCCCGCTCGACCTGGAGCGCGAGCTGGGGCTGCTGCGCGGCAACGTCATGCACGTGGAGATGTCGCTGGACCAGATGTTCGCCTATCGGCCGATGCCCGACCTGGCCGGCTACCGCACACCGCTGGAGGGGCTGTACCTCACCGGCGCGTCGACCCACCCGGGCGGCGGGGTCTTCGGCGCCAGCGGGCGCTCAGCGGCGCGCACCATCCTCGCCGATGCCGAGGGCCGGTCCGGGGGCAGGGCGACCATGGCCGCTGCGGCAGGCGCGCTGGGCACCGGGGTGCGCGCGGCGCGCGCGGCGGCGGGACGGCTGCGCTCGTGGTGACGCTCGCGGGCCATCCGCAGCTGGTCCGCCCGGGCACGGCGGCGCGCGTGGCCCCCGTGGCGCTCGGCGCGGCGACCATCCTCGCCCAGATCGCCTACCCGCTGACCTCGGGGACGGCCCGCAACGGCCTGACCATGCTGACCGTCAGCCTGTTCTTCGCGGCCAGCGTCAGCCACGCGCTGGCCTGGCGCGGCGTGCACTTCACCGCCGTCCTGCTCGGGGTCACGACGCTGGGTGGGTTGCTGGTGGAGGCGGTCGGCGTGGGCACCGGTTTCCCGTTCGGCGCCTACGCCTACACCGACAGCCTGCCGCCCCGCGTCCTGGGCGTGCCCTGGGTCATCCCGCTGGCCTGGACGATGATGGCCTACCCCGCGCTGATCGTCGGGCGGCGCATCGCTGCCTCCGCGCGCACCGGCGTCCCGGCGGCCGCGCTGGCGTTCGCCACCTGGGACCTGTACCTCGACCCGCAGATGGTCGACGCCGGTCACTGGGTGTGGTCCGGCGGCGGGCCCGCCCTCCTGGGCATCCCCCTGACCAACTACGCGGGCTGGTTCGTCACCGCCCTGGCGATGATGGCGCTGCTGTGGCGCCCGTTCTCCGAGGCCAGCGACCCGCGCTGCGACGACCGGCTGCCCACCGCCCTGTGGCTGTGGACCGCCCTCGGCTCCTTCGTCGCCCACCTGGTGTTCCTGGGACTGCCCGGCTCCGCCGTGGCGGGCGGTCTGGGGATGGGCGCGGTCGCCGTGGCCTTCGTGCGGGCGCTGCGGCGCGCGTGAGGCCGGGGGCCCCGCCGCCCGCGAGCCGCATCGTCGCCGCCGCGGTGGCCGCAGCGGCGCTGGGCGCGGTGCACGCGGCGCTGAACGGCCGTCTCCTGCGCCGGCCCCCGCCCCGACCGGCCCAGCCCTGCCGACCGGACGAGCTGGTGAGCGTCTGCGTGCCCGCGCGCGACGAGGCCGGCCGCATCGCGCCCTGCGTCGCGGCCGTCCTGGCCAGCCGCGACGTCGAGCTGGAGCTGCTGGTCCTCGACGACCGCTCCAGCGACGCCACCGTCGAGGTGGTCCGCCGGGCCGCCGCAGATGACCCGCGCCTCCGCGTCCTGCCCGGCGCGCCCCTGCCCGAGGGCTGGCTGGGCAAGCCGCACGCCTGCGCCCAGCTCGCCGCCGCGGCCCGCGGCTCGGTGCTGGTCTTCGTCGACGCCGACGTGGTGCTCGCCCCGGGCGGCCTCGCCGCGACCGTGGCACTGCTGCGCGTGGGCGCGCTCGATCTGGTTTCGCCCTACCCCCGCCAGCTCGCCGACGGCCCGGGACCGCGCCTGGTGCAACCCTTGCTGCAGTGGTCGTGGCTGACGTTCCTGCCACTGCGGCTTGCCGAGCGCCTGCCGTCGCCCTCCCTCAGCGCGGCGAACGGGCAGCTGCTGGCGGCGGACGCAGGGGCGTACGCGCGGGCGGGTGGGCACCGCGCGGTGCGCGCTGCGGTGCTGGAGGACGTCGAGCTCGCCCGTGCCTTCAAGCGCGCCGGGGCCCGCGTGGCGCTGGCCGACGGGACCGCGCTGGCGACCTGCCGGATGTATGAGGACTGGGCGCAGCTGCGGGCGGGCTACGTCAAGAGCCTGTGGGCTGCCTTCGGGTCCCCGGCCGGGGCCGTGGCCGGCGTGGGCTGGCTGGCCTGGCTCTACGTGCTGCCGCCGGTCGCCGCGGTGTTGGCCGGGGTCCGGGGCCGGCGGCACACCGCGGCGCTGGGCGCGGCGGGCTACCTGGCGGGCGTGGCCGGCCGCGTCGTGGCCGCCCGCCGGACCGGCGGCCGGCCCGCCGACGCCGCCGCACACCCGCTGTCCATCCTCGTCCTCGCCTGGCTGGTGGCGGTCAGCTGGCGCGACCGCCGCGCGGGCCGGCTGAGCTGGAAGGGCCGCGTCGTGCCGTGACCGGTGCACGGCTACGGTGAGCACCATGGCGAGGGTGGTGGTCATCGGAGCGGGGCTGGGCGGGCTGGCGGCGGCGGCGCGGCTGGCCGCGGCGGGGCATGCGGTGACGGTCTGTGAGCAGGCCGACGAGGTCGGCGGCAAGCTCGGCCGGGCCCTCCACGGCGGGTTCACGTTCGACACCGGCCCGTCCCTGGTGACGATGCCGCAGGTCTTCCGCGACCTGTTCGACGCCACCGGCGGGCCCCTGGAGCGGGTCCTCGACCTCGTTCGGGTCGACCCCATCGCCTCCTACCGGTTCGCCGACGGCACCCGGCTGGACGCCCCGTCGGACCCCGCGGCCTTCCGTGCCGCGCTCGACGCCGCCCTCGGTGCGGGCAGCGGCAACGACTGGCGGCGCTTCCTCGAGCGCGCGGACGCGATCTGGGACGCCGTGCGGGTCCCGTTCCTCGAGTCCCCCCTCGGCCCCCGCGACCTCGCCCGGCTCAGCCTGCGCGCGCGCGACCTGGCGACCATCGCACCCTGGCGCACCCTGCGCGGGCTGGGCCGGCACTACCTGCGCGACGACCGCCTGCGCATCTTCCTGGACCGCTACGCCACCTACACCGGCTCCGACCCGCGGCGTGCGCCCGCGGCCCTGGCCACCGTGCCCTACGTGGAGCAGCGCTACGGCGCCTGGTATGTGTGCGGCGGCCTGCACCGGCTGGCCGCCGCGGTGCGCGACCGCGCCCTGGAGCGCGGGGCGACGCTGCGGCTGTCCGCCGACGTCGACGAGGTCGAGACGGCCGGTGGACGGGTGACCGGGGTCCGGCTGCGCGGCGGCGAGCGCCTCGTAGCCGACGTGGTGGTCGCCAACGCCGACGCCGCCCACCTCTATGGCGACCTCCTGCCCGGCCGCCCCGGCGCCGCCGGCCGCAGGCGACTGCGGCGCGCGACACCGTCGCTGTCCGGCTTCGTGCTCCTGCTCGGCCTGCGCGGGCGCACCCCGGGCCTGGCCCACCACACCGTGCTGTTCCCAGCCGACTACGACGCCGAGTTCGACGCGCTGTTCGGCCCCGACCCGCGGCCGGTCCCCGACCCCACGCTGTACCTGTCCGTGCCGCACGACCCGGCCATCGCCCCGCCGGGCTGCGAGTCGTGGTTCGTGCTGGTGAACGCCCCACGCCAGGGCCCGGTGGACTGGACCGCGCCGGGGCTCGCCGCCACCTACGCCGAGCGCCTGCTCGACCTGCTCGCCGTGCGCGGGCTGGACGTGCGCGAGCGGGTGGTGGTCCGCGAGGTCCGCACCCCCGCCGACCTTGCCCGCCGCAGCCGCGCCACCGGCGGCGCGATCTACGGCACCTCCTCCAACGGCCCGCGCGCCGCCTTTCTGCGACCCCCGAACCGCTCGCCCGTGCCCGGCCTGTACCTCGTGGGCGGCTCCTCCCACCCCGGCGGCGGCCTCCCCCTGGTCACCCTGTCCGCCAAGATCGTCGCCGACCTCGTCGGCCCCGCCTGATGGCGCACGCGGGCCGGGACGCTACCTGTGCGCCATGGCGCACAGCAGACCTGTCGTGACGCCGGCAACGCTCGCCGCTGTCGCCCTGTGGGTCGCCCGCACCGACGACGAGGCCGAGCGCTTCCGTCTGTTGCTGGAGTTCGTCCGCGCCTGGCGGGAGGACGGACCCGGGCGGGCCGAGCTCACCGCCCTGCTGGCGGCCGAGCCGCCCACCTGCGGTGACGCGCGCTGGGACGCGCTGATCGCCGCCCTTGCGGAGCACCTGGCCCGCTCTGCGGGTCTCGAGGTCCCGTCCTGGACGCTGCTGCCGCAGCGCTTCCTGGACCGCCCCTTCTTTCCCATCACCCCATCGCTCAGTTCGCACCGCCGCCCTCGGGCGCCTCGCCCGCGGCGTTCCGCCGCCGGGGCGTCTTCCTCGACCCCGAGTCGCTGGCGACGGTGTGATCCCCGGGCCGGCCCTGGACCGCGACGCGGCGCTGTCCGCGCCGCAGGCCATGAGCCACCATCTCGCGCGTGCGGGCACCAGCGTGGACGTGTGGGTGTACGAAGGAGCCGCGATGGTGCTGGCCTACCGAGCGCGCACCGCCACCCGTGACATCGACGACGACAGCGCCGTCCGGCCCGCCGCCGACCTCACGGCGCAGCAGCTGGGGCTCCCACGGAGCTGGCTCAACGATCAGGCGGCGTCCTATGTCCCACAACGCGCGCGCCAGGACCCTCAGGCGTTCTTCGACGCGCCAATCTTCGAGGATGCGCACCTGCGCGTGATGGCGGCGAACCCCCGGCTCCTGCTGGCCATGAAGGTGCTTGCGGCGCGTCCTACCGGTGTCGACGACATCGCGTTCCTCGCCGCCCGGCTCGGGCTGCGGTCCCTGGAGCAGGTGCGAGCCGAGTTCGCGGCCGCCTTCCCCGACGAGACGTTCGACCGGCGCCGTGAGGTCCGCGTGCTGGACGCGCTGGAACAAGGACGTGAGCAGGCTTGACGGCACTCGAGCGGGAACGGGTGTCGGCGATCGCACACGGTGGGCACGCGATCGCGGGACCGGTGGACGAGGCGCGGGTGGACGCGCTGGTCGCGGGGCTGGCGCTCGCCACCGGCGCGACGGTGCTCGACATGGGCTGCGGCGGTGGCGAGTGGCTCCTGCGGATCCTGGAGCGCCATGACGTGCGCGGGGTGGGCGTGGACCGCTCGGCGGCCGCCCTGGCTCGGGCGCGCGCCGAGGCGGAGCGCCGGGTGGCGCCGGGACGGCTCGAGCTGGTGCAGGCGCATGCGGCCGACTTCCCGCCCGACCCGCGAGGCTACGACCTCGTCCTGTGCGCCGGCTCCACCCACGTCTACGGCGGGCTGGCGGGGACCCTGGTCGCGCTCGCGGCGCTCGTTCGCCCCGGCGGGCTCGCGGTCGTGGGCGAGGGGTTCTGGGAGCGACCGCCGGACGGCGCCGCCCTCGCGGGGCTCGAGGGTGCGCTGCCCGATGACTTCCTCGACCTGCCCGGCACGGTCGCGCGCTGCACCGACGCCGGCTTCGCGATGCTGTCCGCGCTCGTGAGCGACCAGCGCGAGTGGGACGAGTACGAGTTCGCCTGGACCGGAGCGCTGGAGGCCCACGTGCGCGCCCACCCCGCCGATCCGGACGCCGCCGCGCTCCAGGACGAGGCCCGCAGCCATCGCGACGGCTACCTGCGCGGCTATCGCGGCACGCTGGGCTACGTGACCATGCTGCTGGGTGCGCCCATCCGCTAGCGTGCGGCCCATGCCCAAGCGCCTCTACGTCACCCCCTCCCAGTACTGGCACCTGCCGGACGCCACCGACCTGCCCACGCTTCGCCAGGAGCTGGAGGACGCGGTGGTCAGCGGGCGGGCGCTGACGCTGCTGGTCAACCTCGAGGGTGTGCCGGCCGAGCTCGTGCTGCTGGGCAGCCGCCTGGGTCAGTTCTCCATCGTCGAGACCGGGACGCCGGGCATCAACCCCGTGGAGCTGTAGCCAGCGTGCGGCGCACCGCCACGCCGAGCTGGACCAGCGCCACGGCGCCGACGGCGACCAGCGCCCACGCGGCAATGGTGGCCACCAGCGCCGCCCGCGCCGCGTAGACGCCGCCGAAGAAGATCCCGGCCGAGCACAGGATCACCCGGGTCGCCCGCTCGCCCACGGTGACCACCCCGATCTCGGGCATGCCCGCGTTGCCCGCCCGCGCCCGCAGGTACTCGAGGGTGAACATGGCGACGCCGGCGGCCACGACCACCGGCGTGGGCGCACCCACCAGGTCCAGGGCCACCAGGTACACGACATCAGCGGCGCGGTCGACCAGCGAGTCCAGGACGTAGCCCCAGCGGGTCGCGCGGTCGGTGAGCACCGCGACGCAGCCGTCCAGGGTGTCGGCCAGCCCGCTGAGCACCAGCACCCAGCCCGCCAGCAGCGGCCAGCGCCCGCCCGCCTCGGCCAGCACCAGCACCGCCAGGGCGAGCCACAGCCCCCACAGCGTCAGTGCGTCCGGCGCCACCCCGCGGCGCGCCAGCGGGCGGGCGATGGCGTGGGACAGGCGCAGCCAGCCCAGCAGCGGCCCGCTGCGGCGCGGGTCGTAGCCGCCGTGCAGCGGCGACCAGCGCGCGAGGTAGCCGTCGAGGTCGGGCACGGCGCCCGGCGGCGGCCGGGCGCTGACCAGCGTCGCGGCGAGCAGCAGGCCGGCCGCTGCCAGGAGCGCGAGCAGCGGGATCATCGCGCC
>Ga0136617_10002728_pt1 | contig 15710 bp, 13 predicted proteins | sample AntDrymUQ3222106_2_FD_129672 | JGI IMG/M metagenome (GOLD analysis project Ga0136617, IMG submission 129672) | Polar desert sand microbial communities from Dry Valleys, Antarctica - metaG UQ322 (21.06) | ecosystem: Environmental > Terrestrial > Soil > Desert | place: Antarctica: Dry Valley...
ACGAGCTTCACCGCGCGGACGCGCAGCGCCTGCTGCGCGTCTTGTGCCAGCGATCTCGCGTCACCCCCAGCCACCCGTCGATCATACCAGAACAGGGCTTAATAGCCGCATGTGGTGATAGCACGCGCTACGAGGGCCGCCGCGACTGTCGAGACGCCATCGAGTATGACCGGAACGCGCTGAGCCGCGGCGCCGAGGATGAGGCCCACGATCGCGGCGTGCTCCAACCCGCCGAGCGTCGCCAGCGTGCTGAGCCCGTCCTCCGGATTGGGCGCGTGACGTTCGAGCGCCCGACCCACGACCTCTGCCTTGCGCCTCACCGCATCGGCGTCGCCGCCGGCGCCCGGACCCGTCACCTCGACGGCCGGACGCCCGCTGAAGGCCGCGATCAGGCACGCGGCCGGCGTTGTGTTGCCGATGCCCATGTCGCCAGTCAAGACCAAATCGACGTCCGCCTGGTCGATGAGCTGCGTGACGAGCTGCGCGCCGACGGAGCACGGCGCGCGCGGCCTCCTCGTTCGTCATCGCGGGACCGTCGTGGAGATCCGCTGTGCCGTCGCGGACACGAAAGCGCTTGAGCCGTGGGTGTGCCGGTACGTCCGACGCGACGCCGACGTCAAGCACGGTAACGCTTGCACCGACGGTCCGACCGAGCGCGTTGACGGCGGCGCGTTCAGCGCAGAACTCCCCCACCATGATCGCGGTGACCTCCTTCGGCCAGGCCGAGACCCCCTGTGCGAGTACCCCGTGGTCGCCCCGCACACAACCGCAGCTGGCCGCTCGGGGATCGGTGGCGGGCAGGATCCGTAGACCGACGCCAACCACGCGCCCACCTCCTCGAGCCGACCGAGGCTTCCGGGGGGCTTGACGAGTTGGTCGTTGCGCGCCCGCGCCGCCGTGGCGGCGTCCGCGTCGAGGGGCTCGATCGCTGTGACCAGCCCGCCGACACCGTCCCCGGCGCTCACGCGCGTGGCCGCCCTCTCTGCTGCACGCCACCCCCGCCGCCGAGCGGTGAGTCACATCCGGGGCTGCTCGTCACGTGTCCACCGAGGCTGATCATGGGTACGCAATATGTCGGCGCCGCCGTGGCCATCAGCACTCGATCGAGGGCCGGTCGCACGTGCTCATGCCCACGCGAGTGATCGGGGGGATCTTGTCAGGCTCCTCGACGACCTCGTAGGAGCTGCCGGGGCCTCGACGGCGATGTACCGCTTCGGAGAGTGGGTGGGGGCGCGGCATGCGGCCACCTTCGTCGACGGCGCGGACGACGATGTGGCCTACTGCCTCCTCGCAGGCGCCCTACACCAGGACCGGGCCGGCTTCGGGAACGTCGATCTGCTCGTCTGGGAGCCGTATATCGATCCCCGGTTCGCGGTTCTCTGGGAGTCGCCCATCGCGACCGGCTCGAGCGCCCTGCTCGGACGCCACAGACCCAACGTCATGCCCGTCGCGCCACGTCCCGTAGGGCAGCAGTCGAGATCGCGCGGCCAGTTCGCTTCGGTGTAGAAACCCAACCAGCTGGGCTCGTCACCGTGCCACTCCACGCCCAGCAGCGACGCACCCCGTGACGGGGTCCCCGGTCATGTCGCGATCGCCGTGTTCTGGCGGGCCGCGATCCACCAGCGTCCGCCGCGGCGGGCGAACACATAGAGCGCGATCATCGCGGGCGGCTGTCCTGCGGCGCGGGCCTCGGACGTCGCCCATGCCAGCTTGTGGCCGATGGCTGCGTCGGGTCCCAGGAAGCGGACGTTCGTCAGTTCGTAATGAGCCGTCTCGTCGCGGAGAAACCCGGTCAGGGCGAGGCGGTTGGCCTCGAGCAGCGCCCCGCGCCCGTCGATCCTGGTGCCGTTGAGGCTGACCGCGATCGCGTCCTGCGCGAAGCCCGCGGTCGACAGTTGCGCGTCGTTGCCGTTGAAGCCCTGTTCGACGTCGCGGACAAGCGCTCGAAGTTCGTCTTCGGCATCGTCTGAGGGCGGGGCGGTGGCGAACTCTGGCGTATCGTCGGTGCTCATGCCACGAGCTTGAGCCCTCAAGCGCTCTTGAAGTCAAGGGGAACGAGTCGGGACGACCTGCGTCTGCCTCGAAGGGGTGCGACTCTGGCCGGACGACCGAGCCGGCACCGCGATACGTCAGCGCGGCGACGGCGACAGCTCCGCGAGCTGGAACGCCAGCCGATGCCGCACGGCCGGGATGCGGCCGACGAGGCTCAGCGCCGCGTCTCGGGCGGTCCGCTCCACCACCCCGCTGGCGGTCGCCGCACGCGTGGTCCGGTCCGTCAGCGCGACGACCCGCTGTGCGACCGGGCGCCGGCGCGCCTCATAGCCATCGAGCACGGCGTCGGCGCCGCGGGCAAGCGCACCCACGAGCGCGGTCCCGAGGTCGACCGCATCCTGGATGCCGATGTTCATCCCCTGACCGCCGGCGGGGCTGTGCACGTGCGCGGCGTCGCCGACGAGGAAGATCGGGCCACGCCGATAGGCGTCGGCGACGCGGTGGTGAACGCGAAACCGGGAGGCCCATGCGACCTCGTGGACCGGCGCACGCACCGACGTGCGCGCGTCGAGCAGCGCCTGCACGTCCGCCCCGGCGATGTGCTCCGGGGCCTCGTCCATCGTCGCTACGACACGGTGGTGCCCGTCCGGCAGCGGCGCGACGACGACGAGCCCCGCCGGGGAGAAGTACAGCTGCACCTCCCGGGCTGACAGCGGCCAGTCCATGCGCACGTCCGCGAGCACGAAGGACTGCTCGTAACGCCCGCCGGTGAAGCCGATGCCCGCCGCGTCGCGCACCGCGCTGTGCATCCCGTCGGCACCCACGACGTAGCGGGCATGCACCGTCTGCGAGCGCCCGTCGGGCCCGGTGACGGCGACCGCGGCGCCGCCGGGCCCGCCCGTCACCCCCGTCACCACGTACGGCCGCTGCACCTCGCCGCCGAGCTGCGCAAGTCGCTCGGCCAGGATCGCCTCCGTACGCGACTGCGGCAGCATCAACGTGTACGGATACGCGGTCGGCAGGTCGGCGAAGTCGACCTGCAGCAGGACGCGGGCGCCGGAGCGGACGGTGAAGATCGGCACGACGCAGCCCTCCGCGACCATCCGCCGCGACACGTCGAGCTGCTCCAGCACCTCGAGCGTGCGAGCGTGCACCACCGCCGCCCGCGACGTGCCGGCACCCTCCGCGGACTTCTCCAGCACGAGCACGTCGACCCCGGCCTGACGCAGCGTGGACGCCGCGGCCAGCCCGCTCGGACCGGCGCCGACCACGACGACATCAACGTTCTGGGGCAGCATTCGCATCACGTCCTCAAATTTAGTCAACGTTTGTTGGCCTACAGTTGTTGACTCTACTCTCCCCGAGCATCTCAGTCAACGCGCGTTGGCTATATTGTCGCCGTGCCCGCCTTGACGAGAGCGCAGCAGTCGCAGCGGACCCGCATGGCGATCCTGCAGGCTGCCCGCGCACGGTTTGCCGCCGACGGCTTCGAGCGCACGACGATCCGTGCCGTCGCGGCCGACGCCCGCATCGACCCGTCGATGGTCATGCGCTACTACGGCAGCAAGCGCGGACTGTTCGCAGCGGCCGCGGACCTCGACCTCGAACTGCCCAATCTCGCCGGCGTGCCAGCCGACGAGCTCGGTGTCGCGGCGGTCGGGCACTTCCTGTCGCGCTGGGAGGGCGACCGGTCCGACGACTCGCTGCGCATCCTGCTCGCGAGTGCGGCCACGAACGCCACCGCGGCCCGGCAGATGCAGGACATCTTCCGCGCCCAGCTCGAGCCGGTCGTGGCCGCCGCCGGACCGCATGACCCGCAGGCCGCCGCGATCCGCGCCGGCCTCGTCGCGACACAGATGCTCGGCCTGGCCCTCTGTCGCTACGTGCTGCGGCTGCCCCCCGTGGCCGGCCTCGAGCGCGATGCCATCGTGCGCTGGCTGGGCCCGGTGATCCAGCGCTACCTGAAGGACCCCGAGCCGGACGACGGAGCGGCAACATCGTGCCAACCACCTCCCCCCTCATGAGCCGCAACCTCCGTCTCATGACCGCCATCTTCAGGGCGCTGGTGCTGATCGTCGTGCTCGCGCTGGCAGGGATCATGCTGTCGCCCGCGGCCGCCGTCGACCGCGACCACGGCGACAGGCAGCTCGCCAAGCACGTCGTGCTCGTCGACTGGGACGGCTTCGACCCCGACTACCTCGGACGGGTGCCGACCCCCAACCTCGACGCCTTGGCGCGCCGCGGCGCGTTCGCCCTCGCGCGCAGCACCTTCCACATGATCTCCAACCCCGCTCGGGCGTCGATGAGCACCGGGGCGTACCCGGAGGTGCACGGCAACGCCGCCTACGTCTTCGACCCGTTCACGAACAGCGTGCAGGGCCAGACCCGGTTCCTTGCGGCCGAGACGATCGCCGAGTCGCTGGCCGCCGAAGGACGGACCGTCGACTCGGTTCAGTGGTACATGGTCCAGGGCCACGGCGTCACCTACGGCGATCCCAACCATCTGTACGTCGAGCCCGGCGGCCCGTTCGCGCGCCGCGTCGACACGGCGATCGACATCCTCAACCGCCGCCCGGTCAACTCCGGCGGGCAGCTCGTCACCGTCCCGCAGATCCCGGACCTGCTCGCGGTCTACTCCTCCGATCTCGATGGCAGAGCTCATGAGGTGGGACCGGACGATCCGTCGATCGCGCCGCTTCTCGCCGAGCACGACCGCCAGCTCGGCCGCCTCGTGCAGGCGACGAAGGACGTCGGCATCTACGACGAGACGACCTTCATCCTCACCTCCGACCACGGGATGACGGCGTGGGACCGGTCGCTGCTGCCGCAGGTTCTCGCGGCCGTGCGCGACGCAGGATATGTGCCGGAGGTCCTGAGGCCGGGAGGCTCGCCGGCGCCCGAGACAGACGTGGTCATCGTCGCCAACGCCGTGCGCATCGGCAACTTCACCCTGCGCGGGGACGCTGCGCAGCCGCGGGCGAGGCGGCGAATCGAACGTGCGCTGCGACGCCTTCCGGAGATCGAGCGCGTCTACCGCGAGGCTGACCTGCGGCGGCTGCACGCCAGCGACAAGCTCGGCGATCTCGTGGCCGAAGCCCGCCCTCCGTACGGCTTCATCGACGAGACGCTTCCGGCCGGCGAGCAGCGCGGAGGACACGGCAGCCTGGCCGAGATCGACGTGCCGTTCTACCTTGCCGGAGCTGGAGTCGAACGAGGCGCGCAGCTCCGCGGGCCCGGCCTCGTCGATGTCGCGCCGACGATCGCGGCCCTGCTCGGTGCACGCGCACCGGCCGATGCACAGGGGAGCGTGTTGCGCGAAGTCGTTCGAGGCTCGGTCCTCGACACAACCCGCTGAGGATCTCGGGCAGCGAGCTACGCGGCGAGCCGATCGGACACGCGCGTGGCCGGTTGGTCGACCGCGGCGTGGCCCCAGAGGTACGCCATCGCGTAGGCGCGATACGGACGCCAGCGCTCGGCGATGCGTTCGGCCGCGGCGGGACCGCCGCCGTGCCCGAGCCGCTGGAGCGCACGGCGCACGCCGAGGTCGGTGGGCAGGAACGCGTCGGGGTCGCGGAGGGCGCGCATCGCGACGTATCCGGCCGTCCACGGCCCGATCCCGGGCAGGGCGAGCAGTCGCTGCCGTGCCTGCGCGCGGTCGCCGCCGGCGTCGAGTACGACCTCGTCCGCAGCCAGCGCGGCGACGAGCCCGAGCAGCGCGCGTCCGCGCGCGCTCGGCATCGCCAGCCGCGCCGGGTCCGCGTCCGCCAGCGCTTCTGGCGGCGGGAAGACGCGCGTGACCGCGCCGAGTGGACGCTCGAGCGGCTGGCCGTGGGCGGCGACGAGGCGGCCGGCGAGCGTCGCAGCGCCCGCCAGCGAGACCTGCTGGCCGAGCACCGCCCGGACTGCGACCTCGGGGCCGTCGACGGTGCCCGCCACCCGCCGTCCGGGTGCCGCGCGCACGAGCGACCCGAGCAGCGCGTCGGAGCCGAGCGCCTCCGTGACCGCGTGCGGATCGGAGTCGAGGTCCAGCAGCGCGCGCGAGCGCTGGACGGCGGCAGCGAGGTCGCGCAGATCGTCGAGCCGGAAGCTCGCCTGGACGTGCCCGTCGGCGGGAAGCAGCTCGACGGTGCCGGCGCCGCGGGGCAGGCGCAGGCTCCGCCGGTAGGCGCCGTCGCGGACCTCCTCGATGCCGGGCACCGCGCGCAGCGCGAGATAGCCGATCAGGCCGTCGGCGTCCAGCGGCGGACGGTAGGGCAGACGCAGGACCACCGCCCCGCTGTCCTCGGCGCGGCCGTGCCGCCGTGCGCGGGCGCGCAGCCCGCCGGGGGTCATCGCGGAGACCTCGCGCACGGTGGCGTTGAACTGGCGGACGCTCCCGAAGCCCGCAGCGAACGCCACGTCGGTGCTCGAGATCGCCGTCGTCTCCAGCAGGATCCGCGCCGTCTGCGCACGCTGGGCGCGTGCGAGCGCAAGCGGCCCGACACCGACGACGGCCACGAGCTGGCGATGCACGTGCCGTTCGGCATAGCCGAGGCGCCTGGCGAGGCCGCCCACGCCTTCGCGATCGACCACACCGTCGCCGATGAGCCGCATCGCGCGGCCGACCAGGTCGGCGCGGCGGTCCCACTCCGGTGAGCCCGGCGACGCGTCCGGCCGGCAGCGCTTGCACGCCCGAAACCCGGCCGCCTGCGCGCCGGCGGCCGTGGAGTAGAAGCGCACGTTCTCTCGCTTCGGCGTCCGCGCGGGACAGCTCGGACGGCAGTAGATCCCGGTGGACGTCACGCCGCAGAACACCCAGCCGTCGAAGCGCGGATCGCACGCCTCGATGGCCCGCCAGCAGCAATCGGAATCGAACATCACGGACCCACTGTGGCACGGCCGCCGATCGGAGTCTCGCGGGAATCGGACCTCACCGCCGAGGCGGCAGCGACGCGCGCGATGTCACATCCACCAGGCCTGTGTCGTCATGGGCACATGAGCACTCAAACCCACCCCCGCATCGACCTCACACACGCCGGCCACCTCTACGCGGCGCTGATCCGCGTCGAGCAGCGCATCGAGCTCGACCTGGGCGTGCGCCTCCTCGTCAAGCTGCGCGCGTCGCAGATCAACGGCTGCGCGTACTGCATCGACATGCACTGGACCGAGGCCCGCGCCCATGGCGAGCCCGAGCAGCGGCTCGCGCAGCTCGACGCGTGGTCGGAGAGCCCGTACTTCGATGAGCGCGAGCGGGCCGCGCTCACGTTGACCGAGGCGGTCACGAACGTCTCGTCGAGCCATGTCCCCGACGAGGCGTGGGCCGCGGCCGCGGCCCATTTCGAACCCGACGAGCTCGTCAACCTGCTCTTCGCGATCGCGACGATCAACGCCTGGAACCGGATCGCCATCGCGTCCCGAGCCCAGCCCGCGAGCTTCCGCGAGCTTCCGCGCGCGGGCTGAGCCGTCCGGGCAGCTTCCTCCCGTTGCGCCTCCCTCGCCGTCACCGCTCGATCGAGCCGCAGAGGCGCTGGACGGCGTCGGCGGCGACCGCCACGCCGCCCGCGCCTGCGCACCTCGGCGCGCAGCTCGAGCGCTCGCTGCTTCCTGGCGAGCGCAGCGGCGACGGCGGCGCACAGGCTCTCGGAGTCCACCTCCTTGGCGAGGAGCTGCACGCCCGCGCCGATCGCATCGAGCTTGGCGGCGTTCGTGAACTGGTCGACGGCCTGGGGGATCGCCACGGTCGGGACGCCGAGCCACAGCGACTCGACCGCGCCGCCCATGCCGGCGTGAGTGATGAACGCCGATGCGTGAGCGAGGACGTCGAGCTGAGGTTGGGTGCGTGCGACCTGGACGCCGTCGGGCAATGGTCCGAGCACTGTCGGGTCGACTTTGCCGGTGGCGATGACCAGCCGGTAGGAGCCCGCCAGCTCCCGGATGCAGAGCCGGTAGATGTCGGCATGATCGGTGTAGGCGGTGCCGAAGGACACGTAGACCAGCGGGCGGTCGTCGCCGTCCGTCGGGACCCAACCGAGGGTGCGACTTCCGTCGATACAGGGTCCCGCGAAGACGTACCGCGGGCCCACGCGGTCGGCGTTGGGCTGCAGTACGCGCGGGATGAGCACGACGCACGCCTCGGGTCGGCCGAGGAAGGCGTCAGCGTCGAGGGCGACGTCGTTGTCGTCCAGCCAGGTGCGGAGGGTCGCGAAGTACCGGCGGCCGCTGGGGGAGGTCTTGAGCGCCGCGGTGTGTTCGGCCATGTCCTCCTCGTAGCCCTCCCAGGCGACGTAGGTGGGTGACAGCTGCACGGCGGGGACCCCCCAGCGGTGCGCCGCGACCCGCCCGGCGAAGCCGCCGATGTCGTAGAGAACCGCGTCGGGGCGCTCGACGCGATCCAGCAGCACGCCGAGGACGGCGATCGCCTCGTCGAGGAAGATCAGGGTTACTTCCTCTCGGGTGCGAAGGGCAACAACAGACCACGCGGCGAACGGGCCGCGGCGCGCCTCGGGCCTGCCAGACCAGCGTCAGAGGAAGCTGTGCGAACTGCGCATCCGTGACACGACCCGGTGCGGACCCCACTGGTCGTGAACTTCACAAGTGAGTGTGAAGGTCAGTCCTTGTGACGCGACGTCATTCGCTAGCGCCGGCGCACGCGCTCGCAGTCGCGCGCGACCCGGTCGGCCCGGTCGACGACGGCCTGGTCGCGCCCGCGGCCGCAGCGCATGACGTCCGCGCGCCGGCGGTCGCGGCGCGTGCGGTCGCGCGCGGAGATGCGGTCGGCGCCCGAGCCACCCGTGAGGCGGTCGCGCCCGCTGTCGTCGGTGAGGCTGTCAGCGCCCGCCCCGCCGTCGAGAAGATCGTTCCCGGCCCCACCGCGCAACCGGTCGTTGCCGGCCCCGCCGCCCAGCCGGTCGTTGCCGGCCCCACCGGCCAGCCGGTCGTTGCCACGCTCCCCGAGCAGCCGGTCGTTGCCACGCTCCCCGAACAGGCGGTCGTTGCCCGTCCCCCCGAAGAGGCGGTCGTTGCCGCTGGCGCCGAACGCGCAGTCCGACCCAGCAAGGGCGCGGAGGACGTCGTTGCCGGCGAGCCCGAACAGGACGTCGGTCCCCGCAGTGCCGCTGCGCCGGTCGGCGCGGGGCGTGCCCACGATCTGCAGGCCCCGAAGCGGGCAGCCGGGCTGCGGCCGGGCGGTCGTGGGGGGCCGGTTCGGGCCCGTCGCGGGTCCGGGCGGCGCGCTGGGCACGTCGCGCGCGAAGACGTCGAGGATCGTGTCGGGATCGTCGGGCGTGAGGTTCGCCGAGTTCGATGCGAAGGTCACGACCCCGCCGGTGCCCGAGATCGAGGGCCCCACCGAGAAGCCGTTGCCCTTGGCCAGCGACGAGGCGCGGCTGACCAGCCTCGTCGAGGAGCTGGCTATGTCGCGCATGAAGATATCGTCGATGACGTCGGTGTCGTCTGGGTGCAGGTTCGTCGCGTTGGAGACGAACGTCACCGAGCGTCCGTCGCCGGCGATCGCCGGCTCGTCGGAGAAGCCGTTGCCCTTGGGCCCGGCCGGCCCTCCCGCCCGGCTGGCCAGCAGCGCCGTCCCGGTCAGGAGGTCGCGCACGAAGACGTCGGTGATCGCATCGGGATCCTCGGGGTGCAGGTTCGACGCACTGGAGCCGAACGCGACGAACCGCCCGTCCGCCGAGATCGTCGGGCTGAAGGAGTCGCCGTTGCTCGCGCCGCCGCCCGCCGCCCGGCTGACGAGCGTCGTGGTCTGCGCCCGCACGTCGCGGACGAAGACGTCCGGCGACGGGTCGGGGTCGTCGGGGTCGAGGTTCGACGCGTTGGAGCTGAAGGCGATGCGCGCGCCGTCCGCGGAGATCCTCGGGGCCGCCGAGCCCGAGCTGCCCTTGGCCCCTGCGACCCCGTCGGCGCGGCTGACGAGCGTGAGCGCACCGGACTGCAGGTCGCTCACGAAGACGTCGGTCGTCGCGTCGGTGTCGTCGGGATGGACGTTCGACGCGTTGGAGGCGAACGCCACGAAGCGGCCGTCGGCGGAGATCGCGGGGGTGAAGGAGTCGGCGTTGCTCTTGACGCCCGCACCGGTGGCGCGGCTGACCAGCGTGGTCGTGCTGGTCAGCAGGTCGCGGACGAACACGTCGCTCGCGGGGTCGGCGTCCTCGGCGACGAGGTTCGTCGCGCTGGAGGCGAAGGCGACGAAGCGCCCGTCGGCCGAGATCGACGGCACCCCCGAGCCGGCGTCGCCCTTCGCACCGCCCGCCCCGGACGCCCGGCTGACCAGCACCAGCGCGCCGGTCTGCAGGTCGCGGACGAGCACGTCGGAGAGCGCGTCGGCATCCTCCGGGTGGAGGTTGGTCGCGTTGGAGCCGAAGGCGACGAACCGACCGCCCGCCGCCAGCGCCGCCGCGGCCGAGCCGTCGTTACCCTTCGCGCCGGTCGGGCCGCCGGCGCGGCTGACCAGCCGCAGGTCGTCGGTGGCCGCCGACGCTCCGCCGGCCACCGCGAGGAGCACCGCCGCCGTGAGCGCGACCACATGGACAAGGCGTCTCCCGGCGAGCATTGGCAGGGCCTAGAGGCGCATCCGGGGAGTTCCCCCGGTTTCGGGGACGCCGGATGGCTGAGCGCGTCGGGCGCTGTGTGAGGCGATGGCATTCATGCCTGCTCCGTATCTGATGGACGTCCGTGAAGCGCGCTCGTTGCTCAAGAGAGAGTAGCGGCAACACGGTGGCCTGGTCGCAGCCGAGCAGGGATCTCCGGATGGCGCGAAGACGCGCCGGATACGCCTACGCGACCGCGACCGCGACCGCGACCGCGGCTGCGACGCGCTTGGCGTGACCCGGCCGGGCTGGGATGAGCAGGCCCTCGCCGGCGTCGCACAGCGGCGGCGACTTGGCCAGGAGGCGCGCGGTGGTTGTCTTGCCGACCCCGGCTGGCCCGTTGAGGATCACGACTCTCGGACTGGCACGCATAGACTGGTGCGGGTGCGTCGCCGGCGCTCGGGGTGCGGTCTGGGTCATCGGTTTGGTCACGTCGGATCGCCAAGCGTTCCAGCCATCGGCCGCGCCGGCACGAGCGACCGGCCACTCGGGTCGTCACGCGCGGCTCCTGCGCCGTGACCTCTCGTGCCGGCGTGCAGTGAGCTGACCGAGGCCCGCAGCGCGGCCGCGGCGTCAGCGCCGTCCGGATAGGAGCCGATCGGTGAGCCGTCGGGGCGGGCCAGCAGGCCGCCGCCCGGCGGGATGCCGATTGCGCGTGCGGTGATCGCGTCCAGGCGTCGGACGGCGAGCGGCGGCACGGGCGAGACGGCGGCCGCGGCTGCGTCCCAGGGCGCCGGCTGCGGCCCGGTGAACAGCGTGACTCCCGGGCTCAGGAGATCGAGCGTCGAGACCGGACGGCCCGCGGCAGGCAACCAGGCGTGCGCGATGCGGCCGCCGAGGTCGACGTGCAGCTCCTGGTCAGCCGGCCGCGCGGTGCCGTTCGGATCGGACGACCGTGCGACGTTGTGCGCAGCGACCGGCCGGCGCTCAGCCTCGTAGGAGTCCAGCAGTTCCGGTCGCACCCAGCCACGCAGCACCCAGGCGAGCTTCCAGCCGAGGTCGTAGCCGTCGTGGATGGCGGTGTTCATTCCCGTGCCGCCCCGTGGCGTCACTCGATGGGCAGCGTCGCCGACAAGGAATGCGCTGCCCGAGCGGAAGCGCTCGGCGAGCTGCGCGACGAGGGTGAAGCCGCCGATCCGCTCGATTCGTGGTTGCAGGGTCGTGACGCCGGCGCCGAGCCGGATGCGCCGCGTGAGCGTCGCCTCGAGCTCTGCTGCATTCCGCGGCCCGGGTACCCACGTCCCGTACAGCCAGCGGTCGCCCCTGCCGGCCGGCAGGAAGACCCCGTCGGCCTCCGGATGGTTGACGCCGTACAGGCCGTAACGGCAGTCGCCGACGAGCTCCCAGAGCGGCGCGCGAAGCAGCGCCGTGATGGCCTGGGTGACATCGGTGAAACCGCGCATCGCAATGCCCAGCGCGGCACGCACCGCGCTGTGTGCCCCGTCGGCCGCGACGAGATAGCGCGCGTGCACGACGCGCGAGTCGCCACGGTCGACGTCGCGCAGCACCACCCGGACGCCGTCCGGGCGACTGTCGACGTCGACGATCTCCGTACCGAGCTCCACGCTGCCCGCCGCCAGGGAGCGCACGTACCTCAGCAGCACCGGTTCGAGGTGGTCCTGCGGCACGCATGCCGGCGGGCTCGGGCTCATCACCGCGCTCTGCTGCCGGGTCGGAAAACCCGTGGGCGTCCCGGCACCGGCCGCGGCCTGCGCGAGCGTCTCGCAGTGCCACTGAAGCCACTCGACCTCCACGCCGCCCGCGCGGATCTCCTCCTCGAGTCCCCAGGAGCGCAGCAGCTCCATCGAGCGTGTGCTGATCGCCGTGGCACGAGGCAGGCTCGACAGCTCGTGCCTGCGCTCGACCAGCAGGAAGTCGACGCCATGGCCCGCCAGGGCGGCGGCGGTCGTCAACCCCGCTGGACCGGCTCCGACGATCAGGACCGGCACCTCCGATGTCCGCATGTTCGGCATGCTCCCCTCCGAGCCGCTCACGGCGCCGACGCGACGAGATAGTGAAACTCGTTGTGCAGGCGATAGACGCCCTGCGTGCTGCGATACGGCGCCAGCGCTTCGACGATCTCAGCTCGTACGGACTCCTCGCGATCGGGACCGAGGGTGGTGGCGATACCGGCCGGTGCCAGCATGAGACGGCCGAGCACCGACTCGTCGGGGTACTCGAAGGCGTACGCGAGATCGAAGGCGCTCCGTGGCGTCATTCCGGCCGCGACGACCATCTCCTCGAGGACGCCGGGCTTCCAGAGCGCCGTCGCCGCGGGAGCATTCGGCGGAGGGGCGGGCAGGAACGGCCGCATGATCGCCTTCATCGCCTCCAGGTCGCAGCGCTCCGGTCGGCCCCACACCTGGATGAGCACCGGCCCTCCCCGCCGTACGACACGACCGGCCTCGCGCAGAGCCGCGACCATGTCGGCGGCGAAGAAGAACGCGTTGAAGCCGCAGACGAGATCGAAGCAGTCCTCCTCGTAGGGCAGGAACTGCATGTCGCCGGCGCGCAGGTCGGCTTCGGGCACCCGCTCGCGAGCGAGCTGGAGCAATGCGTCCGACGCGTCGAGCCCGTAGGGCGCTGCGCCCCGGTCGGCAACGAGACGCAAGAACATGCCCGTGCCGCATCCGACGTCCAGCACGCGCGATCCTGCCTGGACGCCGATCCGCGCGATCGCCTCCCGATAGGTGGGCGCCTGCAGCTCCTCGCTTGCGGCCCAGGCTCGTGGGCGGGCGCCCCAGAGAGGGCCCCAGCGCTCTGCGCTTCCCGACGTGGATGGCGTGGATGGCGTGGATGGCATCGTCCGCTCGCTCGGTAGACTACGGTCCGTAGTTATCTAACCCTATGGACCATAGTCATGTCAAGCGATGAGCTGGGCCTCTTCTCCTACGAGATCCTCGGTCTCGTGGGCCACCAGGGCGCCGGGCCGCACGACCTGCTGCGCATGGCCCGCCGCGGTCGCATGCTCGACTGGGCCGGCGAGAGCCAGTACTACGTCGAGCCCAAGCGGCTTGCGAAGCTCGGGTACCTCGAGGCACGCAAGGAGCCGGGCAAGACGCGCGAGCGCACCGTCTACGCGATCACCACCAAGGGACTGCAGGCGCTCCGCGAGTATGCCGCCACACCGGTGCGCTTCACCCCGCTGAAGAGCGAGCCACTGCTGCGCCTGCTCATCGCCGACCTCGTGGGCGAGCCGATCACGCGAGCGAGCATCGCGACCTTGCGCGCGGACATCGCCGACCTCCACGCGTGCCTCGACGACACCGAGGCGAACGCGGAGACGCTGCCCCACCGGCGCAAGTACCTGCTCATGGTCACAGGCTTCCTGCGCGGCCTGCTCGAGCTGCACCTCGAGCTCGTCGACGAGGTAGAGCGCGAGCTGGCTGACCCAATCGCGGGCGGCGCGCCAGAGCTGGCCTCCGAGCGATCGTCATCACCGGCGTCACGGGAGTGAGTGACCACAGCATGCGTGAAGCGCATCGGCGTCGAGCGGCCCACCTGCCGTGTAACGCACGATCCGCATGACCTCCGGTGCACCGAACAGCTGCGCAAGCGGCTCAGGGATCCCTGGTGTGGGAGCGCCACCCTCGACGAACGCAGCGATCGCTTCACGAAGCCATCGGCGCTTCCCGAGACGATGAGGTGAGCCGGCCCGGCTCTCCCGATCGCGACGGCGGCCACCGGACCGACATGGCCGCGTAGCGGGTCGCCAATCGCTTCGCCGCTGACGGCGTCCCACACCCGCACCGTCCGGTCATCGCCCGAGCGAGCTCGCGCAGCACCTCGCCGCGAAAGACCTGAAGACCGCCATCGTGACCACACCTGGCGATCAGGACGCGGCCATCCGCCTGGACGCGTGTTCGCGCGAAGGGAGCAGGCAGCCGCCACTTGGGGAATCAGCGGAAATCGCTCGCGGGTCTGACACTTGGCCGAAGCCGGGCCCGGTGCGTAGCCTGTGGCAGCCGAAGGAGCGGCGTGGCGCAAATCCGAGGCCACACGCTCGTCGCACGTCGTCGAGCTGCGGGAGGAGACCTGATCGTGGAGTCACATCGGATCGAGCGCCAGGACCGGCCCGAGGTCTTCCTCGAGTACACGAAGTCGATCTGCCCCGTCTGCAAGGTCGTGATCGACGCAGAGGTCGCGGTGCGCGACAACCGCGTGGTGATGTCGAAGCGCTGTCCGCAGCACGGGCCGTTTGAGGCGCTGGTGTACTCCGACGCCGAGATGTACATGCAGCAGATGCGGTTCAACAAGCCGGGAACGCTGCCGCTGGAGTTTCAGACCGAGGTCGTCGAGGGCTGCCCGCTGGACTGCGGCCTGTGTCCCGATCACAAGCAGCACGCCTGCCTGGGGATCATCGAGGTCAACACGGCCTGCAACCTCGACTGTCCCGTCTGCTTCGCGGACTCCGGTCATCAGCCGGACGGCTATTCGCTGACGCGCGAGGACGTGGCGCGGATGCTCGATACCTTCGTGGCCGCGGAGGGCGATCCTGAGGTGATCCAGTTCTCCGGTGGTGAGCCGACGATCCACAAGGACATCGTGGCGTTCATCGAGATGGCACAGGAGCGCGGGATCAAGGTCGTGATGCTCAACACCAACGGGATCCGGCTCGCGCGCGACACGCGGTTCATGGCGCAGCTGGCGCGTCTGAAGCCGCACATCTATCTGCAGTTCGACGGTTTCGAAGAGCGCACCCATCTGGCGATCCGGGGTAAGGATCTGCGCGAGGAGAAGCGCCGGGCGCTGGACAACTGCGCCGAGGCCGGCGTCGGGGTGACGCTCGTGGCGGCGATCGACAAGGACGTCAACGAGCATGAGATCGGCGCGATCGTCCGCTTCGGCGTCTCCCACCCGGCCGTGGCGAGCGTCGCCTTCCAGCCGGTCACGCACTCCGGGCGCCACGGCACCTTCGACCCGATGCAGCGTCTGACGAACGCCGATGTGATCAAGCAGTGCGCGGCCCAGCTGCCGGAGTGGTTTCGCGTCTCGGACTTCGTGCCCGTGCCCTGCTGCTTTCCGACGTGTCGCAGCATGAGCTACGCGCTCGTCGACGGCGACGCGCTGATCCCGTTCACGCGCCTTCTGGAGATCGAGGACTACCTCGACTACCTCTCAAACCGCGTCATCCCCGAG
>Ga0136617_10002729_pt1 | contig 15706 bp, 13 predicted proteins | sample AntDrymUQ3222106_2_FD_129672 | JGI IMG/M metagenome (GOLD analysis project Ga0136617, IMG submission 129672) | Polar desert sand microbial communities from Dry Valleys, Antarctica - metaG UQ322 (21.06) | ecosystem: Environmental > Terrestrial > Soil > Desert | place: Antarctica: Dry Valley...
GTCGCCCCACAAGCGTAGCGCAGTGGGGATGCGACCGGGGCGAATCGACGCGTGAGGCCGACACGCGACCAGCACTTCGCACTACCGTACAAAGAGGCCGAGGCGGCGTGAGCCTGGCCGTGTGAGCGGCGAGCAGGGGCCGCGCGAAGCGGGATGCGAGCGGGGCGCGTATTGTCCAATGAGGATACGTGGGGCCGACACGCCACCAACACATTCTCGACCGTACAAAGCGGCCGAGGCGGCGCGAGCTGCGCAGAAGCCCTAACCCTTCGCAGCGCCCGAGCCAGTCGCCTGTTCGAGCCGGCGCGCGAACACCTGCATTTCCTTCTGCGCCTGCTTATCGCCCTTGCGTTGCGCCACCGCGATGCCGGATCGGTAAGCCTGGAGCGCTTCGTCGCGTCGCCCCGAATCGGCGAGCGCTCGTCCCAGTAGCTTCCACGCCGCAGTGTAGTCACCGTCGAAATCTACCGCGCGTTGCAAATGCAGGGCTGCACGCGCAGTGTCGCCAGCCTTCATGTACTCATTCCCCAGCGAGAAGCGCAGCAGCGCGCCGTCCTTGCCCGAAGCGAGCATCCGTTCGAAGGTGACGAGCGCGGGAGAGGTGCTTGCAGCGTCCATTTGATGGCCGCGCTCAGTTGCGAATGAATTCGCCCGATTGACAGTCGATTCGCCGCATCGGATAGACTACCTTGCGCTCTTCGCCATTCAACTTGCCGTCGATCGTCGCATAGAGCCAGCCTTCGCCACCCCGGCGATACACGATGCGCTGCGGAAAATCGTGCGCAGCGTTCGTGAACGTGAAGATCTGGTCTTTCTCCTCCGTAGCCGTCGCCGTCAGCTTGAACGCCGCCTCCTTCTGGCCGGACGGTAGCGAGACGTAAAACACACCTTCGGGCCGCGTTTCCAGACGAATAAACTCGAAATCCTGCGTCTTGCCTTGCACCACCGTGTGGCCGGCGCCAATCATCATTCCGCCCCGCAGCGGCATCCAGTGTTCCCGGAACTCGCGGCGATTGACCGAACCGCTCCAGCAGCCAGCAAGCCACGCCAACGCTTCGAGGTTCGCCGGCAACGCCGGCGCAGGCACTGCAGCTTTCGAAGGCGCTGCGGTTTCAGGTGTCTGCGCGAGCGCCTGCGTACCCGCCGGCTGCAAATGCGCCAACGCGGACACGATGACGGCGATGACGAATACCTTGTGCAGGCGGAGACGCATGGCAAGAACTACTGCAGCCGCGCGAGCGGCAAGTTGAGCAAAAGATTCTGCGGTTTCAACCGCAGCCGATTATCGCGGTCCATTGCCATGGCGAGGTACACCGGGCGTCCGGCGATTGCAGGGCGCATGTCTGCGTCATTGACGAAATCCAAACGGAACAGACACAAGACCCGTCCCATTCGTTCCTCATCTACTTCGACCTGATTGTACAGGTCGTTCAAGAGTGCGCTGGCTTCGGCATCGAGCCCAACGTGCCACACCCAGCGCTCGTCCGCGATCGCGCGTTCCGGCTTGATCGTCACTTCGATCGCGAGGAAATGCCGGACCCACCGCTCAAGTACGCGTGTCAAAGAGTCAAGCGCCGGTCGGCCGCGGTTTAAGCTCACCGCATAGTCGAAGCGCTCGTCACCTTCCCAGTACTGCGCGGCGTTGCCGGCATCGAGCACATCGAGATCGACCGACCGCGCGGGCGTCTGGTTCTGCGCCAACAACTCGCCGAGCGATCCGAAACCGCTGGTGGTGGCGAGCAAATCGACGGCCGTCTCGTCCGCGGCCATCACCGCGCCATCCTCCATCACCGCGATCTTTTGCGTCCGGAAGAGCATTTCCGCAGCACGGGCGTCCATCGGGTCCGCCTCCGAGGTCAGGACGTGCCGCAACAATATCTGCGTCAACTGATGCACGAACAGCGGTGGTACGTCGACGCCGTCGCCCTGGAATAAGCCGGCGTACGCCGATTCGAGCGAATCGGCAGCAAGCAGCCTCTCGCGAAAGCGCAGCCAGATGCCGTAGTTCTCCCGCGCATCGGCATCGGCGATTGCCGCGAGATCGCCGGTGTCGACACTCTGGCGTGGATGCGCCAGCAACGCGTCGTGCAATGCGAGCTCCGCCGCGCAGGATTCGGCGATCGGCGCAAGCTCGGGCCGGAGCAGGTAACTTCGCAAAAAGTCGTCGGTGACGGCCAGTCGTCCGTCGCCGCGTCCCGTCAACAATCGATAGCCGCAAGACGGCCAGAAATCCGGCATTAGGGAAACCTCAGTTGCCCAGCATCGCTTTCTTCAAGTCCGCCTGCACGGGATTCTCGCCCAGCCAGACCTTGGTCAACGCGCGGTTGAACGCTTCCCCCGCAATCACGCCTTTGCCCGCGCCGTTCAACCCGATCCTCGTCGCGCCGTCCGCGAAATCGATGGTCACGACATCCTTTTCCTTGACTTCACCAAACGTCTTCATGATCGTGACGAGCTCCGCCGTCTGCACCTTCACCCCATCCAATTCCTCCGGCGTGGCATTGGCCTTGAGCCCATCGACCAGCGCTCCGACCAATTGATCGGCGGAAAGCGGCCGCAACAGGTTCAACTGGATGCGACGAGGTCCTGCGGCAAGCGCGCCTTGCGAACTGGCCGTTTTCACTGGCAGATAGAGGCTGCCGACATACACCTTGAAGATTGCCCGCGTGCGCACGCCGGCGCCGTTAAGCACGAGTTCCTGGCCGCCGACACTGGCTTTGTCCTCGATCTTCTCTCCTGCGACTTCCGCGGCAACAACGGGTGCCGTGGCCAGCACAGCGAACAACGCGATGGTCATTATGTGCATGATTGGAGCCCTCCTCGGCCTCCTTGTGCGATGGTGGGATGCGCTCGTCGCGTGTCGACCTCGCGCGTCCTCGTTGGACAATACGCGCCGGTCCCGTCCCCACCTCGCCCTGACGCCGCTTGGCAAGCGCCTCGGCGAAGGGTTGTCCGTTACGTCGCGAGCGAGCCGCACCGTCGAAAATTGCGGCTAGAAACCGGCCGCGAGCATAGACGCAGCACAGTTAAGGTGCGGCGTCGGACAGGAGCAACCGCGTACGGTGCGACCGCGCGCGCTAGAACGAGTAAGTGATCTGCCCGGATAGTATGGTCACGTCTGCGTCGTAATGGCCTTTGATCAGACCGTTCGCGGCCGTGCTGCCGGCGTTTTGCTGAATATCCGCCTTGTCGGCTTTGATATAGGTGAAGCCTGCGTCGACTTTCAAGTGCGGCGAGAACGTGTACTGCGTGCCCACCGAAAACCAGACGCGGCTCTCGTCCGGCAGGCGCGGTGTGCGATCGGTCGAGTTGACCGGCGTCTCGTCGTACGCGATGCCGCCGCGGAACATCCAACGATCGTCGTGATGGTAGTTGACCCCGGCTGCAACGCGAAATGCGTCATCAAAATTCTGTGGCGTCACCGACAGCAACGTGCCATTTGTGCGCACGAAGCGCAATTCCTTGATCGTCGACCAACGGGTCCATTGCACGTCACCCATGATGTCCCAGCGATCGTTGAGCTTATGGAAGATCGAGACGTTGGCGATGTCGGGCAGTTCGATCTCCGCTTTGACGCCGCCATCGGCGAGTTGCGCGTTCACGCCCGTGGCGAGTTGCGCGACCACCGGCGCGAGCGCCGCCGGAAGCGTTGGAAGCGCCGGCCGCCCAAAGCTCACATTGCCGGAAACGTCGTATTCGATCGACGAGCGGTAGGAAGCACCCAGCCGCGTGTTCGACGACAGCTTGACCAGAATACCGACGTTCCAGCCAAAAGCGTCGTCCTCGCCATCGACTTTCGCATGAGCTTCGAGGCCCGCCGTCGCTCCGGCGATGGTCGGGACGAGCGCCGCCGGAATCAAACCGCGGGCCGCTGCCTGTTGTGCCGCCTGCGCGAGCCCGGCGGAATAATTGACGCTGTTCGTCAGCTCCGCGTCGATCCGTTGATAGTTGATGCCGGCACCGATCGCCACCAAATCACTTACTTTCCACGACACCGAAGGATTGACGTTGATCGTCTTGATCTCTGACTTCAATGCCTGGAAGCGGCCGATCCAGCCGTCTCCGTATTCAGTGACGAGACCGAACGGTGCGCCTACTCCCAGACCGAAGGCGAAGCGGTCGCGGATCGGAACCGAAACGTAAAGGTTCGGAACGACATTCAAGCCGCCGGCATCACCGCCATCGTTCCCCAATGGCTGCGCCGCCGCGGGAAGCGAGCCGTCGTTCCTGAATTTGATCCGAGGTGTGATGAGATGCACTGCGGTGACGAACTGGGTCGACCCGAGCCGCGACATGCCGGCGGGGTTCGACCAGATCGTGCTCGCGTCTTCGGCGATTGCCGCGCCGCCGGCGAAGGCGTTGCCGAGACCGCTGCCGCTTTGCTCCTGGAGGGCGAACGCTGCGGCGAACGCTCCATCACTCTCCAGCGCGAGCACCAGCGCACCGATGGCGAACGCAATCTGCGTTCGTTCGAAAGTCTGGATCCGCATCATTTCCTCTCCCTGTCCGTCAAGGTTCAAGTTGATCCGGAATGCGGTTTAGCGGTGGCCATTGCGGCAGCGAGGACCTTGGTTCGTGGTCCGGTTCCGACCGGTCGCAACTATACCCCGCTTGCGCGGACGTCGATTAAAAAATGGCTACGTTCAGGCGGCGATCTTACGTGCCTCGTCGCGCAATTCCCGTCGCAGGATCTTGCCGACGTTCGACTTCGGCAACTCCTTGCGAAACTCGACATCGCGCGGGCATTTGTAGTTGGTCAACTGTTCGCGGCAGAACTTGAGCACATCGTCAGAGGTCAATTTCGGATCCTTTTTCACGACGAAGAGCTTGACCGCCTCGCCTGATTTAGCGTCCGGCACTCCGACTGCCGCACATTCGAGCACACCCGGATGCGTGGCGATGACGCCTTCGATCTCGTTGGGGTAAACATTAAAGCCCGACACCAGAATCATGTCCTTTTTGCGATCGACAATCTTGACGTAACCCCGGTCGTCCATCACCCCGATGTCACCGGTGGCAAACCAGCCTTCGCGATCGATGACCTTTTGCGTTTCGTCGTCGCGTTGCCAGTAGCCGGCCATAACCTGTGGACCGCGAATGCAAATCTCGCCCGGCTGTCCCAGCGCCACGGTGTGACCCGTGTCATCGCGCAGCATGACCTCGGTCGACGGAACCGGTAAGCCGATTGATCCGTTGAACGCGGGGAGGTCGAGTGGATTGATCGTCGCCGCGGGAGACGTCTCGGTCAAACCGTACGCCTCGATGAGCGAGGTGCCCGTGATCTCCTTCCATTTTTTTGCCACCACTTCCTGCACAGCCATGCCGCCACCCAACGTAATTCGCAGAGAGGAAAAATCGAGCTTTGCGAACTCCGGGTTGTTCACTAGCGCGTTGAAGAGCGTGTTGACGCCGGTGAACGCAGTGAATTTGTGCTTGCCCATCTCCTTGATGAGTCCGGGGATGTCGCGCGGGTTCGGAATGAGCACGTTCTCGCCGCCCAGCATCATATACACGAGGCAATTCGCGGTGAGCGAAAAAATGTGATACATCGGCAGCGGCGTGATGATGACTTCGCGTTGACTCGCGTCGAGACTTGGGGACACCCATGCACTCGCCTGCAGCACGTTCGCCACGATGTTGCGATTGAGGAGCATCGCCCCTTTCGCCACGCCGGTTGTGCCGCCCGTGTATTGCAGGAATGCGATGTCGTCGTGCCCAATCGGCACCCGCTCGAGCGATCGCTTGCGCCCATCAGCCAACGCGTCGGAAAACCTGATCGCGCCCGGAATCGAGTACGGCGGGACCATTTTCTTCGCGTGCCGGAGCACGATATCGACGATCACGCCCTTGAACCCCAGGGACTCGCCAATCGACGTGACGACGGTCTCCCGAATCTTGGTCTTGGCGAGGATTTGCGCCACAGTGTTGGCGAAGTTCTCGACGCACACCAGCACTTCCGCACCGGAATCCTTGAGTTGATGTTCGAGTTCGCGCGCCGTGTAGAGTGGGTTGACGTTGACGACCGTGCAGCCCGCCCGCAGCGTGCCGAACAGGCAGATCGGGTATTGCAGGATGTTAGGCATCATCAATGCCACCCGCGCTCCCTTCTTGCAGCCCAGTCCCTGCAACCAGGCGCCGAACGTTGACGAGAGCGTATCGAGTTCGGCGAACGTGATGGTCTTGCCCATGCACGAAAAAGCCGGCAGCGTCGCATACTTGGCCACACTCTCCTCGAAGATCTCGCGTACCGACGCATAGACGTTGACGTCGATCTCCGCGGGGACGCCTTTGGGATAGGCTTTGAGCCAGATTTTCTCCACGACCTTCTCCTTGCCGCGCCGTACCAGACCGACGGGCTATTTGGTTTTAAGGTAACGGGGGTTCATGGTTTTAAGGTAGCGGGGGGTCATGGCGCGGCTGGAGGCGCTTTCGCGAAACTGCAAGGGAGCCTACACCAGAAGCGTTCGCCGCGCGTCTGTTCAAATAGCCGAGGCTGCGGTGGCGGCATAGTGCAGCGGCCCCCCGCGAAACGGCGCGAATCCGGTTCCAAAAATGGCGCCCGCATCGACCAGATCGGCATCCGCGACAATGCCTTCGGCCAATGCAGCTTTTGCCTCTGCGACGAACGGCGAGACCAGGCGCTCGGCCAATCCTGGTGGGACCGAACCGGCTGCGGCTCTTTGCGCTTTGCCGTCGACCCACCGGTAGAAGCCCTGTCCCGCTTTGCGGCCCAGATTTCCGGCGTCGACGAGTTCGGTCAGTTTTTTCGGAGTTGCGTCGGTCGAGCCGAGCATCCGCCCTACGGCTACGCAAATGTCGAGCCCCACGGTGTCCGCGAGCTCGAGCGGTCCCATGGGCATCCCGAAGGCAAGTGCCGCCTCGTCAACCGTTTCGGGTGTCAGGCCCTCGTCGACGCACCGCATGGCCGTCATCAGGTACGGCGCCAGCACCCGATTGACCAGAAACCCCGGCGCACTTTCGACTGGCAACGGCAGTTTGTCGATTTGGCGCACGAACGCCGCCGCGTGTGCGGCGAGCGCCGGAAGAGTCGCATCTCCGCTGACGATCTCGACCAACATCATTTTCGTCACCGGATTGAAAAAGTGCACGCCGATGAGACGCGACGGATTGGTGAGCGCCTGGGCGATCTCTTCGAGCGGAATGCTCGATGTATTGGTCGCGAGCAGTGCCTCCGGCCTTGCCTTTTGCTCAATTGCTGCGAAGAGCGAGCGTTTCGCCTCGACATTCTCGAAGATCGCTTCGATGATGATGTCTGCGCGGGCGACGCCATCGCCGGCCACGTCGGGAATGAGCCGGTCGCTCGCATCGCGCACGCGGCGCGGCTCCCGCAGCCGGTCGGCGAACAGTTTCGCGGCGCGCATCAATGCCGGCTTCAGCCGCTCGGCATTCTGATCCTGAAGCGTGACCGTCAACCCGCGCAGCGCGCACCACGCAGCGATGTCGCCGCCCATCGTGCCAGCGCCCACCACATGTACATGCGCCGCGTTCCACGTGCCCGCCTTGCCAATGCCCTTCAACCGTTCCTGCAGGCGAAACACGCGGATCAGATTCGCCGCCGTGGGAGTGCTCAGTAATGCCGGAATCGACGCCGGGTCGGACGCAGGTGCCGCCAGTACATCGCCGTCGTATTTGCGCCAGAGGTCGAGGATCGCGTAAGGCGCGGGGTAGTGCTCGCGACGGGCACGTTTCGCGACGGCTCTTTTCGCTTGGGCGACAATAAAACCGCGAGCGAACGGTTGCAGCGACAGCGATAACGGAAAGGCGACTGTGCGCGGCGGAGGTTGGGCGAGCAAGACCCCGCGCGCGGTGTTGTCCATTGTGCGCAGGGGCACGCACTCATCGGCGAGCCCCAGTTTTTTCGCGCGCCGCGCATCGATGGCTTTTCCGGTCAGCATGAGATCCAGTGCCGCGGGCGCTCCGACCAATTTCGGCAGGCGTTTGATGCCGCCCCACGCGGGGACGATGCCAAGCAAGACTTCCGGTAACCCGAGCCGGGTACCGGGCTCATCGACGACAACACGGTACCGGCAAGCGAGCGCCAGCTCCAGCCCTCCCCCCAGACAAAAACCGCGAATCAGCGCGAGGGTCGGATAGGGTCGCTGCGCGAGACGTTCGAAGGCATTCCAGCCGCGCTTTACCAGAGCGATCGCGCCCGCTTCGTCCGTGACTTGAGCGAATTCCTCGATGTCGGCGCCGGCAATGAATCCGCTCGCCTTGCCGGAGCGAATGACAAGACCTCGCGGCGGGGCGTGGTCGAGCTCATCAAGTTGCGTGTTGAATTCGGCGAGTACCGCGCCCGACAGCGTGTTCGTCGTCGCGCCCATTCGATCGATCGTGAGCCAGGCGACACCGGCGTCATCACGGGCAAGCGTCCAATGTGCCGGCGGTTCCCGCAAAACTAGACCCGCTCGACGAGCATCGCGCCGCCCTGACCGCCACCGATGCAGATCGTCGCCATGCCGCGTTTGCCGCCGGTGCGCCGAAGAACATTCAACAAATGCAACACGATCCGCGCGCCGGAGGCGCCGACCGGGTGGCCAATGGCGATCGCGCCGCCATCGACGTTCAGCTTCGACTCGTCGATCTGACCCAGCGCACTGGGCAACCCGAGCTCGTCGCGGCAGAAATCATCACTCGCCCACGCGCGCTCGCACGCGATGACTTGGGCGGCAAAGGCTTCGTTCAACTCCCATGCATCCAGATCGTTCAAGCCCAGGTTGTTGCGCGTCAGGACCGGGGTTGCCGCATGCACGGGACCGAGACCCATTTGCGCCGGATCGAGCGCAGCCCACTGCGAATCCGCAATACGCCCTTGCGGCGTTAGCTTGTGCTCGGCAACCGCGCGTTCGGAAGCGAGCACGAGCCACGCGGCGCCGTCGGTCACCTGCGAGCTGTTACCAGCGGTCACGTTGCCGTACTTCTTGTCGAAGAAGGGTCGCAGCTTGGCGAGATTCTCTTGTGTGGAATCGTCGCGCACGCCGTCGTCGGCGGCATAGAGCGCGCCGGCACGATCGAAGAGGGGAACGATCTCTTCGTCGAAATGGCCGGCTCGCTGCGCTGCGAGCGTCCGCTGATGGCTGCGCGCCGCATATTCGTCCATCTGTTGGCGCGTGATCGCAAAGCGAAACGCGAGATTCTCCGCGGTCTGTCCCATCAGCAATCCGACGTTGGGATCGGTCAAGCCCTTCATGAGAGCGATCACCGGCGCCAAGTGGGAGGGCCGGAACCGCGTGAGTAACACCGCGCGCTGCCCGAACGATCTGGCCGCGTACCAATTCGCGAGCCACATCACCATGACGTCGGAGAACAAGAGTGGCGCGCGCGACAGCGCATCGACGCCGCCGGCCATAACGAGGTTCGACCGTCCGACCTTGATGTTGGCGATAGCCGAGTCCAGCGCCTGCATGCCGGAGGCACAGTTGCGCATCACGGTCCACGCCGGCACCTTGGGGCCGCAGCCCATGCGCAATGCCGCCACGCGGCCGATGTTGACTTCGTCGGGTGATGGCGCGGCGCATCCGAGGATGACCTCGTCCAATTGTGCCGGTGCGAACTTCTGCCGAAGCAACAGCGCCCTAGCAGCGTCAGTTGCGAGGTCCGACGCGGAAAAGGGTCCGGGCCGGTTGCGCGCCTTCAAAAATGGCGTCCGCGCGCCATCGATGATGTAAATCGGTTCGCGCATGATCACGCCGCCGCGCGATGCTTGACCTTGAGCGACGAGGACGGCGCAGGTTCGCTTGATGGCTTCTGCGACGAGGCCGTCAAGTCCCGGTCAAAATCATCGACGCGGATGACTTGTCCAACGAGCGCGCGTTGCATGATCAGGCTTTGCTTCTCCTCCTCGGAGAGGACGCCCGCCGCAACCGCGCGTGCCGCAATGACCTCGATCCCGGCCCCGGGAGCCACCCTGCCGGCAACCCGCCCCACTTTGATCGCGACGTTGAGCTTTGCCTCGATCGGTTCCGCGAGAACCGTCGCCGACAACGCGCGCTCGATGGCAGCGACGGGGTCGTCCGCGTCCTGCGAAATAAACATACCCGCAGTCAGCCGGTCCCGCGTTCCGGTTGGCGCGATCAAAAGCCGCGCCACTTCGTGCCCCAGCCGGTCCGATGGCACCGCATGGGGCCGGCCCAGCGGAAACACGATCCAGCGCAACAACGACGCGGAAATGCGGTTAGGAAAATTCGCAATGACGCCTTCGAACGCGGTCTGCGCCTTGAACATCGCGTCCAGAATCGCCCAGTGCATGAGCGGCGCGTCGGCGGCCTGCCGATTTTCCGACTCATAGCGCTTGAGCGTTGCCGACGATAAATACAGCATCGAAAGAATGTCGCCCAAGCGTGCGGATAGTTTCTCCTTGCGCTTCAACGCGCCGCCCATCGTCACCAAGGAGATGTCGGTCAGAAGGGTCAACGCCGCAGAGAAATGCGTCAGTTGCTGATAGTAGCGCCGCGTTTCCGGCGCGACACCGGCGGGCACGCGCACGAAGCGCGAGCCCGTCACGCCCATCACCAGAGTGCGCGCGAAATTGGCAAAGGTAAATCGAAGGTGGCCGAACAGCGCCGAGTCGAACGCGATGGAAGCTTTCACGCGGTCGAGCTCGCGCGCCGCGTCCATTTCCCGCAAGACATACGGGTGGCAGCGAATCGCGCCCTGCCCGAAGACAATCAGGCTGCGCGTCAGGATGTTCGCACCTTCCACGGTGATCGACACCGGCATCTGCATGTATGCGCTGGCCAGGAAATTCGCGGGACCCAGGCAAATGCCCTTGCCTCCCGCGATGTCCATTGCATCGTTGACGATCTCTCGATTGCGCTCGGTCAAATGCAGCTTGGCGATGCTGGACAATACCGCGGGCTTCTCGCCCAAGTCGACTGCCGCGGCGGTGAGAATCCGCGTCGCGTCCATCACGTACAGATTGCCGCCCATCCGCGCGAGCGGTTCCTCGATGCCTTCGAACCTGCCGATCGGCGTCTTGAATTGCGTGCGCACGCGAGCGTATCCGCCGGTTGTCCGCACCACCAGCTTCGCCATTCCGGTGTTGGACGACGGCAACGAAATTCCTCGCCCCGCGGCCAGGCATTCCATCAGCATCCGCCAGCCACGGCCGATCATCGGCTGTCCGCCAATCACCCAGTCGAGCGGAATGAAGACGTCGCAACCGGAATTTGGACCGTTCTGGAATGCCGCGCTCAAGGGCATGTGCCGGCGTCCGATGATCACGCCGGGGTGTGTCGTCGGAATCAGCGCGCAGGTGATGCCCAGGTCTTCTTCGTCGCCAAGCAGATGGTCGGGATCGAAGGCGCGGAAAGCAAGACCCAGCAGCGTCGCCACGGGACCGAGGGTGATGTAACGCTTGTCCCACGTGAGACGCAAGCCGAGAACTCTTCGCCCTTGGTGCTCGCCGTGGCAAACGATGCCGAAATCCGGAATCGACGCGGCATCCGAACCGGCGTTGGGATTCGTCAACGCGAAGCACGGCACGTCGACGCCACGGGCCAGCCGGGGGAGGTAGAAGCGCTTTTGCTCGTCGGTGCCATAGTTGAGCAAGAGCTCGCCCGGTCCCAGCGAATTCGGCACAAGAACCGTCACGGCCACCGTACTGGAGCGGGTCGAGAGCTTAGTGATCACTTGTGAATGCGCGAACGCGGAAAACGCGAGACCGCCGAATTCTTTCGGAATGATCATCCCGAGAAAGCCACGATCTTTGATGAACTGCCACACCCGAGGTGGCAAATCGCCATAGACGTTCGTTGTCTCCCATTCGGTCACCATGGCGCACAGCGTTTCGACGTCCTCGTCGAGAAAGCGCTGTTCTTCCGCCGTGAGCGTCGGCGCCGGCATTGCCAGGAGCTTGTCCCAATTGGGACGGCCGGAAAAAAGTTCGCCATCCCACCATACGGTGCCCGCGTCCAGCGCATCGCGTTCAGTTTGCGACATCGGCGGCATGAGGCGGCGAAACGCCGACAGTGCGCGATCGCTGATGAGCCACCGGCGGACGTCGGGCAGTGCGAGCGATAAGGCAACGACGACGATGACGAATATGACGGTAAGCAACGCGCTCATTGGCTGTCGCCGTCGAGTTCGCGGGTCACTTCGCTTACATCGAGTAGCGGCGCCTGCAGACCTGCCAGCAAAAACGGTGCAAGGCGACGCAACAGGATTTCGTCGTTGTCCGATTCGCGCGGATTGAGTTCGGCGATCAGCTTGAGCGCGTCGGTTCCAGCCAGCGTATACGACAATGCACCCATGATGAAATGCAGCCGCCATGACAGTTCGCGCTTGGGCAATCCGGGTAACGCTCGCCCAAACGCCGTCTTGAAGCGCGCGATCATCGGCGCATATTGGTCGGAGAGAAACCGGCGGATAAACGGTGCGGGATCCGCATACGCCCGCCCCAGGAGACGCAGAAAGTCTTTGCCGCCGCGTGCGGGATCGCGCGCCAGCTTGAGCGGCGGGATGAGCAGCGCCGTCAGGATCTTGTCGCAGGACAGCGGGTGCGGCGCCGCCTCGGCCTCGAGACGGCTTAGAAGTTCGACGCGCTGCTGATTCATCGGGTCGAGACGCCGCGTCAATACCGACTGAAACAGTTCTTCCTTGGTGCCGAAGTGGTAATTGACGGCGGCAAGGTTGACCTCCGCCGCGGCGGTAATTTCGCGCAAGCTGGTCGCTTCAAAGCCGTGCTCCATGAATCGCGCCTCGGCCGCATCGAGAATGCGCACCTTGGTCACCGCGACATTGCCGACAATACCGGAGGGAACGATCCTCGCTGTCGTGTCCGGCCGTTCGCCAGCCGATTTACGCAAATAGCTTCGCAAGCTGTACCCCGCACTCGATTGCCGTCATCGTACGACTGTTTAGTTTAAACGTTTGTTCGAATATGTTCCAGCCTAGCTTCTGGGTGCGAGGAAAGCGATCGCGCGTGAACGGACGTGAACGACCTTTTGACTATACTGCCGGGCATGACTGGGGATTTTTCTGATGGCCACGATTTCGATCGCGAAGCACCACGCGCTTTCGCTGAAAAGGGCGAAAGGAGTCGCCGAGAAGATCGCCAAGGATCTGCAAAAGCGTTTCGATCTCGACTATGCGTGGGAAGGCAATCGCATCCATTTCGAGCGCCCCGGCGTCTCCGGGCAAATGCTGGTCGGGCGCGACAAGATCACGCTCGACGTGCGGCTTGGGCTGTTGCTGACACCGCTCAAAGGGACAATCGAACGGGAAATCGTCGCGCAGCTCGATCGTCTGGTCGGCAGGGGGTAGTGAGCGCAGCGGCCGAGGCCGTTGGGCCGAGGCAAGGCCCGGAAGGCGCGAGTAAACGCGGCGGCCGAGGCCGTCAGGCCGAGGTAGGCCCGTAGGGCCCGTCGCCGCGCGACCGAGCGGTGCCCCACAACGCAACGCAACCATCACGACAGCCGGCGTGGAGGGCGCGTCGCCGCGCGACCGAGCTTCGCCCGACAACTCGACGCAACTTCGCGCCGACCGAGCGTGGAGGGGGTGACGTTTCTAGCGTTGACCGGACGACGGCGCCGGCCCGGACAACGGGCTTGCGAGCGGGTCCGGAAACGGCGCCAGCGTACCGCCAACGATCGCTTCCAGAATCCCCGTTTCGCGCTCGTTGATCGTGCGGAGAAAGTCAGCAGCGCCGTGCATCGCGCGAAAGGCTGCGAAGCCGCGCTCCAGGAAATCCTGTAGCGGTGCAAGCCCCGCAAGCCGCGCCGGCTGTCGCATCATCGACAACGCCGCGCGAACCAGCGGCTTGTCGACATGACGATCGAGCGCGGCGCCGACGTCGACAATCAGCTTGATCTGGCGGCGCCGCAATGGAAAGTTGGCGGCGCGGCGGTACGCTTTGCAATATTCCGCAACGGTAAATTGTGCCGTGCGCGGCAACCGCGAAAGCAGCGCGCGATCGAGTTCCTGCGACAGCGCACTCAATTCCATCGCGTGCGCGACCGTGCCCACGACGGCTTCCGGCAGTATGCGGACCATGATCGGCACGACGCGCGCAAGATCGTGGTCGCGCCGGCTGGTATCGGTCGGCCCGTAAAGATCGTTCTGAAAATACGTGATGGCACCGGCGTAGCGAGGATCGACCGCCAGATCCGCATACGTGCCTCGCAGCCGCCGTCCCTGCCACAGGGCGAGCCGGTCGAGTGCACCGGCGAGAATCGGATTGGCGGCGCGTTCGCCGTGCAGCCGGTGCACGCGAGCAAGCTCGCGGATCAACGCAGCTTGTGCGTCGGAGGTGGATGCGCTCGAAGACACGCTAAATTCGCGGCCGCTTGGTATCGGATGCTGGAAGTCTAGCCGATGCGTCACGCGGAGGTCGTGCATAAGCGCCGTATTTGGATTGTTCGCTCTACCTTGTACGGGATATTCTCTCGCGAGTGCTTTCACCTGACCGATCCGGAGCCCCACCGGATCGGCGAAGTGCTCAACATTTTTGCGCTGGCCGGCCATGCACCGTAAATGACGCTACGCTTGAACGCGCGGGTGTTCGGTTTCATCCCGGCGTCGATTCTCTACGGACTCGGCTCGCTGTCTCCGATCAAACGGATGGTCAAAGCGGTATTGACCGATCTTGGCATTCCCAAGGACGTGTTTCAGTTCGTCCATTGGCCCACGCGCTACGACAACCGGGAGGCGGCGCAAGCACTGAAGGGGTCCGGCATCAATGTGCCGCCGCTCGAAACGTATGCACCGCAACTTTGGGACTATTGGGAGCGTCACCTCGATCCCCACCTCTTCGTCGACCATTCGCTCTTCGGTCGCGTGAAAGGACGGGTCGTGGTCGTAACCGGCGCATCGTCCGGGATTGGCCGCGCGATGGCGCTAAAGCTCGCCGATGCAGGCGCGCGGGTGATGCTTGTTGCGCGCGGCGAGGAGAAGCTCACCGCCACCAAGGAGGACATCGACAAGGCCGGCGGTCGCGCGTACACGTATCAATGCGACGTCTCTGACATGGCCTCCTGCGACGCGCTGGTCGCCGCAGTGCAGAACGAGCACGGATCATGCGACTTCCTGGTCAACAATGCCGGACGCTCGATTCGCCGCGGGATCGTCAACTCGTTTGACCGCTTTCACGACTTCGAGCGGACGATGCAACTGGATTATTTCGGCGCCATCCGTCTGATCATGGGGTTCTTGCCCAAGATGATCGAGCAAAAGCGCGGTCACATCATCAACATTTCGTCGATTGGGGTTCTTTCGAACGCGCCGCGCTTTTCCGCTTACGTCGCATCGAAATCCGCGCTCGACTCCTTTTCGGCGTGCGCTTCGTCGGAGTTTGTCGATAAGGGCGTCTTTTTCACGACGATCAACATGCCGCTGGTCCGCACCCCGATGATCGCGCCTACGAAGATCTACGAAAACGTGCCCACGCTATCGCCGGAAGAGGCTGCGGGGCTGATCGTCGAAGCGATTGTCTACAGACCTGTGCGCATTGCGACTCGCTTGGGCATCTTCGGCGCAGTGTGCCACGCGATCGCCCCGAAGCTGACGCAGATTCTGCTCAACACGGCATTCCACATGTTTCCGGACTCCGTCGCCGCACAGGGCAAGAAAGACGGCGGGGCGCGTGAGCTTACGCCCGAGCAGATGGCATTCGCGCAGCTGACGCAGGGAATTCACTGGTAGGACGGGCACCACCCGCGCGCTCGATCTCGGCAGCGACCCGCGCAAA
>Ga0136617_10002730_pt1 | contig 15703 bp, 12 predicted proteins | sample AntDrymUQ3222106_2_FD_129672 | JGI IMG/M metagenome (GOLD analysis project Ga0136617, IMG submission 129672) | Polar desert sand microbial communities from Dry Valleys, Antarctica - metaG UQ322 (21.06) | ecosystem: Environmental > Terrestrial > Soil > Desert | place: Antarctica: Dry Valley...
CGGAGCACTCATGTACCACGACTCGGTCGGTGCGGCCTTCGAGTTGCACGGCGCCATCTATCAGCTCTATCGGTCTCTGCGCGACGTTTCCGCGCTTGGTTATCTGGTGGCCGACGAGGCGCCGTCTCTCAACCGCAGCGGCCGCAAGAGCATCTTTTCGAAAGGCGGCATCTACTGGTCGGATGCAACCGGCGCGGTGGCAGTCGTCGGTCAAATCTACCTCGACTACGAGGCGCTGGGGGAAGCTCGTGCGATCGGATTTCCACTCCGGCCCGTCGCGTCGATTCCGGGCGGTTTCGAGCAGCTGTTTCGCGCCGCGCGCATGTATCACAAAACCGGGCAACCCAACGCGCACGAAGTGCACGGCGCCATCCTCGACAAGTACCTTGGATCAGGCGGCCCGGCTGTCTGGGGATTTCCGATCACCCACGAAACAGATGTGCGCAGCGGGTCGTCCACCACCGGAAAGTTCTCCGAGTTCGAACGCTGCACGATCTACTGGAGTTCGGCGACCGGAGCCTTCGAGGTGCACGGCGACATTCGCCAAAAGTTCCGCGACCTTCGTGGGCCGGTGGGCGAACTCGGATTCCCGACCTCGGACGAGCAGAACATTCCCGGCGCCGCGGGGGGCCTTTTCAACACGTTTCAACACGGCAGTCTGCTTTGGTACGGCAGCCTGGCTTCGATCGTGATCGCACGCCCCTTCCGCCTGCGGATCGGTCGGATCAACGCGAAGGAGAGCGAAGGCTGGCTGATGGGCCAGAACGACATGTACATCTACATCAGGGTCATGGACGGGGCTCAGGTCGTTTACGACCGGCGCCGGCCATCAAGCGGCGATTGGGGCGGCGATAACATCGTCGACGTCAATTTCACGCTCCCCATCGTCATTACGCCCAATGCCGCCAAGACCGTCACCCTCTCCATTGACGTCTGGGAGGCTGACCCGGGAGCCGACGACCACCTCGGAAAGTGGACCAAGGTACTCAATCCAGCGAATGGCTGGGGCCTGAACGAGAACGGCGGCATCCTCAACTCCGGCGCATTCTCCAAAATCAACTCCATCACCGCGGCGGTGCAGCCAGTCGTCGATCTCGCCAGCCTCAGCGACACGGAAAAGTTCTGGGGCGTCGCCAACCAATCCACCGAGGATATCAGCTACCAGCAATACGCCGCCGCCTTCTCCGATGTGGATAGCGACACCGAGTGGTGGGACGTGACCGACTGGCTGGAGAAAGCGTTTTACGAACTCGTGGTCAGGAACCTGGCCGAGAGCGGGAATTGTTTCGGGATGAGTCTCGAGGCGATCAACTCGCGCAAGAGCAGGAGCCTCTTCTCGATGCCGCTCAACCGCTTCACGAGCTGGAGCGTGGTCGAGCCCGAGGTGAATGTGCGCCATTGCTACCAAGTTGGAGCGGGGCCGATCTGGTGGTTCGTGGGAGAATTCCTAACCGGCAACACTCACGATCCGAAAGACGTCTTTACCTTCACGCGCGACGAGTTCAATCGTGGCAATCACCCGGTGATCTGCATCGCCCAGAACTACGACTTCAGCGGCGCGCCCCATTGCATCCTGCCCATCCGCTGGGACAGCAGCTCAAAACCTTGGCGCATCACCATCTCGGACCCAAACTTCCCGAACGAACTCAAGACGCTCACCGTCAACCCCGACGCCAACAGGTTCGAATACATCGGCAGCAGTACCTACCGCGGCGGAGAGTGGAGCGGCGGACGCTTCCACTACATGCCTTACTCGCTTATCTCGACGTCGCCGCGGACGCCGATCTGGGATGCGATCCTGCTCCTCCTCGCCGGCACGATCATCATCTTGGGCGACGACGGACAAACCGAGAGCCTGACGGACGGTAACGGCCGGGACTTGGATGGGCACGGCAACCGCGCCCTGCAGCTATTGCAGCGCGGCAACCCATTGAGTGGTTTCTTCGTTCCCTTCAAGGGCTACGATCAGGCGGCCCGCCGGCGGGGGAAGTCTGCAAAGAAACGCCCGCCGCGGCGCATGAGGCTGCGCGGAAAAGGGACCGTGGCCGGGGAAGTGTTGCTGCGCAGACGATTGGAGAGCGACGAAAACTCTGTCGGTCCCGCAGGTGTGGATCTGTTGTCGCTGGCGCATCTGCCGCTCGCGCAGCTGACGGCGACCCGCAGCTTCCGCACGATCCACAGCGCTCTCTTCGGCGATGCTCGCTCGACCGGTGCACTCGGCAGTCGCACGCTCTACCATCTCGCGAACGACCCGGCAGCGGTGCGGAAGCTGAGCGCGGAGGCGCGTAAGGTCATTCGCAGGGCAGCGACAGAAGCGCTCCCGGGTGACTTCCGCCACGCGGTCGTGGGGTTGCGGCGCGGCGCTTTCAACTACGCGGTGAAGCATGGGTTAAGCGAGTTCCGCCTCGACTCGTCCCTTGCGCTTTCGGAACGGATGCAGGTCGGGGTTGATCGGCTTGGCAGCAGCACGAACGCCATCCAGGTAAACGCGAATCGCGATAAGGTCATGCGGCTGGAGGTTACCAACAAGCTGGGCGTCGCAGGCGATTACGTGCGCATCGCGGTCGAGAGAATCGCGCTTTCCGCGGGAGCGCCGCTTCAGCTCAACCTCAAGCCCGGCCTTGGGGGCCTCGAGGTCATGACAGGTGGTGCGAGGGTTGACGCGCGGATCGAAATAACCGCGATGATTGATCGCAGGCCCATTCGCCGCACCTTCCAGCTCCCGCTCGAGGGGGGCGCACGTCTAAAGTTGGCGAATGTTTTGTCTCAGCGCACCCTGGGAGTGTCCCGCATCGACAATCTGTTTGGGCCCTCGCGGGATGCCAGGATCATCACGAGCAGCCGCTAGTATCGTCCGGCCCGCTCGAGGAGCGGCTGCCACCAAGCGCGGTTACTTAAGTACCAATCAATCGTTCCTTCGAGTCCTTCCCGGAAATCGTGCAGCGGTTTCCATTTTAACTCGCGCTCGGCGAAGGAAGAATCGATCGCGTAACGGCGGTCGTGTCCAAGGCGATCGGTGACAAAGCTGATCAGGGAGTGCGGCTTGCCGAGTTTGTCGAGGATGAGCTTCACCACCTCCATATTCACCATCTCGCTCTTGCCGCCGAAGTTGTAGACGGCGCCGGCTTTCCCTTCGAAAAGCGCGGCCACAATCCCCGCGCAGTGATCTTCGACATGAATCCAATCGCGCACGTTCTGGCCATCGCCGTAAACCGGGAGCGGCTCGTCGCGCATCGCTTTGATGATCATGAGCGGGATCAGCTTCTCTGGGAACTGATACGGGCCGTAGTTGTTCGAGCAGCGGGTGACGATTACGTCCTGATCGAAGGTTTTGTGGCAGGCGAGGGCGAGGAGATCAGCGCCGGCCTTACTCGCGGAGTAGGGTGAGCTGGGTTCGAGCGGTGACTGTTCGGTGAACCGCCCGGTTTCCCCTAACGAGCCGTAGACTTCATCGGTCGAGACCTGGACAAAGCGCTTCACGCCATGGCGGCGGGCGCAATCGAGCAGCACGCTGGTGCCGACCACATTGGTGTGAATGAAATTTTGTGGATCGTTGATGCTGCGATCGACGTGCGATTCGGCAGCAAAATTCACGACCGCATAGAAGGTGTGCTCGGTCATGAGCGCTTCCATCTGACCGGCGTCCGCAATATCGGCCTTGAAGAACTCGTAGCGCTCGCCGTATTGCTGCGCGACGCCATCGAGGTTGGCCGGGTTGCCGGCATATGTCAGCACATCCACGTTGGTGACCTCCGCCGGATTGTAATGTTGCAGGAAAGAACGAACGAAATTACTCCCGATGAATCCGCAGCCACCGGTAACCAAGATGCGCATCGCAGCGCGTACTAGCAGCGCCCCGCAGGCGGCGCTAGTGGATTCTCCGTCCTGGCAGGACCGGATCGGAACCTGGCGGGAGCGGCTGGCGACGACTGACTGGACGCCGTGGCTGATCGTCGCGCTGGGAGCGTTCCTGCGCCTCTTCCTCCTCGCGATCAAGCCGCCGCATTTCGACGAAGGCATCAACGGGTGGTTCGTCGATCAGATGACGAAGACCGGGTTCTACAAATACGATCCGACCAATTATCACGGGCCGCTTCATTTTTATGTGCTCTTCGTTTTTCTATCGCTCCTGGGTCGAAACGTCTGGGCGCTGCGGCTGCCCGTAGTTCTCGCGAGTATTTTCTGCGTCCGGCTAACGTTTAAATTCGAGCCAATCGTGGGGCGCAAAATCAGCCGACTGGCCGCGCTCGCGATGGCAGTTTCACCCGCCTTCGTTTTCTACGGCCGCTATTCCATCCACGAAGTCTGGCTGCTTCTGTTTTCGATGCTCTTCATCCTCGGGCTGCTCGGCCTTTGGAAATTCGGCACCTCAAATTACCTCTGGTGCGCAGGCATGGGCCTCTTCGGGATGGTCCTGACGAAGGAGACATACATCATCCATCTCGGGTGCGCGGCCCTGGCCGTGGCGGTGGCTTGGATCTCGCACAAAGTCACTCCCGCCGTCTTACACACAAAGCCCGCGCGGCAGACCTGGACTTACCTTCAGCTTGTCGTCGTGGCTTTCGTGGGGATCGCGGCGCTGATCTTTTTTTATTCGGGGACGTTCTTTAATTGGAGCGGCGTCCAGGGTCTCTACTCCACCTTCGAGGCGTGGTTTAAGACCGGCCACAACGGGAACGGCCATGAGAAATCTCCCGATTACTGGCTCATGCTTATTGGCCGCTACGAAGGGGCGATCGGCATCGGCCTCCTCGGGTGCCTGCTCTGTCAGTTCTTCAAAGACATCAGCCTTCGCTACCTGGCGATCTACGGAGTGGGCACGCTCATGGCCTACAGCATCGTGAGTTACAAGACGCCGTGGTGCATCATCAGCATTGTTTGGCCGTTCCTGCTCATTTTCGGCGCCCTCGTCAAACTGGCTCCCTTGAGATTTCGCCCGCGGGATTATGCGGCCTGCGGCGCCCTGCTGCTGGCCTTACTCGGCGTCGCACTCTGGGCAACGTTCTGGAAAGAGCTTGATTTCATCTGGCCCTATCTCTTCCTCGGAGCGGCGGCCGCTTTGGCAGTCATCGTCCGGTACCCTCCCGCCATCTTTGTCACATTGGCTTTGGTTATCTGCGTCTCACTTGGGCTGTCCGTCCGGCTCAATTACTTCCGCTGCACGACTGACACCGAGCCCTACGTTTATGTGCAGACTTACAATGACATCTGGAAATTAACCGATCCGCTGCTCGCGCTGGCGCGAAAGAATCCCACGGCTTATCAGCTCGTCGGGCACATGGTCCGCACGAGCGCGTATCCTTTGCCTTGGACTTTAGGAGACTTCACCAAGATCGGCTACTACGAAAAGGACGCTCTGCCGTCACCGATCGACGCCGCTTTCCTGGTAGTGCAGGAGGATAAGATCAAGGCAGTGGAAGGCCGATTGCAAAGCGCCTACTACACGATGCCGTTCACGGTCCGGCCATATCAGGACACGTCGAAGCTCTATCTGAACGCGAAAGTCTTTACCAAATTCTTCCAAGGCCGGGTGCCGGACTTCGTCGGCAAGAAGCGAGATTAACGCCGATGCGAAGGGGAAGGCGGATCGAGCGCCCCGGGCTCGATGTTAATCCAACCGGCGAAGCCGCCAGCGCGACTATATGAAGTGGCTCTCGGCCGGGTTAGCGTTCGTTAACGTCGCGACCGTCTGCGCTCTTCTGCTCGGAACCGTTTGCCATGGGTTGAGCAAAACGATCGCGCTTGTTTCCTTCATCGTAGGGGGCGCCGTCGCGATCTTTGCGTATTTCAGCACCCGCGCTTCGCAACCGCGCCTTTTCGCTACCGATGTCCCGGGGGATCCAACCAGATCGCGCATCGATATCGGCCGCGTCTGCTTCTGGTTCGTGGCGGGCTGCTTCGCCTTCTTCGCTTTTCGCTCGTTCGGCTGGCTCCTCTTTTGGGATGGCAACCAAATCAAGGTCCAATCGCCCAACAATCTCGGCGATCTCTCGCTCCACATCACCTACATCAAAAACTTCGCGAGCGGCGTCCCGCTTTGGCCGGAGAATCCGATCCACGTCTTCAGCAAAATACGGTATCCGGCCGGCATTGATCTCTTCAACGGCCTCCTTGTGCTGCTCGGATTCGATCTCACCCGCGGGCTCATCTGGGTTGGCTGGATCGGGTCGTTCGCTACCTTTTGGGCCCTCTATCGATGGGGCGGGACGTTCACGGCGGCGGGTTTTCTGTTCAATGGCGGGCTGGCCGGATTTCAAATCCTGAAGAGACTGCAATTTCTCGACTTTCAGGGCGATAAAACTGTCGCGTGGAAAAGCCTGCCGCTCGCGATGTTCGTCACGCAACGCGGACTGCTTTACGCGCTGCCAGCCGGTTTGCTTCTGCTCTATCAATGGCGGGCCAAATACCGCGCTGGTCGGGAAGGGAAGGACGGCGGCTCGGCGATCGCGGCGCCGCTGCCTTTCTGGCTGGAGCTATCGCTTTACGCGACCATGCCGCTCTTTCACCTCCACACTTTTATGGCGTTGAGTATCGTCGCCGCCTTCTTCTTCGTCATCGGCGACAGTGCCGTGCGCAAGCAGCTCGCGATCCTCGTCGGCGCGGCCGTCGTGCCCGCCACATTGCTTGTTTGGACAATCACCGATCACTTCGAAGCGCGGTCGCTTCTGGCGTGGAAGCCGGGGTGGGTCCAGGGCGTGGGCGACTTTGCCGCTCCGTTTTTTCAGTTCTGGCTTGTGAATTTCGGGGTGTTCATCCCGTTGGCGCTTGCCCTCCTTGGCGCCTGCATTTGGCGGGCTTGGAAATCGAATGAGCGCTTCGACTTTCGGGCGCATCCGGCCCTCGCCTTCCTCGCTCCTGGCGTCCTGATTTTCCTCTTTGCTTGCCTGGTCAAGACTGCTCCCTGGGAGTGGGACAATATTAAATTGCTCATCTGGGCCTACCTCATTTTTCTGCCGTTCCTCTGGGCGGAATTGATCGTGCGCTGGCCGACCCCGGTCCGCATCGCGGTTTGTTTTGCTCTTTTCGGCTCGGGGTTTGTCTCGCTTTTCGGCGGGCTCACCGATGAGAAAAGCGGCTTCGGATTGGCAGACCGTGCGGAGGTCGATGCCGTGGCTTTCGCCGTGCGGAAATTGCCGTTGGAGGCGCGCTTCGCCACCTTCCCCACCTACAATCATCCGCTGCTCCTCCAGGGGAGAAAAGTGGTGCTCGGGTATCCGGGACATCTCTGGACGCAGGGTTTCGATTACGCGGAGGCGGCCAATCGGCTTACCGTCCTGATGCAAGGCTCACCCGACTGGCGGGAACAAGCGCGGCATCTTCGCGCGCGCTATCTTTTCTGGGGCCGCGAAGAAAAGACGAACTATGCCACCAGCACGCGGCCTTGGGAGCGCGAGGCGCCAGTGGTCGCCAGCGGCGAGTGGGGCGCGATCTACGATCTGGAAGCCGCGCCCATCGCGCCGCCTCTCCTGCGTGAGTGATACGGTGCCCCTGCCGCCGCGGACGGACGGCAGCTACAAATGCGTCAGCAACTTGGGCGGCTCGACCTTCGGCGCGTTAGAGCCGAGCACTAACTGACGAAGCTTCAATTTTTGCGCGACATAGTACGGGACGCCCTCGGCCGCTTCGAGATCCGCGGTCCCCGAGAATACGAGCAGCTTACTGTCACGGCCAGCCGCTCTGAAATGGCGCACAATTCTCTCCGCCGCAAATTGCAGGCGCGCGACGTCGACCCGATACGAGGCGACGAGGCTGCGCTCATTCAATCCGCGCAACGTTGGGAACCGCTCCGCGTAGCCTTGCAGTCCGTCTGGCGGCACTTTGAATCCGCTGGGCAATTCTTTTTCCTCAGTAGGCGCGAGGGTTTCGCTGGAAGCCACCCTGGCTAGGAGCAGCGCGGGACACCGCAGCGCCAGGTGTTGAAGACCAGGCGCCTGCGCACCCCGCAGGACGGCCCGGCAGTGTTCCCGCGCGCGACCCGAGCCGATCAGCTGCAATCCGGCGATGGCTTCTTCCCGCATCTCGCCTGATTTAGTCGCGAGCTCGTCGAGGAGCTGCTGCTGGTTTGCGTCGATTATGTCCCAGCCGAGCGCAAACGGCTTCGCAGTTTGCTGAAGCGCTTCGAATAAGAGTGCGGCCGGCTCGGAGCGCGAGCCGGAAGCAGCGCGATCGCGCGGGAAGAAGATGACGTCCGCGTTTGCGACGAGCGCAGCGAAGTCGGTGTCCGCCGCGGGCTTTGGCACCCGTTCGAAGGAAGCGTGCTTCGGCAGAGGCGGCTTGCGGGAAAAAAATGCACAACCGGGAAGTGCGAGAACCGAGAGCAGCAAAAGAATGCGAATCACCATTTCATTCAACGGGCGGGCCCCGCCTCCACGACAAGCTCCGCGGGCGGGCATCGGGACGGCGTGCGGGCCCCCTTGCCAAAGCGAAGCTTCGCCCGCCAGCCCGCAGCTAATATGCGGCAGCCGATGGAGAATGTGCGGTCCCAAGTGACGCCGGAAACTTTCTGTTCGCCTCCCAGCCGGTCTCGTTCATGGGCCGGAACTTCACAAATGCTGGCCTTCAAGAGCGCCGCGCCGATCTGTGCCTCGATTGTCCAGCCAAACGTCATTTCACGCAACGCGAGCGCTTCAAAGAGACGGCGATCGATTATGCGCAATGGGGCGAGATCGGTAAACCATCGGCCGCCGAGCAGACCGCACCACATCGCCAGGGCGAAATTCGCCAGGACATGCGAGGCGCGCATCGTGCGCCAGTTGCTCCCGCGGAAAGTTCTCGCCCCCAGCACCATTGCGTAGCCCTGCTCATGGGCGGTGGCCAGCAGCGCAACGTCGCGCGGGTCGCTCGCGCCATCGCCTGCGAAAAACACATAGGCGCCCACCATTGGCACTGCCTCAGTCAAAGCTTTGATTGCGGCCACGCAGCCATATCCGTAACCGCGGGCTTCTGTCTCCGCGACGATGACAGGGTAAGCTCGCGCGATCTCCGTGGTGCGGTCGTCCGAATTATTGACGCCAACCGCAATGACGTACTTCTCGCTGTCCAGCATGCCGAGCAATTCTTGCAGGACTCGCCCGAGACAGGCTTCTTCGTTGCACGCCGGGATGATGATGCCGATGCGCCGCGGCGCCGGAACCTGTGAAGCCATGGCATTAACGCTGGCCTGATCGCAGCCGATGGTGAGTAATTGGTTCACGATTGAATAAGAGGAGAGCGAGTCACCTTCATTCCACGACAGTGCCGGCGTCGCCCGATTCCGCTACTGACAAGACGAGTTGCCCCTCCGCTACTGTTACGCCACCGACCGTCGCCTTGACGCCAAATTGCAGCAAATTATCCACCTGCGCTAATTTGTCGGCTCGGAGGTTGATCGTTTCGCCCGGGCGCGCCGCCCGGTGGAATTTCATCCCGCGAATCGCCGAAAGAAGGAAAAGAGGGCGTTCATCGTCTGCATGACCGGAAGCAGCAGCGATCCCCGCCGTTTGCGCCAACGCCTCCGTCAGGATCACGCCCGGGACGAGCGGATTGCCGGGGAAATGGCCGGCAAACATAGGATCAGTCGCGTCGAAGAGCGTCCGGCATTCAGCCGAAATGCCGGCAGCCGTGGCGAGCACTTCCCGGACAAAAACGAAAGGCGGACGATGGGGAAGACCATGAAACTGAGGAGTAGCGAGTGACAAGTGCCGAGATTCCGTAGCAATGCTCCCAAACTACGACAGAGCGCCCATCACGTTTTCATATTCACTCATCGCTTCTTTTCAGCCGTTCACGAAGTAGGCGAATTTCCAACTGCCATTCACCCGCTGGATACCAGCGCGATAGCCATCGTACTCGACGGCAGGGTTCGCAAACTGCGGTGGCGCGACCATGAATTCGTCCTTCTTCAAAAACTTCTCCGAAAGGATTCCCTCGAGCTCCGGCCAGAGACCGTTCTGCTCCCAATACTGGAAGACCCCTTCACCTTTCCGATCCGCGTCCGGGGTTGCGCCCATCACGAAGGCGAAGTCTGTCGTCATCATCGAGGCAACGGTATTCGCATCACGCGCTTGCACCGCTTTGCGCAGCCGACCGACAAAAGCCTGGAAATCGAGGTCGGTGCTTTCCTGTGGCTTGGCCGCTTCCTTCTTCGCTTGTGCCGCCTCTTTTTCTTTCGCGCGCTTGGCAGACGACTTACAGCCCGTGCCCACGAGGGCGAGGAGCAACAGGATGCTCGCGATTGTTTTGATATTCACCACCACCCTTCTGTCAGGTTCGCCGGTGCGATTCAAGAGCCGCGTTACATCATCCTCTTCCTGCTCTTGATCCTAACCTTAATCCAATCCTCCTGCCCCATCCTGAGGATCAAGATCAAGAGCAGGAAGGGGAGTGCTTATGTCGTCGCTTCTGTAGCGGATGCAGGAGGAAGATGAAATAGAAAGTGGCGAACAGATCCGCGAAGGTGCAGGGCGGGCTGGTCAGATGACCGCGCTTTTCGCGCAGCGCTTTGAAAACGCTCTCGGCTGTTAGATTTTCCGGCCGCGGAATGGTCGTGTAATGGTGTCCGAACGCGGTCAGTTGGTGGGCGTCGGAGGTTGCGAGCAATGGTTTTCCGAAACGCGCCGCCACTTTGCGCGCGGGGCGGTTGCGATCGAACCAGCCTTTATGAAAATGGCAGACCTCGATCGCATCGAAGCAATCGATATTCTCCTTCAGCCGTTTCCCGCCGATTGAGCCGCCCATGACGTAAAACGGGTGTGGCGCGAAGGTGAAGAGAGAATCTCCCCGCGCCGCGCGTAACCGGCGCACATCGTCGAAACTCTTGAGAGCCTCGACTTCATCGGACCGCACATTCAGGAGCACGATATCGGCTCCATGCAGCCGCATCTCAGCCGCGGAAATGAGCAGGATTCCTATCGAAGCGGCCTCAGCAAAGACGTCCTCCCTTTGAAAGACGGAATCGTGCAACGTAATCGCGAGGACTTCGATTCCGAAGGCTTTCGCACGCTCCAGCAGTTGATGCGCGGAATAGTCGAGCACGTCCTTCGTGTCATCGAGCGTGTGAATGTGCAGATCGAGCTTGATTGACGCACTGCTTGGTTCGCCCGCTTGGTCCATCGCGACGAACTTCATAGCGGCTCCCGTGCCTTCAACCGCTTTCCTGTTCGACGATCGCGTCTTGAGCGCGCCGCTCGAGGCCAAATGTCCCCGCTTACTCTTCCTCTGCGGAGTCCGTGACTACGGCAGCAACTCCACCTGCACGCGATAGAAATTCTTCGGGGGTGGGGCAGGATCCGTGAAAGGCGCGGGATCGGTAAAGGTGATCATCTCCGTCGCGGGGTTGACCACCGGTCAGGCCGCGAGCGAGCGTGCTCGCGTCGATCTCCACGCTTTGACCGGTGTTCAGGGCGAGCCCGGCGCTGGTCAACGTGATCGTCGCGCCGTTGAGGTCCGGATGGAATTGGATGCGCGTATCCGGCGCGCCGAAAGTCCACGCGATTGGCGCGACGCCGTCGCGGAATACGTACGCGAGCACGTCGCTCCCGCATTGCGTTGATCTGTTTCTTCTCGACGGAGAGCAACTTAATTCAGAAGCTAGTCCCCTCGGATTTTTCATCGGACGTTGCGTTCCCGTGGCTCCGTCCTTTGTTTTTTCCCCGTAGCGATTGGGAACCAAAGGGTCAGCGGGAACCAGGAGTTCCAGCCATGAAAATGATCCCGCTTCGGAAATTCTTAGCTATCGCGGTTCTCGTTGTCTCGCTCGCCTCATCGGGCCTCGCCGCGACCCTCACCGTCACCAACCTGAACGACAGCGGCGCCGGTTCGCTGCGCCAGGCGATCAGCAACGCCGCCTCGACTGGCGATGAAATCGTCTTCGCGCCCGGCGTCACCGGCACTATCACGCTCGCGAGTGAGTTATTCTTCACCAAAAGCCTTACCATCGCCGGACCGGGCGCAGCGAACCTGACCGTCAGCGGGAACAACGCCACTCGCGTCTTCAGCGTTTCCAGTGGCGAGATCACCATCTCCGGCCTGCGCATCGCTAATGGATTCACCACCGGCAATCCCAACGCCAATTTAGCTGGCGGCGGAATTTATAATAGCAGCGCCAGACTGACTGTGCGCAACTGCGAGATCGCAAACAATGTCCACACTGGCGGTCCTGACACCACCGGCTTTCCTGTTACCGGCCAGGGCGGCGGTATCTGGCATATTGCCGGCGGCGATGCCGCTACCGGTGGCCGGTTGCTACTTCAGAACTGCCTCTTTATTGGTAACCAGGCGATCGGCGGGACAGGGTTTAACGCCACCTCTGCCGGCAACCCAGGAGGCGACGCCGCGCCCGGCCAGGGCGGAGGTCTCTTCATCTACCCGCTCAGCTCTAATTCGGTGACGATCCAGGATTGCACGTTCACGAACAACGCAGCCATCGGCGGCACGGGTGGCAATGGCATGGGCACGGGCGCGCGTGGGAGGGGCGGCCGTGGACAGGGGGGTGCTGTGTTCGTCGGCGAAAATACATCGCTCGTCGCGCGGCGTTCCAGTTTCAACAATAACGACGCAACCGGCGGCAATCGTGGCACGGGTATTGACACCGCCAGCACCAACTCCGCCGAGGGGCAGGGCGGTGCGATTTATGTCGTCGGGTTTGGGTTCATCACCGATTGCACCCTGGATGCCAACCAAGCCACCGGCGGCCCTGGCATTGCTGCTACGGCCCTCATCGGCGCGGCCGGCCAGGGCGGCGGCCTCTTCTTTGGCAGCGGCCTCGTCAACTTAACCAGAAGTACCGTGATCAACAATGTGGCCGAGGGCGGTGCTGGCGGTGCCGGCGGCGGCACGACCAGCAAGGGCGAAGGCGGCGGCCTCTTCATCCGCTTTAATGGCAATCAGTTCACGCTGCACGCGACCAACACCACCATAGCCCTCAACACCGCGCGCGCCGGTAACGCCGAGGGCACCGCCAGCGGGGGTGGCATCTGGACCGAGGACAGATTGAATGTGACCAACAGCACAATTGCGTTCAACAGCGTCAGCAGCACCGCGAGCAACAATGGCGGGGGCCTCCGTGCTTCCGCTGCCGGCCCTACAACGCTGCGCAATACGCTCATAGCCAAAAACCTCGCTGACAATGGCGCGCCCGACGCGACCGGTCCTGTCGATTCGTCGAGCTCTCATAATTTGATCGGCATTGGCTCGGGTGTCGGCACACCCCTCACAGGGATTACCAACGGCACGAACAACAATCAGATCGGAACGACCGCCGCGCCGATCGACCCGAAAATGCAGGCGCCATTGCTCCAGGGCGGTTTCACCAAAACCTGTTCGATCGATCCTGACAGCCCCGCCGTGAACGCTGGAACCACCACAAATGCGCCAGTCACTGATCAACGCCTATTTATCCGTTCGGGGCCGGTGGACATCGGAGCATTTGAGTTCGGCGGAACCGAGCTCCTCCTCAAGATAGTTTCGATCAGCCGTGTCGGGAACGGTCCGATTGTCCTGGACGGGCTCGGCGCGCCGAACGCCGTCCACACGATCCAGAGCTCACCCGATTTGAGCTTCAACAGTTTCACCAACCTCGGGACCACGACCGCAAACGGCAGTGGTCAATTGCAGTACACAGATACCGGCGCGCCGGCTCTGACGCAGCGCTTTTACCGCCTGCCTCCTCCGTAATCGCGGAGGCATTCGGTAGGGACGACGCGCTGCGCCGTCCAACCGCCTAACGAAAAGATTTCAGGGGTTAGCGTTTCCGTAGGTGCACGCAGATTGCCTCGATCTCGCCCGCAGCGGATGTTCACATCACGGTGCTCGATTCGCGCGCCGTAGGAAGTCCTCGAAACGCGGATCGGAGCGAAGGCTGTCGAAAAGCGGACTTCCTTTGAGCGTGATGCCTCCCCAAGGGGCGCGCTCCTCGAGAATTTTCTCGCTCCAGGCGAAGGCCTCCTCTTTCTCTCCCAGTCCCGCGTACAAATAGCTCATCAAAACCGGGGAGACATAGGTTCGTGTTGATAGCTCTCGGAGCTGGTCTGTGACTTTCTGGGCCTCGTCCCTCTGCGCCGCTGCGCCGTAGACATATCCCAGCCACGACAAGTACAAGGGGTTTTCTGCAAAATCTTTGAGCTTAAGGCACTCCTCGAGAGCTTCTTCGTGCTCGCCTTTCAAAGAGTAGGTGAGCCCCAGCAATCCGCGGGCGACGTCGAAACTCGGGTCCATCTCCAGCGCCTTCTTAAATTGCGCGATCGCCTCTTCGTAGCGACGAGCGATCATGTAAACCTTGGCCACATCCGTGTTGATCACGAGCGAGAGCGGGTCCAGCTCCTGCGCGCGTTTGATCGCTCTGATTCCCTCGTCGAACCGCCCCATGCTCGCCAGGAACTCGCCGTACCATTGGTGCGCAGTCGCGTAATTCGGGTTCAACTCGATCGCCCGTCTGAATTCCTGATCGGCCCTCGCCCAGTCCCAGTCGAAATTCAGCGCGAGCAGTCCGAGAGAGGCGTGGGCTTCGGCCAGCGTCTCGTCCATTTCGATGGCCTTCTGCAACGCGGCTCTGCCCTTGGCCAACATCTCTTTTTGCTGCGGCACATTATCGGCACCCAGGAAAAGATAGGCGTCGGCTAATCCGGCGTAGGCTTGTGCATAGGCGGGGTCGAGGTCGATCGCTTCATTGAAGTGCTCAATGGCTTTTCGGTATCCCTCGACGGCCCGTTTATTCCAGAAGTAGCGCCCTTTTAGATAAGCGTGGTGCGCCTCGACGTTAGCTGTCGGCCTGGCGGTCAGCGCTCGTGTCTCCGGGTCGGTCAACGTTGCTTCGAGCGACTGCGCGACGCGCTGCGCGATCTCGGTTTCGACCTGGAACATGTCGTCGAGTTTGCGATCGTAAGTATCGGCCCAGAGGTGGGTGTCGGTTTCGGCGCGGATCAATTGGACCGTCACCCGCACCCTCTCGCCGGACCTCTGCACGCTGCCTTCCAGAATGTTCGCAACGCCGAGTTGCTGTGCGATCTCGCGCACTTCGTGGGGTGTGCTTTTAAATTGTTGGGTGGAGGTTCGCGAGATGACCTTCAAAGCCGAAATCTTTGATAGGTGCGAGAGGATTTCATCCCGGACTCCCTCGGCGAAATAGGCGTTCGCCGGATCGCCGCTCAGGTTATCGAACGGCAGCACGGCGATGCTTTTCTCAGCAATGACCCTGGCGATGGGAGTGCGCGCGGAACTGGACCACCAATAAACAGCCCCCGCTCCGAGAAGGATAATCGCGAGCGCGACGGCGATGGAGGCAATGGAGACGGCCCGCCCTCGGGCCGGTCGTAGTGAAGGGGCGGACTCTCCCTCGGCGCGAGGGCGCGCCGGCTCCATTGCCTCGGCCGGTAGGAACTGTTTCAGAGTCGTGACTTCCGGAACGAAGCGGTAGCCGCGGCCGGGGACAGTCACGATGTAGCGCTGGGCGCCGGGGCTATCGCCAAAGACCCGGCGCAGCGTGGAAATGTTTTGCGCGAGGTTGTTCTCCTCGACGATGCAGTCAGGCCAGACCGCCCTCATGAGCGCTTCTTTATCGAGAAGCTTGCCGCTGTGCTCAACGAGGCAGCGCAGCGTTTCAAAGACGCGCGGCGTGAGGGGGACGGCGGTCCCGTCGCTGCGGAAGACCTGACGTTCATTCAAATCGAGGCGGAAATCCCCGAACTCATAGACCTCAGAAGGCGGGGCAATCATCGCGATTCAGAAG
>Ga0136617_10002731_pt1 | contig 15703 bp, 13 predicted proteins | sample AntDrymUQ3222106_2_FD_129672 | JGI IMG/M metagenome (GOLD analysis project Ga0136617, IMG submission 129672) | Polar desert sand microbial communities from Dry Valleys, Antarctica - metaG UQ322 (21.06) | ecosystem: Environmental > Terrestrial > Soil > Desert | place: Antarctica: Dry Valley...
GGACTGGGACCGTGGAACGCGCTGAGATCTGGTTCGCCGCCACCCCCGGCGGCGATCGACCGGTCCTCGTGCTGACCCGGGATCCGGTCGCCGACCGCATCGGGTCGGTGGTCGTCGCTGCGCTCACTCGTCACCCTCGCGGGCTCGTCTCTGAACTGCCGCTCACCCCTTCGAACGACGGAGTGCCGAGCGACTGCGTGGTGACCTTCGACAACGTCCACACCCTGCCTCGGTCGGCCTTCCGCCGCCGTGTGGCGACGTTGTCCCCGGGCCGCATGGAGGCGGCATGCCGCGTCCTGGCTGCGGCCACGGGCTGCTGAGGTCGGCGATCCGCCGCTCAGCCCCCGGCCTCGTCAGGGCGCTCATCTAGGTTCTCAGCCCATGGGAGAGGGCGGATCGCCAGAAGCCGGCCACCCGACGCTGGCGGAGCTGGGGGGGTGGGCGCAGGTGCTGGGGGCGCTCACCCAGCGTCGCGACCTGACGCCGGTCGAGGCGCGGGCAGCCATGGACGAGATCCTGGCTGGGTCGGCCTCACCGGCCCAGATCGCCGGGTTCATCGTGGCCCTGCGCATGAAGGGCGAGACCACCTCGGAGATGGGCGGGCTCCTCGACGCAATGCTGGCCGTGGCCGAGCGGGTGCCGCTGGCCTCGCTCGACGGCGTCGTCGACATCGTCGGCACCGGTGGCGACCGCAGCCACTCCATCAACGTCTCGACGCTGGCGGCGATCGTCGTCGCCGGTGCGGGCGGGAGGGTCTGCAAGCACGGCAACCGGGCCGCCTCGTCGTCGTGCGGCTCGGCCGACCTGCTCGAGGCTCTCGGGGTGGTGATCGACCTCGGCCCCGAGGGCGTGGCCCGCTGCGTCGACGAGGCCGGCATCGGGTTCTGCTTCGCCCCCCGCTTCCACTCCTCGATGCGCCACGCCGGTCCTACCCGCAAGGAGCTCGGCGTGCCGACGGTGTTCAACGTGCTCGGCCCTCTGGCCAACCCGGCCCGGGTGCGTCGCTACGTCGTCGGCGTGGGCGACCCGACGATGGCCGAGCGCATGGCCGAGGTGCTGGCCGCCCACGGGGCCGAGCGGGCGTTCGTCGTCCACGGCGGCGACGGCCTCGACGAGATCACCATCACCACCACCTCCAACGTGATCGAGGTGGTCGACGGCGAGGTGCGGCCACTCACCGTCGATCCGACGGCCTACGGCCTGGGCCCGGCCCGGTTGGAGGACCTGCGCGGCGGTGACCCGCCCACCAACGCCCGCCTGGCCCGAGCCGTGCTGGCCGGCGACGACGGCCCCCACCGCGACATCGTGGTCCTCAACGCCGCCGCCGGTCTGGTGGCCGCCGGCGAGGTCACCGACTACCCGGCGGGGGTGGAGGCGGCCCAGTCCTCGCTCGACTCCGGCGCCGCGGCGGCAGCCCTCGATCGCCTGGTCGAGGTGTCCGTCGCGGCCCGCACCGACGGCCTCTGACGGCGTTGGGTCACCTGCAGCCGGGCGCCTGTTCCGCCGAGCGGCTGTAGGTGGCGATGACCTGGTCGTCGCCGATCGAGTACTCGATGCGGTCCTCGCTGACGCGGGTCACGAAGCCGAAGATCGCCTGCTGGGCGACGGGCCAGTCGTCGGGGATCTCGTCGCCGGCCCCCGTCTCGGTGTCGGGCCCGTCGTCGGTGCGCCGCCACGACGTGCCGTCGACCTCGTAGAGCCACTCCATCCCGCAGTGGATGTAGAGCGGGTAGGCGCGGCGCTCGCCGACGGGCAGCGCCTCACCCTCATCCAGGATGTCGACGTCGGAGGTCGGGTCGACCGGCTCGGCCTCGGTGGGCAGGTCGACTCCTGCCGGCCAGGTCCAGGTGCCCACGCCGTCGGCGGCTCCGGTCAGCAGCACGACCCGGCCATCGTCGGGTGCGGCCACACCGTCGACCTCGGCGTACTCGTCGAGGGAGAGCCCCGACAGGTCGACGCGGTCCCAGCGGTCGCCGTCGTCGCTGACATAGAGGGCGACCTCGGTGTCCTGGCGGCACAGCTCGATGTCGGCGTAGCAGAGCTCAGGCTCGGAGAACGGCTCGATGAACGAGAAGCCGAGGGTGAAGAAGCGCCCGCCGCCGGCGAAGAGCGGGAACGGGGCGGGCTCGCCCCGGTTTGGCGGTGGCGGGTCGGTGACATCGCGCCAGGTCTGACCACCGTCGACCGAGCGCACCAGGACCTGGACGGCCTCGGCGTCCCCCTCCTCGGCGCCCGGCACCCTCCCGCTGACCAACAAGACGTCGTCTTGGCTGACGATGTGGTCCAGCGACGAGGTCGCCGGGATGCCCTCGCGCTCGACGATCGCCCACGTCGCCCCGCCGTCGGTCGACGACCACATCACGCCTCGACGGTCGACGCTCCCGACCGCCAGCACCTCGTCGCCGGTCGCGAGGAGGGTCGCTGCCGAGCCCTCCGATCCGCCTCCGGCCGGCATCGGAACCGTCGTCCAGTGCTCCCCGTCGGTGCTGTGCCAGGCCACGGCCCGGAACCCGCCCTGGGACGGATCGCCGGCCTCGCGCAGGGTCCCCACCGCGACGAGGCCGTCGTCGACGGCGATGAGGTCGAACACGTCGGCGGGGGCGTCCAGTCCGGTGGAGTCGAACTCGGCCCAGGTGCGACCGTCGTCGGAGCGGAAGGTGCGCATGTCGAACAACAGCTCCTCGTCGCCCCCACCGTGGTCGACCAGGCCACCGCTGCCCATGGCGATCCATCCTTCGCCGAAGCGGGACAGACCACCGAGACCGAGGAACTGGTGGCCGGTGGCCGTGGTCTCGCCGGGCTGGAAGCGACCTTCGTCGTTACTGGCGAACCCGGTGACGTCACCCTCGTCGCTGACGATGGTGACCACGACCTGATCGCCGTCTACCGCGACCTGTGTCGGGTGGTCGGGACCGGGCTCGCCATCGAGCACCTGGCCGGTCCATCGTCCTGGTTCGGATCCCGCCTCGGCCTTGGGCCCCGAGCTCTCCCTGGTCGGCGGCCCATCGGTGCCGCAGGCGGACGCAGTCAGGACGAGGGCCAACGTGGCGAGGTAGGCGAGGTAGAGGCGGCGGCGAACGTTCGGCGGCGGCGGCGGCGGCGTCATGGTCATCCGACGTTCCTCCCTGAGCGCCAGTTCCCCGGGCCTCAGGTGCCCGGAGCCGGGGTACTCGGCGGCGCAGCTCGGCGCCCACCCTGAACCGGTCGGCCGGTGGCGTAGGGGCTTGCCCGCTGGACCCCGGTGGTCGACTCGACCTGGGCCACCTCGTGGCGAGCCTGCTCCAGCAGCTCGAGCTGATGGGATAGGTCGTCGAGGGCCGAGGGCTGACCGGCGGAGATCATCGGGGCCTGAGCCTGGACGGCCATCAGCGAGACCTGCGACGCGAGCTGCTCGACCTGGCGGACCTTGGTCGCCAGCTGAGCCAGGACCTTGCGCCGCTCTCGTGACGCCAGGCGGGACACCATGACCAGGTGGTCGTCGATGGCCACCGCCTCGCGCTCGAGGTCGGCGGTCAGCTCGGCCAGCCGGGGCGCCACGGGTGCGGCCGCCGAGGCCGAGCGGGCAACGGCGACCGCAGAGCGGAGACGGCGGTGCAGACGGGCCGATGCCGACGGCGCCCCCAACCACGCCGCAGGAGCGGGGGAGGCGGCCGACGGGCTCACCCGATTGCGCTTGCGGAGGGCACGGGCCCCGAGCACGGCCACCAGCGCCATGGCCACTGCGGCGATCAGCCCCATCAACAGCAGCGCCACCAGCAGCACGCCGAGCACCTCCACGACCAGAGGCTACCGGCGCGTGAGGAGGCCGTTCTGGCCGGCGCCCGCCCGGCATGGGTGACGTTCTTGCGCCCGAGATCGGCCGCGACGCGGCCTCCGTGGGCGCAAGAAGCTGGGGCCTCGGCGTCGCCTCGGTTCTTGCGCCGGGATCGGCCATTGGACGGCGCTTCTGGGCGGCGCAAGAACGGGACCCGTCGACCTCTACCGGCCTACGGCCATGGCCTCGGTCGCGGCCCGGACCGAGTTATCCCGTCGCGCCGGCGTGGCCCAGGACGGCCCTGGAGCGCGACGGACCGGGGCTCGGCCGGCGGCGAAGGTGGGGAGCGCGGGCCAGGCCGAGGCCAAGCCGCCGCTGCTCTCGACGACCCGCACCCCAGCCGCGGCCCGGTCGAGCCACGCCGCCACGCACGCCCGCTCGGCATCGAGGCCGTCGGCCTCGATGCTCCCGGGAGGCCCGCCGGTCGGCGCCGGGGTCCCGGCTACGACGTCGAGGGCCCGCACCTGGCCGTCACGGCCCCAGGCCGCCTGCAGCACGCCGCCATCGAGCACCACTCCCGCCCCGCCCGGTAGGCCCAGCTCGGTGCGACCGCTCTGCCGCAGGGAGTCGAGGCGCCGCTGGCGGCGCAGGACGGCCACCAGCGCTCCCGCCCGGTCGCGCACGTCGGCCGCCTCCTCGAAGCGCTCGGCCGCGGCGAGGGCGTCCATCCGCTCGGCCAGCGGCGAGAGCAGCAGGTCGGGGCGGCTCGTCCACCCCGCCCGCACCGCCTCGGTCACGCGCCGGTAGGCGGCCTCGTCGAGACCGCCGCCACAGGGGCACAGGGCCCGCCCGAGCTGGGCCGCCGCACACGGGGCCTGGCGCCGGCCCGGCGCACCGGTGCAGCGCCGGATGGGCAGGGCGGTCTGCACGGCCTCGACGACGCGTGCCGCGACGCGATGCGACGGCAGAGGGCCGAGGTAGTCGGCTCCGTCGTCACGCACCGTCCTCACCACCGACAGCCGTGGAAAGCGCTCGGCGGTCAGCTTCACCAGGGCCTGGCCCGAGCGGGCTCGGCCCTGACGGTTGAAGCGGGGGTCCAGGGCCCGGATGAGGCGCAGCTCCAGCACCGCGGCCTCGAGCGAGCTGGAGCAGACGATGGCATCGACGCCCTCGGCCTCGCGCAGCAGCTGGCCGACCTTGCGGCGCTCGTCACCCGAGAAGTACGAGCGGACCCGCGACCGCAGGTCGCTGGCCTTGCCCACGTAGAGGACGCGGCCGGCGCGGTCGCGGAAGCGATAGACGCCCGGGGCCCGGGGCAGGTGCTGGGTGAGGCGCAGCTTGGTCGCCTGGGGATGGCCGGCCATGGTGGGCAGGGCAAGCAGGTCGTCGAGGCCGAGCACACCGAGGCCGGCGGCCCGTTCGAGCAGCACGTGGAGCAGGTCGCCGGTGGCCAGGGCATCGTCGAGGGCCCGGTGCGAGGGCAGGTGGGGGAGTCGCAGGCGCGAGGCCAGGGTGCCGAGGCGGCAGTTGGGCACTTCGTCGCGCACCAGCCGACGGGCCAGGGCGCAGGTGTCGACCGAGCGGTTGGCGAAGCGCTCGTCGCCGTGGGCCATCAGCGCGGCGTTGAGGAAGCCGAGGTCGTAGCGAACGTTGTGGCCGACGATCACGGAGTCGCGGACGAACTCCCGCAGCGAGGCCAGCACCGGGCCGAGGCGCGGCGCCGGGGCCACCATCGACTCGCTGATGCCGGTGAGCATCGTGATCTGGGGCGGGATGGGCAGGCCGGGGTTGACGAGGGTCTGAAACGTGCCCTCGCACTCGCCGCCCCGGAGGCGGACGGCGCCGATCTCGGTGATGCCACCGTCGGCCGCCCGTCCCCCGGTCGTCTCGATGTCGACGACGCAGAACGTGACCTGGTGCAAGGGGGTCCCCAGATCGTCGAAGCTGGCCTGCGACGATGAGATCCGTTGTGCGGCCGCCACGACACCGACGGTAGGGCGAACACCAGTTCGTGTCAATCGGCTCGGCGGGACCTCGCCGGGGTCCCCGGGGCGTCGGTACCATGCGGCCGTGGCCGCCGAACCCGCCGGTAGGTTCCGGTGTGCCTCGTGCGGCAACCTGACCCGCTTCGATGTCACCGCCACGCGCCGGACGCGCTCGTTCCACCACTACACCGTGGGCGGGGACCTGTCGGTCGAGCGCAGCGAGGTCCTGGCCGAGACCGTGGAGTCGGTCGAGTGCACGTGGTGCGGACCGTCGGGGAGAGTCGAGGCTCTCACCGATGGGTGAGGGCGCCGGACCGATGGGAGGCCGCGGCGCGGCCACCACCGGGCTGGCGCCGCCCTGAGCACCGTGGCCGAGAGGCGCGCGACGGGCCCGGTGTCGCTCGGCGCGCCACCGCTCATCGGGCGGGGCCCGGAGCTGGCCGCCATCGGTGCCGTCCTCGACGCCCCTGAGGGTCGAGGTGTGCTCGTCACCGGGGCCATCGGTGTCGGCAAGTCACGACTGGCTGGTGAGGTGATGAGCCGGCGGGCGGCCACCGGCACGGTGGTCCTGCGGGCCATCGCCACCGAAGCCACCGCCGACATCCCCCTCGGAGCCCTGGCTGCCATCGCCGGACCGGGCGTGCGGGCCGGCGACCGGCGAGAGGCGATCGTCGAAGGGGTCGTCGCCCACCTGGTGGAGGGGGCCGGAGGATCGGAGCTGCTGATCGTGGTCGACGACGTGAACCTGCTCGACCCCCAGTCCCACAGCGTCGTCAGGGCCCTCGTCGAGCGCCGTGTGGCTCGCGTCGTCGGCACCGCCCGCACCCCGGGTCCCGTCCTCCCGGCCCCGTGGACGACACCCGGTGTCGTCCACATCACCCTCGGCGACCTCGACGTCGATGCTGTGGCCGAGGTGCTCGTCTCCATGGTCGGTGGACCGGTGGCCGGTGACACCACCCGCCAGCTGGCCAGTGCCACCCAGGGCAACCCCCTGCTGTTGAACGAAGCCATCGCCGCCGCCGGCCGCGACGGCAGCCTGCGCTGCGTGGACGGGATCTGGGCTCTGGCTGATGGTGTCCATCCCGTCGGGCACCTCGGCGATCTCGTGAGAGCGCGCCTGGCCCCGCTCGCGGACGAGGCACGCGACGCCGTCGAGCTGGTGGCCGTGGCCGAGGTCCTGCCCGTCACCCTGGCCAGTGCCCTCATCGACCCGTCCGTCCTCGCCGAGCTGGAGAGCGCCGGCCTGGTGCGACGCGAGGCCGCCCTCGGGCGAGTGGTGCTTCGGCCGGCCCACCCCATCTACGGCGAAGCCCTTCGCGCCGGCCTCGGGCCCATCGCCCGGCGCCACCACGCCCGGCGCCTGGCTGACGCGTCCGAGCGCGCGCCCAACGTCGCGGTCGACGCGCTGCGGGTCGTCGCCTGGCGAGTCACGTCGGGTGCGAAGGTGGCGCCCGACCTGCTGGCCCGAGCGGCGCGGGAGGCTCGACGCCGGTCGGAGTTCGACCAGGCCGAGGATCTCGCGGCCCGTGCCGTCGAGGCGGGAGGGGGCACCGCAAGCCTGCTGCTGCTGGGCGAGATCCAGAACGCCGTCGGTCGTTGCGAGGAGGCCGACGCCACCTTCCGCCGCGTCGTGGACCCGATCTTCGTCGACGGCGGGTTCGTCGGGGGAGATGAGGAACAGGCATCGCTGGTCGGGCTGTGCGCCCTGGCCGGCGGCTTCAACCGGGCCTGGGGCCTGGGCCGGGGTCGAGAGGCTCGCGACCTGATGCTCGAGACGTCCCGAGCGCTGGGCCGCTCGGCGTCGGCGGCGACCGTCGTCGTCGGTGAACGTCGCGACGAGCTGGCGGCCGACGCCGCTGCGCTGGCCGCCTTCACCGGAGACCCGCGCCGAGCGGTGGCCGAGGCCGAGGCCCTGCTCACCTCGGACCTCTCGCCCCGAAGCACGGCGCGGGCTGCCTTCGCGGCGGCCGCAGGCCTGATCGGGCTCGGGCGTCCCGAAGCGGCCATCGGCCAGTCGGATCGCGGGCTGGCCGCCATCGCCGAGATGCCGGAAGGCTTCGGTCGCGCCTTCGGCACGAACCTGGTGCTGACCCGCATCATGGGCCTGGCCGACTCCGGTCACCTGGCCGAGGCCGAAGCCGAGGCCCACCGGGTCTACCGCGGCTCGGTTTCGGCGGCGTTCCTCACCGGCCAGGCCGTGTCGGCGTGGGCGCTGGGGCGAGTCATCGACCTGGGGGGCCGCGCCGTCACCGCCGAACGTTGGTTGCGCGAGGCCCGGCTGCTCGAGCGTGACCTCCAGACGCGCGGTCGCCGGCGCTGGTCGCTCGTCGCCCTCGGCCTGGCCCTGTCGGTGCAGGGTCGGTGGCCCGAGGTCGGTGAGGTGGTGAGCACCCTCGACCGCATCGATGGGGACGAGCCCGCCGACGACCGCTTCGTCGCCGCAGATGACGCCCGTCTCCGGGCCGGGCTGCGAGCGGCCCAAGGTGAGCTGTCCGCAGCCGAAGCCCTGCTCAGCGCAGCGGCCGAGGACGCATCAGCGACGGGAGCCACCGGCGCCGCGGTCGTCCTTTGGCACGAGATGGTCTTGACCGCGTCAACTCGCCCGCAGGCCCTCGACGCCGCAGTCTGCCTCGACGCCGTCGGCGACGGCATCGACGGCACCCTTCACCGGGCGCGCGTGGCCGACGCCTCTGCAGTGCTGGCGCGCGATCCGAGGACCCGACTGGCCATCGCCCAGGAGCTCGAGGGATGCGGAGCCGCCCGCTGTGCCCTCGCCCTCGTCACCGCCGTGACCGCCGATGCGTCGAGCCTTGGGGAGCGCGGTGTGGTCCGCACCGCCAGGGAGATGGCGACCCGCATTGGTCACCGCTGCGAGGGTGTCGGTCACAGTGCGGTCGACCCGACCTCCCTGCTCGCCCGCCTCGGACCGCGCCAGCGTGAGGTGGTCCTCCTCGCCGCCCAAGGCCTTTCCAACCACGACGTGGCCGAGCGGCTCGGCCTCGCCGTGCGCACGGTCGAGAACCATCTCCACCGGGCCTACGTCGAGCTCGGTGTGGACGGCCGCCGCGACCTGGCCGCCCTGACTGCGTCCTCGGGCTCCGCGGCCGATCAGTCGGTGCAGCGCAGGCCGTCGACGGGTGGGGTCGCCTCGACCAGGTAGGCGGTGACGGCGTCGTCGACGCAGTCAGAGATCGACCGGTAGGCGGTGTGCTCCTCGCCCTCGTAGGTGACCAGCACCGAACCTTCGATGATGCGGCGGGCGTCAGTGGCCTGGGAGTACGGGGTGGCGGGATCGTTGGTGGTGCCGATCACCACGACCGGGGGCGCGCCGGAGATGTCGCCGTCGGCCAGGGGAGCGAGGGGCTCGAGCGCTTCCGGCGCGCCCCAGCAGCCCGGCGTGCCGCTGGCGAACCAGGCCCCCCAGAACGGCAGATCCGCGGCCCACTCCTCCGCCAGGGCCAGGTCCCCCTCGGGCTGCTCGGCCCGCTCGGCCTGGTCGGCGCACCGGATCGTGCTCCGGGAGTCGGCATCGTCGAGCCAGGACCCGTCGGGTTGGCGCCCGAGGTAGTCGTCTCGCAGAGCGAGCAGGGTGATGCCACGGCGCTGCTCGCCCGTCGCCTCGTCGAGCCCACGGTCGAGCACCGGCCACGACTGCTCGCTGTAGAGCGAGGCCGCAATGGCGATGTACAGCTCACCCACCCCGAGGGCCCCGTCTCGTTGCACCGCACCGGGGACCTCGAGGGAGTAGGAGGCTGGGATCGACCTCGTCTCCAGCTCGGCCACCAGGTCGAGCAGGGCAGCCTTGGGCTCCTCGCCGAGGGTGCAACTCGGCCGCTCTGGGCAGTTGGCCAGGTAAGCGTCGAGGGTCCGCTCGAAGCCCTGGCCCTGGAGGAACGTGTCGGTCACCGGATCGACGCCGGGCACCGACACGCCGTCGAGGACCATCGCCCTGACCCGGTCGGGGTACAACCGGAGGTACTCCAGGCCGATCGTCGTGCCGTAGCTGTATCCGACGTAGGAGAGGTCCGCGTCGCCGAGCACGCCGCGCAGGGCGTCGAGATCGCGCGCCGTGGCCCGGGTGCCGACGAGGCTCAGCAGGTCGCCCTCCTCCCGCTCGCAGGCGGTGACCGACTCCTGGGCCCGGACCCGGATGGCGTCGATGTCGGCTTGGTCCTCCGGCGTCGGATCGAGGTCGGCCTCGAGCCACTCATCGTCAGTGGTGCAGTCGACGCGCTCGGACTCCCCGGTGCCACGCGGGTCCCAAGAGACGAGGTCGAAGCGCTCGTCGAGGCCGTCGGGCAGGGCCCCCGACGCGAAGCCGTCGAGGAACTCCAGTCCCGAGGCGCCCGGCCCGCCGGGGTTGAGGATCAGCGAGCCGATCGGCTCCCCGTCGGTCGCCTGGCGGATCACCGCCAGCTCGATGGTGGCACCGGCGGTGTCACCCCAGTCGCGGGGCACGGTGAGCGTGGCGCACTCGAACGCTCCCCGGCACGGCGACCAGTCCCCCAGGCTGGCGTGCTCCTCGGGCCGAGCCGGCCCGATGTCGGGCTGTTCGGGTGCTGATGTGGTCGAACCGCCCGCGGTGGTCGTCGAGCCCGACCGGGCCGGTCCCGACGACGAGGTCGACACAGATGTCGAGCGGGGCCGGTCGCGGGTGACCTCGGCGTCGGACGCACCGCTCGTGCAACCGGTCACGAGGAGGACGCCGACCGCGGCAGCGGCGAGGCGGCGGCGGGTCGGGCTCGGCACGGAGAGCCATGCTGGCAGGCCCGTTCCACTGCACCGGGTCGCCGCCGTGTGGATCCTCAGCCGCCACCGGCGAAGGACTGGGCGTCGGAGCGCGCCGGGTCGAGGTGGGTGCCAGCGGGGACCTCACTGTCGGTTCGCAGCCGTCGGCCGGCCCCGACCAGCACGGGATGGCGGGCCTGGGCGGCCCCGACCCGGGATCGGGCGCCGATCCAAGCCCCTTCGGCCACCACCGCCCGGGCCACCTTGGCGCCGGCCCCGACCCGGACGTCATCCATGAGCACCGAGTGACGGACCTCGGCGCCGGCCTCGACGGTCACGCCCGGCCCGAGGATCGAGTTCACGACCGATCCGCGCACCGTGGTCCCCGAGCTCACCCAGGAGCCGTCGAGTCGAGCTGACTCCTCGATGCGGGCCGGGGCTCGGGGCACCGAGGCGGAGCGGATCGGCCAGGCCGGATCATCGAGGCGTAGGCGGGGCCGAGGTCGGAGCAGCTCTAGCTGGGCGTCGAGATAGGACTGGGGGTTGCCCAGGTCTCGCCAGTGGCCCCGGTGGTTGAAGGCGTAGGCCTTCCCACCCTTGAGGATCTCGGGCACCAGAGCATCGCCGAAGTCGCCGAGCTCCTGCTCTCCCCGGTCGATGCGGGCGAGCGTGTCGAGCAGCACCGTGGGGTCGTAGGCGAACACCTCGGTAGCGGCGCAGCGGTGCGGCGGGTCGTCGGGCTTGGCGCGCAGCGCCGTCACCCGGCCCCGGTCATCGACGTCGACGAGCGAGTGACGGCGAGCGTCCTGACCGCGCGTGAGCTGCGTGGTCACCACCGTCAACTCAGCCTTGCGCTCGACGTGGGCATCGACCACCTCGGCCAGGTCGATGGTGATGAGGTGGTCGGCCGAGGTCACCAGCACGACCTCAGGGTCGAAGGCGGCGATCAGCCGGGCCTGGCGGTTGAGGGCATCGGCGTTGCCGGTCGCGAAGCCGCCGGTCGCTTGGCCCTGGTAAGGGGGCAGCACCTTCAGGCCACCTTGGCTGCGGTCGAGGTCCCAAGGCCGTCCGCCGGCCAGGTGGTCGGTGAGCAGGTGCGGCTCGTACTGCTGCACGACCCAGACGTCGCTCAGGCCGCTGTTGGCGGCGTTGGACATCATCAGGTCGATCAGTCGGTAGGTGCCCCCGACGGGCAGCGACGGTTTGGCCCGCCCGGCGGTCAGCACGTCGAGGCGTGAGCCCTGCCCGCCGGCCAGCACGATCAGGAGGGTGCGCCGGACCACCTCGTCGGTCTATCGCACGCTGGCCCGACCCGGGCCACGATCGGCCTCAGCCTCCCCGTTCGAGCGGGTAGCCCTCGGCCTCCCACCCGTTGATGCCGCCGATCATCTCCTTGACCGGACGCCCGAGGGCGGCGATGCGGGCTGCGCCCTTGGTGGCGGCGTTGCAGGCCGGTCCCCAGCAGTAGGTGATCAACAGGGCATGGGCCGGCAGGCCGGCGAGCGCGGCGGCATCGATCGAGGCGTGAGGAAGGTTCACTGCGCCGGGCACGTGAGCGGCGGCGAACGCCTCTGGTGATCGGGTGTCGACGACGACGATGTCGTCGGGCGCGATGCGGAGCTGGGCGGCCACGTCCGCCGGATCGGCCTCGACCGCCAGCCGGTCGAGGAAGTGGCGGGCGGCGACGGCCGGATCGGCGGCGGCGATCGCCGTCACCGGCCCGGCAGCGGGGTGTGTCGAGGTCGTGGTCATGTCGGCCAGGGTAGGAGGGCCCCGGCGGTCGATCCATCGTGATCCGGCCACGGGGGGGCTGGGTCCTGCCATTCCGCGTCCTCCCCGGCTCGGTAGATCTAGACCGGGCGGTCAAGTGAGCCGTAGCGTGCGCCGGAAGCCGACGTGAACGACGAAGGGGCCTGGCCGTGTACGAGTGGACCGACGAGCACGAGATGGTGCGAGGCGCGGTGCGCCAGTTCATCGACAAGGAGATCCGGCCCCGCATAGACGAGTTCGAGTTCGGCGACACGCCGCCCTACGAGGTGCTCCGAAAGCTGTTCCGGGACTTCGGCATGGACGTCGTCGCCCGGGACCGCTTCGCCAAGCAGATCGCCTTCGAGACCGCGGTCAGTGAGGCGACCGAGCGAGGGGAGGTGGCTCCCGAGCGCCCCGCCCGCGACGGGGACGGGGGAGCGTCGTCGCTGACGCTCATCCCCATCATCGAGCTGTGCCGGGTGTGCCCCGGGATGGTGACGGCGATGGGCGTGTCGATGGGGCTCACCTCCGCCGCCATCTCCAGCAAGGGCACCGTCGCCCAGAAGCAGCGTTGGGTGCCCGACCTGCTGACGCTGGAGAAGATCGGGGCCTGGGCCATCACCGAGCCCGGCTCGGGCTCCGACGCCTTCGGGTCGATGCGTTCCACGGCCCGCCGCGACGGCGACGAGTACCTGTTGAACGGATCCAAGACCTTCATCACCAACGGCCCCTATGCGGACACGATCGTGTTCATCTGCAAGCTCGACGAGGGCAACGACCCGGCCGACCGCAAGATCCTCTCCTTCGTGATCGACAAGGGGACGCCGGGCCTCGAGCAGTCCAAGCCGCTGAGGAAGATGGGCATGCACTCGTCGCCGACGGGCGAGCTGTTCCTCGACGACGTGCGGGTCGGGCGCGACCGGCTCATCGGCGAGACCGAGGATGTGGCCAAGGGCGGGCGCGAGGGGGCCAAGGCCACCTTCATGCAGGAGCGCTCGGGCGTCGCCGCCATGGCCCTCGGGATGATCGAGGAGTGCCTCGACCTGTCGGTCGCCTACGCCAAGGACCGGGTGCAGTTCGGTCAGCCCATCGGCGAGTTCCAGCTGATCCAGGACAAGCTGGCCCGCATGGAGGTGGCCCGCCTGAATGTCGAGAACCTGGTGTTCCGCACCATCGAGATGTCAGCCGCCGGACGCAGCATGAGCCTGGCCGAGGCGTCGGCCATGAAGCTCTACTCGGCCCGGTCCGCCACCGAGGTGGCCATGGAGGCGGTGCAGCTCTTCGGGGGCAACGGCTACATGAGCGAGTTCCGCGTCGAACAGCTGGCCCGTGACGCCAAGGTCCTCCAGATATACGCCGGCACCGACGAGATCCAGATCACCCACATCGCCAAGGATCTTCTCCGGCGCTGACCAGGGCCGGAGTGGCACCGGCTGGATCAATCTGTTGACGGATGAACAGATGGGGTAGGGAGCCTCAGCTCGCAACCAAGGAGACACACAGATGAGTGGCAAGGGTGATCAGGCCAAGGGCCGGATGAAGGAAGCCGCGGGCGACCTCACCGGCGATGATTCGATGAAGAACGAGGGCAAGGCCGATCGGGCCGGCGGCGAGGTCAAGGAGAAGGTCTCCGGGGCCATCGACAAGTTGAAGGGCAAGCTCAAGGGCAAGTAGGCCACCCACCTCGAGTTCCTCGAAGCCCTGCCGACGGTCGCCGCCGGCAGGGCTTCGGCGCGCGGCCCTCTCCGAAGCCGATCAGCGTCAGACGGGGATGAGGTGGGGCTCGGTGTCGGCGGTAGCGCCGGTTGTGCTGTCGGCCAGGGCCAGGACGGCGACCACGAGGCCGAGTGGCACGAGCAGGGCGAGGCGGAGGTTCGCAGCGTCGGCCAACCCGCCGACGAGGGCGGGTCCGGCGAGGTACGAGCCGTAGCCGGCTGTGGTGACCGTCGTGATGCCCCGCTCACCGAAGGCGTGGCCGGCCGCGGCGAAGGCGAGGGGCACTGCGGGCGCGACCCCGGCGCCGACCACCGCCAGCAGCAGCGGAGCAGCGACGGCGGACGGGACGGCCAGGACGAGTCCGAAGGCGACGGCGGCGACCACCGCGCCCACCCGGATCAGGCGGGCCGCGCCCCACCGACGGGTGAGGCGGTTGCTGACGAGGCGCCCGGCCAGTCCGCCGGCCGACAGCCCGGTGACGGCCAGCACGCCGAGTCGGGCCCCGCCGTCGAAGTCCTCGCGGACGAGCACCCCGGCCCAGTCGAGCAGCGCCCCTTCGGCGAGGAAGATGCACCCGCCGATGGCGGCCAGGGCGACCAGCCGGGATCGTCCGCCCTGGCCGACGCCGGTGCCCGGCGCAGCGGGGGCCACCGGGGCCAGACGGCCGTCGGGGACGTGGGGCGCGGCGACGAGCCCGGCCACGGCCACCGCGGCGCCGACGGCTCCCAGGTGCGCGGCCGGACCGACCTCGGCGGCGACTGCGAGGGTGCCCAGACCAGCGCCCACGAGCAGTCCGGTGCTCCAGCCGGCATGGAGCCCGTTCAGCAGGGGCCGGTTCGACTCGGCCTCGAGCTGAACGCCGGCCCCGTTCATCGAGACGTCGAGCAGGCCGTACCCGACGCCCATCGTCAGCAGGGCTCCGGCCAGGGCCGCCCACGATCCGGCCAGTCCGGGCAGGCTCAGGGCGGCCCCGACGAGGACCCATGCCCCCGCCACGACGACACGGGTGCCCACCCGTCGCACGGCGGTGCCGCCGAGCCAGGATCCGGTGATGGCTCCGATCGACAGGCAGAGCAGCGCAGTGCCCAACGAACCTTCGGACAGGTCGAGGTCGGCTCGCACGTCGGGTATGCGAGCGCCCCAGCTACCCCCGGCCACCCCTAGGGCGACGAAGGCGCCGAACACGGCCCGGCGGGCCGGGTCATGGGTGGAGGTGACCGCAACGCGCACCGTGCGACGCTAGGCGTCCGAGCCCTCCAGTTCCCGAGAGTTGATGCGATGACCGAACCTGACAACGACACGACGCCAGAGCCAGATCCGATGACCGAGGGCAGCGACGTTCAGATCGCCCACGCCACCGACGAACCGCCCACAGAGGCCGCGGCCGAGGCCGCCGAGCAAGCGGCCGACGAGGTCCCCGAATCGGTGCCCGACGCCTACCAGGCCGCGAGGGATGACGCTGATTGACGATCACCGATGGCCGGTCGACGGTCTCAGATGCCGAGGGAGCGACCCACGATCTCCTTCATGATCTCGGTGGTGCCGCCGTAGATCGTGGTGATCCGGGCGTCGAGGTAGGCCCGGGCGATCGGGTACTCGGCCATGTAGCCGTAGCCACCGTGGAGCTGCAGGCAGCGGTCGGCGGTGCGCTTCTGCAGCTCGGTGCACCACCACTTGGCCTCGGCCGCCTGCTCGGCAGTGAGCTCTCCGGCGTCGAGGGCTTCGACGCAGCGGTCGACGAACACCCGGGCGATGTCGATCTCGGTCCGCA
>Ga0136617_10002732_pt1 | contig 15702 bp, 17 predicted proteins | sample AntDrymUQ3222106_2_FD_129672 | JGI IMG/M metagenome (GOLD analysis project Ga0136617, IMG submission 129672) | Polar desert sand microbial communities from Dry Valleys, Antarctica - metaG UQ322 (21.06) | ecosystem: Environmental > Terrestrial > Soil > Desert | place: Antarctica: Dry Valley...
GACGAGGTGATCGGCGAGCGACCGAAGGGCAGCTCGCGCAACGACGACGTCTCGAGGTCGCCATAGACGGTCATGGCAACGGTACGAGGAATCGGCGTGGCGGTCATGACGAGCACATGCGGGGGATCGGCGCCCTTGGCCCGGAGCGCTTCGCGCTGCTCGACCCCGAAACGGTGCTGCTCGTCGATGACCACTATGCCCAGATCCCGAAAGTGCACGGTTTCCTGCAGCAGCGCGTGCGTACCGACAACGATGCCGGCCTCACCGATGGCCGCCTCATCCAACGCGCTGCGCCGAGCGGCGGCGGACTGCGAACCGGTCACCAGGGCCACCCGGGTCGCCTGCTCGGCGCCATCGAGCTCGCCGGCCCGGGCCAGCGGGCCGAGTAGCTCGCGCAATGACCGGGCGTGCTGCGCGGCCAGAACCTCCGTCGGAGCAAGCAAGGCGGCCTGGCCGCCGGAGTCGACCACCTGCAGCATGCCCCGCAGGGCGATCACCGTCTTTCCGGAGCCGACCTCGCCTTGCAGCAGGCGGTGCATCGGATGCAGCGTGGCAAGGTCGGCGGCGATGACCTCGCCGATCTCACGCTGCCCATCGGTGAGCCTGAACGGCAACCGGGCGTCGAAGGCGTCCCGCAGACCACCCTTGATGCCGGGTCGCGGAACGGCAGGATGCTCCGCGGCAGCCAACCGGCGCTGCGCCAGGGTGACCTGCAGCGCGAACGCCTCGTCCCACTTGAGCCGGTCGGTGGCCTCCCGCACCGCCTCCCGCGACAGCGGCTGGTGAATGAAGTTCAGTGCGGTCGTGAGATCGAGCAGCCCATGTCGGGCTCGCAGGACATCCGGCAACGGATCCGGCTGCGGGTCGAGCTGGGCCAGGACTACCCGCACGGCCCGCTGCACAACAAACGTGCTGATCTTGCCGGTGGCGGGATACATCGGCACGAGGGCACCGGCGAACTCTGCGGCCACGATCCCCTCGTCGTCGTCGACAAGTTGGTACTCCGGGTTGGCCAACTGCAAGTTGCCGCGGAACTCATCGACCTTGCCGGCGAAGAAGGCTCGCCGCCCCTGGCGCAACTCCTTCTCGCGCCATGGCTGGTTGAAGTACGTCAGCCTCAGCTTCTGGCGCCCGTCGGAGACGACAACGTCGGTCCGGAAGAGCTTCTTGCCACCAACGATCTTTCGGGTCGGCACAGTCGCTACGGAAAACACCTGGGCGAACACCGTGACGTGCTCACCCACCCGTACTCGGGCCAGGTCGGTCAGCTCACCCCGCTCGGCGTAGCGGCGTGGATAGTGCCGGAGCAGATCGCCGACCGTATGCAGGTCGAGGCTGGCCGCCATGACCGTCGCCGTGTTGCCGCCCACTACGCCACGCAAGGAGGTCTGCAGGTCCACCGATCACTCCACGCCGAGAAGGAGGGGATAGTGCGGCTGGTCGCCGTGGTAGCGCACGGTCTCGACGGCCGGCCAGTGCTCGCGCAGATGGTGCTGCACCCGCTCGCCCAGATCGGGGCCAGCTCCGTCACCGACGACGATGGTCACCATCTCGCCACCGCTGGTGAGCAGCCGGTCGACGAGACCACAGCTGACGGCGATCAGGTCGCTGCCGACGATCTGGACATCGCCCTCGATGAGCCCCAGCACGTCGCCGGTCGTGCACTCGCCGGCACTGGTCAGGCTGTCCCGCACCGCGACCGTCACCGCGCCGCAGCGGGTGGCACCCATTGCCTCGGCCATGGCGATCACGTCGTCGGCGAACCGACGCTCCAGATCGCGGACCGCCATGGCCGCCAGCCCCTGGACGGGCGAGCGAGTCGGCAACATGGCGACCGTGCGCCCCTCTGCCCGGGCTTCCTGCGCCGCCGCCGTCGCTGCCGCATGTGTGTTGCCATCGTTGGGCAGCAGCACCACCTGGCCACTGCGAGTGCGGCGGATCGCCATCAGCAGATCGGATGTTGAGGGCGCCCGGCCTGGACCACCCAAGACCACCTCGGCACCCTCGTCGCGAAACACCTTCATCAAGCCGTCGCCGTCAGCGACGGCGACCACCGCACGTTGGGTGTGGCGCGGTGCGGCGCCGGACTGGTCCGCGAATCGGGTGATCGTGATCCGGTGCGGGCGCCCCGCCCGCACCCCGGCCTCGACGGCGGCTCCCGCGTCGTTGACGTGCACGTGAACGTTCCACAGGCCGTCGCCGGTGCCGGCGATAAGCAGCGAGTCGCCCAGCGGGGCCAGTTCGGTGCGCAGCACGGCGGCCGCCTCGTCATCGGCATCAAGAAGATATTGCACCTCGTAGTCGTAGTCCGACGACGCGCCGTCGTGCGGCGCAGGGAATGTGGCCGACGGCAGCTCGGTGGCAGCCGGAGGCTCCGGAACCTCGCCGTCGGTCAGCACGGAGGCCAGGGCGTCCAACAGGACGACCAGCCCGCGCCCACCGGCGTCGACGACTCCTGCCCGGGCCAGCGCGGGCAACTGCTCAGGAGTACGGGCCAGGGCCTGTGCCGCGCCGGCCGCCGCTGCGGTCACTACCGCCGCGAGATCGTCGCCGGCCTGCCGGGCGGCCTCGGCCGCGGCGCGCGCCACCGAAAGGACGGTGCCCTCGACCGGCTCCGCCACCGACGCGTATGCCGCTTCGCTGGCCCGCGTCAGCGCGGCGGCCAGCTCACGGCCGCGCGCCACCGTGACTGTGGACAGGGCATCCGCCGCGCCGCGCAACAACTGGCTGACGATGACGCCGGAGTTGCCCCTGGCACCGAGCAAGGCTCCTCGCGCCATGCGGTGCAGCAGCGGCCCGGCTTGTTCCGTGGGAGGGTCGGTGTCAGGCTCCGCATCGACGGCCGCGGCGGCAGCCCGCATCGTGTGCACCAGATTCGTACCCGTGTCGCCGTCCGGCACGGGATAGACGTTGAGATCGTCGATCTCCTGCCGGGCGGCAGTCAATCCCGAAACGGCGGCGATGCACCACCGGCGCACGGCGGCAGCATCGAGGAGCTCCGACATCAGGTTGCTGCCACCTCCCCAGCTCGATCCGGCGAGCGTAATGGCACCCTCCGACCGACCGGCCCTTTGTCCCAACACGGGGCCGCTGCGTTACGCTGTTCGGGTTGCCCGGGTGCCGGGCCGTCTCCCGTCTGAAGTCTCCCAGGAGTATTACGTGGCCAGCGTGTGCGATGTCTGCGGCAAGCATCCCGGCTTCGGCATGGCCGTCTCGCACTCCCACCGCCGTACCAACCGCCGCTGGAACCCCAATATCCAAACGGTACGAGCCATGGTGGGCAACGGCACCCGCAAGCGGCTCAACGTCTGCACGTCATGCCTCAAGGCCGGCAAAGTCACCCGCTAGCGCAGCCCAGCCAACGCGCCCCGGCTCGTCCGCGCTGGGCTGACCAACCGCGAGATCGCGGCCGACCTGCATATCACCGCCAGGACGGCGGGCACTCATGTCGAGCACATCCTGGCCAAGCTCGGTGCCCACCGCCGGGCCGAGATCGCCGCCTGGGTGATCGGAGTCCAGTCGGGGTGATCCCGGCCAGCCAGTCGCAGCTCAGCTGGGGCGGTCACCGTGTTCGGGCTTGCGGCCGAGATAGCTCAGGCCATCCAGGGCGTCCATGTCTTGCGGTGAGAGCTCGAACCCGCCGACATCGGCGTTCGCGCTGATCCGGTCGCGATCCCTGGATTTCGGAATCACGACGACGTCATGCTGCACGTGCCATCGGATGATCACCTGAGCCGGTGTCCGCCCAAGCCGTTGGGCGATAGTCACGATCACCGGGGCGGTCAGCGTGCCGCCACGTAGCGCGCTGTATCCCTCCAGCACCACACCGCGCTCGCGGTGCCCCGCCAGCTCCGCAGGATCGAACAGCTTCGGGCTCCACCGGATCTGGTTGACCGCCGGCTGCTCACCCGTGGCCGACGCCAACTGGTCGATCTGGCCCAGCGAGTGGTTGCTGACTCCGATGTCGGTGGCCAAGCCCTGCTCGCGGGCCTGGATGAACGCGGCCCACAGGTCGAGCCCCACTCCATCGCTCGGCGGCCAGTGGATCAGCCACAGGTCCACGCGGTCGGTTCCCAGCAGTTCGAGGCTTCTGTGCAGCGTCTTCAGCGGCTTGCCCCCCCGGTTAGGTGGCAGCTTGGTCGTGATGAAGACGTCGTCGCGGTCGACCTCGCTGTCGCGAAGCCCGGCGCCCACCTCGCGCTCGTTGTCGTACATCGTGGCCGTGTCTACGTGGCGGTAACCGGCTTCGAGAGCCCAGCCGGTGGCCTGTCTGGCGAGGTCGCCGTTGACCTGCCAGGTGCCGAATCCGAGCAGCGGCATGCGTCGCCCGCTCGGCAGCGGAACCGCGGGATTCGGAATGCTCACTGACTGACTCCTGCCGTCTCGGTGCGCAAGACCTTGCCGAGGTGGCGTGATCCCGGCTCACAGCGGTACGTCCCGAAGGCGGGAACAGGGGTGTAGCCGCTGGATTCATACAGCCCGATTGCCTCCGGTTGCACGCTTCCGGTCTCCAGGATCACTCGATCGCAGCCCGCGGCGACAGCGGACGCCTCCAATGCGGCCAGCAGTTGACGCGCGATGCCCAGGCCGCGCGCTGCCGGTTCGACGTACATCCGCTTGATCTCGCCCATTCCGGCCGCGACGGTCCGGAACCCGCCGCAGCCGACCGGCTCTCCGTCGAGGTAGGCAATCAGGAAGACGCCGTGCGGCGGCGTGAACTCATCGGCGGCCACGGGCGTCTCGTCAGTGCCTCCGTAACGCACCCGATACTCGCCCTGCAACGCTTCGTTGAACGCTGCGGCCTCCGTGGAGTCGAAGGTCAGCCGGCGAATCTCCAGCCCCATGGTGATGGAGCGTAGCCGCTCTGAGGGTCGCACTCTTCCGCCGCCCGGGAGCCAGGGCTATTCCGCGACGGTCAGCCGTACCCGCTCCGCAATTTCCTCGACGCGCTCCCGATCGATGTTCCCGGAGATCACCAACGCGTCCCATCCATCCGTCTCGCCAGATGCTCCATCGCCTCATACGTCGCGTGATCCATGATCGGGTTGCCGGTTATTTCGAACGAGCGTAACCCTCCTGGTTGGCACGGAGGGCCGTGGCAATTCGCGTCTCTGCCCATTCCGATCGGTCCGTGCCCGGCGTGCGTCCGACGATGCCGATCACCAGCGGTCGAGGTGCGTGAGCTCCCATGCTCAGCCCTCGATGGAGGCAAGGTCGGTGCCAGGGGCGCTCACCGGCACCGACCCTGCCTCCAGGAGGGTCAGAGTGCGGTCAGCACGGCAGCCCAGCTTGCGTGCGGCCGGTAGGTGCACAGCTGGTTGCCTCATGGCAGGAAGCTATGGCTGGTGCATCAGGAGCAGTCGCACAGACTGTGTAACCCCATGCGGGACCGCCGAGCGCCCGGGAGCAGCCAGGTGAAAGATGTCCCGGCGGATGCTGGTGGCTACGGGCGTAACAAGGCGTCAAGGGCCGCGAGTGGCAGGTCCCAGTCGTAAGGTCGGCCACCCGTCCCCGGCGGCCCAGGTTCATACATGCCTGGCCCGTAGAGCACCGTGATGCCCAGGGCTCGAAGCTCGTTTACGCTGCGCGGGAAGGCGGGGTGCGCTTCCTGGGCGCTGTTCAGGGCGGGTGCGGCGACCAACGGCAGTCGTCGTCCGGTGGCTTCGGTGAGGAGTCCGAGCGCCAGGGTGTCGCTGATGCCAGCAGCCCATTTGTTGATGGCGTTGAATGTCGCCGGGCAAACGATCATGGCCCGGGCTGGTGGATGCTCCTCGCCTGATTCAGGCTGCCAGTAGTCGTACCGGACGGGATAGCCGGTCAGTTCCTCCAGCAGCGCGACATCGGCGAACCCCAGTGCCGCTGGAGTCACTACGACACAGACCGTCCATCCCGCTGCCTGCGCGCGGGTAACAAGCTCGGGGAGCCCACGCGTGCGGGGGGAGCCGCAGGCGATCACATACAGCACTCCACGTTCGGGTCGGTCACTCAAGCGTCGTCAGACCTGTCCGTCCAGCCAGTTGTCGCAGGGACCAGGGCGTGCTGCCGAGCCACCGTTGTTGCCGGCTGCCGATGAGGGAGAGAGCGAGCGGTCGGCACCGCACTTCATCCGGCGCGAGGGTCTCGGCCTCAAGCACACAGGCCAGTGCCCTGTCCAGACGGCGTTCCTGTGCGTGCCCTCGTGCCACGTCCAGGTAGAAGTTTGCGCGACGTTCCTTCGGCAGCCGGGACAGATCCTCAGGAAGCACCGCGCTGGCGACCGCGACGGCCGCGCCGCCGTCGTGTAAGTCAGTCAGTGTCGAACCGTGTGCAGGCAGACGTTGGTCGGGCCGAACGACGTGAAGCGTTCGTTGCGGTCGCCGCCGAGTTGCGCGGCGATCTCCTGGCCTTCGTGCAGCAGCCCTCGTGCCTTTGCGCCCCGTCCAGTCCGAGCTGCCACGACGGCTCCCATCAGGAACAGCATGCCGTAGAGCGACAGGTACTCTGGAGAAGCCGTCCCACGTCCCGGCTCCAGGCGGTCGATATCCGCTTGCGGCAGTTGCAATGCCTGGTCGTGATGCCCGGTGGTCATCAACCCTTGCGCCACGCGCCGGGCGGCATCGCTGATCAGCAGGGGATCGCCGGTGGACTCAGCAATAACCAACGCGCGCTCCGCGGCCAGCCACGCCAAGTCGATCTCCTTCACCTTCCAGAGCACCGACGCCGTGACCTGGTACGTCTGGGACAGCAGCATGCGGGCGAAAACGGCCATGTCGTCAGTGCCGGAGAACGCGGACGCGGCTGCCTGCGTGTCCTTGAGCAGCGCTGGCAGGATCCGGCCCATCGCCTTGTAGTCGGCGTTCTGAAACGACATCCACACGTAGGTGACCTGCCGTTGCAGGCGCCAAAGATCCGGTAGCTCGACAACTGTCCTGAGTTGGAACACCTGGGTGAAGGCTTCATAGCGTTGCAGCGCCTCGCGGATTGTTCGCACCTCGAACGCGTCTATGCACGGGCCGTTGTTGCCGGCCGGCGCCGGGGAGCCCGCCGTCAAAACATCGATGGAGACGTGCAGTACCTCGGCAACCTGCTCCAGCAGGGGCAGGCGAACCAAGCCGCGCTCGCCGCGCTCTACGTTGTCCACCCAACTCACGGAGCGACCGCACAGGCCCGCGAATTGCTGCCGGGTCATGCCCCGACGCTTCCGCAGGCGAGCAACCCGGAGACCGATGGCGTCGTCCACCGGCATGTCTGATTTACTCCCGCCGTAGTCGTTGTCTTGCGGCATGGCAGTCGGATGCAAGGACGCCTCGACGCGGCCAGGCAACGGTAGCTGGTGTCGACCATCGGGGAGCCGACTGTCTCCGCCTAGGTTTCCCGAGAGGTCTTGTGACACGCGATGAGGCCGAACGAGCTGCCCGTCAGGTACGCGCCGAAACGCGGCTCCTGACCACCATCCACAACGACGGTGACAAGTATTGGGTGGACATTGACCTGCCGACGCACGGCGAGGAGTTGCGAGCAGTGGTGACACTGCACGACGCGGATGATTGGTCGTGGCTCGGCCCGACGCACGTGCTGCCGCGAATCCGCCAGGAGTAACCGGGCCAGGCCATCCCGGATCGATGCTGCGCGTCAGGCTGAGCCGAAGTGGTCGTGGCCGCCGGCAGCCGGCTTGCCGTCGACAGTCACACCCTCGCCGGTGCTCACCGCGCCCACGACCCGCCAACCCTCGGGCGCCCGCGCCGAGAACGTCGCCACCAGGGCGTGGTCCTCGCCGCCAGCCAGAATCCACTCGTAGGGGTCCTTGCCGAGAGCCGCAGCCACGTCACTCAACTGCCGCGGGACCTCGAAGGCATCCCGGTCCAGGTCGATCGCCACCATGCTTGCCGTCGCGATGTGGCCGACGTCTTGCACCAGGCCGTCGCTGACATCGATCATCGACGTCGCCGCGGCCAGCGCAGCTCGGGGCCCTTCGGCGTACGGGGGGGTCGGGCGACGATGAGCCTCGACGAGAACGGCTGGCGAGCGGAAGCCGTGTCCGAGCACGGCGAGGCCGGCAGCGGCCCAGCCAAGCCGGCCGTACAGCGCCACGACGTCGCCGGCTCGGGCCCCGGACCGGGTGACAGGCGCCCGCCCTTGCAGGTCGCCCAGAGCGGTGACCGCCAGGGTCACCTGCTCCGCGCGCACGAGGTCCCCCCCGACCACGGCAGCGCCGACGGTTGCCGCCTCGTCGCGCATGCCGTCGACGAGGCTGTCGAACCAGTCGACCGCTGTCTGCGGCGGGCAGCCCACCCCGACCAGCAGAGCGGTCGTGACCGCACCCATGGCTGCGATGTCGGCCAGGCTCTGGGCGGCGGCCTTACGCCCGATGTCGTAGCCGCCTGACCAGTCCCGGCGGAAATGCCGGCCCTCCACCAACAGGTCGGTGCTCGCCACCACCCGGCCGTCGGGCGCCAGGATCACGGCCGCATCGTCGCCTGGGCCCAGCGCGGTGTGGTCACCAGGCTCCAGGCGCGCGATAATCCGATCAATCAGGCCGAACTCGCCGGCCTCTCCGACCGTCACACGCGCCTCCTGCGATAGGTTGCTGTTCACCCTTTGTCAATGTCGACGAAAGGATCTCGCCGTGGTCCAGGCCTACATCCTCATCCAGACCGAGGTCGGCAAAGCGGCCGATGTCGCGGTCACGATCAAGGACATCCAGGGTGTTGCCCAAGTAGACGCGGTCACTGGACCCTACGACGTCATCGTGCTCACCGAGGCCAGCAGTGTCGATGAGCTCGGCAAGTTGGTCGTCAGCAACGTGCAGGCGGTTCCCGGCATCACCCGCACGCTCACCTGCTCGGTCGTCCACCTCTGATCCGGTCGGTACGTGGCCGGGCGGCACTTCTCGCTACTGCGGTCGCCCTTCCCGTCGCTGTCGTTGCCGGCCTGGTTGCATCGCGGCTGATGACAGACCAGCCGGTACGGGTACCCGAACCACCGGGCTCGGCCGAGAGCCGGCAACTGTGCTCGGCACTGACCGGGTCGCTGCCACAACGGCTCGGTGAACTGGCGGCCAGGAAGGTCGACGGCAACTCACAAGTGAGCGCTGCCTGGGGCGATCCGTCGGTGACCCTGCAATGTGGGCTGATTGCCGCGCCCGCGCCGGTGGGTCAGGTGGTGACCTTGGACGGCGTCGACTGGGCCCTGGTGAAAGATAAGCACGGCGTGACATGGACCACGATCGGACGGCGGGTCACCGTTCGCGTGCGGGTGCCCAGTGCGTACGACGACCAGGCACCGCTGCTTGCCCAGCTGTCGCCGATCGTCATCCGTACCGTGCCCAAATCCCCCTGACTCCCGCTCGCCCACCGCAACTCCGGTGATCCAGGGAAGATCAGTCCGGCGCTAACCGGACCAACTCTCCCTGGATCACCGGCGCTTGGGGTGGATCAGCGCAAGCCGGTGCCGCTCGCGACCGCCGTCTTGATCAGCCGCTCCACCAACGCGGCGAAGCTGAGACCGCTGGCCTCCCACATGCGGGGGAACATCGAGATCGGCGTGAATCCCGGCATGGTGTTGACCTCGTTGATGATCAGCTGGTCGTCACCGGCGAGGAAGAAGTCGACCCGGGCCAAACCGGCACAGTCGAGCGCCCCGAACGCGCGTATCGCATAGGCACGCACTCGCTCGGTTACCTCCGGCGGCAGATCCGCGGGAACGTCGAACTCGCAGGCGTCCTCAAGGTACTTCGCCTCGAAGTCATACCAGTCGCGGTCGGCCACGAACCGGATCTCGGCCGGCACACTGGCCTCCGGCGAGCCGCCCGCGGGCCCGTCGAGGACGCCGCACTCGATCTCCCGGCCGATGACCGCCTGCTCGACGATCACCTTGGGGTCGACAGCCCGCGCCACGGCAACCGCGTCGTCGAGGCCGGCCCAGTCCGTCACCTTGGTGATGCCGATGCTCGATCCGGCCCGGGCCGGCTTGACGAACACCGGCAACCTCAGCCGCTCGCGATCCGCGGTCGACAGAGTCGACTGCCCGGGCCGCAGGACGGCAAACGCTCCGACCGGCAACCCCTCGGCGGCAAGCAACTTCTTCGCGTACTCCTTGTCCATGGCCGCCGCGCTGCCGAAGACCCCCGAGCCGACGTAGGCAATGCCGGCCATCTCCAGCAGCCCCTGGATCGTACCGTCCTCACCGAAAGCACCATGCAGTACGGGAAAGACGACGTCGACCTCGCCGAGCGCCCGGAGGCCGTCGCCCGGCTCGACCACGACCAGACCACCGCGGGTTGGGTCACCGGGCAGCACCACCGAGGCGCCCTTCGCCACCTCCGGCAGCTCATCGCCATGCATTTCCAGCGCTTTGGGGTCGTCGCTGGTCAGCACCCAGCCGCCCTCCCTGGTGATGCCGATCGGCAGCACGTCGTAACGCTCGCGGTCGAGGGCGCGCAGGACGCTGCCGGCGGTGATGCAGGAGATCGAGTGTTCGCTGCTGCGCCCGCCGAAGACGACGGCGACTCGCATCTTGCGCCGCGGCTCGACCACGCGGGCGAGCGTACCCGTGGCCTCCCGCGATCGGCGCACTCCCCTCCCGCGCCGATCATGGCGTTTGCCCCCGACTGCCGGCACAGATGTCCGCTATGTCCGGGGCAAACGCCATGATCAACTAGAGAGGCGGGGGCCGACGGCCGGGCTCCAGCGCTTGTGTGATGTCGGCGACGAGATCGTCGGCATCCTCCAGGCCTACGGAGATGCGGACCGCGCCAGGTGAGAGTCCGGCCGCGGCCAGCGCCGCGTCGTCGAGCTGTCGGTGGGTCGTCGATGCCACATGGCTGACGACGGTGTGCGTACCAGCCAGTGATGTCGCCAACTCGGCGAGCCGCAGCCGGTCACAGAACGCCATTCCCGCGTCCCGGCCCCCCCGCAGGTCGACGGTGACGATGCCGCCATAGCGCCCGGTGTCGAACAACCTGGTCGCCAGTCCGTGGTCACGATGCGATGACAGGCCGGGATGGTGCACCCGCTCCAGCGCCGGATGCCCTTCGAGCTTGCTGGCCACCGTGAGCGCGCTGTCGTTGGCGCGCAGGACCCGCAACGGGAGCGTGGCCAGGCCCCGGTGCAGCAAGAACGCCTCGTCGGGCGAGAGTGAGCCGCCCAGGTCTACCCGCAACGCTCGGACACGATCGATCAGCGAGGGAACGCCGACAGCGACGCCACCCGTGGCATCACTATGGCCGCCCAGGTACTTCGTCGCCGAGTGCACGACGATGTCGACGCCGTGCTCCAGCGGCCGGCACACGACCGGCGATGCGAACGTCGAGTCCACGCAGAAGATCGCACCCGCTTCGTGCGCCACCCCGGCCAACGCCGGGAGGTCGGCCACGGTCAGCGTGGGGTTAGCGATGGTCTCGACCCACAGCACCCGGGTCGTCGGCCGGAACGCCGCGCGCACCTGCTCGACGTCGGCGACGTCAATCCAGGTCACGTCGACCCCGTACTTCGGCAGCACGGTGTGCAGCAGCGAATACGTACCGCCGTAGAGCTCACGCGAGGCGACCACGTGCCCGCCGGCCTCCAGGAAGGTCAACAGGACTGTGGAGATCGCCGCCATCCCCGACGCGAAGGCCTGCCCGACCACCGCGGCGTCGAGCCGGTGGCCTTCGAGCGCGGCCACGCCGGCCGCGAAGGCGTCGACTGTCGGATTGTCGATGCGGGAGTACGAGTAGCCCGGCGCGCGGTCGCCGAGCACGTCGGCGTACTCCTGCGCGCTGTCGAATCCGAAAGCCGCGGTCCGGTAGACCGGGAGCCCGAGCGGGCGCTGCTTCGGTTGGGTGAACGCCGGCGTGTGGACCGCTCGGGTGTGCTCACCGGGCTCGCTCATTCGGACTTGGTCTCCCGTCCCATCAATACTTTCACCGCCACCTGCGGGGAGAGGCCTTCGTGGCAGACCAGAACCACCTGCTCCGCGATCGGCATGTCAACGTCGTTCTTGCGGGCGAGGTCGACGATGGAGCGGCATGACTTGACACCCTCGGCGGTCTGCCGGGTCGCCGCCTGGGCCTGTTCGATGGTTTCGCCGCGGCCCAGCCACTCACCGAAGCTGCGATTGCGCGACAGCGGCGACGTGCAGGTCGCGACCAGGTCACCAAGGCCGGCCAGCCCGGAGAAGGTCATGGGGTCGGCACCCAGGGCGGCACCCAGCCGGGCTGTCTCCGCGAGCCCGCGAGTGATCAAGGAGGCCTTGGTGTTGTCGCCGAAGCCCATCCCCTCAGCCATCCCGGCGGCGAGCGCGATGACGTTCTTGACGGCGCCACCCAGCTCGCAGCCCACGACGTCTGTGTTGGTGTACGGGCGGAAGTACCATGTCATGCTGGCTCGCTGCAGGGCAGCGGCGCGCTCTTCGTTGAGGCAGGCCACGACCGAGGCGGCCGGCTGCTCGAGTGCGATCTCGCGAGCGAGGTTGGGACCCGTGACGACAGCGACTCGCTGCGTCTCGACCTGAGCGACCTCGCAGATGACCTCGCTCATCCGCTTCGACGTGCCCAGCTCCACGCCCTTCATCAGGCTGACCAGCGTGGCCGCCGGGTCGATCGCCGCCCGCCAGCCGGTCAGGTTGTCGCGCAACGTCTGTGACGGGAGCGCCAGCACGACGAACTCCGCTCCGTCGAGCGCGTCCTGGGCATCGGGGGTGGCTCGCAGGCGGTCGGGAAGCACGATGTCGTCGAGGTAGTCAGGATTGCGCCGAGTGCCCTGGATCGCCTGCGCCACCTCCGGCCGCCGCGCCCACAACACCACCTCGCTGCCGGCATCAGCGAGCACCTTGCCGAACGCGGTGCCCCACGACCCGGCCCCGAGCACGGCCACCCGGGTCACGATGCCGCCTCCTCCGGGCGGACGTCGTCGGTCAGCACGCGTACCGGCTGGGCGAAGAAGATCTCCGGTGGGATCTCGCCGCGCAATCCGGCAAGCATGTCGCGGAGCTGACGCATAATCGCATCAGTGGCGCCGCGCAGGACGGTGCTGGCGAGCGGCTTGCCGGCCCAGGCGGAGAGGTCAACGGGGGGCCCCGCCATCACCTGGATCGGCGTGCGCGGGCGCAGCCGCACCTTTCTCGTCCGCCCGTCGTAGAGCCGCTGCGCCCCCCACTGTGCCACCGGAATGACCGGGGCACCGGTCTCCAGTGCGAGCCGGGCAGCACCGGTCTTGCCGACCATCGGCCACAGGCCGGGATCCCTGGTGACCGTGCCTTCTGGGTAGATGATCACCGCTTCGCCCCGATCGAGCGCGGCGGCAGCGGCCCGCAGCGAGGTCGCCGCGCTGGCACTGCCGCGGTAGACCGGGATCTGCCCCGCACCCCCTACGACCCAGCCCACCACCGGCAACCGGAACAACGACTCCTTGGCCAGGAATCGCGGCACCCGCGGAAGGTCATAGACGAAATGGGCGACGATCGGCGGGTCGGCGTAGGAGATGTGGTTGAGACAGAAGATCACCCCACCGGTGACCGGGATGTTCTCGCGGCCGAGCCACTCACGCTTGGTGAAGACCGTCAGCAATGGCTTGAGGAAGCAGACGGCGAAGCGCATCCAGAAGCCCAGCTTGCCTCTGCGCACGTCCACCTCCTCGGCTCCAGGGTCTGATCATCCTCTCCGAGGCGCCTTCTCGGTGTCCATGCGCCCCAGGCCCTCATCTCGCTCCGCGCCTCGCTTCGCTCGATGCTCACTCGACTGTGAGGATGGCGCTATGCCTGATTGGTCAGTGGTCGTGCCGGTCAAACGCCTTGAAATCGCCAAGTCACGGCTGCGCTCGACACTGCCGGCGGTCGACCACGATGCTCTGGTCCTCGCGATCTGCCTCGACACGGTGTCTGCCGCTCTCGCGTGCCCAGCCGTGGCCCGGGTTGTGGTGGTCACCGATGATGCACGGGCCGGCGCCTCTCTGCAGGCGGCAGGCGCGCTCGTCGTTGCCGACGAGCCTGACTCCGGCCTCAACCCGGCGGTCCAGCACGGCGCGGAATCAGCCGCGAAACTGGCCGCCGACGATGGGGTAGCGGTCCTGTCTGCCGACCTGCCGGCTCTCCGCCCGGCCGAGCTGGCCACAGCGCTGGCAGCCGCGGCCGGCCATCTCCGGTCTTTCGTGTCCGATACGGCCAGGACGGGGACCACCTTGCTCGCGGTCGCGGCCGGCCAGCCGCTAGGTGCGGCGTATGGAACGGAGTCGCGGGCAGCACACGCAGCATCGGGCGCCATCGAGCTCACCGGCGAGTGGCCGTCCCTGCGCCGTGACGTCGACACCGCAACCGACCTCCGCGACGCCTCAGCCCTGGGCCTAGGCCCACATACCGCCGCCCTCGTCCCCCCCAAGCCCGAACCACCTGTCGCCCCGCCCGTCCCCGCCGGGTGATCATGGAACTTGGGTGGGCTGTGCCGGCGTGTCCCCCGGCAAACCTTCATGATCACCAACAGCGCCCGCCGCTCCACGGCGCGATCATGGAGGTTTGGTGGGCCATCTCGGCGGGTCGCCCCGCAAAGTTCCATGATCGGCGGTCGCCGGGTGGGCTATTCGGGCTGTGGACGGAGCAGGGGCCTGGGGACAAGCGGCGTCGGCAGCGCCATCGGCGCGCCAGGATCATTGAGGTGACGATCGACGATCTGTTTCTAGCTCCATTTACCGGCCGCGATGCGGCAAATTGCGGAATAAGCCGCGAGCAGCTCCGTCGGCTCCGCCGCGAGGGCGCGCTACGCCGGATGCTGCAAGGGGTCTATGCCAGCACGCATCTCGACGACGACCTGTCCGTTCGGTCGGCCGCCGTATCGCTGGTGCTGCCACCAGGCGCGGTGCTGTGCCGGCGCACTGCCGCATGGTTACGCGGGGTCGACCTGCGTTTGCCCCGGCGAGCACCCGTTGCCGGTCGAGGTTCTGGTGGGTGCGAGGACCGAGCCGCCACACCGCCGTGGCGTGACCGCCTACCAATCGACATTGCCCGATGAGGATGTGGAGATGGTCAACGGCCTGCCGGTGACTACGGGCGTTCGCACGGCGGCTGATCTCGCCCGGTACCGCCCACGCACGGAGGCCGTGGTCGCTCTAGATGCACTTACGCACGCCGGACACTGCCAGCTCTCCGACGTGGCGGCGCTCGTCCCGACTTTGCGAGGGCGGCGCGGCGTGCGGCAGTTGGTCGCAGTGCTCTCGCTGGCTGATGCCAGGTCGGAGTCCCCGATGGAAACCCGCACCCGGATCCTCATCGTGGACGCTGGGCTACCGACCCCCGAAGTCCAGTACGAAGTTCTCGACCAGTGGGGCCGGGTGATCGCGCGCCTTGATCTGGCTTATCCCGATTGCCGGCTCGGGCTGGAGTACGACGGCCTCGTAGCGCACACCGGATTGTCGGCGTTCGATCGCGACCGCGAGCGCCAGAATGAGCTGATCGCCGCGGGCTGGAGATTGCTGCGGTTCGTCGCCCGTGACGTGCTGTGGCGCCCGCAATACGTTGCCCGGCAGGTCGAGAGCTTCCTCGCGGCCCAGCCCTCCCTCCGTACCGCGTGATCATGGAATTGTGCAGGGCGCTACAGCGTGTCGGCCCTGCAAACTTTCATGATCAGCACGAAGGGGCGCGCGGCACGAAGGAGCGCGCGGCACGAAGGAGCGCGCGGCACGAAGGAGCGCGCGGCACGAAGGAGCGCGCGGCACGAAGGAGCGCGCGGCACGAAGGAGCGCGCGGCACGAAGGA
>Ga0136617_10002733_pt1 | contig 15694 bp, 15 predicted proteins | sample AntDrymUQ3222106_2_FD_129672 | JGI IMG/M metagenome (GOLD analysis project Ga0136617, IMG submission 129672) | Polar desert sand microbial communities from Dry Valleys, Antarctica - metaG UQ322 (21.06) | ecosystem: Environmental > Terrestrial > Soil > Desert | place: Antarctica: Dry Valley...
GGAGCGGAGCGGGGAGAAAATGGGCCTGCGACTATTCGGGCGATATCTGCTGGTGCCGACCGGCCGCGCCCGGTAGACAACGGGTATGGCTGCCGAAACGACGAATCACATCCGACCGATCACAATCGACGAATTGCCCGCGCTGTTCCGCATGATCGAGGAGGTGTTCCTCGCCGATCCGCACGACGACGAGCTGGAGCATGAGCGCCGGGTCTTCGAGCCCGAGCGCAGCGTCGCCGTCTTCGATAACGCCGACCCGGTGGCGTCCGCGGCCGCGTACACGCGCGAGATGACCGTCCCGGGTGGCCCGCTCCCGATCGCTGCCGTGACGTGGGTCGCCGTCGCCCCCACACACCGGCGTCGTGGCCTGCTCACGCAGATGATGCGTTACCAGCTCGACGACCTGCATCATCATGCTCGCGAGGCGGTCGCGGTGCTGTGGGCCTCGGAGTCCGCGATCTACGGCCGGTTCGGCTACGGGCCGGCCAGCCGCGTCGGACGGCTGCGGGTCGCAACGGCCGAGTTGGCACTGCGTCGAGACACCGGCCGGGGCTCCGGGCAGCTCCGCCAGTGTTCGGCCGACGATGCCCTGCCGGCGATGCGGTCCGTCTACGAACGCGTCCGGAGCACCAGGGTGGGGCACCTGGACCGGCCTGACCGCTGGTGGCACAACCGGCTGTTCGACCCGGAACGGCAGCGCCGGGGGGCGACCGCCCTGCGCTTCCTGGTCCACTCCGACGAGCGTGGCGAACCCGATGGCTACGCGGTCTTCAACGTCCAGGGGAAGTGGGAATCCGGCCCGCGCGGGGAGGTGTCGGTCCGTGATCTGTCCGCGACGACACCGGCCGCCTATGCGGCGGTGTGGGGGTTCTTGCTCGAGATGGACCTGGTGCGGCAGGTGAACTGGGATCGGGCGGCAATCGATGAGCCGCTGGTCCACCTCGTGGACAACCCCGGGGCCCTGCACCAGGAGATATCCGACGGCCTGTGGGTGCGGCTCGTCGACGTGGACCGGGCCTTGGAGGCCCGGCGATATTCGGCCCCCGTCGACATGGTGCTCGATGTCTCCGACGACTTCTGCCCGTGGAACACCGGGCGTTACCGGCTTACCGGTGACGCCGAGGCGGCGAAGTGCGTGCGGACCGACGACCCGGCCGATCTCGCCCTGTCCAGTACGACACTCGGCGCGGCGTACCTCGGCGGAACCACGCTCGCGACCCTGGCTGCCGCCGGGCTGATCACCGAGGCGCGGCCGGGGATGGTGGAGGCGGCATCCATCGCGTTCGCGACGTCGCGGCAACCGTGCTGCCCAGAGGTCTTCTGACTGGCTGGTTCAGGTCTCGATCGACCAGCGGCCCTCGTGATAGCGGCGGAGCTCCCTCGTCGGCGGCGTGAGTTGACCCAGACGGCTTAACGCCTCGGTCGTGCCGGCGACCACGAAGCCCTGCCCGACCTCGAGGACAGCCTCGGACGGTGGGTTGAAGATGAACTCTGTCGTCCGGTGGGCGATCACGAAGACGCCGTAATCATCCTCGAGGCCGCCCACCGTAGAGCCGACGAGACTCGACCCCTCGACCAGGGTGAACTTGGTGACCGAGAGCAGGGTGCGCGCGGCTCCTTCGCCGAAGGCCAGCGCGTAGTCCACGGGGACGAGCATGGCCGCCGCGGCGAAAGCAGGGGCCGCCAGTGCCGCGGCCGAGAACGCCGTATGAATGTCAAAGCCGGCCTGGAGGTTCGCCCCGAGCCGCTCATCGAACGTCCGCAGCACGACCTTGAGATCAGACCGCAGGGCTCGGGCCTCGGTCGCCATGGCGAGGTTCACCAGATCGTCGCCAGTGATCGGGCAGATGGCAGAGCAGGTCATCACCCCGGCATCGGTAAGCACCTCCGGCCGCCTTGCGTCGGCAATGATGACGGGCACACCCCAGGCGCGAATCTGGTCGATGAACGGATTGGTCGGAATGCTCTCGATGACCACGACCTCCGCGCCGAGATCGAGCAGCCAGCGCACCACCCGGAAGCCGACGCGGCCCATGCCGCAGACGATCACATGCCCGTCGTAGGTTGAGGCCACAGCCCGTATCCACCTCTCCCGATTCACATACGCCGCGGCCAGCCGAGCGAGGAACTGACCGATGACGACGAGGCCCACGACCGGGACGACGAAAAACACTACGCGGGTCAGCGGATCGGTCGGCAACGGATAGGCCGAGCCGAAGAACAGCATCGTGAACACGGCGTAGAGGGACTCCGGGAAGCCGAGCTCGGCCCCGTCCGCTGAGGGGTCGCGGTAGCGGACGTCGATCAGGACCGTGGCCAGCACCAGCACCAGCAGCAGCACGACGAGGCCGGCGACGAAGCGCTTGGTTCCGGGCAGCCGGAAGAAGGCTCTGAAGGCACGCCTCGACCGCCCCCACCTCAGCTTGAGATCGCTGAGCGGGCTCCGCGGTTCCATCCGAGCAGGGTACGGCCAGGTGGCCCGCACTCGGTGCCTCGCCGGTCCGTTGGATCATGATTGGTTACGGCAGGAAGCTCTGCCGCGGCAAGGACGACGATCATGGCGTTCGCCTCGGACAAGACGGGCAGAACACCCGCGTACGCAAGCAAACGCCATGATCGAGCCTGTCTGATCTAACCCCCGGCCAAGCCCTCGGTTAGCTCTGACAGTGCGGACACCAGAAGAGATTGCGGCCGGCCAGCACGATCGTGGCGATGGGCGTCTGGCAGACCCGGCAGGGCTCCCCGGCCCGCCGGTAGACGTAGTAGGCGTCGTCCCGGCTGATTCGGCCGCGGGGCCGGGGCCGGTCCTCCGGGCGGGTCGTGACGATGCGACCGGTACGAACGCCGTGCCGCATCAGGACCACGAGGTCGGACCACATCGCGAGCCAGCACTCCGGTGCCATGTCGCGGCCCGGCCGGAGCGGATTCACCCGGTGCCGGTAGAGCAGCTCGGCGCGGTAGACGTTGCCGATGCCGGCGATGACTCCCTGATCCATCAGCAACTGCCCGACCGGGGCCTGGCTGCGCGCGAGGCGGGCCCACCCACGATCCGGATCGGCGTCGCGCCGGAGCGGGTCAGGCCCGAGCTTGGCCACCAGAGCCTTGCGCTCGGCCGGCGTCACGATCTCGCAGGCCATCGGCCCCCGCAGGTCCACCCAGCAGCCGGGCCCGACCAGCCGCAGCCGCAGTGCGCCGCGTGGTGCCGGCGGCACGCCCATTCCGGCAACGAATGATCCGATCAGTCCCAGGTGTACGTGCAGCCATCCCGCGCCCGCGTACCGATGGAAGAGGTGCTTGCCGTAGGCGTCGGTGCGCTCCAGCACCCGTCCGTCGATGAGCGCGGCGCCACCGGCGAAGCGCCCCTGCGGGCTCGATGCGGCGACGGGGTGACCGCCGAGAAGCCGCTTGTGATCGCGGGCCAGGCGGTGGATGGTGTGTCCTTCAGGCACGATGAACCGACAAGCACGTCACGGACAGGGCACGGGTGGGCATCGTGGGGGTGGACATGGCAGGAGATCCCAAGCGCCGCGGACGGTCGCACCCACCGGAGCGCAGCGGCGAGCGGGGGGCCGAGGCCGAGCGCGGACTGCGCGGCCTGGTCGGCGCCGGGCCCTCGCAGGTGGGCGTCTCCGGTGCGATGCGCGCCCGGGACGCGGCCCGGCCCACAGCCGCCGACGACGCCGCGGCGCGGGACAAGGTCCGGCTGGTACGCCGCAACTACAAGCCCCCGCCGCCGGCCGAATCGTCACGAGCCGATCCCCCGCCAGGCAGCTCCGGAAGCACCCTGGACCGCTCGTAGTCCGCGAGTTGGGCAATCCTGCGCGCGTGCCGCTCGTCTCCGCTGAACTCCGTGCTCAGGAAGGCCTCGACGATGGCGATCGCGTCGTCAGCCGAGTGCAGGCGAGCGCCGATGCCGACGACGTTGGCGTCGTTGTGCCGCCGGGCCAGGGTGGCGACCTCGACGCTCCAGGCAAGTGCCGCCCGCGCTCCCGGCACCTTGTTGGCCGCGATCTGCTCACCGTTGCCCGACCCACCCACGACCACCCCGAGGCTGCCCGGGTCATCCACGACGCGGCTGGCCGCGGCCAGGCAATACGGCGGATAGTCGTCCTGAGAATCGTGATGGTGCGCCCCGACATCGATCACGTCGTGTCCGCGGTCCCCTAGCGCGACCACCAGCCGCTCCTTGAGCTCGAAACCGGCATGATCACAACCGAGGTACACGCGCATGCCGTGCAGTGTCGCAGGTGAGCTCATGGTCTGATCGGCAGATGCGGCCGACCCTCGCGCTGACGCTCACCGGAGCGCTCCTGCTGCTCGCCGGGCTGACCGCCGGCGTGCTCGAGCCCGGCCTCGTGCGCGACCTGGACTGGCAGGTGCACCTGTGGATCGACGCTCACCTGCAGGGCGGCGTAGCCCGGGCCGTCTCCACCGTGGCGGCATGGCTCGGCCAGCGTGGTGTCGTCGTCGTACCCTTGCTTGCCGTTGCGCTCCTCGCGGCTCGGCGGCGCCGCAGCTGGTGGCCGCTGGTGGTCACCATCCTCACGCTCGGCGGCATCGCGCTCAGCGTGTGGCTGTTCAAGGTGGGCGTGGGCCGGGTGGCGCCGGGCACGGGCTACGACGCCGTACATGCCGATGGGCTGTCCTACCCCTCGGGCCATGCGGTCAACGCCCTCGTCTGCTGGGCCTTGGTGCTGGAATTCGCCGCCAGCCTGGGCCCACGGGCGGCTCACCTGCTGCCCGTACGACGGCGCCGGATCATCACCGCCCTTGTCGCGCTGGCGGCCGGGACCGGGATGACGACGCTGGACTACCACTGGCTCAGTGACACGATTGCCGGCTGGCTGGCCGGCATAGTGATCTTGGCGGGAGCGCTGGCCCTGCGGCCGACGGGGCCAGCCCCGGCACCGGCCGACGTCAGCCCGTCAGCTCCGCAAGCACCAGCCCGGCCCGCGCCTTCGGCGTGAACCACGTGCTCTTGCGGGGCATCTTCAGGCGCTCGAGGTTCACCGCGAGGAAGTCGTCGACAGACACCGGCGAGATCAGGATGGCTGCCTCGGCCCGGCCGGCATCGACCTCGGCGGTGAGCCACTCGGCCGGATAGTCGCCTCCGACGTAGCGGATCGCCTGATCATGCGGCCGCAGGCCCAGGATGTCGCCGATGATGACCCGCTCGACGACGCTGTGGTCGAGCCGGTCGACCACGTTGCCGTCGCTCGGCACGGGCAACGTCACCGCGTAGGCCTGTCCATGCTCGAGATATAGCGCGACGGTGCCCGGCAGCACCGGCACCGTCACCTCGCCTTCCCACGCCGCGACCTCCGCCCCGGCGGCTCGCAGCCGCTCCAAGAACTCGTCAGCGGGCAGCCCGAGCCGCGTCACCAGCCGGTTGTACGGGCGGATGTGGGCCGACCCTGGCGTGGTGACCACAGCGAGAAACCGCGGCAACCCGGCCTGCTGGGCGGCCAAGGTGCGATGGTTGCCGTCGGCGACGATCAGCTCGCCTGCGCTGACCAGCGCCAGCAACTCATCGCGCTGCTCACCAGCAGGCAGCAGCCACAGATCGTGCTCCTGGCCGTGCTGGTCGGTGTCGCGCACAACCGGTTCGCCCAACGAACTGGCCAGCTCGGCCAGCAGGTCTTCGAGGTCGGCGGCGGCGCCGGCCTGGATCAGGAGTACGGGGCTGAGCAGATGCTTCAGCGACTTGATCAGGGCGACCCGCTCGGCGACGGTGTCCGAGGAGACGTCCTCGTTGCGGATCACCTGGCCCGGCTCGCCGGCCGCTGAGGAGATGTGTCCGGTCTCGACCATCACCAGCACCCCGTAGGTCGTCCCGGTTTCCGAGGTGATCCGGTACGGCGCCACGACATCGTCCGTACGGGTGAACTCCCCCTCGGCTTGCAGCCGCCGCAATTGGGCCGCCGCGCTCGGCAGCGCGTCGGCAAACGGGGTCCCGGCCGCCACGGCCTCGGGCGTGCAATGCGGCATCTCCAAAGCCAGCACCGAGTGCGGGTGCCGGGCGATCGCGGCTTCGACCTCAGTCTCGGATGCGAACTCGTCGTAGTTCTGTGCACCCGTCGCGCCGGTGGAGATCCAGGCGACGTCGATCGGGTGCACGATGGTGTCGGACATGCCCTGCAACCTACCGGCAGCCGATCAGTGCGTTGCGTCGGTGTCGTAGTGCGGGCGGAAGGTGTCTATCGCCCGGTGGGCCACGCCTCGGGTGAACGCGAAGTCCATCGCGCCGGCCGCAGCGGCGCCGGCCACCGGCAACAACCGGGCCGCTCCCTCGCCACCCACTCGGGTGAGGAGCTTGGTCCCCACCCGGCGGATCGCCCTGCGCTTGATCGCGGCTGCCAGACCCCGCGGCGCGCCCACCCCGAGCGCGGCCAGCGAGGTGCCACCAACCCCGACCAGGCAGCTCGCCACCTTGGCCTCGGTCTCCGGCGAATCGAGGTCGTGGCCATAGACCAGCGCAATGCAATAGGCCAGCCGGGCCTGGATGACCCCACCCGCGAACAGCGACAGTGGCAGGGTGATCACGAGGGTGAAGATGCCGCCGATCCCAGAGATAGCGCCCTGCACCGCACCCTCGCCGCAGTGCAGGTTGACCAGTCGCTGGATCGTCTGTTCCTTGCTGTCGTCGGGATGACCCCTGCGGATGTCGCCGACCACCCGCTCGGGCGAATGGAACCGGCCGATCCCCTTGCGCCCGTGCCGGAGCACGCTTGCTCCGACGTCGTCCGCCCTACCGCTGTCTGTGTGGTCTGCGCGCTCCACTGCCGTGTTCGCCATGGGTGCTGACGTGCCCGTTGACTCGTCCGGCGAACCCCCGGGCTCGGGGCTATCGCTGGAGTGACTTGACTTCACAGAACTCCTCTAAGCCATAGCGACCCAGCTCACGCCCGGTCCCGGACTGCTTGTAGCCGCCGAACGGCGCCAGGGGATTGAATCGCCCACCGTTGATGTCGACCTGGCCGGTGCGCATCTTGCGGGCGAACGCTAGAGCACGGCCGGGATCAGCCGACCAGACGCCGCCGGCCAGCCCGTAAATCGTGCCGTTGGCGATGCGCACAGCGTCGGCCTCGCCGTCGTACGGGAGCACGGCCAGCACCGGACCGAAGATCTCCTCCTGGGCGATGGTCATGTCCGGCTTGACCGAGCCAAAGATGGTGGGCCGGACGAAGTAACCCGTGTCGAGGCCCTCGGGCTGGTCCGGTCCGCCGGCAGCGAGCTGGGCACCTTCGGTCATGCCGGTCCGGATGTAGCCACGAACCCGGTCACGCTGGGACTCGGAGGCCAGCGGCCCGAGCCGGGTCGACGCGTCGAAGGGATTACCCAGCGGGTAGCGCGCGGCCACCTCTACGGCCGCATCTACCACCTCGTCGTGCCGGTCAGCCGGAACCAGCAGCCGGGCCCAGGCGGTGCAGGTCTGGCCGGAGTTGAGGAGGGCGTTTGCCACACCCACCTTGACCGCAGCGGCGAAATCGGCGTCGGGCAGCAGGACATTGGCCGACTTGCCGCCGAGCTCGAGGGTGACCCGTTTCACCGTGCCCGCCGCCACCCGGGCAACCCGCTTGCCGGCCCGATTGGACCCGGTGAAGGAGACCATGTCGATGTCGGCGTGGGCCGCGATCGCTTCACCGACGACCGGGCCGTAGCCGGTGACCAGGTTCAGCACGCCGGCCGGCAGGCCGGCCTCTGCGGAGACCTCAGCCAGCAGGAACGCCGTCAGCGGCGCCACCTCGCTGGGCTTGAGCACGACCGTGCAGCCGGCTGCGAGGGCCGGAGCCACCTTGGCCACCACCTGGTGCAGCGGGTAGTTCCACGGGGTGATGGCGCCAACAACACCCACCGGCTCACGGATGACGAGTGAGTTGCCGATCTCTTCTTCGAACGCGTACGCGGACAGCAGATCGGCGTACGAGCGGAGCACCGTCACTGGAATGCCCGTCTGCACCCTGCTGGCCACCTTGAGCGGTGCGCCCATCTCGGCGGCGATCGTGCGGGCGAATTCGTCGGCGCGGGCGCTCACGGCGTCATGCAGCGCGGAGAGATAGCCGGCTCGCTCCTGTGGCGAGGTCGCCGCCCAGGAGTCGAAGGCGGCCCGGGCGGCAGCCACCGCCCCGTCCACGTCGGCCACCGTGCCCTCGGGCACGGTGGCCAGCACCTGTTCGGTCGTCGGGTCGATGACCTCGATCACCGCCGAGCCGGCCGGGTCAACCCAGGAGCCCCCGATGTAGAACGCGTTTGTGCGCTGCACGTCAGGTCTCCTCAATCGAAGATGGGTGGCTGAGTTCGGCTGCGCTTGAGCTCAAAGAACCCTGGCGTGCTCGTGAGGAGCGCGACGGCATCCCAGAGTTGCCCGGCGGCCTCACCCTTGGGGGCGGGAGTGATGACTGGTCCGAAGATCGACCCGCCATCAAGGGAGATCACCGGCGTCCCGACATCGCTTCCGACCCGTGACATCCCGTCGTCGTGCGATGCCCGCAGGGCGGCGTCGTGGTCGGTCGATGTCATCGCAGCGGCAAGTTCCGAGGGCAAGCCCGCGTCGGCCAGCGCCGCCTCGACCATGTCACTTCCACTTCCCATCGCCTGCACATGGGCCCGGGTCCCCATCGCGGTATACAGCGGCAGCAGCACCTCGTCGCCGTACCTCTCCTGAGCGGCGACGCAGACCCGTACCGGTCCGAGCAGTTGTTGGTACTCCCCCGCCTCGTTCAGCAGGGCGAGCGACATCACGTGCCAGCGTGGCTTGAGGTCACGCACCGTAGCAGCCTCCAGCAGCCAGCGTGAGGACAGCCACACCCACGGGCAGCTTGGATCGAACCAGAAATCTACTGGCGTGAATAGCGGCACGCGTTCTCCATCCGGTCGTGGCAAGGTGGCGATTCCAGCATGTGAAACGATCGTACGGATCGCTGTCCACACCCTGAAGGAGCACCGCCCCATGCCTGGCAGCAACCTCACCCGCGACGAGAACACACTTCGCGCCGGCCTGCTGGCGGTGTCCGAGTACGACATCGACCTCGATGTGACCAGCGGGGGCGGACAGCCCAGCGAACGCACCTTCCGCTCCGTGACCCGCGTGTCCTTCACCTGCACCGAGCCCGGCGCCGAGACGTTCATCGACCTCGTCGCCGACAAGATCCGCTCGGCGACGCTCAACGGCGAGCCGGTCGACACCAGCGACTACGACCCAGAGCGCGGTCTCTTCCTGCGCGGGCTCGCACCAGACAACGTGCTGGTGGTCGATGCCGAGTGCCGCTACATGAACACCGGCGAGGGGCTGCACCGCTTCGTCGACCCCATCGACGGCGAGGTCTATCTGTACTCCCAGTTCGAGACGACAGATGCCCACCGCGTGTACGCCTGCTTCGATCAGGCCAACCTCAAGGCAGCGTTCACGTTCCACGTCACGGCACCCCAGCATTGGGACGTGATATCCAACTCCGAGGCCGTGTCCACCGAGGACAGTGGGACGGGCGGGGCCAAGACTGTCCACTTTGGCCAGACAGCGCGCGTGTCTCCGTACATCACCGCTGTGGTCGCAGGGCCGTACCACGGCGTTCGGGCTGAGCACGACGGGATCCCGCTGGGCATCTACTGCCGGCAATCGCTGGCCCGCCATCTCGACGCGGACGAGATGTTCGAGGTGACGAGGCAGGGCCTGGACTTCTTCCACCGTCAGTTCGGCTATCGCTACCCGTTCGGCAAGTACGACCAGGTGTTCGTCCCGGAGTTCAACGCCGGCGCGATGGAGAACGCCGGTTGCGTGACCTTCACCGAGGACTACGTCTTCCGCAGCAAGGTGACGCGCTACGCCTACGAGAGCCGTTCGAACACCATCCTGCACGAGATGGCACACATGTGGTTCGGCAACCTGGTGACCATGCGGTGGTGGGACGACCTGTGGCTCAACGAGTCCTTCGCCGAGTGGGCATCCCACTACGCAGCCGTCGAGGCCACCCAGTACACCGAGGCGTGGACAAGTTTCTGCACCGGGCGCAAGGCCTGGGGATATCGCCAGGACCAGCTCTCTTCCACCCACCCCATCTCGTGCGACATCCCTGACGTGCAGGCGGTTGAGGTCAACTTCGACGGCATCACGTACGCCAAGGGCGCCAGCGTGCTCAAGCAACTGGTCGCCTACGTCGGCACCGACGACTTCCTCACCGGGCTGCGTTCGTACTTCCAGCGGCATGCGCACGGCAACACCACTCTCGCCGACCTGCTTGCGGCGCTGGAGGGTCCCTCGGGCCGCGACCTGACATCCTGGTCGGCCGAATGGCTCGAGACCGCAGGCGTCAACACGTTGCGCCCGACGTTCGAGGTTGACGGTCAAGGCGCCTTCTCCGCCTTTTCGGTGCTGCAGGAGGCGCCCGACGATCATCCGACATTGCGTTCCCACCGGCTGGCGATCGGGCTGTACGACCTGGTCGACGGTGCGCTGGTGCGCCGCCGCCGGATAGAGACCGACGTCATCGGCGCCAAGACCGAGATACCGGAGCTGATCGGGGAGCGGCAGCCCGATGTCGTGCTGGTCAACGACGACGATCTGACCTACGCCAAGATCCGCCTCGACGAGCGGTCACTGGCGACGGTGACCGAGCACATCGGCGACTTCACCGACTCCCTCCCCCGGGCGCTGTGCTGGGCCGCCGCGTGGGACATGACGCGCGACGGCGAGCTGGCCACCCGCGACTACCTCAAGCTGGTGCTCGGCGGCATCGGCAAGGAGTCCGCCATCGGCGTGGTGCAGGTGTTGCTGCGCCAGCTCAGTCTGGCACTGGCGCAGTACGCCGACCCGGAGTGGCTCCCCCAGGGTTTCGAAGAGCTGGCCGATGCCGCCTTTGATCACCTGCAGTCGGCGGAGCCGGGCAGCGACCATCAGCTCATCTGGGCTCGCACCCTCGCCGTCGCGGCCCGCCGACCCGATCAGGTCGGCGTGCTCCAGGGGCTGCTCGATGGCACGACGACCACCGATGGCCTGGCCGTCGACACCGAGCTGCGCTGGCACCTGCTGCAGTGCCTGGCCGGGATCGGCGCGGTCGGCGACGACGACATCGAGGCCGAGTTGCAACGCGACCCGACCGACGCCGGCCAGCGGGAAGCCTGGACAACCCGGGCCCTGCGTCCGACCGCCGAGGCCAAGGCACAGGCGTGGCGGATGGCAACCGAGGACGACGAGTTGCCCAATCAGACCGGGCTGGCGATGATCCACGGCTTCTCTCATCGCGATCAGCACGCGCTGCTGCAGCCCTACGTACAGCGGTACTTCGATGTCGCGGCCGACATCTGGCAACGCCGCACGAGCGAGGTGGCGCAGAACGTCGCCATCGGCCTGTACCCCTCCTGGGCTGTCGAGCCGGAGACCATCCGCGCGACCGAGGCCTTCCTCGCCGATCCTGACCTGCCGCCAGCGTTGCGCCGGCTGGTCAGCGAGGGCCGCGACGGCATACTCCGGGCCTTGCGGGCACGACAGTGCGACGCCGCGGCCCGTTGAGGCCCGGGAGGCGGCTCAGTTGAAGGACAGCACGGCAGCCGTCAGCATGAGACCCAGCAGCACCGGCCAGTACAGCAGCTTCGACGCCAGGTTGTTGGCCCAGACCATTGAGCGGGGCGGCCGCGTGCTGCGGACCACGATCGCGTTGAGCGTTACCAGGCAGATCACGACGTAGATGACGAACATCAGATAGTCCAGGTGGGACAGGGCTCCGCCGCCGACCGAGTCGCGAATCGTTGTGTGCTGGAACACCGCCACGAGCAGTATCGTCACTGTGAACGACACGACGCCGAGCGTATTGAAGCCGGTGTCCTCGGCCCGTTCCGGGTCGATGGAGCCGGGAAACAGCGACGCGAACAAGATCAGCGAAATGAAGAGGATCGAAATGAGATTGCCGATGAAGGCGCCGTAGATGCCCCGTTTGAACCCCATGTTGAAGTACAACTCCGGTCGCCCGGTCGCCTCGGTGAACCTTCCGTATCCGAATGACGCGGCGTACGGGATCTTGTTGTACGAGAAGAACGAGTAGTTCGGGACCCACTCGTCGAAGACGGTCTCTCGGTCGACGCCAAGGAACTCCTTGTCCACCCAGGGCGGATAACCCTCCAGATCCGGCACCAGCAACGCCCCACTGTCGAAGTCGGCGTGCCACATCCGCAGCCACACGTCCTGGCGATCGAGTGGATACTTGCGGTAGTCGAACTTCTCGGGGACCTGTATGTCGAAGTGCCAACCGATGGCCTGCATGCCGTCGGCGGTGTCCCGGTACACCTCGGTGAGATCGTAGGAGTTCACCGCCTCCGGGAAGGCCACGCCCGGGGTTACGCCATTGGGGACTCGGCCCGTGTACCGTTGCCACACGTAACCGGAAATGTTGACGGTGTTCGAATCGTCGAACTCCATCGACTTGACGAACAGGCCGGTGTAGACCCTTAACAGCGGGGCCCCCTTCGGATACGCCGCCGCCAGGTATCGCTCGGTTTCCGCCATGGAGCCGACCCGCTCGCCGATCGCCTCCGGCCGATCGCTTGATCGTAGCTGCGCGATCCACGTCCACAACAACATCACGAGCAGGCCCAGGGAGATCGCGGCGCTGAGCCACCCGAGTGGCCGGGCACCTCGGACTCTCGGCCGCTTGGGTCGCCGCGGTTTCTCGCGTGGCACCGGGCCTGGGCTTGGTAGCGCGCGCCGATGACGTCTCGGCGATGGCATCACGTCAGTCGTCTGGTCGGACCTGTACACGCACCCTCCTGCTGTCACGTCGATCACCAACTACGGCGTTCTCAGCCTCACGACTCGGAGGAGCCTGCTGCTTTGCCGGAGGCCGTGTCAACTCCGCTCGGGTCGCCCTGCCGTACGCCAACCTCAATGTGGTTGCCGCGTCATGTAACGCGCACAAATCGTGATCGCGTCATGCGTCGGGCGGACGGGCGGGACCCGAGTGCGTCGTCATTACGTGCGCCCGGGACGGGGCAGGTACGTGGCTGCTGGGCCGACCACGGAGAGGTGCCGGCAGAACGGGGCCAGGCGACGGAGTCAGGGGCGGGCTTGGTCGGCGAGCATGCGCAGACCGGTGACGATGCCGCCGGCCAGATCGCCCACCTCGAAGGCTGCGGTCATCGACAGCACGGCGAGTGCGGCGACCCGATCCGGCAGCACCCGGCGGGTGTTCGCGCCGGTGACGATCTCGACAACTCGCTGATTGGGAGAGACCGCGATGAGGACCGCCGAGTCAGCGCGCTCACCGAGGTGCTTGTGCAGCAACTCCGCCGTCTGCCGGGTCGGCTCATCAACATCGCCAACGTAGACGCTGAAGGTCAGGCCGGTCTCGCGGTCAGCCGCCGACAGGGCCTGGTCGATACGCCACAACTGCCGGGGAGCGAAGGGCTCGATGACCTTCTCGGGAGCATCACCAGGTGCCACGAGCACCCCCGAGATCGAGCGAATCGACCGACGTACCACCGTCAGTGCGATCCGAGGGCAGCGCCTTGTGTTCGGGCTCATCCGGCGAGGCTTCGGCGAGATACCAGACCGGAGTGAAGGTGAACGGCCGGCCCGGGCGATAGCGCGGAGCCGACCGAGCATTGGCGGCGAACGCCCACCCGGTGACCAGCAGAATCACCGCGAGCGGAATGCCGCCGAAGACCAGAAGGGTCTCGCCGATAGTCAACGGAGATCCCTGTCACCAGGAGCATCGCTCACGCGGGTCACGGTATCCGACGACGGAGTCTGCCCAGGTGCAGGGGCACCGAGCCCGGCCATCACGCCGATCAGCCGCCGGACCCGTACATCGTCTTGTAACTCCTCGATGGTCATCGGCTGACCTGCTCCGTCGGTGAGCGGGAGCCGCCAGTTGGGGTACTCATCGAGAGTGCCCGGCAGGTTGGGCTGCCGCATGTCCCCGACGGCGTCACCGGGGGCGGCCACCACAATCGCGGCCGGGGACGCGACGAGGAGCCGGTGCAGGGCCAGGGCAATCTCCGCCAGATCGTTGCTGTCGCCCAGCAGGGACTCCTCCCGCAGCATCGTGAGGAGGGCGGCTCGCTCCTGGGCCGTGCGGGCCCGCTCGTCCTCGACCGGGCCGTCGAGTAAACCCAACTCGGCTCGTACGCGAACCACTTCGTCAGTGAACCAGCCGGCCACGGTGGGCAGGTCGTGGGTCGTGACGGACGCGATCGCGCTGGCCCGCCACTGGTCCGGGGGAAGGTACGTCCGCCCGGTCTTGTCGCGCTTGAACCACGCCACGTCACAGCCGAGGATTCCCGCGTCGGCCATCGCGTCAGTGACGCGGGTCTCGACGGTGCCGAGATCCTCACCGATCACCACCGCGCCCTCCCGCCGTGCCTCTTGCGTCAGAACGCCGATCAGGGCCCGCCAGTCGTAGGAGACGTACGCGCCTTCAGAAGCCGGATTGCCGTCCGGAATCCACCAGAGCCGGAACAGCCCCATCACGTGGTCGATGCGAATCCCGCCTGCGTGCCGCAGGACCGAGCGCACCATGTCGCGAAACGGCTGGTAGTCCGCCTCCGCGAGCCGAGTGGGATGCCAGGGCGGAAGCTGCCAGTCCTGCCCGAGTTGGTTGAACGAGTCGGGAGGGCAGCCCACGGTTGCGCCCACGGCAAGGACGTCCTGAAGGGCCCAGGCGTCAGCACCGCCCGGGTCCACGCCGACCGCCAGATCGTGCACGATGCCGACGGGCATGCCAGCCTCTCGGGCGGCCTGCGCCGCTGTGGCCAACTGCTCGTCGCACAACAACTGCAGCCAGGCATGGAACCTGACCCGGTCATCGTGTAGGTCGCGGGCGTGCGCGACCGCCGGGCCGGCCGGGTTGCGTAGCTCCGCCGGCCACGCGCGCCAGTCCGGGCCGTGCTCCTCGGCGAGCACGCCGAACAGCGCGAAGCGGTCGAGAGCCGCACCCTGATCGGCCCGGAAGTCGTCGAGCTGGTCCTGCCGGACGTAGAGCCAGAGCGTCTCGAGGGCTGCCCGCTTCGCCGACCACACCGCATCGCGGTCGATGAGCCCACCCGTGGTCGGGGGACGAAGGCCGTCCACCCGCGCTCGGGTCGCCTCATCACTCAAGGCGTACTCGGGCACGTCTTCGATCCGCAGGTACAGCGGCGAACGAAAGCGGCGGCTCGAGGGGAAGTACGGGGAATCCTCGAGAGTCGGTACCGGCGTCATGGCGTGGAATGGGTTGCACAGCACCAGGCCGGCCCGGCCACCCTCAGCGGATCCCGACCAGCGCACGATGTCGGCGAGGTCTCGGTAATCTCCCATCCCCCACGACCCCTGGCCGCGCAGGCTGTACAGCTGGAGCATCCAGCCCCAGGTACGTCCGGACGGGGTTGGCAGCCGGACCGGTGGCACGGCAGTGCGCGACGCGCCCCGACGACGGACGGCATCGAGGGCCGCTCCGATCGCAGCCGGCGTGGAGGCGTCGACACCGAGAGCATGCAGGACGTCGACCACGGTGTGCGCGGCGACTGCGGTCTGGCGGCTGTTCGAGTCCTCGTACGACATCGCCACGCCGTAGGCCTCAGCCAGCTCGGCCAACTCGGCCGACCTGGCGTCCGCCGATTCGCTCACCAGCACCCCGGGTGCCGGTCGTGCCACGGACTGGCGGCCTCAAGCTGAGCCGATAGCGACAGCAGGGTGACCTCATCTGCTGGGCGCCCGATCAGCATCACC
>Ga0136617_10002734_pt1 | contig 15690 bp, 14 predicted proteins | sample AntDrymUQ3222106_2_FD_129672 | JGI IMG/M metagenome (GOLD analysis project Ga0136617, IMG submission 129672) | Polar desert sand microbial communities from Dry Valleys, Antarctica - metaG UQ322 (21.06) | ecosystem: Environmental > Terrestrial > Soil > Desert | place: Antarctica: Dry Valley...
GTCATGCCGCCTTGCACCATCGCCAGATCGTAGTAATCCTGCCCGGCGATGTTGCGCACCTGCGTGAAGACGCGCCGCACCAGGCCGAGATGTTCCAGTTCCTGCAGTCGTCGGACGGTCTCCTGAAACGCAACCAATTCGGCCGAGGTGCGTCGCACCGGCTCGAATATGATAATGCCCGCATCGATCTGCGCCAGGAGATCGATGAGTGGTGATGTGGTCTGATTCATAATAAGCGGTCTCGTCGGCGATTTGGATGCCTCTTATGTAAGTGGTTAAAAGCTTCAACTCAACAGTGAGTTGATGAGCTGTGCATGGTCGATGCTCGGTTTGTTAACCAGCGCGCTCACCGACCGACTTAGTAGTCATCTTCTCCGCCCGCCCAGCACTCTCATATGCCGGCGCCAGCCAACTCCCGTGCGATCTTCACGCCAAGTAGTACGGCCGCCGGCGCGCCCCATCTCGCTGCCAGAATGATGTGAACATGCTACATCGCCAGCGTTGCGGTCGGTTTCGGTTCCTGGTGCCGTTGGCATGTCCTGGTACGACGCATCTACCCAGGCAAAGCTCGTCACCGAGGGCGCGCCGCCCTGCGACTGACCCGTCACCTTCAGCCCGGCAGACCGCAGACACCCCGCCACGTCTAAGGGAACGATCTTTCGTGAACGACTCCCGTAAGCACCGACGATCAGCCGGCCTCCGGGCGCGACGACGCGTGACACAAGCCGCCGCACGTACGCGCCGAGATACTCCAACGGCACGCAGTCATGCAGTGCATAGACGTAACGAAACCGCCGCGGCGGCTCCCACTCCCACACCTCTCCGACGTAAAAGTTCGCCGCCATGGACGGCCGGCGCTGGCGGGCGAGTTCGACCAGACGTCGGCTTCGGTCAACCCCATATGGCCTCAGCACAATGCCACGCTCCAACCCCCACTTGACCAGGCTCTCCGCCAGGAATCCGTTCGCACATCCAACATCAAGCAGGTCCCCATCCGCTCGGATCGCCTCGAGGATCGGTTCGCGTTCGGCACGCCAACGCTCAGCGCCCCCGCCGAAGCCCGACTGCTGTCGCGGGTCATCACTCTGCAGGTAGGCGGCTTCGAGAGCCCGGAGTTGGATGAGGAAAGCATTTGGTAGTTGGGAAGGGTGTGACATCTGTCTGCGACCTTCATCAGGGCCTGCTCACGGCATGCCTGACCGGACAATCGCGAGCTTCCGCCGCGCGGGCCAACGCACGTATTGCCGCCTCGTGATCTTTACTTCATCGCCGCTTGAACCCGTGCCGCAAACTCGGCGAACTCGCCCGGTTGGTACACCGGCGATTTCACCAGCCGCGGGTTGATCGGCTGACCCTCGAAGACATCCCCGATATAGCGTGGAAACAGATGCAGGTGCAGATGCGGCAGCGTGTTCCCGTGGATCTCGTAGTTCAGTTTGATTGCTCCCGTCACCTCGTGCACGGCCTTCGACGCTCTTTGGATGTCGCGCATCAGAGCGGCCGCCTCTGCCGGCGGTAATTCATACAATTCGACGGCGTGTCGCTTGAGAACAAGGCAGCCATAGCCTTTCATTGGCGATTCTTCCTCACCTGCCGTGAGGAAAGTGGCTTCAAGCTCCGCAATAATATTGAGGGGTTGGCCTCGCAGACAAATAGGACATGACTCGCCGCTCCAGAGTCGCTCCCACTCTTCAGGATTTGACCATGTGCTCTGCTGTTCAGCCATGCTCTTCAGCCATTTTAATAACTTATCCCGACGGTATCAAAAGACCACGGCAGGAACGGCAGTTGAGCATCTGCCCATCGTCTCTGCTTGGAAGCTCGTGTTGATGATTCAGGGGCAGCGGCGTCTGCGCGGTGATCTTCCGCGCTCTGTTGGTGCTGGTCAGCCATGTCATGATCGTCGATTATGACCGGGTGGTGACGCGGCTTCGCGCCCTGCTCGTTGACCTGTCCCGTTCACGACGCCTTTGTCTCCCGTGACGGCCAGCGCATCCGCAGCCCGATCCGCGACTCCATCGCTCGCCATCGCTCGTTCCGCATTTGTTTGATGATCTCGCTCCCTCCGACCATCACCATCTGCACCGCCAGGTCGTGCCCCACCACGATGGTACTCAAACTGTGCAGCACCCGCATCGTGCCAAGCCGCAGATGCTGCGCGTCATCGATCAACAACAGCACCCGCTGATCGACAGCATACTGGCGACCACAGTACGCCTCGAAGTCTCGGAAGAGCCGGTACCTTGAGCGCTGAGGTGGGAGTCCGACCGAGGCGACGATGTGGCGGACGAACGCCGTATCGGTGCCCTGCTCCGTCACCCTCACCCGCGACGCAGTGTAGTCGGTGCTCTTGCGATAGTGACGATCAAGAGCATCGATGATTGATGCCCTCGCTCCTTGATCATCTTCGAGGATCAACACGTGCCAGCGTGCCCGCAGCGTCCACTCCAGCCGCTCTTGCCACGTGTCGTGGTGCGTTGATGTGCTCACAGTAAATTCATTGTACTCCGGAAGCTCCCGCCGGCATGGTTTTGCCCCACACGGCGAAATCCATGTCCTCTGTGACGAGCCAAGGCTTGTAGATTTCATTGTCGGTTTCCGGCACCAGTCGAGAGTGGACCTTCAATAACGCGAAGACGCTTAACGCACATCTCACAGCCAACTCGCGCGACGATAATGTCTCCGTCATCCGCTTCAACCATGCGGTCATCAATCAGCACGTCCCCATCATAGACGTCGGCGGAGGTCATCGAATCGCCTTCGACCCGCACGCAGAAGGTCGACGCTGGATGGTCTATCAGCCAATGGTTGAGGTCTTAACGCGAGTCGAGATGGTCTTCAGCCGGAGACGGAAAGCCTGCTGAAACTCTGCTTGTATTAAAGAGGAATTGTCGGCCTGGCAGGAGAACAAGTTATCGCCGAAATTTCGCGGACGTTTACCGCGCATGGTTCTCCGTTTGTCGGCTGTGTTAGTCGCCTACTCATCTTTCAAATGAGGCTTAGTCAAATCAGATTTCACGAACGCAACAGGATTCTACGCACGCAACATTGAGAATGGCAATAACAATATTTCGAGATGTGCGAAACTATCTTTATTCTTTATCAAACTGGTGACACGGATGAACGACGAAGGACGATCTCCTTTTCTCGAACTGCTCAAGCAGATTGATGCCGGAATATCGATTTTTGAGCCGTTCGGGCGCACGCCGGAGACATTGCGTGAGTTTGCTGAAACGGTTGCACGCCTGGAAGAGATGAAACAGTTAGGTCTTGTCCGACAGCTATTCACGCAGACGCGCTCTTCGTTCGGCAAGGAGCAGATCTTCATGGTGATGGTCGTTGGCGGTTTGACGGTTGAAGGTCAGAGGATGTTGTCAAATTACGACACTCACGCGGCAGACTGAACCGATCTATTTCATCATAATCAGGCATTCGAGCGGCGCAGAGGACAGACTTCAATCATTGCTGACTGTCCCCCTTCGGCGTTCGCGTTAGTTCCTTCCTCAAGCTGCCCATCATGTTCCGCTCCGCAATTCCACGAAAACTGTCAATCTACGTTGACAGTGGTGTCAATCTACGTTGACAGATGTCAACGTAGATTGACAGTTTATGACGCCGCTCATTCCCTCCACACAGCCTTTATCAGTTTCGATTTTCCATCGAAATCTCCGTATTTCGCTCAAATCACTTGGATTTCGAGATGTACGGACGGCCTTTCCCTCAGGTGGCACGACGGTTGAACTAGGACGTGTTGCGCGAGAAGAACATGTGTTTCCCCGAAGCGGAGTGCCAGAGTCATCTGCACCTTGAACCGTTCCTTTGTTTCCCTTGGCATCAGCCGCTTCGCATGGCTCTTGAGTTTCACAATCGTGAGCCAACTGTGTCCTTCCCACGATTCTCTCTAGCGTCGAAGCTTGGCATAGCTACTCGGCACCACCGTCGAACAACTACAGAAAGGAACATATGCTAACTGACTCCTCCACCGCCATGACAGCCGAAACGAGCGAAGATTGCTCATCAACGCCAATTCTATCCGCCGCGCCGGGCGCGCCGAATTCGGAACATGAGTTTCAGGAGACCACCCGCCAGGAATTTCTTGGGCGCATTGACGCGCTTGGCACGACACAATCCGTCAGTGAAACATTAGATTTACTCGCGCTCTGGTTAGCCGAAGTTGGAATTAACGTCTCTTCCATGCGGCTTAATCGCTGCGGCTTCGTGACACAGTGGCGTTCTCCGCGCCTCTTCAACCAAAACGTGGAAATCAAAATCCTTCAGGCGAGCGTCGGGAGCATTGCGCTCGAAGCCATCAGCGAAGCTGAGTGTGAAGCGACGAACGAGCGAACGGCGAGAGCCATCCTGCGCGCCGCGCTGATCCAGGTCGAAAGATGTTCACGTCGCGCTTGGGAGTACATTCCACCGAAACACCAAAGTGAAAGCGCACGCCGCCTTGCAGCAGACATCGAGCGCGTCGCGCGCCTGCCCTACAGCGTTCTCATTACGGGTGAAACCGGCACGGGTAAGACGCGAGCGGCGCGCGAGATTCACCAGCGTTCGGCGCGAAGCGGTAAGCTGTTCGTGGAACTCAACTGCGCCGCGCTGCCGGAACACTTGGTCGAGGCGGAACTGTTCGGCTGTCGCAAGGGTGCGTTCACCGGAGCAGACCGTGACCGCACAGGTATGTTTGAAGAAGCCGATGGCGGGATTCTGTTCCTCGACGAGATCGGCGACCTGTCTCTATCGGTGCAGAATAAACTGTTGAAAGCGATTGACGAAAAGCAGATCAAGCGACTGGGCACCAACAACTACGTATCATGTGATGTGCAAATCATCGCGGCGACCTCGCGCGACCTTGTGAGCATGACACGTGAAGGCTCGTTCCGCGAAGATTTGTATTGCCGACTCGCCATGTTGCACATCAGTATTGCCCCGTTGCGCGAACGGCGTGAAGAGATTCCGGCTTTGATCGACGCTTTCCTGCGCGAAGCGAGTCGGACGGTTTCGCATTCAACGAGTCGTGCGATTAACTACCGCATCGAAGCGGGCGCGGTTGAAGCCCTCTGCACGCACGAATGGGTTGGTAATGTCCGCGTGCTGCGTAATACGATCTGCGAGTTGACGAGTTATGTAGTTAATGAAGAATTGATAACGATGGAGTGCGTGCTGCAAAGCATCACGAAATCCAATCACAAACCGCGTTCATCAGCCGCGCCTCCATCATCTGCGAGTGATGTTGTCAATAGCAGCAGTCTCAAGATCGCAGCGTCACAAATGCACGCAGAAGATGAAGCCGCCGCACTCCTGCAATTGTTCGCGCAAGACGGCGACATTATTCTACCCGTTGAAGTATGCCTGCTGCGCCGTTACGAGACGCTCGACGAATGGACGGCGCGCATCAAACGCTGCGGCATTGAAGCGGCGCGGCGAGCGAGCAGAAGCGGCACGATGCGCGAAGCGGCTGTGCGGTTAGGCGTGTCCGAATGCAGTCTCAAAAGTCACCACTACCGCGCCGGACGAACCGCGACAATCAAGAAGGCATAGCTTTATCTGCGAGGGAGAAGATTCATGGCACGAACTACGAAAATCGCTTGCGATGAAGTGATCTACACCGTGCGCGAGGACGCTTACGGCAGTATCGTTGAAGCAGATGCTCCAGATATAGAAGAGATGGAAGCGCAGACGGACGGCGAAAGGGCGATGGAAGCCGAACGCACGCGGTACGCCGGCATCTTACGAGAACTATCCGAATACGAACAAACGGTTGCTGCCGCCGAGATTCAAGCTAATGATGACGAATACGATGAGGCACAGACTGACCGAGAAGATGATGAAGACATCGCAGATTTCATCTACTGATTCTCTCGTCTCCGTCGTTTTACTTTCGATTCGCTGATAAGCCGCGCCTAATCTTGCCCGCAAAAACAGATGGAAACACTAACTTGAGCAGGTAGCAAAAACGCCTGCTCAAGCGGCGCATCGCCTCGATCATCCTTTAGTCACAATCTCCGGCAATAACAATCCGTCGCCCTGTTAGCTCCTTTGCGGCTCGCTAGATTTCTTTCGCCTCGCGGCGAAGTGTTCTCTCATCGCTCGCATCTACCATCGACGATTCCCTTTTTAGTCGATTCTGCTTTCGCTTCTGACTTTCGGCTGCTCTGCTTTTCCACAACGCAAAGTTCCTATCACAAACAATCAAGCGGCTCGCAACCAGCGCACGCTCCAAATAACACTACAATTGAAGGAGTTTGAAGTTCATGCGCTATTCGCTTCTCGCCGCTTCTGGCATTGTCCCAACGCTCGACGATCATCTTGAGAACTTGCTGCTGCTCGGCATCGGCTTTCTCATCATAATTTTCGCGCTGATCGTAGGCGCAATCTTTGCCGACGGTTTCGCCAAAGCATTCGAGACGAGCGCCGACTGGCTCGAACACAAATCCGCCAAGCGCAGCCGCAAACGCCGCCGCGCGAATTTTCGCAAACACCAACCGCCACCTTTGCGTATCGTCAAATCCGATCTTGCTCAAACGAAATCCTCACTCGCCCACAACGCGCTACGCCGCAACGCTGAAGCGTCAACCCCTCATCAGGTTGCCACTCTTGCACGCACGCGCCCGAATATTCATTTGGTCAAACAGGAAGAGCGTGCTTAGTTGCATCGGAAGAGGTAAGAGGATTCCGCTATCCGTCTATTCGAAGTTCGAGTTTTGTCGCAGGTTGTGCGTTCGGCAATGGACGAATTTTAGAAGGACTGTTTCACAAGTGATTTACCGCCGATTTCATTCGGCACATTCACTTCAAAGGAGACAGTCCCTAAATGTCAAACGATTCTTTCGCTCAAAACATTTTCCACGCTCGCACCAACCGTGAGCTTTTCTGCCCGCGCGAGAACACGGGCAATCCGCAACATGACTTCAACACGCACTCCGCGCGCTTGAGTCCGCTGCAAAGACTCATCCTCGAACAGCACACCGTCAACGGCACGCAGATTAGCCGCTACGAGCCTGACATTGAACACTCGACCTGCTGCGTAAAACCTTCCGGCTTCGTCGCTCAGTTGCAAGACAAAGCCAGCGAGATCGTGCGCGGCGCGATGCTGCTTTCCGCTTTGACTTTCACCTCGCCGACGCTTGCCGCGTCTTTACCGGTGCGTGATGCAGTAGCACACTTTGATGTCAGCAAGCTCGAAGTCGCCGGAACGCTGCTCGCTGCCGATACCAACGCATCTGACTATCCGGCTCTTATCAACAACTTTGCTTCGCTCATCGGAGTGCTTCCGCAGATTGAGCAATCGCGGGCGGTTGACCACTTGCTCGAAGTCAAGATTGCTGCGCCCGAATATGCCGCGCGCACGCTCGGAAACGGTGACGATGCCGCCGAGTTTATCCGGTGTCTCAAACTCATCGCCGGACAGGATGCTTCGGCTCTGTATCTGCAACAACTCGCGTCATATTACTACGCCGAAGCGCGCCGTCGCTCCGTACCTGAAGTCCTCAAAGAGATGGGCTTGCTTGCAATTGGACTCTCCGCAGTCACTGCGACTGCCGAACAACTTGCTTTCGATGAAACGGAGAACGAAGAAATTGGTACGCAAGCAAGCACCGACGACTTTGACCTAATGTCGCCGGAAGAACGCCGCCAGTTGTGGCTTGAACGCGCCGCAGAATTTCTTGGTGAGAATCCGGCGAACGAACGCATCTTTGCCGATGAGGTGCGCGCGCAAACCAGACTCGTTTATCGCAAAGCGGCAACGGGCTTCGGCTACGACGAGTTCGACGCGCACTTGAGTGAAATGTCCGCTGCAACCGAAGACGATGATGAATTCGGCGCTTACCTTGACAGCTTCGAGCGCGCTTACGAACAATTCGATGAAGGCTTCGCGGTCAGCCTGCATATGTCCGATACTGAACGCAAAATTGCGTGCGGCGACATGGACGACGACGTTGATGCCGACTGCCCGCCCCAAGCGGCGCGTCATCTTGCCGACGAACTTCATCAGCTTTACACAAGTGGATTTCCGCTCTACGACATAGGCGAGCGCGGCGACCCGGAGGGCGCGCTTGTATCAACTCTTGTTCGTGACTCGAATTCGCGCGAACGGGTAAGCGTTCCCACGCTCGTTTATGGCATTGACGCTTGGCTGGATGCGCGGATTGACGAAACTTATAGTGACAGAACGACGCGCATGCAACGCCGCTTGATTTGCGTTCCCGACAATAAACGTGCGGCGCGAGCCGTCACGCGCGAGCGAGCCGTTGCGCGTGAGGTTGAAGCAGAAATAGTCAGGCACGGCGAGACGATTCGCTTCCGCGAGATTCGTCATTTCATCGTGCACGAAACAGTCACCATCCCCAGCCTGCGTCTGCACGAACAAACAGACTCAGTTGAAATTTGTCCTGACGCGGAAGAACGCATGGAAACTCGCGCTGTGTTGGAAATTCTGTTGCAGCATTTGAAGCGCGATTATCACACGCGAGGCTTGAACGAAAGCGCGGTTTATCGAGAATTAACCGCGCGGCTCGCAAAAGCGACGGATACGGCTCTCGTTGCCCGTCTCAAGCGCGAAGCATGGCAGTATCGTGAGGCGGGACAGCTTTCCTTCAAACTCTTCACTTCGTTCAATACACACGCCGTCGCCCTTCAATCTTCACTCGAGTCCGCGCCTCTGCGTGAGATGAGAACGCATCGCATCGTGCGCGGAATTGGCTTTACGATAACGCAAACCTTCACCGGCGGTGCGCGTCCGTTCATCGTCGCACAGCCCATCCAGAACTGCATCACATCTCTTACGGGTAAGACGCTCGGCGACTTCGCCCGTCAGCTTCAGACTCTGCCGCGCCAAGAGCAAGAGCGCGTGCGGCGCGAGTTTCGTGAACGTAATCCGCAACTCTACAAGCGCGTGCGCGATGGACTCCGAGTCGAAATCTCGCGCGCTTCTGAAGGCAGACTTCGCTACTTCCGATGGGCGTTCTACGCGAACAACAAGCCGGAGCATCCCATCCACACTTTGACGCGCGAAGACCAATCCGCTGCTTGGGAGATGCTCAAAGCGCTCTCCGCATCCGGCATCACGCCTTCCCTGCCATTCAGCGACTCACGAACGATGAACGCTCCCCTCAATGCTTCCGTCATCTGAAGCGAAACAAGAAAGAGAAGCGGACGTCAAGATGTGTTTTGGTTGGCACATGTCAATTGAAGATGCGCTTGCTCCTCCGCTTCTCTTCTCTCGTTTCAAGAGCGAGGAACAGAAAAAGAGCGCGGCAAGCAAAGCATGTCTTTCGCCCGTAGGGAATGAAAGGCAGCAACACGAGTTTTCAATCATCAACGTACATCACACAAGAAAGGAAACGACACATCATGTCTTTTAATCGTATTCAAGTTCTCGGCAATCTCACGCGCGATCCGGAGTTGCGCTATACCTCGAACGGAACGCCCGTTTGCACCGTCAACGTCGCCAGCAACGACCGCGCCCGTGATCCAAAAACGAAAGAATATGTGGACACGCCGACCTTCTTTCGCGGCACCGCGTGGGGACAGAAAGCCGAGACAATCGCGCAGCATTTCGAGCGCGGCGCGGAGATTTTCATCGAAGGCAAATTCAAGCCGGAAGAGTGGACTGACCGTGAAGGACGCCCGCGCACGACGTTCGGCATTCAAGTCAATGACTTCAACTTTACCGGCGGCTCAAACCGCAACCGTGCGGCGTCCTCTCCGGCGCAAGTTGCCTATACGGACATGAGCGGTGCGAGCGCGCAAGTCAGCGTCGGGAATGACACTGAAGCCGACGAAATTGACTTCAGCTAAGAAGTTTTCGCGCGCTTGTAAGGTAACGGAATAATCGGATGCTGCTCGATAAGGGCAGCGTCCGGTATCCGTTAGGCCGACACTCCGCGTGCTGACGGCGGCACTCCGCCGGACACACCGTTCATCGAACTCGGCATACCCACTTTACCCTTCCTCCGTTGCTCCGTCGCCCACCGCTCGAAGCTCTTGTCAGCCTCGAACAGCATTTCCAATCCGGCACTGATAATCGCTCCATCTTCCGGTTCTTCGCCTTCAATTTCCGCAACAAACGATTTGTAGTCCGCGAGGCGCGCGAACACCAAAGCCTCGACTTTTGCACTCTCAATCGTTGCAAACTTGCCGCGCTTTGCGCTCACAAGCGGCCCGTTCTCCGCCACATCCATAGCACCGTTGCGCCGCCCTGTTTTACTTTCTTCCCGTCCCGCTTTTATCTCATCTTTCGCCATCTCTTTCGTTTCTCCTTCACGTAATTTCCAACTCCGATTCGCGCGCTGAACGATATTGATTTGCGCGCCAACTTTTAGTAGCTTCGCCCACACTTCCTTCAACTTACATGCCAAGCTTGATTCTGATTCTCACATTTCACAAGCCGACTCTCTTTGGATTTCAGTGGTTAGTCAGCGAGCGTTTTCTGGGTCAGCCCTCAACATGACTCACGCCGTTTTTTGAGCAGTAAATTTTCCCCTTCCTCGCCTTTGTGTAGTGCCTACAGGTAGAGCCTTCTCATGATTCCATTTAAGCTGCAACACAAACAGTCACAGCACTTAACTTTTCTCTCGTGATAGCGAATCACTATCTCGTGATACCGCAACGTGCGAACCCATTACGGCACAACACTTGCCGTGATACCGCAACGTCTTTCAATTTTCTCGTGATACCGGAGAAGCGAATTTCCGCCACTGACTGATGAGCCAAAAACTACAATCGTCGAAAACTTCAACTGCCACTAGACCATCAATTACGCGCCGCCGCTTGAAGCAATATACGGCGCATACTTACGGCGCGCGTTTGCCCTTTTCGGACGCGCGTTTCTTGGATGACTTCTGCGAGCAGAACCGGATGGAACGCGCTGATCTCGTGCGTCTCGCCATCAAGCATTTCGTCACGCGACAGCAGTTGAAATGCAAACGAAAAGACCCCGTGCGCGAGATGCACGAGGAGGTCTTGCGCGAACAACTCACGCCTATCCTTGAGCATTTGCAGACGCTTTCCGAAGCAGTTCAAGAAGCGGAAAGGGGAGCGACCAAGAAAGCTAAATCCGCGACGCCGAGCGCGGAAAAGAAGTTGCTCGAACAAACTCTCACGACCGCATCTTTGGCGTTGCGGATACTTATCAACTACGCCCTCGAACCCACTTTGCGCGTCCTCGAAACGACGGATGAAGCGAAGATTCAACCGCACCTGCAAGCCGCCGCCGGAGGACGAAAACACTGGTGCGAATCAACGCGCAAAGTCATCGGTTTGACTGAAAGGCAAGTCTTTCGTGAGCTGAACATTGAACTCCCGAAATCATTTCTCGAAGCGGCGGAATTGGGACAGAACGCAGCTTTCGATGATGACATAACGGAATCTCTCGACGCGGAAATCGAAGCAATTTTAGGCAGCGCGAACGGAGAAAAACGAGCGTGAGTAAGTCGCGTTTCATCCTCAAAGCGGCGAAGGTTTCAGGCAGCGCGGCGAGCGATTTGACGCGCTACATCGCCAAGAGCAAGCTCGACCAAGAACGCGAAGGCACACGCCCCCGCCCGCTCTTTGACGAGAACCGCGACGACCTGACTTTCTGGCAAGCACGCAAGTATTTGAGCATCTCCGGCGGGGCGTTAGTGCGCGAAGATGTGCTGCACTATATCCTCTCGTTCAAGCGACCGAAGGACTACGAAAACTTAGGCACAGACGACCATCAACGCACGGCGCAGGTGCGCGCATTCTTGCGTCACGCGCTCTCGGAAGCCGCCGCCAAACTCGGCATCGAGACGTGGCGTTGGGCAGCCGGAGTGCATCTCAACGAACCGAATCCGCACATTCATCTGCTCATCAACAAGTACGCCATCGGGCGCGAATCCCGCGAGCTTGTGCGCGTCTTGAAACTCACCAAACCGCTTGTCGCTCATAACCAAAAAGCAGAAGGCAAGACCGGCGAATTTGACTATGGAACGATTCTCACATCCTTCGCCACGAGCGTTGATGAGCGCATTCGTGAGTGCGAGATTGAGCGCGAAAAATCGCGCGTGAAGCAATTGGAGAATGAACGCGCTATGCCGCATTACACGCTTAATGGCGAACGCCTTCTGCTTGCCAAAGCGATGCTCACAAGCATTGAAAGAGACCGGCTCGAACGCATAATCTTTGCGCTTCAGAAAAGCCATAACCCTCCATCCGAACAGCTTTCAAAGCTCAATCAAAGGCTGGAAACTGCTCGAAATTATCACGCCTCTCTCGCCCCTCAAGTTGAACTCATGCGCGCTCGGTACAGAGAAAAGAATACCCCATTACCTACACCCGCGCTTTCGTCCGTCGAGTTAAATAAATTGCAAGACGCGGCCATTGAAGCCCGCGATGCGGAGCGCGTTCGCGCCTTTGAGAAGATACGACAGGTTCTCGCCGGCGAGCGCAAAACGCCCATCAGAAACGCCCACGAACAAGGAAGATTGCAAGCGCAGTTGCGCGAAGCAGAAGCGGACGCGACGTTTCAAGCGTGGCGCGAAAAGCGATTCGAGCGGAGTTTTCATCTCTACCGTTTTGCGATTGCGGGCGAGCGGTGGAGTCTCGCCGGAGTTGACGCGCGGATTGAGAATGAGCGCATTAAAACCTCTTTCATTCGCGTCGGCATCGCAGCTTTCCTGCCCTCGCAACGCAAGTCAGCACAAGCAGAAATCGGGCGACTCGGCGAGATACGAAAGGAAGTCTTGGAGCGCGTTTTGGCGAGAGACAAGGAACTCGAAAACGAGCGCGCAAACAGACTTCACACCGTTGCCGCTTTGCGTGAAATTGATGCGCGAGAAACGCGCCCCGAAGCCGCAGATAAGCCTTATTCGATTTACACTCGCGCCGAATTAGACCGGTTGGAATTTCGCGCGCGAGCGATGCACGACGGCGGGCTGCTTCTTGAAGTCCACGAAGCCCGCCGCACCAAAGATGAGCGTCTTGCGCCGGAGAAGCGCACGCTCCTTGAGGCCCGCACGTCGCAGGATGCCGTGCGCGCCCGCCTCGCGGAAAGCGACTTCGCCGAAGTTCGTCAGGCGCACGATGAAAGCGCACGACGCAACCGCTTTATGCCCGTCGCAACGCGTCTTTCAGACGGTTCGATCATCACCGGAAGCGTCCGCCAAACCGAAGTCTTGTCGCGTGCCGACGCGCTCATTCGCATCTTTGAAAATACCTCGCACACAGCCGAACGCGAGAACGCAATCCGTCGCGCGGCGGCCGTCCGTGCAAGCGAAAATCGCGCGGACTACGAAGCCGCAGCATCTTATCTCGCCGCCGCGCGCCACATCGCTGCCGAAAGCCTTCGGGAATTCGCCCGCAACGGAAAACAGTTGCCGGATTCACGCGCGCACGAGCAAGTTTCTCATTCGATTGACCCACTACTTTCTCATTCGATTGACCCATTACAATTGTCTCCCAATGACGCTTTTGGAAGCGTTGAAAGACGCGCCGCACAACCTGCTCAAGAGATTCAAGGGCGCAACCAGCGCACGCTCGACGCGCCTTTATTCACCCGTTAGCGACTCACATACGCTACGCGCCGTAGCGTATGTGAGTCGGTGCGTAGCATATACGACACGCGCTGCCAGCATGTCCGCCGTCAAAATCCTCGCTTTTCGTTACACTTTCTTTCCCGACAAAATCTTTCACTCGAAGCACGGCGGTTGCTTTCACTATTGTTGAAAGTCCTGAACTCCCGATGCCAAACCCTGACCGACATTTAACCCGGACATACTCTCCCGCGTCGGGCGCGCCGACGGCTTCACCTGAAGCCCGCCGCACGCACGATGAGATCGAGTTTTACAATGAACTCTCCGAAGACTTAAGGTATCTCTACGAGCCGTCTGACGGGCGCACGCGCCCCGAACACGCATCACTCCTCAACTCAATTTCAAAGGAAGCCCGCGACCTCTATGAACGCGGCGCGACTATCTACGGCGATGCGCTCATTATCCACCGCGAGAATATGGAGAAACCAGACCGCGACGACGCGATTCGCTTGGGCACGCACATGCACGCCGTCCGCGAATTTGCGCCGCTCATCGGCGAAGAAGAAGGGAAACAAGCAGCCGCCGAGTTCATTGAATTAGGGCGCGTCATCGCCGGACGAACCGCCGACACCAAGACGCGCCTCGTCGTCTTCCAAAACTTCTACCGCGAAATCACGCGCGACGAAAAAGGCAAAATCCTTTCACTGGAAGAACAAGCCGCGCGGCTTCCCACGACGCTCGAAAAGATGCGCGCGCTGGCTGGTGCGATGCGCGCTGAAGAATGGACGCACGAGCGCGCCGAGTTGGTTTCTATCGAAGACTGGGAGCGCGGGAGCGAAGAACGCCAACGCGACTCAGAACACGAAACGCACGGACGTTTGACCTATCGCATTGCGGAGATTTATGGGCTAGAGACGGAACGCGACGAGATTGAAGAAAGACGAGTTGAAGTCGAGCGCGAACCGTCTTTCAAGCTACCGGAAATCGCTTACGAGCGCGTGTCTTTGAGGGATGCGCCACCGCGCGTCCCCGATTCTTTGAGCGCGGAAGATGAACTACGATTATGGCAAGAAGTCATCCCGCGACTTGACCGGCAGGTTGAGATGGGCGCGCGTCCCCGCGACTGTCTATCTGCGCTTCGTCGTGAGCAACACGCCACAGAACTTACGGCACGCACAGAACGTGTCGCGCGATTTTTTACGAACGGCGGTCCGACTTCAAATCTCGAAAAAGCCGTTACTCGTCAGGATGAACTCCATGCGCTCCACGCCTTGCAGACGCTCATTCCCGACGAAGCGCGTTTTGGAGAGACGCGCGCAGTTGTTGCCCGCCTAATTTCAGAGCATGCACCGTCACTGCGCGAAACATTTGCAATTATCACCAACACGGGCGCGCGACTCGCGCACGAACACCGCCAACAGACGGCGAGGCTTGCCGCTTACGAAAATGGGGAAAGAGAGCGAACGAACTTAGAAACAGAGGCTTTACAGTTTAGGGAAAGCGTGCGCCGAAGCAGCGACTTTCTGTCGGCGCGGAGGCATTTGGCGGCGGACGAACAAGCATTCAAACTGCAAGAAAACGCCGCTTTATCCTCCGCGTTCGCACATCAAACGAGGACGCTTCCGCAAGGTTCAAATTACCCCGACCTGACCGGCGAAAAGCCTACCGTTTCAGAATACGCACGCTTACGCGCAAGTCATGAGCGCGAGCTTTACCGCACTCGCAGCCGTCTTGCACAGATGTTGATCGATCCTGCAATCAAACGTGCGCAAGCCGCGAACACTGTCGAGACCGAACAGCACCGCGCGTATTTTTCGCGGCTGGCAGGACGCGAAATTGAAAACGCGAATGACGTTCGCTCCACTTTTGCTCCCCAGCACGAACGCACGCGCGATGTGCTTCACCGCTTACACGCCGAACGTTCCAAGTTGAATGTCGCCGCGCCACCTTCGCGGGCACCGGTAGAACAATCATCGTCGCGCAGCGTCTTCGTCGCCTACTCCGGCGACGACGCAAAGCGATTGCCGCTCACGAGCTTCGGCGAGTTTCAAGTCTTCGCTCGTTTCGCTCGTGAAGCCAAGTTGCCCGTCCGTGTCTTTGAATCCCTCAATTCATTCGGGGAGCGCGAGGAGATCACCGGCGCGTCGGATTCACGCGCTGAGTTTTACGATTTCGCCCGCGAATACGTCTCCTA
>Ga0136617_10002736_pt1 | contig 15688 bp, 16 predicted proteins | sample AntDrymUQ3222106_2_FD_129672 | JGI IMG/M metagenome (GOLD analysis project Ga0136617, IMG submission 129672) | Polar desert sand microbial communities from Dry Valleys, Antarctica - metaG UQ322 (21.06) | ecosystem: Environmental > Terrestrial > Soil > Desert | place: Antarctica: Dry Valley...
CCGTCACGGTGAAGCTGACGATCGGCGGATGCCCCCTGCGGGCCGACATCAAGCGCGAGGTCGAGACGCGCGTCGCCGTCCACCCTGGCGTCAGCGATGTGCACATCACCTGGGGCGAGATGACGCCCGAGGAGCGCACCGAGGTGATGACGAAGGCGCGGTGGAACGCTCGCGGGCGCGCCGGCGACACCCAGGTGCCGGCGTCCACGCGTGTGCTCGCGATCGCCAGTGGCAAGGGCGGGGTCGGCAAGAGCTCGGTCACCGTCAACCTGGCCGTGGCGCTCGCCCGCACCGGCCGCACGGTCGGGGTGCTCGACGCCGACATCTGGGGCTTCTCGGTCCCGCGGCTGCTCGGCATCGACGAGCGGATGGAGGCCGAGCGCGTCGACGGCAGCGACCGGCCGCTGATCGTCCCCAACGAGCTGGCGGTCGGCGCCGGCCGGCTCAAGGTGGTGTCGACCGGCTTCCTCGTCGACGAGGACACCGCGCTGATGTGGCGGGGGTTGATGCTCACCAAGGCGGTCGAGCAGTTCCTGCGCGACGTCGCGTGGGGCGAGCTCGACGACCTGCTGATCGACATGCCGCCCGGCACCGGCGACGTGCAGATGGGGCTCGCCCGCCTGCTGCCTCGTGCCGACATGGTCGTCGTCACGACCCCTGCCCTCGCCGCCCAGAAGGTGGCCCAGCGCGCAGCCGACATGGCCAAGCGCAGCTTCACCCGCGTGGTCGGTGTGATCGAGAACATGACCGACTTCACGTGCGCCCACGGCGAGTCGTACGCGCTGTTCGGCACGGGCGGCGGCCAGGCGCTCGCCGACGCGGTCGGTGTCCCGTTGCTCGGTCAGGTGCCGATCGAGCCGGCCGTGGCCGCCGGCGGCGACACCGGGCGGCCGGTGACGCTCGACGGTCGCGGTGACGCCGCCGCGGCGTTCGTTGCGATCGCCGCCCGGCTCGACGACGTCGTGCCCGCCGAGGCCCACGATCCCGACGACCCGGCGCTCGCCGGGTGCTCTGCGCGGATGCTCGCCGCCGTCAGCGCGGCCCTCGACCAGCCCTGACCTCACCGCTCACCGCGAGGGGATGTCGACACCGATGACATGGCCGGTGGAGTCGTAGCGGAGGATCGGCTCGATGCGCCGTGGGCGTTCGATCGCTGCGGCGGCCGCCAACGCCTCGTCGGCGGTCGTCCACGGTTCGAGGAAGCGCAGGTTGGCGATGGTCGGCGGCATCATCACCAACGTGCCCGCCGTGGCCATCGCGATCGCGTCCGATGGGTGAACCCACCGGCTCTCGACGGTCTCCGACTCGTCGTGCGCGCCGGCCTGGTCCTGCGGGGTTCGGGCGACGAAGAAGCGCGTGTCGAAGCGGCGGCCGGCGCGCCGAGGCGTCACCCAGTGCGAGACGTAGCTGATCGCGCCGAGGTCGAGCACGAGGTCGTGCCGGCGGCACAGCTCCTCCATCGAGAGCTGCCCGGCGTGCACCGCCCTGCGATCGGCGAGCGGGAGCGCCACGGCCGCTCCGTCACGGCGCCGAGCGAGCAGCAGTCCGGCCTCCTCGAAGCACTCGCGCACGGCAGCGACCCAGTAGGCGAGGCCGCCGCGCTCCACGCCGAGCGCAGACGAGGCGTGTTCGTCGTCGAGGCCGGTGCACCACGCCTCGATGTGCGATCCGCCGTCGGCCTCGTCGACGCGGCCGCCCGGGAACACGTACATCCCGGCACCGAACGCCGCCTCTGTCGTCCGGCGCAGCATGAACACCTCGAGACCGGCACCGCCGGAGGCGACGGCGTCGCGCACCAGCATCACGGTTGCGGCCGGGTGCGCCGGCTCGATGTCGGTGCCGTCGTCGCCGTCAGCCGTCACGAACGCCGGAACCTACCGGGCTCCGATCGGCGGACCGTCGTCGTCGCCCGACGTAGGTGACCGCCACCATCACCACGGCCAGCAGCACGACGCCGGTTGCCTGCCAGTGGTCGCTGAGCCCTCGAAGCACCCGGGTCTGGAACCGCTCCACCGCCCCGGTGACGGCACTCGTGTCCTCGTTCACGTCGACGACCCAGAAGTAGTAGACGAGGTAGACGCCCGACAACAGCACGAACGCCGCCGCGATCAGCTCGATCGTGTGCGCACCGGAGCGGAGCACGCGGAGCAGGCCGGTGTTGGCGACGGCCAGCCCGACGGTGAGGGCCGTGACGAGCAGGCCCATCCCGGCCCCGTAGGCGATCATGTTGAGCAGCCCTTCGACGAGACCGCCCGGCCCGAACACCGTGGCGACGAACAGCGTGATCGTGCAGCCGATCGAGGCGACCGCGTAGGCCATGCCGTACAAGAACATCGAGCGTGGCGTGTGGTCGCGCCGGCCGGCGACCACACCGTCGAGACGGGGCGTGGCGATGGGCGGGCGGTAGCCGAACAGCATCGCCGCGCCGAGCACGATGAACACGACGCCGATGACGACGGTCGCGTACTTGGCGTTGCGCGTCAGCCAGCTCGTCCCGAGCTCGGCGACGCCCCCAGCGACGAGGAACACCGCCATGAAGCCAGCGGTGACCGCCGCCGACACGAGCAGGGCGCGGCGCAGCGAGGCTCGCTGCGTGCCGGGGTGGGTGCCCTCGAGGCCGAGGAAGTACATCAGGTACGTCGGCAACAGCACGAAGCCGCATGGGTTCACCGCCGCCACGAGGCCACGCACGAACGAGAGTCCGAGCTGATCGGCGTTCGCGGCGAGTAGCGCGCTCACGACGTTGCGCCGCCTACCACAGCGCCTCGATGCGCTCCCGCAGCTCGTCGTCGTCGAGCGGTCCGGACTGGTCCACGATCGTGCCGTCGGCGTCGACGAACAGCGTCATCGGGTAGGCGACGATGCCGAGCTCGCCGGCGAGCAGCTGCTCCGGATCACGCAGCAGCTCGTAGGTCACACCCCGGTCGGTGGCGAACCGCTGCATCTCGGCGACCGGATCGACGGGGTCGACGCCGACGAAGCGGACCCGCTCGCCCACCTCGTCGTGCACGTCGGCAAAGGCGGCCAGCTCCCTGGCGCACGGCGGACACGACGAGTACCAGAGGTTGACGACCATCGGTCTGCCGTCGCCCGGCATCAGGCGCACGACGTCGTCGTCGACCGAGCGCAGCTCGACGTCGGGGAAGACTGAGCGGGCGAGGTCGGGGTTCGGATCGCTGCCGGGCTCGACGTACTCGCCCGGTTCATCCAGGCGGATCACCTCGTCGGCGCCGTCGTCGTCGACCGCTCGGGCGAGCAGCACGGCGCCGGCGAGGATCGCCGTCGTCGCTCCCAGTGCGCCAACGGCGGCGAGAGTCCACGTCCTTCGGCGGACGCTCGCCTCGGCAGCCACAACGACGGAGGCTACGGGCTGGGGCGTTGCGGTGTTCGGCGACCGACCGGCGCGGTGGCGATGCCGCGGTGGCGGGGGGACCCCACCGCGACATCGCCATGCGCCCGTCGCCTGAGCGAGAGGCTCCTCTTCCCTTCGCTCGTCAGGCGACGACGCCCACCGGCCCGAGCTCGTCGATGACGAGCTCAGGACGGGGTCGCTTCGGTGGCCGGCCGCACGGACGCTTGTCGGTGACGATGCGCCCGCTGGCCAGCAACTGACCGCCCCACACGCCCCACGGCTCCTGGCGCTCGAGGGCGTCGCGCAGGCAGCTCGTGGCGAGCTCGCACTTGCCGCAGATCGCCTTCGCCCGAGCGATGTCGATGAGATCGTCGGAGAAGAACAGCGGGGTGAGGGTGCCGTGGCCGTCGGCGCACCGGGGCAGGGTGCGGACGGCGGAGGTACTGGCCTCCGCCGTGTGCGGGTGGAGGTTGGAGATGGTGTACATCGCTGGTGGTCTTTCGTGTGGTGTTCGCTGCTGCTGCTGTCGGTGGTGGTCGCCGTCGTCGGATGGGGACCCGAAAACCAGAAAGGCCGCCGGGTCGGAACCCGGCGGCCTCGTGAGAGGAGTCCGACTGTTCAGGTCGGAGCTCTCCCGAGGAGCCGGGCTGCACGGTTGGTGGTCGTGAAACCGCCGAGGAGGGCGTCGATGCCGGTGGGCGCACCCATCCACGGCTTCATGGCGACGCTCCCGCACGCTCCCTGACGGGAGCACGGGCGCGCGGCCGGCATGACTGCCGCCTGGTGCGTCGTGGTCGTCGTCGGGATCATCGGGATGGCGTGCCCTTTCGTCGCGGGTGGTCGGTCGAGGTGAGCCGGTGGGACACCACACGGCGATCCCCCGACGCCACGCCAGACAACCACGAACGTGCGAACGGCGTCAAGAGGGTTACGCGTCACACCGATGTCGCAAACGGCGAGCGACGCGTCGTGGTCCATCGTCAGGCGACGTCGGGCTGCAGGGGCTCGTCGGGCACCTCGTCGACCACCAGTGGCGGCCGAGGGTGCTTTGGCGGGCGTCCACGCCGGCGCTTCTCGGCGACGATCCTGCCTTCGACGAGCATCTCTCCGCCCCACACGCCGTACTCCTCGCCGCGCTCGAGCGCGCCGGCGAGGCAGCGCTCACGCAGCACGCAACGACTGCAGATCGCCTTGGCGCGGGCGAGCTCCATCGGATCGTCGGAGAAGAACAGGTGCGTGAACGAGCCGCGTCCGTCCGAGCAGCGTGCCCAACGACCGACGTCGACCTGAGGATCGATGCGTGCCTCCACGCTGAACGTGAGCGCGCACGGGGCTTCCTGAGACGCGAAATCTCGACGACGGACATGTGCTCTCATCTGGCGATGGACGGGTGGCTCGGCTGGGGCCTCTACGGCGTCGGGTGGGCCTTCGGGTGGCTGCTGCTGTGGCGCACCCGCGCACTCGCGGCCGGTGACGGCTTGCGTCCGGCCATCGCCGTCGTGATCCCGGCTCGCGACGAAGCCGGAGCGCTGCCCGCACTGCTGTCACCGCTCGTCGCGCAGCTCCGCGACGGTGACGAGGTGGTGGTCGTCGATGACCACTCGACCGACGACACGGCCGCGATCGCCGCAGGCTTCGCCGTGGCCGTCGCACCGGCGCCGCCACTCCCCGAGGACTGGACGGGAAAGGCGAACGCCTGCTGGCACGGCGCGGCCGTGACGACGGCGCCGCTGCTCGCCTTTTTCGATGCCGACGTGCGCCCCGGTCCGCAGCTGCTCGATGGGCTGGCCGAGATGCTCGGGCGCCGCGCCGGAGCCATCGTCAGCGTGCAACCGTGGCATGACGCGCCGCGCCCGATCGAGCGGGCGAGCGTGCTGTGCAACGTCGTCGCGCTGTTGGGGTGCGGCGCGTTCACGGTGCTCGGCCGAACCCTCGCCTCCGCGGTGGCGTTCGGACCGGTCCTCGCCGTCGAGCGGGACACGTACCTCGCATCCGGCGGACACGCCCATCCCGACGTCCGCGGCAGCCGCACGGAGGACATCGAGCTCGCCCGGCTCGTGGGCGACGTCGAGCTGTTCGTCGGCACGCCCGACACCACGACGTTCCGCATGTACCCACTCGGGCTGCGCCAGCTCGCCGCCGGGTGGTCGCGCACGATGGCAAATGGGCTCGCCGCAACCAGGTGGTGGCTCGCCCTGGCCGTGGCAGCGTGGATCTGGTCGCTCGCCGGCGGGCTGGCCGGCGCCGCGGCGGCCGGGTGGATCGCCGTCGTCGTGGTCTATGTGCTGTCGGCGACGCAGGTGGCGGTGCTCGGCCGGCGGGCCGGTCGCTTCGGACCGGGCACGGCCGCCCTCTATCCGCTCGCCGTCGTCGTGCTCGTCGTCGTCGTCGTGCGAGCCGTCTCGTCCCGATTCATCGGCCGTGCGACGGACTGGAAGGGCCGGGCGGTGCGTTAGTGGCCGAGCCGATAGACGAGGGCACCAATGTGACGGTCGCTTTGTCTCGGCTGCGGTCGCAGCCGAGACAAAGACTCGCTGCGGCCGAAAGCTGGACCTATCCGCTCGAGTCCTTCGCCCTGCGGCGCCACGGGACCACGCCTTCGAGCTCGATCTCCAAAGAGAAGCTGAGGAACGTTCGAACCAGCACGATCACCCCGAGGATCAGCGCGCTGTCGACGGTGGGCTCGACGGTGATGGTCTCGACGATGTCGGCGATGATCAAGATCTCCAAGCCGAGCAGGATCGCCCGACCGATGTTGTGTCGAGCACCTTCGTAAGCGTCTGCGAAGGATCCCCGAGAGATGGCGATCGCAGCGATCGCCAAGGCCGTGAACGAGCCGATGGCGAGAACGGCCACGCCAACGACCTCGAAGCCCTGCACGACGAGCTCCATCCACTCCTCGAAGCTCATGACTCAGCTTGGCAGGCGTCGGCACCGGTGGGACACGACCCTACGGCGAGCCGCCGGCGATCTCGACGTTCACACCCGTCACGTAGGACGCATCGTCGGACAGGAGGAACCCGACGACGGCCGCCACCTCCTCGATGGTCCCGTACCGACGCATCGGGACCGTGTCGATCATCTGCCTGGCGACTTCGTCGGGATCGTCGGCGAAGTACGGGCTAGGCGCGGCCGCCTGGGCGGCGACCTGGCGGTCCCACATCCGGCCCGGTCCGATGAACGCCGGTGAGATCGCGTTCACGCGGATGCCGACAGGGGCAAGGTCCTTGGCGGCGCTCTTGACGAGGCCGATCACGGCCGCCTTCGACGCCGAGCAGGCCGGCATGTTCGCTGCACCGGTGACACCGGCCATCGACGCCGAGCAGACGATTGCGCCTCCGACGCCGGCCTCGACCATCGCTGCGGTGACCGTGGTCAGCACGTTGAGCATGCCCAGCACCTTGACCTCGAGCACACGACGGGCGTCGTCGGGCGCGTACCGGTCGACGCGGGCGAAGGCCCCCTGCTGCCCTGCGTTGTTGAACAGCCGTGTCGGGATGCCGAGCTCGTCGACGCAGGCCGACACCGACGCGCCGACCTCGTCGTGGTCGGTGACGTCGAAGCGTGCGGTCCACACCTCGACCCCGTGCTCGGCACACTGCTCGGCGCCGCGCCGCACGTCGCCGTGGCACAAGCGGTGCTGCGTCTCTGCAGGCACGGCGCGGATGGCGTCGGCGAGCGAGGCCCCGTGGTGCGCCGCGGCGATGCGAATCTTGCACGTCGTGCGGTCGCGCTGTCGGGGCAACTCGACCGGCGCGACGACCGCCATCAGCGCCACCTGCAGGTCGACCAGCTGCCGGATCATCTGGTCGATGGCGGCAGGACGCTGGACGATGTGCGACCACATCGACACCCCGACCAAACGCTCGTAGATGCTGACCCGACGCCCATCGACCTCCTCGATCCCGAGCGGCGCTGGCACCGGCGCCCCGGCGCGGTGCACCGCGGCGGTGAACGCCGCTTCGGACTCGATCCAGCTGTCCGGTGTCGACGGCAACGGCACCTTGGCGACTCCGGTTGCTCCCCACGCGTGGATGGTCGACCTGCTCCCGGACGCGACCGGTGCACCCAGTCCGACGGCACGGCGGTCCACCGTACGTGTGGCTATGCGGCCGGCACCGGCTTCGGGCGAAGATGTCACGGTGACACTCGTCGCCGGGGTCGACTCGTCGACCAGCGCCACCAAGGTCGAGATCCGCGAGGTTGACGGCGGACGGGTGGTCGCGCGCGGTGCGCGTCGACACCCGCCGACCCAACCGCCGCGCTCCGAGCAGGACCCGTCGGCGTGGTGGGCCGCGTTCGAGGGGGCGTGGGCCGACGCCGGTGCTCCGGCCGTGGCGGCGATCTCGGTCGCCGGCCAGCAGCACGGGATGGTCGCCCTCGACGTCGACGAGCAGGTGATCCGTCCGGCGAAGCTGTGGAACGACACCGAGTCGTCGTCCGACGCGGCGTGGCTGCTCGACCAGCTGCCCGACGGCGCCGCATCGTGGGCCGACGCCTGCGGCACCGTCCCGGTGGCCAGCCTGACGATCACCAAGCTGTCGTGGCTGCGTCGGGAGGAACCCGACTCGTGGCAGCGCCTCGCCCATGTCGCACTGCCCCACGACTGGTTGACGCTGCGCCTCTGCGGGCGGCTCGTCACCGATCGAGGCGACGCATCGGGGACCGGGTACTGGTCTCCGGCGGCCGGGACCTACCGCCACGACCTGCTCGCCATCGTCGACAGCGAGCGGGAGTGGATCGGCGCGCTGCCCGAGGTCCTCGGACCCGACGAGCGCGCCGGCACGTGGAACGGCGCGGTCGTCGCGCCCGGGACCGGGGACAACATGGCCGGGGCGATGGGTGTTGGCCTGCGCACCGGCGACGTGGCCGTCTCGCTCGGCACGTCCGGGACGGTGTACGCCGTCAGCGACCGGCCGACGGCCGACCCGTCGGGCGCGGTCGCCGGGTTCGCCGATGCGACTGGGCGCTTCCTCCCGCTGGTGTGCACGCTCAACGCCACCAAGGTGACCGATGTGGTTCGCCGGCTGCTCGGCATCGACCACGCCACGTTCGACGAGCTCGCCCTCGACGCCCCGCCGGGTGCCGGTGGGCTCGTGCTGCTGCCGTACCTCGACGGTGAGCGGACGCCGAACCGGCCGAACGCCACCGGTGTGCTCGCCGGTGTGCGCAGCGACGTCGAGCGTGAGCACTTCGCCAGGGCAGCGGTGGAAGGGGTCGTGTGCGGGTTGCTCGACGGGCTCGACGCGCTGGCGGCGTTGGCATCGACCGGCGGGCGACTCGTGGTCGTCGGCGGTGGCGCTCGATCGGCCGCGTACCGGCGCGTCCTCGCCGACCTCACCGGTCGCCCCGTCATCGTCCCCCACGCCGACGAGCAGGTCGCCGCGGGCGCGTGCGTGCAAGCAGCCGCCTCGATCACCGGTGCCGAGCCGGCCGACATCGCCGACGAGTGGACGCTCGGCGGTGGCGACGTCGTCGAGCCGGGCGCGGGCACCGCCGACGCACCGGCGATCCGCAGCGCCTACGCCGCGCTGCGCGATGCGACCGGCTGACCCGGCGTCAGGCCCTGACGTCGAGGAGCAGCTTGCCGACGTTGGCGTTGGACTCCATCCAACCGTGTGCCGAGGCGACGTCGGTCAACGGGAACCGGCGGTCGATCACTGGCCGCAGCGCGCCGGAGTCGAACAGCGGCAACACCTCGTTGGCGAAGCGCCGGCTGATGGCGAGCTTCTGCTCGACGGGGCGGGCCCGGAGGGTGGTGCCGATCCAGCGGGCTCGCTTGGTGAGCAGCGTGCCGATGTTGACCGAAACCGATCCACCGCCCATCAGGCCGACCTGGACGATGGTGCCGCCCGTGGTGACCGCGCTGAGGTTGCGGTCGGCCTCGTCGCCGCCAATGACGTCGAGCACGACGTCGACGCCACCGCGAGCGCCGAGCGCCTCCTGCAGAATGCCGAGCCAGTCGGCCGGCGAGCGTTCGAGGACGAGGTCGGCACCGAGCGCTCGGCAGGCCTCGACCTTGGGGGCCGAGCACGTCACGGCGATGTTGGCGCCGACGGCCTTGGCGATCTGGATCGCTGCCGTGCCGACGCCAGACGCGCCGGCGTGCACCAGCGCCCAGCGTCCCGACGTGAGCCCACCCTGGACGACGAGCGCATCCCATGCGGTGATGAACACCTCGGGCACGGCGGCCGCATCGGTGAGCGCGAGCCCCGGCGGGATCGGCAACGCCTGGCGGGCGTGGGTGGCGACCTGCTCGGCGTAGCACCCGCCCGACTCGATGCCCATCACCTGGTCACCGGGCGACCACTCGGTGACGCGGGCGCCGATCTCGGCGACCGTCCCGGCGTACTCGAGGCCGGGGATCTCCGGGACGGCTCGACGTGGGTCGGGGTACAGGCCCATCCGCTGGAGCACGTCGGCGCGGTTGACCGCGCTGTGGTGGACGTCGACGACGATCTCGTCGGGTCCGGGCGCAGGCGGATCGACCTCGTCCATCGTGAGGACCTCGGGTCCGCCGTGGTCGTGCAGGACGATCGCCCGCACGGTCAGGCGCCGCCGGGATCGGTGGGATCCCCGGGGTCCGCGGCGGGCTCTTCGGCCACTGACGCGACCTGCGGAGCGGGGATGAACACGCGCTCGCGGTAGTAGCGCATCTCCTCGATGCTGTCACGAATGTCGTCGAGGGCACGGTGCATGCCGAACTTCTGCGGGCGGGCGTGGCCGATCTTCGGGTACCAGCGACGCACCAGCTCCTTCACGCTCGACACGTCGATCGAGCGGTAGTGGAGGTGCTCCTCGATCGCAGGGAGGTAGGCGGCGAGGAAACGCCGGTCGGTGCCGATCGAGTTGCCGCACAGGGGCACCGAGCGCGGTTCGGGCACGTGGGTCTTGATGAACTCGAGGGTCGCGTCACCGGCCTGTTCGAGGGTCGTCGTGGCGGCCCGGATCGCATCGAGCAGCCCCGATCGCGTGTGCATCTCGACGACGAACGGGTCCATCGTGGCGAGGATCTCGTCGGTGTGGTGGACGACGAGGTCCGGTCCTTCGGCGAGGATGGTCAGGTCGTTGTCGGTGACGATCGTGGCGATCTCGACGATGACGTCGCGCGTGTGATCGAGACCGGTCATCTCGAGATCCATCCACACCAGCACGATCGGCTCCTCGTTGCGCCTGCTCCGGCGACACTACCGGTGGCACGATGTCCCGATGAGGCGGCGAGTCGACGGACCGTTCGCCCGCCGGCTTGCCCGCCCCGGCGTGGAGGAGGTGTGCGAGCTCGCCGGTCCGTTCGGCTTCATGGCGTACCACGGCGGCGCCCTCGAGCAGCAGACCGATGTGATTGCCGCCGCCGCAGCGAAGGCTGCGGGCGCGTCGCTGTACGCGGTCCTGCACCCGGAGACCGACTCGGAGCACTTCCCGTCGACGCTCGTACGACCCGACGAGTCGCTGGCGCTGGCCGAGTTCATCGAGCACGTCGACGTCGTCGTGACGATCCACGGGTTCGGTCGATGGGGGCTGTTCACCTCGCTGCTCCTCGGTGGTCGCAACCGGGCGCTCGCCGAGCGACTTGGCGTCGAGCTGCTCGTGGCACTGCCCGACTACGACACGATCACCGACCTCGAGGTGATCCCCGCCGAGCTGCGTGGACAGCACGCCGGCAACCCGGTGAACCTCCCCCGTTCGGCGGGTGTGCAGATCGAGCTGCCGCCGCGGGTTCGTGGGCTCGGCCCGAAGTGGGCGGAGTGGACCGGCGACGGCCTGGTGCCGCCGGCGCAGGCGCTGGTCGACTGCCTTGCGCGGGTCGCATCGTCCTGGCGGCCCGCCGGCCGCTGACGTCCCGGGAGCTCGCCCTCGCTGCGCGTGGAGGCGAGGAAGAGCTTTGGAGGTGGGGGTGGAGGACGTTCACACCAGTGCTTGCAATTGTCCTGCGCGAAGTGAGTCACTTCTGACACCCACAGCTCCGGAAAACGTGCGGCGACCGCCTAGGGCGCGAGGCGCTCGACGATCCAGCCGGCGGGGGCGGCTCGGCGGTAGCGGAGCCGGTCGTGGAGGCGGCTCGGGCGGCCCTGCCAGAACTCGACCTCGGTGGCGACGAGGCGCCATCCGCCCCAGAACGCAGGGCGGGGGATGTCGTGACCGTCGAACTGCGCCTCGGTGTCGGCGACCAGCCGCTCGAGGTGGGCGCGGTCGTCGAGCACGGCGCTCTGCGGTGATGCCCACGCACCGATCTGGCTGCCGCGCGGTCGAGACTCGAAGTACTCATCGCTCTCCTCGTTGGAGACGCGCTCGACCGTGCCGCGGAGGCGGACCTGGCGGTGCAGGTCGAGCCAGGCGAACAGCCCGGCGGCGACCGGGTTGGCGTCGAGTTGGCGGCTCTTCACGCTGTCGTAGTTCGTGTGGAACACGAACCCTCGATCGTCGACCCCGCGGGCGAGCACGAACCGGGAGTCCGGGACCCCGCCCGGGCCCTCGCCGACCGTCGACACGACCATCGCGTTCGGCTCGGTGACGCCGGCAGAGCTGGCGTCGTCGTACCACCGGTGCCATTGGGCGACCGGGTCGTCGGCGAGATCGCCGACGTCGAGCCCGGCCGTCTCGTACTGCACGCGTCGGCTGCGCAGCTCCTCGTTGGTCTCGGTCACGGCCCGATCCGAGCGAGGCCGCGGAGGTACGGGCGGAGCACCTCGGGGACGGTCACCGAACCGTCGGGTTGACGGTAGTTCTCGATGATCGCCGCCCACACACGCGGGACGGCGAGTGCCGATCCGTTGAGCGTGTGGGCGACCTCGGTGCCCTTCGCCGGCTTGCCGTCTGCAGCGCGCCGGCGGACGCGGATGTTGGCCCGCCGCGCCTGGTAGTCGCTGAACCAGCTAACCGACGACACCTCCAGCCACGCATCGACGCCCGGCGCGTACACCTCGACGTCGAAGCCGCGGTGGTGGCTCTGGCCGAGGTCGCCGGTGCAGATCTCGATCGTCCGATGCGGGAGGCCCAGCGCGTCGATGGTCGACTCAGCTCGACCGACCATCTCGTCGAGCAGCGCCGGCGCCTGGTCACCGGTCGCCACGGTGAGCATCTCGACCTTGTCGAACTCGTGGCTGCGCAGCATGCCGCGGGTGTCTCGGCCGGCCGAGCCGGCCTCTCGGCGGAAGCACGGCGTCGACGCCATGAAGCGCAGTGGCAGGTCCGCCTCGTCGACGATCTCGTCGGCGTAGAGCGAGGTCAGTGGGACCTCGGCCGTCGGGATGCACCACAGGTCGTCGCGCTCGATGGCAAAGGCGTCGTCGGCGAACTTCGGCAGTTGGCCCGACGCGGTCAGCGTCGCCGTGGTGACGAGCGACGGCGGGCGGATCTCCTCGAACGCATCGGCGTTGCGGTCGAGGGCGAACTGGCACAGGGCGCGAGACAGCGACGCCCCGATGCCCCTCGGCATGGCGAACATCGACCCGCTGATCTTGACCGCCCGCTCGTTGTCGAGGATGCCGAGCTCGGTGGCCGCGTCCCAGTGCGGGACCCGCTGGTGGTCGCCGAACGATGCCGGCAGGTCGACCGGGCCGCGCACCACCGGGTTGTCGGCGTCGCTTGCACCGGCGGGCGCGTCGGGGTGCGGGAGGTTCGGGACGATCAGCAGCAGGGCGCGCAGCGACGCGGCGGTGTCGTCGAGCTCGCTCGACATCGCCTTCTCGCTGGTTCCGAGCTCGCGGCTCTCGCCTTGGAGTTGCTCAGCGGCAGCGGTGTCACCGTCGCGACGTCGGGCGCCGACCGATGTCGACAGCTCGTTGATTCGCGACCGGGTGGCGTCACGCTCTGCGGTCAGCCGGCGGACGCGATCGTCGAGGTCGACTGCCTCGCCGAGCTGCTGAAGGATCTCGGGATCGCCACGTCGAGCGAGCGCTGCTCGAACGACGGCCGGGTCGGAGCGCAGCAGCCGGACGTCGATCACCGCCGGGCGACGCTACCGGCTGGCCCGCGCGGCGGTTCAGGGCGTTGGTGGGCGGCCGGGCTCGGCCGCTGCCGGCATCCTGGCGAACTCGCGCTCGACGTCGTCATAGGTGAGCGGGTCGTCGTCGTGGCCGGTGATCTCGGCCGTCGGCATCATCCGGCCACGGCGGTAGTCGTGCTCGTCCCGGTACGAGACGGCGAAGCGGGTGAACCACAGCGTGACGATGATCGACCACAGGAACACCGAGCCGCCGACCTTCATGATGGCACCGGCGAACTGCTGGTCGTCGGTGACCGACAGTCCGAACACCCGGACCGGCTGATCGCCGTACGCGTCGTACACCGTCCCCTCGGCGAACGTCAGCCATCCCGCCGGGACCGTCGGGATTACCGACTGGGCGAACAGGTAGATCATCTTGGCGCCCGTCCCCATGTGCAGCTCGCGGAACGGGCCGACGACCGGCATCCACATGAGCAGCGACAGCGTGACCACCATCAGGTGGAGGAGGTAGTGCAGCGGTCCGTTGGACACCGACGCGTTGACCACCCCCGGCACGTGGGTGACCATCACCGACAGGCTGAACAGCACGCCCGCCACGACCGGCTTGGCCAACCAGCGCACCGCCGAGTACAGCCGACCGTCGCCGATCAGCACGCGCAGCAGCCACTCCGGCGTCGCCAGCAGCACCAGCGGGGGGAGGAAGTAGCTGAGCATCATGTGCTGCAGCATGTGGGCCGAGTACAGGTAGCGCTCGCCGATGTCGTGCAGCGGCCAGTCGCTCGCCGCCCACAGCATCACCATCGCACCGGCGAAGGCGATGACGTTGGTGCGACTGACCACCACCCGCCCCACACCGACGGCGCTGGGGCCGATGACACGCACCATGTAGACGTACGCGCCGGTCAGGAAGGCGACGAGCAGCCACACCTCCGGATGCCACTCGAATCGGAACGGATCGACCGTCGTGGCCTGCGCCAGCACCCCCCCAGTCTGCCGCCCCCGTTCTCGTCTGTGTCACCGCAAGTGCGCCCATTCGCCACTTGCGGTGACACAGACTGCAGCGGACCGGAGCCAGCCGGGCAGGTCCCGACGCTTCGGCCCGTGCCGCAATGAGCACGAGTGCCGAAACCGGCGAGGGAAGCGCCAGCGACGAGCCGGACGCGGCGCCCCAAGGCGCCGCCAGTCAATTGGAGAAGAAGCGGAACGTCGAGAGGGCGGCGACGTAGACGAAGACCGCCAGGATCAGGCCCATGTAGAACAGGACACTGAACATCTTGTTGTCGAACTTCAAGTGCATGAAGAAGCTGACGACGATGAGGAACTTCGCCGCCATCATGATCAGCAGCGCCGGCAGGAACAGCGCGCCGACGTCGAGGTAGCTGAGGGTCACCTCGGCAGCGGTGATCGCAGCGAGGATCGCCGCGATCAAGATGTACTGGCGGTCGGTGGCGCCGTGGTGCTCCTCCCGATCGGGCACCTCGTGGACGTCGTGGCGGTCGTCGGCCGGGCGCTCGTCGAGGGGGGTGGCGTCGGTGCTCATCGCTCGATCATGCCGGGATCAGGTAGACGAGGGTGAAGATCACGATCCAGACGATGTCGACGAAGTGCCAGTACAGCCCGACGAGCTCGACGACCTCGGCCTGCTCACCGGTGACCCGCCGGCGGGAGATGATGCCGACCAGGGCGAGCAGCATGATGATCCCCACCGACACGTGGACGCCGTGGAAGCCGGTCAGGGTGTAGAAGCTCGACGAGAACAGGCTCGTCGTGAAGCCCAGGCCCTCGCGGTAGAACGTCGTGAACTCGTAGACCTGGCCGCCGACGAACGTGGCGCCGAGCAGCGCCGTGATGCTCAACCACAGCTTGGTGTTTCGCTCGTCTTGCCGGTTCGCCGACGACACCGCAAGCACCATCGTGAGCGAGCTCATCAGCAGCACGAAGCTCGACACCGAGGTGAACGGGATGTCGTAGATCTGATCAGGCCCCACCCCGCCAGACGACCGGCCGCGGTACAGCATGTACGTGCTGATCAGCCCGCCGAACAGGAGGCACTCCGAGCCGAGGAACAACCACATCGCCAGCTTGTTGTTCGACAGCCCGGTGGTCGACGCGTGCCCGCCCAGCGCATCGCGCTGCTCGGCGTGGTCGGGCATGTCGGTGAGGCTCGTGCGCTCCGTCGCCGTCTCTCCGGCCGGTGCCGGGCCGGGCTCCGGCATCCCGCCCATTGGGATCTCTTCGTCGATCGTCCTGACGACGCCGCTGTCGCTCTCGGGAACGTCGTTGCCTGCGTCTGGCGCGCCGTTGCCGGACGTCTTCTCCTCCGCCGAGCGCGGCTCGTCGGTCACGACATACCCCGGGGACTGCGCCCCCGGACCCGATCGCCGTCCGGC
>Ga0136617_10002737_pt1 | contig 15687 bp, 15 predicted proteins | sample AntDrymUQ3222106_2_FD_129672 | JGI IMG/M metagenome (GOLD analysis project Ga0136617, IMG submission 129672) | Polar desert sand microbial communities from Dry Valleys, Antarctica - metaG UQ322 (21.06) | ecosystem: Environmental > Terrestrial > Soil > Desert | place: Antarctica: Dry Valley...
CACAGCGTTTACCTATGAACACGTGTCCCACGACCCCAGGAACCCCACCCCAGACGCCATCAACACTCAATACTCCTGATTGCAGAGCGTCCCAACCACCCGCCGAGCTGTCGAACTCGGGCACTACGCTGGTTGGCTATGTCCGCAATCAGAGACGACCTTCGCAACGTTGCGATCGTGGCCCACGTCGACCACGGGAAGACGACGCTCGTCGACGCGATGCTGTGGCAATCGGGCGCTTTCCGCGTCGGTCAGGACGTCAACGAGCGCGTCATGGACTCGATGGATCTCGAGCGCGAGAAGGGCATCACGATCCTCGCGAAGAACACGTCGGTGCGCCACGCCGGCGTGAAGCTCAACATCATCGACACCCCCGGCCACACCGACTTCGGCGGGGAGGTCGAGCGCGGGCTGTTCATGGTCGACGGCATCCTCCTGCTCGTCGACGCGAGCGAAGGACCGCTGCCGCAGACGCGGTTCGTCCTGCGCAAGGCGCTGGAGGCGCGATTGCCGGTGATCCTCGTCGTCAACAAGGTCGACCGGCCGGACGCGCGCATCGCCGAGGTGGTCGACGAGGTCTACGAGCTCTTCCTCGACCTCGACGCCGACGAGTCCCAGATCGACTTCCCGATCGTCTACTCCAACGCCAGGGCCGGCCACGCGTCGCTGGACCCCGACGTGCTCGAGGACAGCCTCAAGCCGCTGCTGGACCTGCTCGTCGAGCACATTCCGCCGCCGTCCTACGAGCCCGGCCATCCGCTGCAGGCGCAGGTGACGAACCTCGACGCCTCGCCGTACGTCGGGCGCCTGGCGCTCTGCCGCGTGCGCCACGGCACGATCCGCAAGGGCCAGCAGGTGGCCTGGTGTCGCGCCGACGGCACGATCGAGCAGGCGAAGATCTCCGAGCTCTACGTCACCGACAACCTCGACCGCGTCGACGCCGAGGAGGCCGGGCCGGGCGAGATCATCGCCGTGGCCGGCATGGCCGAGATCACGATCGGCGAGACCCTCGCCGACCCCGCCGACCCGCGGCCGCTGCCGGTCATCACCGTCGACGAGCCGTCGCTGTCGGTGACGATCGGGATCAACACCTCGCCCCTGAGCGGCAAGGATGGCTCGAAGCTCACCGCGCGCCAGGTCCGCGCGCGGCTGGAGGCAGAGCTCATCGGCAACGTCTCGCTGCGCGTCTACGACACCGAGCGGCCGGATACCTGGGAGGTCCAGGGCCGCGGCGAGCTGCAGCTCGCGATCCTCGTCGAGCTCATGCGCCGCGAGGGCTACGAGCTCACCGTCGGCAAGCCGCAGGTCGTGACGCGTGAGATCGACGGCAAGCTCTGCGAGCCGGTCGAGCGCGTCGCGATCGACGTGCCGGAGGAGTACGTCGGCGTCGTGACGCAGTTACTCGCGCTGCGCAAGGGCCGCATGGAGGCGCTCGTCAACCACGGCACGGGCTGGGTGCGCATGGAGCAGCTCGTCCCCGCGCGCGGCCTCATCGGCTTTCGCACCGAGTTCCTCACCGAGACCCGCGGCACCGGGCTGCTGCACCACGTCTTCGAGGGCTGGGAGCCGTGGTTCGGCGAGCTGCGCACGCGGCCGACCGGCGCGCTCGTCGCCGACCGCCGCGGCAAGGTCGCCTCGTTCGCGCTCTTCAACCTCCAGGAGCGCGGGACGATGTTCGTCGGTCCCGGCGAGGAGGTCTACGAGGGCATGATCGTCGGCGAGAACAGCCGCTCGGACGACCTCGACGTCAACGCGGTCAAGGAGAAGCACCTCACGAACCACCGCTCCTCGACGGCCGACGAGCTCGTGCGCCTCGTGCCCCCGCGCAAGCTCTCGCTCGACCAGGCGCTCGAGTTCCTGCGCGAGGACGAGTGCATCGAGGTGACGCCGGCGATCGTGCGCCTGCGCAAGGTCGCGCTGGACCAGACCAGTCGCGTCAAGCTCGCGCGGGCTGCGAAGCGGGTGAGCCCGGCGGCGGCGCGCTGAGCGAGGCGTACGCGCGGGTCACCGGCAGTCCGCTTTTGGCGAGTTCTTCGGCCTCACGCCGAGGGAGTCGCCAATCGGCGCTTCCGAGGCGCATCTCTTGGCGAGCCGGTCCACGTCGGCTCGGCTGCCATGAGCGCCGTGCACTGCGTCAGCGCCAGCACGAAGACGAGGTCGAAGAAGAGCTCGAGCGGCGTGACGGTGTCCGCCTCACGCGGGGCCGCCGCCAAGCGGCGCGCACGCCCGGACGCGGCCTCCGTGCTCATACCGGCGATAATCGCAGACACCTTCCCATGGCCGACACCATCCCCCGCTCCGTCCTTCGAGGGCTTTCCCCGCGAGACGTTCAGCTGGTTCGCCGGGCTCCAGGACGACAACTCCAAGCGCTACTTCACGGCGCACCGAGAGACCTACGACCACGCCGTCCGCGGGGCGCTCGAGGCGCTCCTGGAGCAGCTCGCCGACGAGCTCGGCGGCCACGTGAAGATGTTCCGTCAGCACCGCGACATCCGGTTCTCGCCCGACAAGTCGCCGTACAAGACGACGACCTACGGGCTCATCGTCGAGCGCCCGGACAGCCTCGCCGGGCTCTACCTGCAGCTCTCCGCCACGGGGCTCTTCGCCGGCACCGGCTACCACGTGCTGGCCGCCGACCAGCTCGCCCGCTTCCGCGACGCGATCGCGGGCGTCGAAACGGGCCCCGCGCTCGAGCAGGCGGTTGCCGCCGCCGTGGCCGCGGGCGTGGAGACGTTCGGCGAGGCGTTGAAGGTCGCGCCGCGCGGCTACCCGCGCGACCACCCGCGGGTGCACCTGCTGCGCCACAAGTCGCTCGTCGCCGGCCGCAGGCTCGAGCCTGGCGGCAGTGGGATCTCGCGCGACGCCGCGCTCGACCACGCCCGCACCACGTGGGCCGTCTGCGGTGCGATCAACGCCTGGCTCGACGAGCACGTCGGCACGAGCGAGATCCCACCGCAGGGGCGGTACGGCCGCGCCGGGCGATAGGTGAGGATCACGGTGCCGGAGCCGAGGGTCCTGTGCTCCATGAGCGTCTGGACGAGCGTGCGGCTGCCGGCGACGAGGATGTCCTGACCCGGCAGCTCCGGTCCCGCGAAATCGACGCGGCGTTCGTACAGGCCTAACCCGTGTCGCGGGTCGAGCGCGGCAGCGCGACGAGCCGGTGGTCGGGCGTGAACAGACGCCGAACCGCGCCCAGCACGGTGATGACGGCCGTCATCGCGACGCCGCCCAGCATGAGGTACATGATCGCGACTTGGACGAGGACGGCATCGGCGGGATCGACGCCGGCGAGGATCAGGCCCGTCATCGCACCCGGGAGGAAGAGGAGGCCCAGGCCCATCGTGTTCTCGATCTGCGGCGAGAGCGCGGTGCGCAGGACGGAGCGCACGATCGGCCGCGACGCGCTGATCGACGGCTGGCCGGGCGCCAGCCGCGCCTCGACCTCGGCGCGCTGATCGGAGAGCGCCTCGACGATCCGCTCGGCGCCGACGATCGCCGCCTTCATCGCGTTGCCGACGAGCATGCCGGCGATCGGCACGAGCGTGCGCCCCTGCACGGGGAAGATCCCGAGGCCGAACGCGACGGCGAAGCCGACGACGGCCGTCGCGCCGTTGGCGACGAGCGCGATCCAGAACAGGCCCGGGACCGCCGGCGCGCGGCGGCGGACGGTCGCGGCGGCGAAGACGACGATCCCGGCGACCCACAGCCACGACCAGAGCAGCGACGTGTCCGGATCGATGATGAGCGCGAGCGCGGCGCCCACGACGAGCAGCATCGACGTCGCCGGGCGCGATCCGCTCACGCTGCGCCGCGAGGTCGCGCCGAGCACGACGGCAGCATCGAGCGCCGCTTGTAGTTGCGCGCGCAACCAACTACACTGCGGCGGAGCGTATGAGTCCCCAAACCCACCGGATCGCCGCCCTCTTCCGCCCGTACCGGAGGCGGCTTACGGCAGTGCTCGGCCTCATCGCGTTGTCGGCCGGCCTGGGGATGATCACGCCGTTCCTCCTGAAGGAGGTGCTCGATACGGCGATCCCCGAGAACGACACCACGCTGCTGGCGTGGCTCGTCGGTGGGATGATCGCGATCTCGATCGTCACCGGCGTGATCGGCGTGGGCCAGACCTGGCTGAGCAACCTCGTCGGCCAGCGCGTCATGCACGACCTGCGCTCGGCGGTCTACCGCCACCTGCAGCGGCTGTCGCTGGCGTTCTTCACGCGCACGCGCACCGGCGAGGTGCAGTCGCGGATCACCAACGACATCGGTGGCGTGCAGAACGTCGTGACGAGCACCGCGACCTCGATCGTCTCCAATGTGACGACCGTGCTCGCCACGATCGTGGCGATGATCCTGCTCGACTGGCGCCTGGCGGCCTTCAGCCTCGCGCTGCTGCCGTTCTTCGTCTGGCTCACGCGCCGCGTCGGCGCCGAGCGCAAGCGGATCACCTCCAAGAAGCAGGGCCGGCTCGCCGACATCAGCTCGCTCGTCGAGGAGTCGCTGTCGGTCTCCGGCATCCTGCTCGGCAGGACGATGGGCCGCTCGGGCGAGCTCGCCGAGCGCTTCAGCTCCGAGTCCGCGCACCTCGCCGAGCTCGAGGTCCAGTCGCGCATGGCCGGCCGCTGGCGGATGTCGACGGTCCAGATGAGCTTCTCGATCATGCCCGCCCTCGTCTACCTCTTCGCCGGGCTGACGATCGCCGGCGGCTCGTCGGCGGTCTCGATCGGCACCGTCGTCGCGTTCACGACGCTGCAGACGCGGCTGCTGTTCCCGATCGGCTCGCTGCTGAACGTCGGGATCGACATCCAGACGTCGCGCGCGCTCTTCGACCGCATCTTCGAGTACCTCGACCTGCCGGTCGAGATCACGGAGCGGCCGGACCCCGTCGAGCTCGACGCCACTGGCGCAGGGATCCGGGGCGAGGTTCGCTTCGAGGGGGTCGCCTTCCGCTACGAGGAGGGCGGCGCGCAGACCCTCGACGGGGTCGACCTCGTCGTCGCGCCGGGGACGAAGACCGCGATCGTCGGCGAGACCGGCTCGGGCAAGACGACGCTCGGCTACCTCGTCGCGCGCCTCTACGACGTCACCGGCGGCCGCGTCACGATCGACGGCGTCGACGTGCGCGACCTGTCGTTCGCGTCGCTCGCCCGAACGGTCGGGCTCGTCTCGCAGGAGACCTACCTCTTCCACGCCACGATCGCCGACAACCTGCGCTTCGCGCGCCCGGAGGCCAGCGACGAGGAGCTCGTCGCCGCGGCTCGCGCGGCGCGCATCCACGACCTCGTCGCGTCGCTGCCCGACGGCTACGACACCGTCGTCGGGGAGCGCGGCTACCGCTTCTCCGGCGGCGAGAAGCAGCGCATCGCGATCGCCCGCACGATCCTGCGCAACCCGCCGGTGCTCGTCCTCGACGAGGCGACGAGCGCGCTGGACTCCGAGACCGAGCGCGCCGTCCAGGAGGCGCTCGACCGGCTCACCGAAGGACGCACGACGATCGCGATCGCACACCGCCTCTCGACCGTCCGCGACGCCGACGAGATCGTCGTGCTCGACGGCGGCGCGGTCGTCGAGCGCGGGACGCACGACGAGCTGCTGGCGGCCGGCGGGCGCTACGCGCAGCTCGTCACGGGCGGCGACACCGTGGCAATCCCGGTGTGAGCGTCGCGCCGTTCTCGGACCTGCTGGTCGCGCGCTCTCACCCCGGCTGAGATCTGGCGCTGGTAAGCAGCGCCGTCGGGGCGCAGCTCTGCCAGACGCCGCAGCGTCTGCGCGAGGAACGATCCGGCGTCGACGTAGCCCGCCGCAGACGACTCCATGCATGAGCCTGTAGTCCGTCGCGCCGGCGCGTCAACCGGGCCGCGGAACCCGAAACGGCATCGATGAAGGAGGGTGAGTCGGGGCGCGGGCGGCAGGGACGCGGCGCCGCGGGATGCGCGCGGCAGGGACGCGGCGCCGCGGGATGCGCGCGGCAGGGACGCGGCGCCGCGTCCCAGGCGCGACCGTCGATTGGCGACTTATTCGCGAACAGTGCGAACAACTCGCCATCTGTCGCTCGCCAACGGGCGATCGGCGACTTCTTCGACCCTGGCACGAGCAACTCGCCATCCGCTCAGACGCCATCGGCGACCGCGGCCGCTTGCTCGACGCTCAGTGACGGGCGAGGAGCGCCCGGCGCCGGCCGCGGACGATGACGAGCGCGCGCGGCTCCTAATTCCCCCCATTCCCTATCAACTTATTTCTAGTTTGATGCCGGTGTCAAGCGCGGGTCGGGTATCCGCTCGCGGGAGTCGGCGCGTCAGCGAGCGTGATCGGTTGTCGGCGTCCGTGAGTGCTGCGAGGATCGCCGGCGGTATGCCGATGAGGAGCGTGTCCTTGTGAGCGAAGCGACGCCCACCGCGGGCCCGGCCCCGTTGCAGGGCAGCGGCTCCCCGGTCAGCGCTCCCGCCGGCTACGCATGGGAACGCCTCGAGGACCAGCTGACGTGGTACGACCGCAAGGCCCAGCACCACCGGGACCGCTTTCAGCGGCTGAAGGTCGTGCAGATCGTCGTCGCCGCTGCGATCCCGGTGACCGCCGGCGCTGGCGCGAGCGCGTGGATCACGGGGTCGCTGGGCGCGTCGATCGTGGTGGTCGAGGGGCTGCAGCAACTCTTTCAGTTCCAGCAGAACTGGACGGGCTACCGCTCGACGGCTGAGGCGCTCAAGCGCGAGAAGCATCTGTACCTCGCGCGCGCCGGCCCGTACGCCGAGGCGGCAAGGACGGACGCATTGCTCGCCGAGCGGGTGGAGGGGCTGGTGGCGCAGGAGCACGCGGCCTGGTCGTCGACGCAGGCCGACGCCCGCGCCGCCGGCACGTCCTGAAGCGTCAGCGGGTCGTCGAGGCCGCCCGCGGATCGCGCGGCCCGTCCGCCACGATGTCGCGCCCGGTCGGGCGCAGGTCGGCGTCGAGCTCGAGCTGCCAGAAGTACCGGGTGAACGTGTGGCCGTGGGCGAAGTCGCCGACGTGTGGCTCGATCGTCTCGCCGCGCGCCATCCGCACGATGAGCTCGGGGTAGGTCCGGCCCGGACGGGCGGCGTACATCGGCGCCGGGAAGGCGCCGCCGAAGCGCGTGTTGACGTCGGTGATCCCGAGGCCGATCTCGGGGTCGCGGGAGGCCTGCACCGTGCAGGGTCCGCGCACGCCGAGCGCCTCGCCGACGGCGCGGCCGAGCTCGATGAGCTCTTCGTCGTGGATGACCGTGCCCTTGATCGACTCGCCGCCGCGCGACTCGATCATCGTGCGCGGGATCGCGTTGAGGCAGCGCCCGTCGAGGTCGCAGAGCAGGTCGATCGAGAACTCCGGCCCGCCCATGAGGCGCTGCACCATGACCGGCTCCTTGATGTAGCCGATGAAGAACTCCATCTCGGCGCGGTCGGCCGCGGGGTGGATCGAGCGCGCGCCAGAGCCACGGCGCGGCTTGACCATGACCGGGAACGACGCTGGCTCCTCACCCGGCAGGCAGGTCGGCGGCGACGGCAGCCCGTGCGAGAGGAGCAGGTGATGGGCCTCGTACTTGTCGAACGTCGCGCGCGCGATCTCCGCGGAGGGGACAAACGCCGGTAGCTGCCGCCGGGCGGAGGCGAGCACCTCGATGTCGAGATCGGTCAGCGGGACGACCGCTCCCACGTCGTGCTCGGCGACGAGCTCGGCGAGGAACGGCACGTAGCCGGGGTCGTCGATGCGCGGTGGGAAGACGTGCATGTCGGCGGCGTAGCGCGCGGGCGCGAGCGGGTTGGGATCGGCCGCGATCGTGAAGGCGTGCTCGCCGAACGCGCTGACGATGTCGTAGCGCTTGCCGACGCCCGTGAGCAGGACGGCGGTCATGGGCCACCGTGGAAGCGTCCGAGCGTGTCGGCGCGCAGGCCGAGGCGCAGGGTCTCCAGCGACAGGACCTCGGCCGGCGGGACGTTGCCGAGGTTCACGTCGCCGCCGTAGCGATCGATGAGCCACACCTGCTGGTGCTTGCGGGGGGCCTCGAAGACGAGCTTGGAACGGTCGATCTCGTGGACGATCTCGTCGATGAGCCCGGTGCGTGCCTCGCCGTCCGGCCGGTACAGGCCGGCGGTGCCCGTCGCCCGGCCCTCGCAGACGACCATCTGCGCCCCGGCCGCCAGCGCCTCGCGGATGAGGTGCACCCAGCGGTAGGGCGCCATGAGCGCGTCGGGGTCCTTCTCGCCGACCTCGGCGTAGACCGTGTAACGGCGCGCCATGCGCTTGATGAGCGCCGTCTTCTCGGACTCCGGGATCGCGACGACTCCGCTGGAGACCTCGATGCGGTCGATGCCGAGCGCGTCGATCCAGCCGCACAGCTCGTCGACGCGGCCGTGCAGCCAGGCGAGCTCGGTCAGCGTGCCGCCGAGCATGACCGGCACGTCGTGAGCGCGGTATGCCGCGAGCTTGGAATCGAGGTCGGCCGTGACGTAGGCCGAGCCCCAGCCGAGGCGCACGGTGTCGATGTGCGCGGCGGCCTGGCGCGGCATGCCCTCGACCTCGGTCGTCGTCAGGCCCGTGTCGATGACGTGCGTGAGGCCCGCCGTTCGAGGCTTGGGCATACGCGTGGGCAGGGGCAGGAAGTCCGGCATCGCGGCCGGAGGCTATCGTCGCTCGGTGCGGCAGCGCGCGTGCCTCGCGCGCCGCGAGGAACCAAATGGCACAGACGGGGTAGGCCTGACGAACATGCGCAGCGAGCCCTCCATCGGCGAACGGGTCGTCGAGCTGCCGGCCACCGCGGCGGCGGCCGCCCTCGCCCGTCGCGAGCTGGCTGCCACGCCCGGGCTTGCGGGCGAGCTCGGCTACAAGGCGCTGCTCATGGCGTCCGAGCTCATCGCCGTCTACGTCCAGGACGTCGACCCCGACCCGCGAGCGCGGCTGGCGCTCGTGATCCGCGTGACCCCGGAGCGCGTGCGCGTCGAGGTCGGCGGGCCGCAGCCGGACGTGTCGCCCGATGAGATGATGCACTCCAGCGAGACGCCGTCGCTCGGCGGCATGGGCCTGCGCATCGTCGATCGCATGGCCGACGCCTGGGGCGTGCAGGGCGACCACGACACGTCGATCTGGTTCGAGCTGATCCGGTAGGCAGTGAGCGTCCGGCGGGACGCTAGCGTGCAGGATCGATGCAGCTCGCCCCCGACCGCCCGAACGTCGAGCTGCGCCGCAACGCCGCGGGCGTCGAGATCGTCGTCCTCGCCTTCCCCTACGACGCCCACATCGTCGCGCGCGTGCGCGGCATCCCGGGGCGGCGCTTCGACTGGGACCGGCGCGAGTGGTGGGCCCCGGTCGACGACTGGGCGGCGGTCCACGTCGCCGACGTGCTCGAGCGCTTCGCCGAGCTCACCGCGAGCGACGCGGTGCACGCCTGGCTTGCCGGAGTCGAGCGTCGCTGGGTCGGGACCGTCGGCACGATGCGCCATGACGGACGCGGCTGGTGGACGCTCGCGACCATGGCCGGCAGCCCGCCGGAGGTGCTGCTCGCCGGCTCGGTGCAACGCGACGGGATGCTGCTCGCGCCGCTGACCGCAGCGGGCGCGGCCGCGCTCGCCGAGCAGGACGCCGCGCGCCTGGACGCCGGCGCGCGCCGCTGCGTCGACGCGCTGCTGGCCGGCGAGGACCCGCCCCCGCCGGCGCGGCTGACGGCTGCGCGGACGTTCGACGGCCGGCGCCTGCGCCTCGACGTCCTCTGGGACCCCGACGCCGGGGCGGCGTTCTGCAGGCTGCCCGGCGCCGAGGCGCGCAGCCGGACGCTGCCGGTCGACCCCTGGATCGTCGAGCCGCTCGACGCCTACCTCGCCCGCCACGACGTCGCCGTCGACGGCCCCGGCGCGCACGTGCTCGGCGCGCTGCGCGAGGAGCACGAGGCCGCGCTCACGACGATCCGCCATTCGCGCGCCGTGAGCGGCGAGCCGATCGCCGCCGTCGCGGCGGTCCTCGGCGGCGAGCTCGCCCCATTTCAGTGGGCCGGCGTGCGCTACGTGCTCGACGCGCGGCGCGCGTTCATCGCCGACGAGCAGGGGCTCGGCAAGACCGTCGAGGCGCTCGCCGCGCTGGAGGCCGACGGCGCGTTTCCGGCCGTCGTCGTCTGCCCGGCGTCGCTGAAGCTCAACTGGGAGCGCGAGGCCGCGCGCTGGCTGGCGCACCGCAGCGTCGCGGTCATCGAGGGCCGCGTCGCGGCGCCACCGACCGCCGACATCACGATCCTGAACTACGAGATCGTCGCCGCGCACCGCGACGCGCTCGCGCGAATCCGGCCGCGGGCGCTCGTCGTCGACGAGTCGCACTACGTCAAGAACGCGCAGGCCAAGCGCACGCAGGCGGTGCGGCGGCTGGCCGCGGCGGTCGCGCCGGACGGGCTGCGGCTCGCGCTCACCGGCACGCCGGTGCTCAACCACGCCGAGGAGCTCGTCAGCCAGCTGCGCGTCATCGGGCGTCTGGAGGACTTCGGCTCCGGCGCCCAGTTCGCGCGCCAGTTCCGCGGCGAGCTGTCGGAGGAGCGCCTGCACTGGCACCTGCGCCGGCGCTGCTTCGTGCGCCGCTTGAAGTCCGAGGTCCTGCCCCAGCTGCCCGCCAAGCGCCAGGTCGTCGTGCCGGTCGCCCTGTCCAACGCGCGCGAGTACCGGCTCGCCGAGGAGGACGTCATCGCCTGGCTGCGCTCGCAGCCGCTCGATCTTCGCGAGCTGCAGGCCCGCATCGCCGCGACGCTGCGCGCCGAGCGCCTGGCGCAGCTCGGGACGCTCCAGCGGCTGGCCGCGCGGGGCAAGCTCGCGGCTGCGCTGTCGTGGATCGGCGACTTCCTGCAGTTCGGCGAGCCGCTCGTCGTCTTCGCGCGCCACGTCGAGATCCAGGAAGCGGTGCTCGCGCGCTTCCCCGACGCCGCGCACCTGCTCGGGCGCGACTCGATCGCCGCGCGCGACGCGGCGGTAGGGGCGTTTCAGTCCGCCGAGGGGCCGCAGCTCCTCGTCGGCGCGACGCGGGTGGCGGCGCAGGGCATCACGCTCACGCGCGCGTCGAACGTCGCCTTCCTGGAGCTCGAATGGACGCCTGCGATGCACGACCAGGCGGAAGATCGCTGTCACCGCATCGGCCAGCACGACGCGGTCACCGCGTGGTACCTGCTCGCCGCCGGCACGATCGACGAGACCATGGCGGCGCTCATCCAGCGCAAGCGCGGCATCGTCGCCGCCGTCACCGACGGCCGCCGCAGCGACGGCCACGGGCTCGTCGAGGCCGTCGTGCGCGAGCTGCGCGACGGCAGGCCGCTGCGCCATCTGCGGCCGGTGGCCTGAGCGTGGCGCGCAGCCGGCGGCCATGTCCAGCGCGGCGCGCGGCTCAGCCAGGCTGGCGGGCGGGCGGGCGGTGAGTGCGTTCGGTCGCCAGCACCTCGCGAACGGTCACCAGGTTGTCGAGGCTCGGCGCGCACCCGGTGGGCATGCCGTCCTCGGGATCGAGGCGCGGCTGGGTCGTCGGGATACCGCGGAGGGGTCGTCCCTCGGGGTAAGCGCGGGATCGCCTCACGGATGACGTCCGAGCGCGAGCGCCGCGCGAGCGTCCAGCTGGGCGGCCAGGTCGTCGCTGCGCTGAACGAGAGCCGCGCCCGCCACGCGTGGCGAGGCATCCCGAGTTCGCATAGCGCTGGCGAACGGCAATCACTGACAGAGGGGTAGAGCGGGGCGGGTGCGAAGGGGCCGGCGCGAAGGGCGGAGCGCCGATGGGCGCGGGTGAGCGCGAGGGTCCCGGCGCGGCGCCCTGGAGGAGAGCCGCCATCGTCGATTGGCGACTTCCTCGGGCTGGCAGCCAAGAAGTCGCCACCTATGCGGCGGCGAGCCAGACCAGCGCGTTCCGGCGCGCACCTCATCGATGCCGTTCGCGAGCCCTTGTCAAGTGCTCGCGGCCGAGTCAGCCCAGGCGTAGCGCGGGCGGGACGCAGCGCGCATGGATGTCATGCGCAAAGCGCCCCACACCACCACGACTCGCCGACCGTGTCGCGTTTGCTCCTCTATAGGAGGAAAACGCGACACACTGACCGCCGCCCGCCAAGCGCGGCGACGCGAGCGCGAGAGCGGCGCCCGCCGCCCGCCGCCCGGCGGCGCTCGGGACGCCGCTGACTCACTCCCGCCCGAGCACGCCGCCGAGACGCACGAGGGATGCGGGCAGGACGGCGGTCAGTCGAGTCGCCGGACACGTGCAAGCGATCTTGGGATGACACACGCCGTGGCATTTCGTCCCTGTGCGGCTGGTAGACACTGGTGCCGTGAGCAACGACGTCTCGATGATCGCGGATGCCCTGGCGTGCAAGACGGAGCCTCGCCTGGAGCGCGTGATCTTCGGGACGGCTGACCCGGCGCTCATCGCCGAGGCCGTGGACGGATTCTGCGAGGCGCATCTCCGAACGGGCGTCCGCGAGTACGAGTTCTTCGCGACGAGCGTCGGGAGCGTGCACGGCGTGCGTCTGAACGACGGCCGGCGGGTCGTCGTCAAGGTCCATCGCGCCGACGCTGACCGCGACCATCTCGTCGCGGTTCAGCGCGTGCAGGAGCATCTGATCGGCGCCCGGTTCCCCAGCCCGCGTCCGCTGCTCGGCCCCACCCCGCTCGCGGCTGGGCTGGCCGTCGTCGAGACCTTGCTCGACCACGGCTGCTGGGCTGACCCGCACCGACCCGCGGTCCGCCGGGAGATGGCCTCTTCATGTGCCCGGCTCGTCGAGCTGTGCCGTCCGCTCGCCGGCCTGCCGGGATTGAGCTCCATCCGGGATCGAGCCGGGCGCCTGTGGCTCGAGCCGCACGACCAGCGCTTTGACTTCCCCGGCACATCCGGCGGCTCGGAGTGGATCGAACGTCTGGCGTCCGCCGCGAACGAGCAGCTCGACCGGTTCGCGGGAGCCGAAGACGTGGCCGGCCACAGCGACTACAAAGCAGAGCACCTGCGCTTCGCGGACGGCGCGGTGAGCGCCGTCTATGACTGGGACAGCCTCGGCGTCGGACCCGAGCCCGTCGTCGTCGCGTGGGCGGCCTACGCGTTCACCGCCGACTGGAGCCGCGAGGGCCACCGCTGCGTCCCGACGCTCGACGAGTCACTCGCGTTCGTCGCAGACTACGAAGCGGCGCGCGGCACGCCGTTCACACCCGACGAGCGCCAGGCGACGTCCGCGGGGATCGTGGCCGCGCTGGCCTACGGCGCCCGCTGCGAGCACTCCGACCGGCTCACCGACTTCGGCGCTCGCTCGCCTCGCCCAGCCGCCGTAGCCGTGCCGCCCGGCGGCTTCCTCGCCTCCCTCCAGGCCAATGGCGCCCGGCTGCTGGGCATCACAGAGCGGGGCCCGGCTATCGCGGCTCGCTGGCGGCCGTGCCAACCGTCGCGCCCGAGCTGATCGCCCGCGGCAGGCGTCCAGCCGGTGGCCCGTCAGGGGTACCTGCTCGCCGCCGGCACGATCGACGAGACGATGGCGGCGCTCATCCAGCGCAAGCGCGGCATCGTCGCCGCCGTCACCGACGGCCGCCGGAGCGAAGGCCACGGGCTCGTCGAGGCCGTCGTGCGCGAGCTGCGCGACGGCAGGCCGCTGCGCCACCTGCGCCCGGTGGCCTGAGCCTCACGCGCAGCCGGCAGCGATGTCCAGCGCGGCGCACAGCTCAGCCAAGCGGGCGGGCGGCAGACGGGTGATGCGTTCGGTCAACAGCACCTTGGGGACGGACAGCAGGTTGTCGAGGCTCAGCGCGCACTCGGTCGGCATGCCGTCCGCGGCACCGAGGCGCACCTGGGTCGGGATACCGCGGATCGTGCGCGTGGCTGGCGCGACGAGCAGGGCATTGAGCACGGGAATCGCAGCCTGGCGCGTCAGGATCAAGCCGGGCCGCCTGCCGGCATCCGGCAGCTCATACCACCACACCTCGCCGCGGTTCACGGATTGGACGTGGACTTCATCGCGGGTCCTCCCATGGCTCAGATTCGATCGACGCGCGGGCCGCCCACGCGGCACCGAAGTCCTCGTCTGGCGGGATGCGGGTGTAGCTGTCGACGATCGCCGCGTCGATCGCTGCCGCCGGGTCGTCAATCAGGTAACACATGGCCTGAGCCTGGATCCCTGCCGCGCCCGACCGGCGCACGCGCAACAGTGCTCGCATGCCGATCCATCGCAGACCTTCACAGCATTCGGGCACGCTTGACGTGCGCCCGCAGTTCACGCAGGGCGGAGAGGTGCACGACGTCCCGCGCCTGGAGCTCCCGCAGGGCGAGATGCCCGCCGACAGCGCCTACCAGATCGTGCACGACGAGCTGATGCTCGACGGCAACGCGCGGCTGAACCTCGCGACGTTCGTCACGACATGGATGGAGCCGGCCGCCCGGGTGCTGATGGCGGAGTGCCAGGACAAGAACATGATCGACAAGGACGAGTACCCGCAGACGGCCGAGCTCGAGCGGCGCTGCGTGTCGATGCTCGCGCGGCTCTGGGGAGCGACGGCCGACGGACCGGCGGTGGGCTGCTCGACGACCGGCTCCAGCGAGGCGGCCATGCTCGGCGGCATGGCGCTCAAGCGCCGCTGGGCCCAGCGGCGCCGCGCGCAGGGCCTGCCGGAGGACCGGCCAAACCTCGTGATGGGCGCCAATGTCCAGGTCTGCTGGGAGAAGTTCTGTCGCTACTGGGATGTCGAGCCGCGGCTCGTCCCGGTCGGCGCGGGCAGCACCTGCCTGACCGCGGAGGGCGCTGTCGAGCACTGCGACGAGCGCACGATCGGCGTCGTCGCGATCCTCGGCTCGACGTTCGATGGGGCCTACGAGCCCGTCGCCGAGATCGCGGCCGCGCTGGACGCGTTGCAGGACGCGCGCGGCCTCGACGTGCCGGTTCACGTCGATGCGGCTTCCGGCGGCTTCGTCGCGCCGTTCGTCGACGCCGACCTGGAATGGGACTTCCGCGTTGCGCGCGTGGCGTCGATCAACGCGTCGGGACACAAGTACGGGCTCGTGTACCCCGGGGTCGGCTGGGCGATCTGGCGCGACAGCTCGGTGCTGCCCGAGGACCTCATCTTCCACGTCGACTACCTCGGCGGCGACATGCCGACGTTCGCGCTGAACTTCTCGCGGCCCGGCGCGCAGGTCGTCGCGCAGTACTTCACGTTGCTGCGCCTGGGCTTCGACGGCTACCGGCGCGTGCAGCAGGCCTGCCGCGACACCGCCCGCTGGCTGGCCGCCCAGGTCGCCGAGATCGGCCCGTTCGAGCTGATCTCAGACGGTGGCGCGCTGCCCGTGTTCGCGTTCCGCCTGCATGACGGCGTCGATGGCTACACCGTCTTCGACGTCTCGGAGATGCTGCGTGTCAAGGGCTGGCTCGTTCCCGCCTACCACATGCCGCCCGCGCTGCAGGACCTCGCCGTCCTGCGCGTCGTCGTCCGCAACGGGTTCAGCCACGACCTCGCGAGCATGCTGCTCGGCGACCTGCGCTGGGCCGTCGAGCGCCTGCAACGCGGCCCAGGCGCGACCGGTGACATGCACGACCGGCGCGCGTTTCACCATTAATCGACTTCATACCGGCCCGAAGTGAAACTCGAGTTTCGGGATTTCTCGGGTCTGAGGGTGCGGTGGTGATCGTCGGCGCGTGGAGTGCTCGCGACGTTGGTTTGGGCGTCTGAGCAGGGCAAAGCGGCGGCGACCCCGAAGTCCGGTGGG
>Ga0136617_10002738_pt1 | contig 15679 bp, 15 predicted proteins | sample AntDrymUQ3222106_2_FD_129672 | JGI IMG/M metagenome (GOLD analysis project Ga0136617, IMG submission 129672) | Polar desert sand microbial communities from Dry Valleys, Antarctica - metaG UQ322 (21.06) | ecosystem: Environmental > Terrestrial > Soil > Desert | place: Antarctica: Dry Valley...
GCGGTCGCCGTGCTCGGAGCGACGCTGGTCGCCGACGCCGGCACGGTGATCAATCCGATCGCCCACGCCGGACAGCTGCAGGGTGGCTTCGCGATGGGCATCGGCGCGGTGTTGATGGACGATCTGCGCAGCGACGAGGGGCGCGTCACGACGCTGACGCTCTCGCACTACAAGCTGCCCACGCCACTCGACGTTCCCGAACTCGAGATCGTGCTGCTGGAGCCCGACCTGGGCCCGGGGCCCTACGGCGCGAAGTTCGCCGGCGAGTTGAGCACCAGCGGCGTCGCCCCCGCGATCGCCAACGCGATCGCGGACGCCTGCGACGTCGAGCTGCACGACCTGCCGCTGACCGCCGAGCGCGTCCATCGCACCCTCGCGGCCGCGCACGGGCGCGAGCTCGGCGTCCGCACCCGCTTCACCCCCGGCTCCGGTACAGGCGCGTCGTGAGCGGCGCGAAGATGAGCGTCAGTGCCGCGGCCGTCGCCAGCACGACCACGAGGTCCCCGCCGACCGCCGTTCCCTCCATCAGGCCGCGAGCGGCGGTGACCAGGTGGGAGATCGGGTTGACGTCGACGAAGGCCTCGAGTCCCCGCGGCAGCGTCTCGGGGTCGACGAAGACGTTGCTCAGGAACGTGAGCGGGAAGATGCCCATGAAGCCCGCGTTCATGACCGCGTTGGGCGAGCGCAGGAGCAGGCCGATGGTCGTGAACACCCACGAGAGGGCAAACGCGAACACGACCACGAGCGCCAATGCGGCGACCGCGCCGCCGACGCCGGCGCCCGGCCGGTAGCCCAGCACCACGCCGAGGACGATGATCACCGTCCCGGCGACCAGGTAGCGGACGCTGTCGCCGAGCAGGGCGCCGACGAGCGGCGCCGGCCGCCAGATCGGCAGGGACCGGAAGCGGTCCACGACGCCCTTGGTCAGGTCGGTGTTGAGCGCGACCCCCGAGTAGACGGTGGTGAACAGCACCGACATCACCAGGACCCCGGGCAGGATGAACTGCAGGTAGTCACCCGTGGACCCGGCGATCGCACCACCGAACAGGTAGGTGAACATCAGCACGAACATCACGGGCGTGATCGTCACGTCGAGGAGCTGCTCGGGGACGTGCTTGACCTTCAGCATCCCGCGCCAGCCGAACGTGAGCGCCGCCGACAGGGCGCTCGGGCGCGGCGGACGAGGGGTCGCCGACAGGGCCTGGCGAAGCGCCGCCGCTTCGGCGGCGGCCTCGGTGGGGGCTCCGCTCGTCGGTGCGGTGCTCATGCGGCCGGCTCCTCCTGCGTAGCGGTGGCGTGCTCCTCGGCGGGATGGCCGGTCAGCGCCAGGAACACCTCGTCGAGGCTCGGCTGGCCGAGCGAGAAGCCGGCGATCCTGACGCCGGAGCGAGCGAGCTCGGCGACGGCCTCGGCGGCGCGGTCGGCATCGGCGCACTGGGCCCACAGCGCCGCCGGGTCGGGCTCCGCGTGCGCCGCGCCAAGTTCCTGGACGAGCACGCGCTCGGCGTCCGGGCGCTGGTCGGGGTCGAGCAGGCGCACGTGCAGCGCGCCCGACCCGACCGAGGCCTTGAGCTGGGCGGGGGTCCCCTCCGCGATCACCTTGCCGTGGTCGATGACGGCGATCCCCTCGGCGAGCTGGTCCGCCTCGTCGAGGTACTGCGTGCACAGCAGGATCGTGGTCCCCTCGGCGACGAGCGCACGGATGATGTCCCACACCTGGTTGCGCGAGCGCGGGTCCAGGCCCGTCGTGGGCTCGTCGAGGAACATCAGCTGGGGCGTGACGACGATGCTCGCGGCGATGTCGAGCCGCCGCCGCATGCCGCCGGAGTAGTGCTTGACGAGCCGGCCGGCCGCGTCGGCGAGACCGAACGCCTCGAGCAGCTCGGCCGCGCGCGCCTTGGCCTGGGCCCGCCTGAGGCCGAGCAACCGCGCGAGCAGGACGAGGTTCTCCCGCCCAGTCAGGTCCTCGTCGACCGAGGCGAGCTGCCCGGTCAGGCTGACCAGGCCGCGCACCGCATCCGCCTCGGCCACGACGTCGTGCCCGAAGACGCGTGCGGAGCCGGCGTCGGGCGTCAGCAGCGTGGCGAGCATCCGGATCGTCGTCGTCTTGCCGGCCCCGTTCGGGCCGAGCACGCCGTAGACGGATCCGCTGCGCACCGCCAGGTCGACGCCGTCGGCCGCCCGGGTGGCGCCGAACGACTTCGCCAGTCCTATGGCCTCGATCGCGAGCGTGGGGTGGGCTGTCATCTGGTTGCCTTGCGTGCTGGGACGAGCGCGCCGCCGCCTGGACCGTACAGCGCTTCCCAGAAGGCCGGAAGCGAGGAAGGCGGGAGCCCGGCTGAGCACTGCGAGAATGCGGGGCGATGATCCCTGGACGGACCTACCGGGAACTGCAGCCGGCGCCGCGGCTCGCGGGGCACCTGTGGACTGTGTGGATCCACCGCGTCCCGGGCGACGCGGCTCCCTACACGCATCGCTCGGTGCCGAACGGGACGGTCGAGCTCGCCTGCGGGGTGGGGGCGATCCCGCGTATCGTCGGGCCGCACACCCGCGCGACGGTGGAGGTGCTCGAGCCCGGCACGACCGTGGTGGGTGCGCGCTTCCATCCCGGCGCCGCGCCCTCGGTGCTCGGCGTGCCGGCGTCCGAGCTCCTCGACCTCACGCTGGACTCCGACGCGGTCTGGGGGCGCTGGGCCGTCGCGCTCGGCGAGCGCGTCGCCGGCGCCGCCTCGCCGCTCGAGGCGGTCGCCGTCCTGCAGGCGCAGATCATCGGCCGGCTGGACGCAGCGGCCGGCCCCGACCCGCTCGTCGCCGAGGCGGTGCGGCGGCTGATGCCCGGCCGGACGGACGACGTCGGCTCCCTCACGTCGTCGCTGTCGATCTCCGAGCGCCAGCTCCGCCGCCGCTGCCTGGCCGGGATCGGCCTCGCCCCGAAGGCGCTCCAGCGGATGCTGCGCTTCCAAGGGTTCCTCGCGCGGGTCCAGTTCGAGCTCGCGCGAGGGAGAGCGCCGGCCGCCGGCGGGCTGGCCCGGCTCGCCGCCGACGCGGGCTACGCGGACCAGTCTCATCTCAGCCGCGAATGCGACCGGCTGACCGGGCTGCCGCCGCGGGCGTTCCTGCGCGAGACCGAGCACCAGTGCGGACCCGAGCACGATCACGCGGCTTCGTTCCTCCCTCTGCTCCGCGCCGCGGCGCCAGACTGAGGCACGCGGCCCGCGCTCCGGTCACCGGTCGCCGGCAAGCCCGCCCCCGGCGTGCGCACGACCGATCGATGCGGTCCGCTCACCGGGTCCGTCCACTCCTCGCCGATGACCCTGAACCCGAACCGCTCGTAGAAGCCGAGCACGCTCGTCCGCGCGTTGCACCACACCCGTCCACCGATCCGGTCGACGTGCTCCAGCGCGGCCTCCACGACGGTGCCGGCATGGCCGCGCCCTCGAGCGTCCTCGGCCGTGGCCATACCGCGCAGCTGCCACCAGCCCGCGCCGCGGGGCTCCCACGAGGGCACGGCCGGTCGCACATTGACCGTCGAGAGCACTCGCCCGTCGTCTGCGAGCGCCGCGAAGAACCACGTGTCGGGGTGGTCATCGTCGGGCTTGACCACCGCACCGACGGCCTTGCCGGGCCGCAGCACCTCGGCGCGCAGCTGCGCCGTCGAGCCTGCGGGGACCCTCCGCACGATCACGCCTTGACCCGCATCAGCCCGGCGGCTTCGAGACGGGGAATCACGACGTCAGGACATCCACGCCGCAATCCTGGCAGGGCCGGCGGCGCTCGGGCGGACCTGACGTAGATGACATCCGTCCAAGACCGCGGCGGTCTCATGGCCGTAGGTTCGGGGCGAGCTTCGGAAACCGGGACGGGAGGACCGCATGGCGCAGGACCCGCGAGCCACCGCGTCGGACGTCGTGTCGCAAGCGGCGATCCAGGCCGTGAGCCTGGAGAAGTCATACGGCCACGTCCGCGCCCTGTGCGGCGTCGATCTGCGCGTCGCGGCCGGAACCGTGCTCGGGCTGCTCGGCCCGAACGGGGCTGGGAAGACCACGGTGGTGCGGATTCTGAGCACGCTGCTCGCCCCCGACGCCGGCTCGGCCCAGGTCACCGGCCTCGACGTCGTGCGCGATGCCTCCACACTGCGGGCCGAGATCGGCCTCGCCGGCCAGTACGCGGCGGTGGACGAGAATCTCACGGGGCGCGAGAACCTCGAGATGGTGGGACGGCTCTACCACCTCGGTCGCCGCCCGGCGCGCAAGCGTGCGCGCGAGCTGCTCGAACGCTTCGACCTCGTCGATGCCGGGCCTCGCCTCGTGCGCACCTATTCGGGCGGGATGCGGCGCCGGCTCGACCTCGCTGCGGCGCTCGTCGCTCACCCGCCGGTGCTGTTCCTCGACGAGCCCACCGCAGGACTCGATCCCCGCAGCCGCATCTCCCTGTGGGAGATGGTCGAGGATCGCGTCGCCGCCGGCACGACCGTGCTGCTGACCACCCAGTATCTGGACGAGGCCGACCGGCTCGCCGACCGGATCGCGGTAATCGATCACGGCCGCGTGATCGCCGAAGGCACGTCCGACGAGCTCAAACGGCAGGTCGGCGGCGAGCGGGTCGAGATCGTGTTGGGCGCTCAGGATCAGGCAGAGGCCGCCGTCTGGGCGCTCGCGGAGCTCGCCCAAGGGCCGTGTTCCGCGAGGGACGGGGTCATCGACGTGCCGATTCGCCGCCGCGAGGGTGCGATCGTCGAGGCCGTCCACAGGCTCGACGAGGCCGGCGTCGTGGTCCACGACCTCGCCGTGCGCCGTCCGACGCTCGATGACGTCTTTCTTGCCCTCACCGGCCGCGCGGCCGAACACGAGAACGGACGTGACGTCGGGCGGCAGGATGGCGCTGCGGGAGGCGAGCACGTGCGTGCGGGGGACGTCCGATGACCGCGCTTCGCCACGCCGTCGGCGACACGCTGATGCTCGCCGAGCGCAGCCTGAAGCGAATCCCGCGCAATCCCGAGCTGCTGACTGCCTTCACCCTGCAGCCGATCATGTTCGTTCTGGTCTTCGTGTACGTCTTCGGCGGCGCGATCCAGACGCCGGGGTTCGGCAGCTACGAGGACTTCCTGATGCCGGGGATCATCGTCCAGACGATGGCGTTCGGGGGTTATGTCACCGCGCTCAGCCTCGTCGAGGACATGCATCGGGGCCTCATCGATCGCTTCCGCTCGCTGCCGATGGCGCGCTCGGCGGTCCTCAGCGGTCGGACGCTCGCCGACATCGTCACCAGCTGCCTGTCGCTCGCGATCATGATCGTCGTCGGGCTCTTGGTCGGCTTCTCGTTCAGCGCCCCGCCGGCGCAGGTCGCGGCCGGGATCGGGCTGATGCTGCTGTTCGGCTATGCGTTCTCGTGGATCTTCGCGTGGATCGGGCTCGTCGTCTCCACTCCTGAGGCGGCGAACTCGTTCGCCGTCATGATCATCTTCCCGCTCACGTTCGCCTCCTCGGCGTTCGTCCCACCGGAGACGATGCCCGCCGGCCTGCGGACCTTCGCGACCGACATCAACCCGTTCTCGACCATGGTCGACGCATTGCGGGCGCTGTTCCTCGACAGCCCGGCGGGCAACGACGTCTGGGGCGCGATCGCCTGGTGCGTCGGGCTCATCGTCGTGTTCGGGTCGCTCTCGGTCGCCCGCTACCGCCGCGCCGTCTCGACGTAGGTGGTTCTCGTGCGGCGCGCGGATCGTGCGGGTTACGGTGTGCAGGTGCTGCAGGAGGCCTTCCAGTCCGCCGGCGTCCGCAGGGTCGTGCTCGGCGTCCCCGATCCGCGGCTTCGCCCGCACGTCATGGGCTACTGCGGATACTCCGAAAGCGGATCGGGGCTCATTCGCCGGGTCCAGGTTCCGTCGCCCGGCGTCGGGCTGATCGTCGGCTTTGGACCTCCGGTGCAGATCGCTTATCCGCGTCATCCGGCCGGATCGATGGCGCACGCGACGTCGTTCGTGGCTGGGCTGCATGACTCGCATGCGATCGCCGAATCGGCCGGACAGCAGGGCGTGCAGATCAGCCTCACTCCGCTCGGCGCGTACATGGTCCTCGGCGTGCCCATGGACACTCTGGCGAACCGCGCCGTCGAGCTCGAGCAGGTGCTCGGGGGGTTCGCCGCCCGCTTGACGGAACAGCTCTACGAGACGCCGACCTGGGAGGCGCGCTTCCGAGTGCTCGACGCCGTGCTCGCGAGGCGCCTGGCCGCTGCACGCGAACCGTCACCCGCCGTCAGCTGGGCGTGGCGGAGGCTGATCGAAACGAGCGGACGGCTGGATATCCGCACGCTGACCGACGAGCTCGGATCGAGTCGGCAGTACCTGGTCGGCAGGTTCCGGAAGGAACTCGGGCTCCCACCGAAGACGCTGGCGCGCATCCTCCGGTTGCAGAGTGCCATCCGTGTGCTCGAGCGCGACGGCCATCCAAGCTTGACGGAGGTGGCGCATGAGTCCGGCTACTTCGACCAGGCACACTTCAACCGCGACTTCCGAACGCTCACCGGCAGCACACCGACCGAGTTTCTTGCTGGGCGCCTACCGGATGGCGCTGGCGTAGTCTGTCGCTGAAAGGCGGCGGGCAGACCGATCTCACGCCTGTCGGACGGTTTCACATCCGTCCCAGGTGGCGAACAGCCTCCGGTCCACCTGTACTAGCCTGCGGCGGCATGCCGAGCTGGAACGACGTCGTTGACATCGGAGCGCGATTTCCGGGGGTCGAGGTCGGCACGTCGTTCGGGACGCCCGCTCTGCGTGTCCGCGGCAAGCTGATGTGCCGACTGCGCACGGACCCCGATGCCCTCGTGCTCCGCGTCATCGACATCGGCGAGCGCGAGGCGCTCCTGCAAGGCCAGTCCGAGATCTTCTTCTCCACTCCCCACTACGACGGCTACCCCTACGTTCTCGTCCGCATGGAGGCCATCGACGCCGGGGAGCTCGCCGAGCTCATCGAGGACGTGTGGCGACTGCGTGCCCCCAAGCGCCTCATTGCCGAGCTCGGCCCGGCCGCCCCCGCCGACGATCAGGAACCGATCATCTAGGCCGCGTGCTCGTGATCGGCGGACGGCGTTGCGAGCCCGCTTCGAGCGTGGCCGATCAGCGCTCGGGCGGCGGGGCTGACCGGTCCGTCGGCGCGCCACGCGAGTTCGATGCGCCCGCGCAGCCGGGGGCGCGTGATGGTGAGCGCATGGAGTTCCGCCGGGTGCGCGTGGGCGACGGATGCGGGCAGAATGGCGACGCCGAGGTTCCGGGCGGCGAGCTGCGCGAGGACGTCGGGGTCGCTGGCCTCGAACGCGATCCGGGGTTGGAAGCCCGCGCCGGCGCACGCGTCGTCGAGTGCGGCGCGCAGCCCGGTGCCGCGGGGCAGGCTGATCAACGGTCGCGTCCGCAGGGCGGCGAGGGTGATGCGCGTGCTGGCGGACAGCGCGTCGCTGCGGCTGACGGCGGCGACGAGCGGCTCGTCGACGACGACCTGGGTCTCGATGCCCGCCGGCGGTGGACCGGCCGAGCCGATCAGCGCCATGTCGAGCCGGCCGGCTCGCAACGCTTCGAGCAGGCGATCGGAGTTGCCTTCGGCGAGGGTGATCTCGACGGCGGGGTGGTCTCGGTGGAAGTCGGCCAGCAGGTCGGGCAGCTCGGCGGCGGGGCAGGAGGTCACCATCCCCACGGCGACGTGTCCGCGCATCAGGCCGGCGAGCTCGTCGACGGCGAGCCGCGCCCCGGAGACCGACGCGAGGGCGGCACGGGCGTAGGGCAGGACGGCGGCGCCCACCTCGGTCAGGCGCACCGTACGTCCTGAGCGGTCCAGGAGGGCCTGGCCGAGCTCTCGCTCGAGCTGGCGGACTTGGGCGCTCACGCCGGGCTGGGCGACGTGCAGCTTGGCTGCCGCCCTGGTGAAGCTCGCCTCCTCCGACACCGTCACGAAGTACTCCAGCTGCCGGAGCTCCATAACCGATGATGCTAACAACTAGGCGACATGGGTCTTGGACTTCTAGCACCACGTGGGCCATCGTCGTGGCCATGACTATCCCGCCCGCCGGGCGCTTCAACGGATGACGCACGCGCTCGAGATCACGCTGTTCACCGATCCGGCCTGTCCCTTCGCCTTCTCGGCGGAGCCCACGCGGCTGCGGCTGCGCTGGCACTACGGCGACCAGCTGCACTGGCGCACGAGGATGATCGTCCTGACCCTGGAGCCCGGTGAAGCCGAGAAGCTGGCGCAGGGGGCACCCGGGCTCCAGCGCCGCTACGGGATGCCGATCGACCCGACCCCATACGCGCGACCGGCCTCGTCCGAGCCCGCCTGCCGTGCGGTCGTCGCTGCCCGTCTCAACGCGCCCGCGGCCGAGGAACCGCTCCTGCGACGCCTCCGCGTCAGGACCATGGCGGGTGGACTGCTCGACGATCCGCAGCTGATCGCCGCCGCAGCTCAGGACGTCGGCCTCGATCCCGCGCGACTCGAGGCGTGGTGTGCCACCGAGCCAGTGCAGGCGGCGCTGCGAGCCGACATCGACGCCGTGCGGTCGCCCTCCCGCGGCGCGCGGGCGCTCGACCACAAGCTCGGCGGGCCGCGTGAGCGGCGGCGCTACACGGCGCCGAGCTACGAGATCCGGCGCGCCGACGGAGGGCCGGCGATCGCCGTCCCGGGATTCAACCCGGTCGAGGCCTACGAGACCGCGATCGCCAACCTCGCTCCCGAGCTCGTTCGCCGACCCAAGCCGGACTCCGTCGACGACCTGCTGGCCTGGGCGGGTGAGCCGCTCGCCACCGCGGAGATCGCCGCCGTGACGCAACTCGACATGGCCGAGGCACGCGCCGCGCTGAGCCGCGTCGCGCTCCCTTCCCCGGCCGGGGCGGACCTCTACTGGAGCCTGGGCCACGCTTGAACGCGCCGCCCGCAGCGGTCGTCGCGCCGGTGTGAGAGCAGCGCGCGAGCGGCCCGTGGCAGACGAGAAACCAGCCGACTCGCCCTCGCCCGTCAGCGCTCGCGTTCGTCGAGGACAAGCGCGAGGAGGCCCGGGAACCGGGCGTCGTACTCGCCTCGGCGCAGGCGGTTGAGTCGACGGCTGCCGACGTCGCGCTGCTCGATCAGGCCCGCAGTGCGCAGCACGTTGCAGTGATGGCTGACAGTCGACTTGGCCACGCCCAAGTCAAAGCTGCCACACGCGCGTGCCCAGTCGGCGTCGTCGGCGAGCTCGTAGAGGATCGCGCGGCGAACCGGGTCAGCGAGCGCGCCCAAGGCCGCTTGGAGGGTCACGTCACGCGGATGATGATTGACGAGGTCGCGGGCGCGAGCGCTTCGAGACGGCGCTTGGAGGTTCGGCGGCTCTCTTGACATGTTCGATCGTGGTCGTACACTCGGGGGCTCCACGGTGTGCGGCGACGATCGAACAGCGTAGGGTCTGGAGGCGCCGAGCGGGGAGGAGCTTGCGACGATGACCGTCGACGGCCAAGTCGAGTCGGGCTTCGAGGCGGTGGCCCATGCCTTCGAGCGGAACTTCGGCGAGCGCGGCGAGGTGGGAGCGGGCTTCGCCGCGTATCTCGACGGTGTCCTCGTCGTCGACGTGTGGGCGGGCACCGCCGATTCGACCAACGGACGGGCGTGGCGCAGCGACACGATCCAGCCGATCTTCTCGGGCACGAAGGGGCTGGTCGCCACCTGCCTGCTGCTGCTTGTCGAGCGTGGTCAGCTCGACCTCGATGCGCCGGTGTCCCGCTACTGGCCGCGGTTCGCCGCCCACCGGAAGGACGGGGTGCTGGTTCGCCACGTCGTCTCCCACACCGCGGGCCTGCCCGGCATCCGCCGACACGTCCTCGCCCGCGACGAGCTGCTTGACGATCGTCACATGGCGGCGCTGCTCGTCGACGAAGAGCCCCTCTGGGCCCCGGGCGGCACGCTCGCCTACCATCCGTACACCTACGGATGGCTCTGCGGCGAGCTGATACGCCGCATCGACGGCCGCGACCTCGGCCGATTCTTCGCCGACGAGATCGCGGCTCCGCTCGAGCTGGACCTCTGGATCGGCCTTCCCGTCGACCAGGATGGGCGCGTCGCTCGGCTCGAGCTTGCACCCGACTACGGCAAAGGGCCCTCGACCGACCTGGCGCAGATCTACGCCGACCCAGTCCGGGCGGCCATCTGGGGCAACCCACCGATCCTGGTGGGCAACGCCTTGGACTGGAACGCGCCGAGTCTGCATCGCGTGGGAGTGCCCGGTGTCGGGGCGATCGGGGAGGCGCGTGCCATCGCCCGGCTTTATGGCTGCCTCGCGTGCGGCGGCCACATCAACGGAACGCGCCTGCTCGAACACGACACCGTCGCACAGGGCGCTCGCCCGTTGGCACGCAGCCGCGACCCCGTCTCCGATGCCCCCGGCGCCTACGGAATCGGCTTCGCGCTGCAGACGGACGCGCTTCCCTTCGGCCCACCGCACGACGCGTTCGGACACGGCGGCGCCGGCGGCTCGCTTCATGGCGCCTGGCCGACGCAGCGCGTCGGCTTCTCCTACGCCCCCAATCAGCGCCGCGACGACGACCCCGATCACCGTTCCGCCGCCCTCCTCAGTGCCCTCTTTGACGCGGTCGACGTTCGCTAGTCCAGGGCGAGCGTGCACGCCACGACGCGGGGGTGTCCGGGGAGACGCCGGCTACACGACCACGGTCGGATCGCTCGTCGACCGTGCGTACGCGGGTGCGGGCGCTGCCCGCGCTGCCGCTTGGACGCTCTCGCGCATGGCGGCGGCGGCGGGCGCCAGCGCGGCGGACGACGTGACGCTGCTCACGCGGCGCGTGGGCGGCCGCTCGCCGAGCGGGCGTACGCGGATGTCCGTGCGCACGGTGGGCAGGGCGAGCGACGGCAGCAGGGTGATGCCGACGCCGGCGGCGACGAGGCCCTGCGCCGTCATCGCGTCGCCGGTCTCGACCACGACGCGGGGAGCGAAGCCTGCCGCGAGGCACGCGTGCTCGACCAGCCGGGTGGTCGGGCCGCTGGCGCCCTGGATCCAGCGATCCTCGCTGAGGTCCGTGAGGGTGAGCGTGGCCTGATCGGCCAGCGGGTGGTCCGCGGGGAGAGCGACCAGCATCGGATCGTCGAGGAGGTGGTGGCGCTCGACCCCGGGGTGTGGGGGAAGCGCGGCGAAGTCGTGGTCGTAGACGAGCGCGAGGTCGAGCTCGCCACGGCGGACCTGCTCGAGGGCCGGCTCGGGATCGACGACGCGGACCTCGACCTCGATGGTGGGCGCGCGCAGGCGGAGCGCGCGCAGGGCGGCGGGCACCAGGGCGATGAACGCGGTAGGGAACGCGCCCAGGCGGGCGGTGCCGGTACGCAGGCCGGCGAGGTCGTGCAGCGCGTCCTCGGCGGCCTCCAGGCGGGCGAGGACCTCGTCGGTGTGGGCGACGAGGACGCGCCCGGCCTCGGTCAGCCGGACGCCGCGGCTGGTGCGGTGGACGAGCGGGAGGCCGACCTCTCGCTCGAGCAGGGCGACCTGCTTGGAGATGGCCGGCTGCGTGAAGGACAGCGCATCGGCGGCGCCGGACAGCGACCCGTGGCGCGCAACCTCGCGCAAGACGCGGAGGCGACGGACGTCGAGCACAACCTCAGGTTAGACCATGCCTTCCCGATCGTCGTGGCGGTTTGAACCACGCTGGGGGAACCTGTCGTCATGCCCGCGCGCCTCAGCTTCGAGCACCTCGGCGAGTACAGCGACTGGGTCTCGCATGCTCGCGCGCAGGCGCCGCTTCACCCCTCCACCGAGGCGGCGCCGCTCTCTGCGGCCGACGTCCGCGCGCTCGTCGGGTTCGCGGGCGATGGCGATCCGCTCGATCCGCGGGTCGAGCGGCGCTGGACGCGCGACGGGCTGGCCGGCGAGGAGGTGTCGTGGTCGGTGGGGTACGGGCCGCGGACGCGGGCATGGGTGCTGCGCCCGGCGGAGGCGACCGGGCCGCTGCCGGGAGTGCTGGCGTTGCACGGGCACGACGGCTTCAAGTTCTTCGGCAAGGAGAAGGTCGCCGACGGGCCCGACCGTGCGCCGGCCGAGGTGGCCGCCGTGCGAGACGGCCTCTACGAGGGCACGGCGTTCGCGAACGCGTTGGCCGCGCAAGGATTCTGCGTGCTGGTCCACGACGTGTTCCTGTGGGGCAGCCGTCGCTTCGCGGCGGAGCTGCTGCGACCCCCGCGGCGACCAGAGCCCGAGGCGCTCTGGCTGGGAGGAGACGAGGAGCTCGACCCGGGTCGCGACGTGGTCGCCTACAACCGCGCGGCGCTGGCCCACGAGCACCTGGTGGCGAAGTACTGCACGCTCCTGGGCACCTCGCTGGCGGGCGTCGTGGCCTTCGAGGATCGCGTCGCCGTGCGCTACCTGCGGTCGCGACCCGACGTCGTCGCCGAGCGCATCGGCTGCGTGGGCCTGTCGGGCGGGGGGTGTCGCGCCGCGCTGCTCCAGGCCACCTGCGAGGAGATCGGGGCGGCCGCAGTGGTCGGGATGATGAGCACCCATCCTGCGCTGCTGGATCGCCTGGTGGCCAGCCACACCTGGATGTTCTTCCCGCCGGGGCTGGCCGTCCGCGGCGACTGGCCCGACGTGGCCGCCGCCCGGGCCCCTTCGCCGCTGCTGGTCCAGTTCAACCGCGGCGACCAGCTCTTCCCGCCCGGCGGCATGCGGGCGGCGCACGAGCGCCTGGTCGCGCGCTACCGCCGGGCCGGCGCGGAGGAGGCGTACGTCGGTGAGTTCTACGACGGCTCGCACAAGTTCGACCGCGCGATGCAGCGCTCGGCCTTCGCCCAGCTCGCCCGCCGGCTGCGCGCATGACATCGCAGCCGTGGTGGCGGCGCGGGGTCGTCTACCAGGTCTACCCGCGCTCGTTCGCCGACGGCGACGGCGACGGCGTCGGGGACCTGCGCGGGCTGCGCGACCGCCTGGAGCATTTGGTCTGGCTCGGAGTGGACGCGGTGTGGTTGTCGCCGATCTACCCGTCGCCGATGGTCGACTTCGGCTACGACATCACCGATCACACCGCCGTCGACCCGTTGTTCGGGACGCTCGCGGACTTCGACGCGCTGGTGGCCGAGGCGCACCGCCTCGGCGTCCGCGTGCTGCTGGACCTCATCCCGAACCACACGTCGAGCCGGCATCCGTGGTTCGTAGAGGCGCGAGCCTCGCGGGCGAGCGGCAAGCGCGACTGGTACCTGTGGCGCGACCCGGCGCTCGACGGAGGGCCGCCGAACAACTGGCGCAGCGTGTTCGGCGGACCTGCGTGGACGTTGGACGAGCCCACCGGGCAGTTCTACTACCACGCCTACCTGCCCGAGCAGCCCGACCTGAACTGGCGCGAGCCACGCGTCCGCGAGGCGATGCTCGACGTACTGCGCTTCTGGCTGGACCGGGGCGTGGACGGCTTTCGCGTCGACGCACTGCGCCATCTGCTCAAGGACCCTGAGTGGCGCGACAACCCGCCCAACCCCGCATTCCGGCCCGGCATGCCCCCGTACGACGCGCTGCTGCCGGTCCGTTCGGCCGACGGCGAGGACGTCCTCGAGCCCATCGCCGCGATCCGCCGCGTGCTGCTCGAGCACGGCGACCCCGTGGAGGAGCGGCCGCTGATCGGCGAGCTGTACGTGCCGATCGAGCGCCTGGTGCGCTACTACGGCCGCGACGGTCGCGGCGTCCAGCTGCCGTCCAACATGCACCTGATCGCGACGCCGTGGGAGTCCGAGGCGATCGCTGCACTCGTGGAGCGCTACGAGGCGGCGCTGCCGGCGCACGGCTGGCCGAACTGGGTCCTGGGCAACCACGACCGCTCGCGCATCGCGTCGCGCGTCGGCCCGGCGCAAGCACGGGTGGCCGCCATGCTGCTGCTGACGCTCCGCGGTACCCCGACGCTGTACTACGGCGACGAGCTCGGGATGCGCGACGTGCCGATCCCCGCCGAGCATGTGCAGGACCCCTACGAGCGCAACCTCCCCGGCATCGGTGTCGGGCGCGATCCCGAGCGCACGCCGATGCCGTGGGACGCCGCGCCGAACGCCGGCTTCTGTCCGCCCGGCGCGTGCCCGTGGCTGCCGATCGGCGAGGACAACGCGCAGCGCGACGTCGCCGCGCAGCGCCGCGATCCGCGCTCGATGCTCGCGTTGCACCGCCGGCTGCTGGCCATGCGCCGCCGCAGCGAGGCGCTCGCCGGCGGCGGCTACCGGACGGTCGCGGCCGGTGCGGGCGTGCTCGTCTACCTGCGCGAGGGCCCCGGCGAGCAGGTGCTCGTCGCGCTCAACCTGACCTCGGCGCCCGGGACGGCCCGCCTGTCCGGGCGGGTCCGGCTGTCGACGCGGCTGGACCGGGAGGGCGAGCGGGTGGTCGGCGAGCTGCGACTGCGCGCCGACGAGGGCGTCGTGCTCGAGGCCGGGGCGGCGCGATGACCGCCGACCTGCTGTTCGACCCGGCCCACCGCGAGCTCGCCCGCACGCTGCACGAGCCGGTCGCGGACCTGCCGCTGGTGTGCCCGCACACCCACGTGGACCCGTGGCTGCTGGCCGACCCCGAGGCGACGCTCGGCACGCCAGCGCAGCTGTTCGTCATCCCCGACCACTACGTGCTGCGCCTGCTGCACAGCCAGGGCGTGGCGCTCGAGCACCTCGGAGTCCCCGCACGCGACGGGATCGCGGTCGAGCGCGACCACCGGCGCATCTGGCAGCGCTTCGCCGAGCGCCTCGACGTGCTCGCCGCCACCCCGACCGGGCTGTGGCTCTGGCGCGCGCTGCGCCACGTCTTCGGCGTCGAGCGCGCGCTCTCGGGCGCCACCGCGCAGCTCGTCTACGACGAGCTCGAGGACAAGCTGGCGCGGCCCGAGTTCGCGCCCCGCGCGCTGCTGGATCGCTTCGGCGTCGAGGTGCTGTGCACCACCGACGCCGTGACCGACGACCTGGCCGCCCACCGGGCGCTGCACGACCAGGGCTGGAACGGCCGCGTGCGCCCCACGCTCCGCGCAGACGCGCTACTGGAGCTCGACCGGACCGGCTGGGCTGCCGACGCGCAGCGCCTCGGCGAGCTGACCGGCGTCGAGGTGACCGGCCATCGGACGCTGATCGCCGCGCTGGAGGCGCGGCGCGACGCCTTCCGCGCGCTCGGCGCGGTGGCCGTCGACGTGAGCGTCACCGTCCCGCGCAGTGCGCCGCTGACCGTCGCCGAGGCCGAGGTCCGGGTCGGCCGTGCCCTGCGCGGGCAGGCCACCCACGCGGACGCGCAGGCCTTCGCCGCGCACCTGCTCATGGAGCTGGCACGCATGAGCCGCGAGGACGGCCTCGTCCTGCAGCTCCACGCCGGCAGCCTGCGCAACCATCATCGCGCCGGGCTGGCGCGCTTCGGGCCCGACATCGGCGCCGACATCCCCGTGGCGACCGAGTGGACGCGCAGCCTGCAGCCGCTGCTGTCCGAGCACGGCGACGACCCGGCGCTGCGGCTCATCGCCTTCACCCTCGACGAGAGCACGCTCTCGCGCGAGCTCGCGCCGCTGGCCGGCTACTACCCCGCCCTGCGGCTCGGCGCGCCCTGGTGGTTCCTCGACAGCCCTGGCGGCATCCGCCGCTTCCTCGACGCCGCGGCCGAAGTCTGCGGCGTGGCCAACCTCGCCGGCTTCGTCGACGACACGCGCGCGTTCGCCTCGATCCCCGCC
>Ga0136617_10002739_pt1 | contig 15677 bp, 12 predicted proteins | sample AntDrymUQ3222106_2_FD_129672 | JGI IMG/M metagenome (GOLD analysis project Ga0136617, IMG submission 129672) | Polar desert sand microbial communities from Dry Valleys, Antarctica - metaG UQ322 (21.06) | ecosystem: Environmental > Terrestrial > Soil > Desert | place: Antarctica: Dry Valley...
CACCCGCGGAGTGCCTTTCTGTCAGGAACGCTTAGACCGTCGCAAGTCCAAGTCTCCCTTACAGGACAGGCACTTTCGCGTCCCTACACCCCGTGTCGCCGCCACCCGCATGAAACACCCAGGTTAGAAGGCCTTCTGTTGCGGCCAGCTCTCCTGATCGTCACGAGTGGCGGTCCGTGAAGAAGCTGGACTCTCAGCGGTTGAGGCGGCCGCGCAGTTCACCCACGACCTCGCCTACCTCGGCGACGTCCAGTCGCACCGCCACGGCAAGATACGCGGCACCGCCAAGAATCGAGCCGACGATCAGCACGGCCGCCGCGGTTACCACCTCGTTGCCGAGCCGGCTGTCTAGGCCCAGGAGAACTGCGAAGGCGAGCAACCCCCCGACGGCGGCTGCCAGGGTCAGCCGGCCGACCGTACGCAGCACCCGGCGGGTCTCCAACCCTCCCAGCCGGCGGGACAGCAACATCCCGGTGACGATCACAGCGACGAGGTAGGAGACGGTGTTGCCCCACATGAGTCCACTGATCACGTGCTCCGGTGGCAGCACGGCATAGAGGAGCAGGTCGACAGCCACCTTCGATCCGACGACCGCGAGATTGACCAAGGCCGGCGTACGGGTGTCACGCAAGGCATAGAAGGCGAAGATCTGCAGGTGACTGACGGCGAACGGTAGGAGGCCGAGCGCTCCGGCAGCCAGGGCCAGACCCACGTCGCGGCCGTCGTCGGTCGAGCTACGGCCGTGGGAGTAGAGCAAGGTGCCGATGGCCGGCCCGAGAGCGACGAACGCCGCGGTGACCGGAAGCAGCAGGACGGACACGAGCCTGGTCCCCAGGGACAGGTCGCGGGCCACCTCACGCGGCTGGCCGTCCACGGCGGCCCGGCTCATCCGGGGCAACAGCGCCGTAATGAGGGAAACGGCGACGATGCCGTACGGGACCATGAAGAGCAACTGGGCGTTGATCAGCACGCCGAGGCCGGGGGCCGCTGGGTGGGCTCGTTCCACGAGCACCGCGAGCCGCTGGATGACGATGACGCCGACCTGGCTGATCACGACGTAGGCGATCATCCAGCCGGCCAGGCGCGCCGTCTCGCCCAACCGGGCGTTGCGGATGTCGAACCGCCACCGCCACCTGAAACCCACCCGACGCAGCGCCGGCAACAGGATCGCCGCCTGGACGACGATGCCGAGGGTCGTGCCGATGCCCAGCACCAGCACCTGCATGGTCGTGATGGTCTCCGGCGTGACCTGGGCCGGACCCGGCAGCGTCAGGAACACGGCGCAGGTGGTGATCACCACGATGTTGTTGCCGACCGGCGCCCACATGGGGGTGCCGAAGTGACCGCGGCTGTTGAGGACGGCGACAAGCCCCGCGGAGATTCCGTAGAAGAGAATTTCCGGCAGCAGCAGCCGGGCCAGTGTCACCGCCAGGTCGCGCTGGGCGCCGGATTCGAAGCCCTGCAGGCTTACCAGCAGGGGTACCGCGAGCACCGCGAGCACCGTGCCGACAACGAGGAGTACGACGATCAAGCTGAGCAGACGTTGCGTGTAGGCGGCACCGCCGTCGGCGTCCTGGCGCTGCGCCTTGATGATCAGCGGGATGAAGACGCTGGTGAGGATCCCGCCGAGCAGCAGTTCGTAGACCATGTTTGGCAGCGTGTTGGCGGCGTGGTAGGCGGCCGGCACGAGTTGCAGGCCGAGGACGTACACCAACGCCAGGCTGCGCAGGAAACCCGTGACCCGAGAGGCGATAGTGCCCAGCGCCATGGCCCTGCTGGCCCGGCCGATCCCGCCGATACCGCCGCCGTTGTCCGGGGAGGGCTCAGCTGGGCTGTCAGTCGGCACTAGCACTCAGCTCGCTCCGCGCCTCGCTGCGCTCGATGCTCACTCGCCTAAGCCGACTGCTCGAGCAGCTCGGGCACCCGGGCAACCAAGCGACGCTCGTCGTCATACGCCAGGCGCACTGCAAGCTCGTCGAGCGGTACCCAAGCGACCTCTGTCACCTCGACATCGGCGTCGGACAGCTCGCCGCCCTCTGCGAGTAACAGGTAGTGGTGGACCGTCTTGTGGATCCGGCGGCCGTCGGCGACGAACCAGAAGTCGATGGTGCCCAGCTCACCGACCACCCGCCCGGTGATTCCAGTCTCCTCGGCCACCTCACGTACGGCGGCCTGCTCAGCGGTCTCACCGGTCTCGATATGGCCCTTGGGCAGTGACCACAACAGCCGGCCCCGTCGGTCGACCCGGCCGATGAGGGCGCCGCTGGAGCAAGCGTTCTCGACCTTCACCACCAGACCGCCGGCGGAGACCTCGTCGACTCGTCGCAGCCGCGGCCGACGGCCGGGTTGCCGGCGGGGTTGATCGCTGCGGCGGACCATGACCCGCACGATAGCGACTGAGCATCGAGTGCGGCGAGGTGCGGAGCGAGCTGACAACCAGCGAAGGCTGGCGCTGCCCCGATAGGCTGTTTCGTCGTGGCTAGCCTCCTCACGAATGCTCAACGCAACGCAGTGGCCGGGCTGCTCGGGGTGTTCCCCGTCGCGGACGACCTCGGCCTCCGGTTCGGTGCTGCCGGCCATGCGTTGCACTTGGTCGGCGGCTCGGTTCGTGACGCCCTGCTGGGGCGTCTGGGCGCCGATCTCGACTTTGCCACCGACGCTCGTCCAGAGCGGATCTTGCAGCTGGTCGACGGTTGGGCCGAGGCGGTGTGGACCACCGGCATCGCTTTCGGCACTGTCGGCGCGCAGCGCGAGGGCCTCCGGCTGGAGATCACTACCTATCGCGCCGACTCCTACGACCAGGTCGGCCGCCGGCCGGTGGTCACCTATGGTGAGCGTCTGGAGAACGACCTGGTACGTCGCGACTTCACAGTGAACGCGATGGCGGTGTCGCTACCGGAACACCAGTTCGTCGACCCGTACGGCGGCTTGGCCGATATCGCAGCCAAGCGACTGCGTACGCCGGCGCGCCCCGAGGACTCCCTGATCGATGACCCGTTGCGGATGATGCGGGCGGCCCGGTTTGCCTCCCAGTTGAAGTTCGAGGTGGATGGCGGACTGATCGCGGCGATGACCGCGATGTCGAACGAGATTCGTCGGATCTCGGTGGAGCGGGTGCGCGAGGAGCTGTCGAAGCTGATCTGCGGGGCGAACCCGCGCGCCGGGCTCGAGCTGCTGGTCACCACCGGGCTGGCCAACGCGGTGCTCCCGGAGCTACCGGCACTGCGGATGGAGATCGACGAGCATCACCAGCACAAGGATGTGTACGACCACACCCTCATCGTGCTGGAGCAGGCCATCGCTTTGGAAGGCGGCGTCCTAGAAGGTGACGGGCTGGAAGGTCAGGGCCGCCCCGATCTGGTGCTGCGGCTGGCCGCGTTGCTGCACGACATCGGCAAGCCGGCCACTCGCCGTAAGGAGGCCGGTGGCGGCGTCTCTTTCCACCATCACGAGGGCGTCGGCGCGAAGCTCGCTCGCCGGCGGCTGACCGCGCTGCGCTACCCCAACGATGTCGTCGACCAGGTCGCCAAGCTGGTCTTCCTGCATCTGCGCTTTCACGGCTACGGCAAGGGCGAGTGGACGGACTCCGCGGTGCGCAGGTATGTCACCGATGCCGGTAACCTGCTCGACCGCCTGCACAAGCTGGTACGGGCCGACTGCACGACCCGCAACAAGCGTCGGGCGGCCGCCCTGGCCAGGTCTTACGACTCCCTCGAAGACCGGATCGCCGCCTTGCGGGAACGCGAGGAGCTCGACGCCATCCGGCCGGACCTCGACGGCCAGCAGGTCATGACCCTGCTCGGCATTGGACCGGGCCGCCCGGTCGGCGAGGCGCTGCAGCACCTGCTGGCACTGCGGATGGAGCACGGGCCGTTGGGCACGGATCGGGCCACCGAAGAGCTGCTGCGTTGGGCCAAGGACAGGGACGTGGAACCCTCTCCACCAGCGGCGGACGCCGACCTTCAGTAGGGGGACGCCTGGCGCCCGGCCGGCGCGCCGATCACGACGGTAGCCGTTGGCGTCGAGCCTGCCCGATAGGGCGTCCGTATCCGTGGCGTCCCGCGTCGCCACGTTCAGCGAGCCGAGTTGCTGCTCGCCCAAGACGCGGACCGGCCACGCGCCGGCCCCGACGCCGTCAGTGGCGTGCTTGCACCGTGGCCACAATCCCCGTCTACCCGGACTGTCGGCTTTGTCAAGGCGTCGATCTGCGTGAACCAGCGACGGTCACCCAGCTTGACCGTCGCCGCGGAGGGGCATGAAGAAGAGCCAGCGAGCCCACCGCCACCGTGACCACCAGCAGGGACGCTCTCCCGGCGCGCACGCCATCAACGAACGGCTCCTGTCATGATCTCGGGCCGCTTGGCGAAGCGTGCCGTCCGCCAAGCGTAGGCCAGTGCGGTTCCGGCATAGCCGGCTGCGACGATCGCCAGGACGAGGTAGGACTTGCCGTTCGACGGCAGGATCAGCGCGGCGAAAGCCGCCGCGGAGACGAACGACACGTTGAACAGGATGTCGTAGAAGGAGAAGACCCGGCCCCGGTACGCGTCGTCGATCGACTGCTGGACGATCGCGTCCACGGTGATCTTGGAGCCCTGCGCGACGATGCCGAGGAAGAACGCGGCCGCGAGGAAGGGCAGGTTGCGGTACGGCACGCCCAGGACGATCTCCACGACGGCGGCCGCGGCGAACAGCACGACGATCCACCGCTGCTGACCGAACCGGTGCACAGCGGCAGGTGTGACCAGCGCGGCAACGAGAAACCCGATCCCGGATGCCAGCACGACCGCGGCCAACCCGCCGAGCCCGGTGTCCGAGCCCGGGTCGGCGGAGGTGAAGTAGTTGCGATAGAGCAGCAGCGTCGCGATCGTGGAGACGCCGTAGAAGAACCGGTGGGCGGCGATGGCGAGCAGGGCGTGCCCGGCGGGACGGTGTGCCCAGACGTGGCGAGCACCTGCCGTCACGTCCCGGACCACGTTGCCCAGCGCCCGGCGGGTGCCAGCTTCCTCCCCTGCCTCCCCTGCGACGTCGTCGGGTCCAAGCAGGTGAGCGTCCATCGTGGTGGCCGCCAAGGACGCCGTCAGGTAGAAGGCTGCCGCGGCGATCATCACCACCGCGACGCCCGCGTTGTCGTCGCCGGCCAGGCTGCGGACTCCGAAGCCGATGCCCCCGCCGATGACCGCCACCAGCGTCCCGGAGGTGGCCGAGACGGAGTTTCCCATGACGAGCAACTCGTAGCGCACGACGTGCGGCAGGGCAGCGGACAGCGACGCCAGGAAGAACCGGTTCACTGCCAGCACGGCGAGCGTCAGGACATAGAAGACGGGGTCAGCTGACACCTCGGCGACGAGCAGCGCGACCCCCAGCACCATTCCGGCGCGAAGCAGGTTGCTGACCAGCAGGATGCGTTGCCGACGCCAGCGGTCGATGAAGACGCCGGCGAACGGCCCCACCACGGAATACGGCAGGAGCAGGGTGGCGAACGTCGCCGCGGCCTGACTCGCCGTGGTTTGCCGCTCGGGCGAGAAGAACACGTAGGACGCCAGCGCCACTGCGAACACACCGTCGCCGGCCTGTGCGGTCAGCCGGGTCGCGTAGAGCCGGTGAAACTGCGGTTCGCGCAGCACCGTGCGCAGTTCTCCCGCGAATGACACCTGTCCAGCGTAGGCGGCGCTCCGGGCCTGGTTGTCGAGTGGGAGCGAGGTGCGGAGCGAGATGGCGGTGGGTCGAGTGAGCACCGAGCAGAGCGAGGTGGCGGCTAGCCTGTTCGGGATGACTGCGAGCCCGCCGACGCGTTCCGCGCTCCGTGAGCATCTCGTCGCGTCGCGGATCGCCGGGAACGTCGCCACCACACGGCAGAACAATCTCGAGCACTTCGACCGGATGAGCCGACGGGAGCCCAACTATCTCTTCGGTCTGGAGCCGGTCGGCCGCTGGTCGTTCGACGACGTGCTAGCCGTGATGGCCCGGAGCTGTGGAGTATCTCCCGATGCCAGGCACCGGTCGGGGCAGGACACGATCGATCCGGAGTTGACCCTGGACCGGCTGGACGCGATGGCCAGGCGCATTTCGCTGGCAGCGCGGCGGCAGGACCGGGTGCTGCTGGCCACCGGGCATCCGCACGGGCTGCGGCCCGTGTACGAGGCAGTGGCTTCAGCCCTGCGCTCTGCCGGCTGTTCGCTGCTCACCCCCGCCGCCGGCTGGCAGCATCCGGCCGGCACACCGTACGGCAGTGACGGCCAGCAGATCAGGTACGTCAGCAGCGGGGTCGCCGTGCTGTCGAGTGGGCACGTCCTGCATCACACCCACTCGCCGGAGCCGATGCGGGCGGCCCTGGCCGCCCTCGATAGCACCGGCGCCGGCCTTCCCGACCTGGTGGTCGGCGATCATGGCTGGGCGGGTGCGGCCGGGCAGGCCGGAATCGAGGCCCTGGGTTTCGCCGACTCCAACGACCCGGCGCTGTTCGTCGGCGAGACCGAGGGCAAGGTGGCCGTCTGCGTGCCGCTCGACGACAACGTCGCCCCACACCTGTACGACCCGATGATTGCCTACCTGCTCGACCGTGCCGCCCTGCCCCCCACATGATCCACGGGGAGTCAGTGCTGTGGAGCGACACCAACACCCCGTGGATCGTGGTCGGGTCGGGGGGCGTCGGGGAGCGGGGATCTAGGCGAGGCCTTCTACTTCGCCGCGGATGAACTGCTCCACCGCGTCACGGGCCTCGTCGTCGCTGCACTGCACTGGCGGAGACTTCATGAAGTACGACGACGCGGACAGGATCGGGCCACCGATCCCGCGGTCCTTGGCGATCTTGGCGGCTCGTACCGCGTCGATGATGACGCCGGCGGAGTTCGGAGAGTCCCAGACTTCTAGCTTGTACTCGAGGCTCAATGGGACGTCGCCGAAGGCGCGGCCCTCAAGCCGGACGTAGGCCCACTTGCGGTCGTCGAGCCAGGGCACGTAGTCCGAGGGTCCGATGTGGACGTTGCCCTTGCCCATGTCACGGTCGACCTGCGAGGTGACCGACTGGGTCTTGGAGATCTTCTTGGACTCCAGCCGGTCGCGCTCCAGCATGTTCATGAAGTCCATGTTGCCGCCGACGTTGAGTTGCATCGTTCGGTCGAGCTGGACGCCGCGGTCCTCGAACAGCTTGGCGAGCACGCGGTGCGTGATCGTCGCGCCGACCTGGGACTTGATGTCGTCGCCGATGATCGGCACGTCGGCGTCGGTGAACTTCTGCGCCCACTCGGGCGTCCCGGCGATGAAGACCGGCAGCGCGTTGACGAAGGCGACGCCCGCGTCGATCGCGCACTGGGCGTAGTACTTCGCGGCATCCTCCGATCCCACAGGCAGGTAGCAGACCAGCACGTCGACCTGGGTCTCGCGCAGCGCCGCCACGACATCGGCCGGCGTCTCGTCGCTCTCCTCGACCGTCTGGCGGTAGTACTTGCCGAGTCCGTCGAGGGTGTGCCCGCGCAGGACGGGGAGGTCCAGCGGCGGCACGTCGGCGATCTTGATGGTGTTGTTCTCGCTGGCCACGATCGCCTCGGACAGATCCCGGCCGACCTTCTTGGCATCCACGTCGAAGGCCGCCACGAACTCGATGTCGCGGACATGGTACGGGCCGAACTGGACGTGCATGAGGCCGGGTACGCGCGCGCCGGAGTCGGCATCGCGGTAGTACTCCACGCCTTGTACCAGCGATGCGGCACAGTTGCCGACGCCGACGATGGCAACGCGTACTGAACCCATCAGTGGGTCCTCCTTCTCACTTGTGGCTACTTTTCGGATGTGGTGATCATTGGCGGAACCCCGGCGTGCTCGCTCGCGATCAGCTCGTTGAGCCAGCGGACCTCACGGTCGACCGAGTCCAGGCCGTGCCGCTGGAGCTCGAGGGTGTAGTTGTCGAGCCGCTCCCGGGTGCGCGCGAGGGCGGCCCGCAGGCCCTCCCGCCGCTCCTCGACGCGGCGACGCCGCCCCTCGAGGATGCGCATTCGGACAGCGGCGTCGGTCTGGGCAAAGAAGGCGAAATGCACTCCGAAGCCCTCGTCCTCGTAGGCGTCCGGGCTGACCTCTGCGAGGAGCTCCTGGAAGCGTTCCTTGCCTTCGGCGGTGAGCTTGTAGACGATCTTGCCGCGCCGGCTGGCCAGCGGCTTGGCGTCGGGCAGCGATCGGTCCGGAGCGTCCTCACCGATCCACCCGGCCCCGCGCATGCGCCGCAGGGCGGGGTACAGCGAACCGTAGGAGAAGGCCCGGAACATCCCGAGCTGGGTGTTGAGTCGCTTGCGCAGCTCGTAGCCGTGCATCGGTGACTCGTGCAGGAGACCCAAGACGGCGAACTCGAGCATCCGTCGGCCTCCTGTCGGTAGTGGAGCGCATCGGCCAAGCCCGCACTTGCTGAGCGCTCACGTGTTACGCCTGGCGATGTATCAGCACGATACATCGGCGATGATAGACACATCGGTCGCTGCACACAAATCTCCCTCCTCGACCGTACGATGAAGGGGCTGACGGTGGATCGGCGAGCCACGTACTCTCGCTGGATGAGGACCCGGCGGTCGGTCGTCGACTACGCGCTGCAACGCCGCGCGGTCCTCGTCGACCTTTACGCCGGGCGGGTGAGCGCCGTCGAGGTGTGCGACGCGACTCCCTACCTCCTCCGGGCGGCGAAGTTTCACGGCGAGCGCACGGACCGGCGGTGCCCGGTGTGCAAGCGGGAGCCGGTCTGGCACGTCAACTACGTTTACGGTGACGAGCTCAAGACCGCTGCCGGACAGGCGAAGGCAAGCCGCGAACTGCCCCGGATGGCCCAGAGCTACGGCACGTTCCGGGTCTACGTCATCGAGGTTTGCCGGGGCTGTGGGTGGAACCACCTGACCCAGTCCTACGTCCTCGGGACGAGCGTGCCGGGCAAGGATCGGCACGTCACCGAACACTTGGTTTGAGATTCCTTGACCGGACCGGGCATGGTGGAGCGGTGAGCCAGCCACTGTCCAGCCCCGTCTCGTCGCGGCGGTCCGTCAAGCGGAAGGTGCGCCGCCGCCGGCGAATCGCGTTCTTGGCCGGCGCGACGTCGTTGTTCTTGGTCTTCGGGTTGCTCGGCGTCGTTTACGCCGCAACCAAGATCCCGCTCCCATCCGAGGTGCAAAACAAGCAGAGCTCGATCATCTACTACTCCGACGGCCGCACCGAGATCGCCCGGGTCGGTGCCGAGAACCGGACCGACATTCCCCTTGCGGAAGTTCCCGAGCACCTGCAGCGGGCGGTGCTGGCCGCTGAGAACCGTGACTTCTACACGAACAAGGGGATCTCGCCGCGTGGCATCGCCCGCGCTTTCTGGTCCAACTTGCGCGGCAAGGAGCTCCAGGGCGGTTCGACGATCACTCAGCAGTACGTCAAGAATGCCTACAACGACCGGCAGCGAACCTACACCCGCAAGTTGCGCGAGATGGTCATCGCCGTGAAGGTGGACAAGAACTATTCCAAGGACCAGATCCTCGAGTGGTACTTCAACACCATCTACTTCGGGCGCGGGGCCTACGGCATCCAGGCGGCAGCGGAGACGTACTTCGGGGTGCCGGCGGCGAAACTCACCCTGGAGCAGAGCGCCGTGCTGGCAGCGAGCATCCGCTCACCGGCCCCGTATGACCCACAGGCTCATCCGGTGGCGGCCAAGGAGCGCTGGAACTACGTGCTCGGGGGCATGGTCGAGCAAGGGTGGTTGTCGGCCGAACGCCGGTCAACTGCCACGTATCCGGTGGTGCGCCCACTCGGCGGGAGCCGGTTCAACGACCTGTCCGGGCCGAAGGGCTACATCGTCCGCCAGGTCGCCAAGGAGCTGGCGGACGATGGCTACTCCGACGACGTCGTCCGCCGCAGCGGTCTGCGGATCGTGACCACCATCGACAAGCAGGCTCAGGACGCCGCGGTGGCCGCGGTCGACAAGGTCTTCGCCGAAGAGCCCAAGGACCTCCGACAGGCACTGGTCGCTGTCGAGCCCGGCACCGGGGGGGTCAAGGCCTACTACGGGGGCAAGATCGGAAATGGCGCTCTGGACTACGCCTCCCGCTCCTACCAGCCCGGCTCGTCGATGAAGGCGTATGTGCTCGCCGAAGCGCTCAGTCAGGGGATCAGTCTGAGGTCCTACTGGGACGGTTCGTCGCCGAAGACCTTTCCGGACCGGCCGAGTCAACCGGTCTCCAACAGCGGCGACGGCCGGGGGAAGCAGTGCCCGAGTTGCAGCCTGGTCAAGTCGACGGTGATGTCGCTGAACACCGTGTACTACGCCCTCACCGACCGGGTGGGTGCCAAGCGGGCGGCGAATCGCGCGAAGCTGGCCGGTATCCGGACCCTTGCCGGTCGGCCGATCGAGGAGTTCATCGGATCAGGCGAGTTGACCAACAACTTCGGCATCGGCCAGTTTGAGATCACCCCGCTCGACCAGGCCGGCGGCTACGCGACCTTCGCCGCCAACGGTGTGCACCACTCCCCGTATTTCGTGGAGCGAGTGCTGCGCAACGACGACACCGACGTGGTGTACCAGCACCCGAAGGGAGCCGGCCGACGAGCCTTTTCTACCGACGTCGCGGCCGACGCCAACTACGCCCTGCAGCAGGTGCTCAAGGGCACTCGCGGAAGCTCCGACCGCCGCCTCGAGGACCGCCGCCCCGCGGCGGCCAAGACCGGCACCGTGCAAGACCCGCGCGCCGGTCGCGACGGCGGCAACAGCGCCGCCTGGATGTGCGGGTTCACCCCCCAGCTGGCGGCAGCGGTCTGGGTCGGACGCGACGATCTCACCAAGCCATTGGTGACGAGGACCGGCCGGGATATCTACGGTGTCGGGCTACCCGGTGAGACGTGGAAGCAGTTCATGGATCTGGCGTTACGCGGCAAGCCAGTGGTGAAGTTCCCGCCGCCGGTCTTCGCCGGCGAACGAGGGGGCAACCACCGTCCTCCGGCGCCCGATCCGCCGGCCGTTCGGTCGCCCAGCCCGCCGGCCAGCTCGTCGCCGCGGCCCACCCCGACGGCGTCCGCCCCGGCCTCTCCCAGCCCGTCGCCCCGGCCACGGCCCTCGAAGTCGCCCTGCAAGGACCCCTTGCGGTGCCCGCCGGAGAGGACTGAGGAACCGGCCGTCCCGTGAGCCGGATCGTCGCCCCCAGCTCCGACGATCCGGTCGTCCGCGGGCTCGTGGAGGCGATCGGCGGCCCGCCGGGCAGGTACGCCTCCGCGGGGCAGCACCGGTTCTGGACACCGCTGCGCGTCACGCTCGCCCTGGCCCTGCTGGTGCTGGCCGCGGCCTGGGTGCAGAAGGCGCCGTGCCGAGAGCACCCGTGGGTCGACGAGTACCAGTACACCCACGCCTGTTACAGCGATGTGCTCGCGCTGTACTACGCCGAGGGGTTGGCCGAGGGCAAGGTTCCCTACCGCGACCACCCGGTGGAGTACCCGGTCCTCACCGGAGCGGTGATGGCCCTGGTGGGGCTGCCGGTGCACGCGCTGGCGCCGGGCGGTGGGGCCCGCTGGTTCTTCGACTTGACCGCGTTGCTGCTCGCCGCATCGGCGGTGGTGACCGTCTGGGCGGTGACCCGGCTGCACCGCCGGCGCCCCTGGGACGCGGCGATGGTGGCCTTGGCACCGGCGATGGTGGTGACGGCGTACGTCAATTGGGATCTGTTCGCGATAGCCCTCGCCACCGGCGCGTTGCTGGCGTGGGCCCGCAGCCGCCTGGTCTGGGCCGGAGTCTTGTTGGGCCTGGCGGTCGCGGCGAAGTTCTATCCGCTGCTGTTTCTCGGACCATTGTTCCTGCTGTGCCTGCGCGCCGGCCGGTTGCGAGCCTTCGCCGTCACCGCCGGGTCGGCGGTCGGGACCTGGGCGGTCCTCAATGTCCCGGTCGCGGTCGCTGCGCCGGAGTCATGGCAGCGATTCTTCGTGCTCAACCGTACCCGCGACGTCGACTGGGGAACCTTCTGGTATGGGCTGAAGTACGTGCGAGGCCGGTCGCTGGATGCGGCGGTTGCCGAGGGCGGCTCGCCGACGACCTTGAACCTTGCGGTCGCGCTGGCCCTGGTCGTGGGCTGCGCCGGCATCGCCGTGCTCACCCTGTGGGCTCCTCAACGGCCGCGGCTGGGACAACTGTTGTTCCTCGTCGTCGCGGTGTTCCTGCTCACCAGCAAGGTCTGGTCCCAGCAGTACGTGTTGTGGCTGATCCCGCTCGCCGTGCTGGCCAGGCCCCGGTGGGGAGCGTTCCTGGCGTGGCAGGCCTGCGAGCTGACCTATTTCTTCGCCTTCTACTACGAGTTGGTCGGTGCGGCTCGCGGCACCCGGGCAATCCCGGAGGGGCTGTTCGTCGCGGCTTCGACGCTGCGAGCCGGCGGCCTGCTCGTTCTCTGCGCGCTCGTCGTGCTGGACGTGCTGTGGCCTCCCGGCGACAACGTCCGGGTGGATGGCGAGGACGACCCCATTGGCGGGGTGCTCGACGGCGCACCGGATGTCAGCCGGCGGCTTGCCGCCGAAGATGGAAGACCCAGTCCCCGCCGCTGACCCGCCGTCGGGTCAGCGGCAACCCGTCGACCGGACGGGTCTCGGCGCCCTGCCACGGGGTGCCGGCCGCATATCCCGGAAGCAGCACGACGGTGCGCACGCCCAACCGGCGCAGGTAGTCCACCGAAGCCGGGTCCGGGAAGCCGCGCACCTGCTCGCGGAGCTCGGTCAGCTGGCGGGGCTGGACACTGGCCGTGCCGTTGACGACATCGGGCCAGGACTCCGTCGACCAGAGCATGACGGCCGCGTCGTGATAGCCGTCGCTGGGTAGCACCAGCAGCGGGCCGGCGGCTTCGGTCACGGCGGCCGGCGGCGGGGGCACGGTGGGATGCGCGACCACCCCAAGCCCTTCGGCCAGCACGAGGCCCGGCACCACGAGCAAGACCGCAACCGTCCGGCGGCGGCCCGGCTGTGCCTCCGGCAGCCAAGTTTTTCGCTGCCAGGCCTCCCGCTGCCAGGTCTCCCGCTGCCGGGCCTCCTGCAGCCGGGTCACGGCGTAGCCGGCGAGCAGCCCGAGGGCCAGGGTCGTGTAAAGCACCAGCCGGCCGGTCGTCCTCGTGCTCTCCCAGCCGGGGAGGTGCTCCTGCATTGGCAGGATCGTGTAGCGCCCGCCGGCCAGCGTCGTGCCAAGGCCGAGCAGGGCGCTGCCCAGTGCGGCGGCGCCCAGCAACAGGCGATGTCGAAGCGGCGCCGCCCCCCAGATCAGGCCGAGCAGGGCACACCCGAGCAACGTGAAGCCTGGGAGCAGCGCCATCTCGGCTGGCCAGCGCAGATCGCCGCGTGCGCCGCCCGTCAGCTCTCCCCACACGCGGGATTGTTCCGGTGCGACGAGGTAGCCGCCCCAAGGTGGAGAGAAGAACGTCACGTCAGCGGGCGTGCGCCGGCCTTCTGGATGGTTGGCGATCACCCGCAGGTACGGCTGCGCGAACAGCGCGGCCACCGCGCCGAGGATCAGCCCACCCCCGAGATCGGCAAGGAGCAGCCGGCGCGGCACGTGCGGGCGCCCGGCGAGGAACCAGCCGGCGACGGTGACAACGCCGATCAGCAGCAACAGGTAGCCGAAGGCCATCGCGAGGCTGAATCCGAGCGTCACCTGCCAGGCCGCTACCACAGCGCCGCCGATGACCCAGCCTGGCCGTACCTTGTCGGGCGCGTAGCCATCGCGGCCGAACCCGTGACCACGGGCGAGCATGGCCAGCGATAACGGGATGGCCCCGCTGGAGAGGATGTTGAGGTGCCCGGCGTGTGCGAGCCGCCAAGGCGCGTAGGCGAACGCCGCTCCGGCGACCAGCGCGCCGACGGGACGGCAGCCCAGCTGCCGGGCCAGCGCGTACGCCCCGGCAAAGGCGAGGGCATGGGCCAGGACGAACAGCACGTTGTAGCGCACCAGCGCGCCGCCGGTCCCCCCGCTGAGCAGTGCGAACGGCGCATAGCCCAGCAGCGTGTCGTTGAACGCGTAGGAGTCAGGCAGCGGCCAGAAGGTGTTGCTCTGGAACACCCCACCAGGCTTGGTCGCGAGCGCATGTCCGCCCCAGGAAACGATCCAGGATTCGGCCAGCGGGTCGTACAGGTCGTTGGGCACTGTGCTGGCCGGGTGGCGCATCGTGGGCCAGGTCATTCCCACGGCGAGCAGGACGCTGCCCAGTCCAGTGAGGACAGTCTCCCTGGGTGTCGATCGCACGGATCAGGCCAGTGGCCGGACGCGGAGGGCGGCTACGGCGGCCTGTTGGTCGAGCACCTTGGGGCTCGGGATCCGGGTGCCGTTGAGTGCCGTCACGTTGATTACATACGGGACATGGAACGTACGCCTCGCGCCGACAGTCACGCAAGGTAGTTGTCTCCTGCCGCACTGGAACACCCTTGGGTAAGCCTGCGAGTCGCCGAGGAAGAATTGAACGAGGTCAACCGAGCGGTCTTGCGCCTTTTTGTGCGGATTCTGACCGCCGCCGTGCGCCCCGAGGCGCGCGGGCACTCCGCTACCGCCCCTCACCCATGGCGGGACCCGTCGTTGGCAGGATCGTTCACCGGGCTGAGCGGCGAGACCGGAGAGATCGGGAGCTGGGCGACATGACGATGGATTGTCGAAGGACCTACATTCGGGCGGCGAGCGCCGCGATGGCTGCGCTCGCCGTGCTTGTCGCCATGTTGCTGCTCACTTCGGCTCCGGGCGAGGCGGCCAGCACCTACACCGTCACCTTCGACGCGCTGGGCGGGGACAAGGGAAACCTGTCGGTGCGCAAGGGCGATGTGGTGGTGTTCAAGAACGCCCTGCCGCTGCTGCCGCTCACCGGCGCGGTTGCCCCCGTGCAGATGAGCTTCGGTGGCGAGAGCTTCGCCGTTGCTGGCACTCCGATTGCCCGGACGATCACGAGGTCGGTCAGCTACTCCGGGACGTATTCCGTTCTAGGGCTGGTTCCGTTGACCCGAAGCGGTGGGACCATCACTGTCGTTGGCGATCCGCCGTCCTCTCCGTCGCCCTCACCCTCGCTACCGTCGTCGCCGTCGCCATCCGCGGCTGACGTGGAGCCATCCTCGCCGGCTGAGTCGGAGCCGCCACCGGCTCACGGAACCACGCCGACAACCCCGGGTGGCAGCGAGTCGGGAGACGACACGACGGCAGGTGGCACTGCAACGAGCGTCCCACAAGGCGATTCAGAGGGCGTCTCAGAGGGCGACTCAGGTAGCGCGCAAGGCGGCACGGACACCGCTACCGGCTCGCAGCCGGGCGGCGGCCAGCTCAACGGTCCGCCTCCGGGTTCAACCGCCGAACAGGTGTCGCCGCCGGTGGGGCCCGAGAGCGACACCAATACCGCGTTGCCGCCAGCGCCCGAAGGGCCGGCACCGCAGCCGACAATGACAAACACTGCCGGCTCCCCCGTTGGTGGCCTGGGGCTCACCGCGATAATCGGCGCGGTGCTGCTTCTCGGCGTGGGCATCGCGTTGACCCGGACCATGATCAACGGTCACCTGAAGAGTCCGGTGACCGCCTGATCGGGGGCGGCCAGCAAGGCCCCATCTCGCCACGGGCGCTCGGATTCAAGGCGGCGGCGGCGGGCTGTTACTCTTCGCAGGTTCGTGCCGTCTGGACCAAGTCCACGACCAGCAGTCCAGGACGCGCGAGTCATCTCTCCTGCCACGGA
>Ga0136617_10002740_pt1 | contig 15674 bp, 18 predicted proteins | sample AntDrymUQ3222106_2_FD_129672 | JGI IMG/M metagenome (GOLD analysis project Ga0136617, IMG submission 129672) | Polar desert sand microbial communities from Dry Valleys, Antarctica - metaG UQ322 (21.06) | ecosystem: Environmental > Terrestrial > Soil > Desert | place: Antarctica: Dry Valley...
AGGGCCCGGCCAGGTAGCCGACCTCGCCGAGGCGCGCGGCCATCTCCTCGGCGCTTGCGACCTCGGGCGGCACCGGCCCAGGATACTTGGGCGATAGTGCTCGCTCCGCCTGAGTTCCCCGACGTCTCGCCCACGGCCTTCCTGATCCTGATGGGGCTCGGGTTCGTGGTGGCGACGGCCGGGCACATCTACAAGTCGCGAGCGGTGATCGCCCTGGGGATGATCCTGATCGTGGTCGGGGTGATCATCCTGCCGTTGATCACTCTGGCTCGGCTGGGGGCGGGGGGCTAGGGCTCGCACCCGACTGCCGGGCTCCACTATTCTCCGGCGGCGATGAGCGACGAGGTCATGTCGGGACTCGAGGGCGTCGTCGCCTTCGCGACCGAGATCGCAGAGCCCGACAAGGCCGGTGGCGCGCTGCGGTACCGCGGCGTCGACATCGACGATCTCGTCGGCAAGGTCCCCTTCGAGCAGGTCTGGGGCCTTCTGGTCGACGGCAGCTTCGAGCCCGGGTTGGCGCCGGCCGAGCCGTTCGAGCTCCCGGTCCCGCGCACCGGCGACGCGCGCGTCGACGTCCAGTCGGCGCTCGCCCAGCTCGCCCCTCGCTGGCAGCTCGAGCAGCTCCTCGACATCACCGACGATCAGGCCCGCGACGACCTGGCCCGGGCCTCGGTGATGACCCTCTCCTTCGTGGCGCAGTCGGCTCGTGGCGGCGACAGCCCCCCGGTCTCCCAGGACGAGGTCGACAAGGCCGCCTCGATTCCCGAGCGCTTCCTCGTCCGCTGGCGCGGCGAGGCCAACCCCGACCACGTCAAGGCCCTCGACGCCTACTGGATCTCCGCCGCCGAGCACGGCATGAACGCCTCGACCTTCACCGCCCGCGTGGTCGCCTCGACCGGCGCCGATGTGGCTGCGTGCCTGTCGGCGGCCGTTGGCGCGCTCTCCGGGCCGCTGCACGGAGGCGCCCCCTCGCGCGTGCTGAAGATGCTCGACGAGGTGGAGCAGATGGGCGACGCCGAGCGCTGGGTCAAGGAGGCCCTCGACCGCGGCGAGCGGCTGATGGGCTTCGGCCACCGCGTCTACCGAGCCGAGGACCCGCGGGCGCGCGTGCTGCGCCGGACCGCCAAGGAGCTCGGGTCGCCGCGCTACGAAGCCGCCGAGGAGCTCGAGCGCGCCGCCCTGGCCGAGCTCCACGCCCGCCGGCCCGACCGCGTCCTCGCCACGAACGTCGAGTTCTGGTCGGCTGTCGTGCTCGACATGGCCGAGGTCCCGCCCGACATGTTCACGCCGATGTTCACCTGTGCGCGGGTTGGGGGCTGGGCGGCCCACATCCTCGAGCAGAAGCGAGAGGGGCGGTTGATCCGGCCGACGGCGAAGTACGTGGGCCCGGCGCCGCGCGAGCTGGCGGGGGTGGGCTGAGGCCCGCTTACCCGGTAGTACCCGAGGTCGCCTCTGCCCGGAGTCGTTTTCTGTGCCTCGCGCGCAGGACGGTGATCGTGATCGCGATCACCGCGCTCAGCGCCAGGCCGACCAGGAGGGAGAGCGAGACTCCGAGAATCGGGATGACCAGTCCGCCGGCGGACAGCGTTGGACCCAGCGCGAGCGGAGCGCTCAGGCGCCGGCTGCACTCGACGGCGTAGCGCCCGTCGCGTGGCGCCTCGAAGCGCTGCCGCTCGACGTAGGTCGCTGTGCCGATCGTTAGGAAGTTGGCGCCCTGCACGGGCTCCAACGGCACCTGGCTTCCATTGCGGTCCTCGCGCACCGCACAGCCGAGGTCCGAATCGGTGACGCGCGGAAACGCGCCGATCGCACCGAAGGTCTGGACGTAGATCCCGCGCCCCTCGCCCGCGTCGAGCGCGACGTTCAGCGACCCCGGAGCCTGTAGCCGGTCGAGGTTGGGGACGAACAAGCCCACGATCTGCACGACGAACACGACGGTCAGGATCAGGCCGACGAGGGCCGGGATCGGCGTCAGCGCGTACCACCCGCGACCTGGCCGAACGAGCTTCGGGTCGATTCGGGGCTTCGGGCTCGGCGGCGGGTAGGCGGAGCCGGGGGGCGGCGGCGGGTAGCTCACGCGCCGATCTTCTCAGCGCGGCCGGCATCTGTGGAGTCCCGGTCGCGCGTAGAACCGCGGTCAGGCGGGCAGGGGTAGCGAAGTGACGACCGAGGCCGAGGCCACCAGCACCTCACAGGACACCTCGCGCGTCCACGGTGTCTCCTCCTTCTCGAAGTCGCTCTTCCTCGGCGAGATCCACGAGGACGTCGTCTTCCCGTATCCGCGGCCGAAGGACGAGGAGCGCGAGAAGGTCCGCGGGCTGATCGCGTCGCTGCACGAGTGCGTCGACGAGCACTACGACTGGCGCCAGGCGGAGGAGGATCGCTGGGTCGGCGACGACTTCATCCGCGAGCTCGGTGACCGCGGCATCCTCGGGCTTTTCGTGCCCGAGAAGTATGGGGGCCAGGGTCTCTCGCAGACCGGGTATTGCCGCGTGTTCGAGAACATCGCCAAGATCGATCCGACGCTCTCGGTCGTGCTCGGGGTGCATCAGTCGATCGGGCTCAAGGGGATCGCCCTGTTCGGCTCCGACGAGCAGAAGGAGCGCTTCCTGCCCGACCTCGCGAGCGGCCGCAAGCTCGCCGGCTTCGCCCTGACTGAGCCGAACGCCGGCTCGGACGCCTACCACCTCGAGTCGCGCGCGGTGCGTCAGTCGGACGGCGCGTGGGTGCTGAACGGCGAGAAGCGCTGGATCGGCAACGGCGACAAGGGGTCGGTCTTCGTCACCTTCGCCCGCGCCGAGGTCGGCGGCAAGGACAAGCACATCGCGCTGATCCTCGAGAAGGGCATGCCCGGCTTCGAGGTCGGCCACCGCTACGACACGATGGGCCTGCGCGCCAACGACCTGCGCCACCTGCACTTCAACGACGTGCGCGTGCCTCCCGAGAACGTCCTCGGGGAGCCGGGTGATGGCTTCAAGATCGCCATGCACATCCTCAACAACGGGCGCATGTCGCTGGCCACGGGCTCGGTCGGCGGCGCCAAGTGGCTGCTCGACGGCGCGATCGCCCACGTGACCGAGCGCCGTCAGTTCGACCGCCGCCTGGCCGACTTCGAGCTAGTCCAGGACAAGATCGGCTGGATGGTCTCGCAGCTCTTCGGGCTCGAGTCGATGGCCTACATGACCACCGGGCTCGTCGACATGGGCATGCCCGACTACTCGCTCGAGTCGGCCATGGCCAAGATCTCGGGCTCTGAGTTCCTCTGGTACCAGGCGAACCGCGCGCTTCAGCTCAAGGGCGGCGAGGGCTACATGCGCGACGAGCCCTACGAAAAGGTCCTGCGCGACATCCGCATCTTCCCGATCTTCGAGGGCGCCAACGACGTGCTCCAGCAGTTCGTCGCGCTATCGGGGATGCGTCCGCTCGGCGACAAGCTCGAGGGGCTGACCAAGCTCAACCTGCGTGAGCCGATCGGCTCGATCGGCGTGCTCGCCGACTACGTGGGCGGCAGGGTCAAGCGCGAGATCCGCCCCGACCGGGTGACGAAGGCGCACCCCGACCTGGCCAAGCTGGCCGAGCCGCTCGGCGACCAGGTCAAGCGCCTGCACGACACGAGCGAGACACTGCTGCGCAAGCACGGCAAGGACATCATGGAGCGCGGGTTTCAGCTCAAGCGGGTCGCCTCGGCGACGGCCGACATCTACGCGCAGATCGCCACGCTCTCACGGGTGACCCACATCTTCAACGAGCAGGGCGCGGAGGTCTCGGGGCAGGAGCGCTACATCGCCGAGACCTTCGTGACCCGCGCCGCGCGTCGCGTCGAGAGCTCGCTCAACCAGGTCGAGCACAACGACGACGATCGCACCGAGTCGATCGCCAAGCTGGCCTATCGGCGCGGCGAGTACGGCTACGCGCTGTTCAAGGACTGACGCCCGCCCCGGCGTGCCAATCGAAGGCGCGCTTTACCGAGCCGCGGCCGCCGCGAGCCCCACCATCAGCTCGATCGCTTCCGCCGCGTCGAGCCTCTGTCGGCGCCGCAACGACCGCCACGTCTCGAAGTCGAGGGCATGGCCGAGCGCCGCGATCACACGGCCGCGCCGCCTACCCCGCGAGCGCCGGCCGCGCATCAGCGTCCCGTGGACCGCGCCCAGGTACTCGGCGAAGCCACCCATGAGCTCGGCGAGCACCGGAATATCCGCCGCGTCGCGCATGTTGTTGGCGAGCATCCGCTCATTGGCCTCGTAGTAGGCGTAGACCTCGGCGAGCGCGGCCCGCATCCGGGAGTCCGGATCCCTCGTCGCGGCCCAGGTTCCCGGATCCGGTGGCGGGTGAGCGGCCATCCAGTGGCTCGAGCACGCCTCGAGCAGCGAGCGTTCGTCGGGGAAGTGGCGGTAGACGGTCAGGCGCTCGACGCCTGCCCGCTCGGCGATGGCGCTGATGGTGGTGCGGGCCGCGCCCGCAGTGCCGTGCAATTCGACGGTGGCCTCGGTGATGCGCCGCCTGGTCTCGGCCTGCCGTCGGGCCCGCTCGTTCAGCCTGTAGGGGCGCCGATCCGGCTTTCGTTGAACACTCATGTAGATTGATCTTGACATCTCGATCGGCTGCGGTTACCTTGCTCTTAAATCGGTGAACACACACGTTCACTCGAACCCTGCGCAAGGAGTCCTGATGACCGTCGACCCGTCGCCCGCCACCTCGCTCGTACTCGGACCCGAGGAGGGGGAGTCGGTCCAGATCGGCGGCCTGGGAGTCCGCTTCATGGTCGACGAAAACGAGTCCGGCGGCGGGTTCTCCCTCGTGGAGCATCCGATCGCCCCGCGGGCCCTCGCGGCCCCTATGCACGTGCACGAGCGCGAGGACGAGTACTCCTTCATCCTCGAGGGTCGCGTCGGCGTGCAGATCGGCGACGTGGTGCGCGTCGCGGGCCCCGGCGACCTCGTCTTCAAGCCCCGGGCGATCTGGCACGCTTTCTGGAATGCAGGCGACGAGCCCGCTCGTCTGCTCGAGATCATCTCGCCGGCCGGCTTCGAGCGCTACTTCCGCGACCTGGCGCCGCTCTTTCCGCCGCAGGCGCCCGACCCGGACTTCGCAGGGATCGCGGAGGTCCAGGCTCGCTACGGGCTGACCGTGGACTTCGGCTCGGTGGAGCGTCTCGTCGCCGAGCACAACCTGGTCATGTAGGGATTCACAGACGCTCCGTGGGGGCCTCACGCGTCGGGAAGTCCCAGTTGGGCAGGTCGTCGGGCGGCCGCTTCGCGCGCTCGCGCAGGCCCGCGCCCACGAGCAGCGCCGCGCACGCCAGCGCGAGCAGGCCCTGTCCGAGCGACCGGCTGGGGAAGCGGACGAAGATCAGGACCGCCGTCCACGCCCCCGCCACGGCGATGGTCACGCCGTCGCCGAACGGGAGGTGGAAGGCGGCGCGGTCGGCGCGTTTCTTGAGCAGGAAGAGGACGCCGGCGGCCACGGTCAGCTGCGCGCCCTCGACCCAGGAGAACGGTCCGAGCGTGCTCACGGCGAGCAGGACCGCTCCCGCTGCCGCCGCCCGCTGCTCGGGTCCGAGCACGCGCCAGATCCGCGCGGTCGCGCTGGGGCCCCGCCGAACCGCGGCACCCGCCCGGCCGGGCAGCGCGCCCACGGCCGCCCCCAGCCGGCGCGAGCGGCTGCGCGGCCGGGCGCCACGACGCGGCTCAGAGCGGTTGGCGTCCGGCATGGCCCGCGTCGAGCTCGTGCCAGAAGCCGACCTCGTCCTCGCCCTCCTCCCAGCACAGGTAGATCTCCTCGCCCTCGCGAACGGCCGGGAAGTCGATCAGCCCGCGATCGAGGTCACGCAGCACGATCTCCATCGCCTGAAGCTCCCGCAAAGTGGCCTGAAGACCCAGGAACCCCTCCGAGACCACCGTCCCCGGCTCGCCTCCGCCGTTGCGCGGTGCCGCCTCGCCGAGCGCCTCGCGAGCTTCTTCGTCGGTCAGGCTGGCGTGGGCCGAGCGCAGCCGCTCGAGTCTTTCGCCCACCCAGTCGAGGGCGACGTTGGCCTGCTCGAGGCTGTAGTGGCGCTCGTGCCTCAACCGGAGCCTGGGCCGGGCTCCGCCCCGTCGCGGCGACCGCGCGCCTCGCTTAGGCGCCCTTCGACGCGCTCGCGCAGGGCCGGGTCGACGCCCGACCCGCCAGCGGCGTGCTGCGCGCCCTCGAGCGCCAGCACGGCCTCGTCGAGAGCCTCGGGCCCGTTCCCGCCGAGCAGCTCCTCGGCCCGCAGGAGCAGAACCTCCGCCCGCTGCCCCGGGTCGACGCCGGCGCCGCTCACGCCTTGGCCGCAGCGCCGCTGCCGGCGGTCTCGCGCATCTCGCCCACCACGAGCTCCGCGTCGTGCTCGGACACGGCCCGCAGCTGTCCCTGGAAGGCGAGGTGCCAGTGCTCGGCCGGCCACTTCTGCACGTGCTCCAGTCGCCCGGCCAGCGGCTCGGCCGCCACGAAGCGCTCCTCGTCGAGGACGAGCTCGGGCTCGGCCGCGAACCGCCACGGGTAGTCGTCGCGCTTGCCCGGCTTGCCCGGCCAGATCTGCTCGCGGTCCTCGTAGAGCTCGCCGGTGATGCGGACGATCGCCCCGAAGGCCTGGACCTTGGTCACGTAGAAGACGATCCGGTCGCCGAGCTCGACCTGCTGAGCCATCACCCGCCGGCGCTCCTTGAGCCCGACCACGTCGAAGTCCCGCTCGCGGCTGGCCCGGAAGTTCTCGACCGAGCCGGTGAGGATCCAGGTCTGAGGGCGCCGCTCGCTCACGTCGGCGCGAAGGTTAGTCGCCGCCGGTGGCGGGCTGCGCGGTTTTCTCGCCCGGTGGATCGACGCCCTTGGCCTGCCGGTTGACGAGCCACAGCACCGCTCCGATGAGCAGGAACGCACCCGCGCGGATGAAGTCCTCGCCGGCCTGCTGGGTCAGCAGCCCGAGCGACACGATCACGCCGAGCACCGGCATCACACTCGGCGCGCGGAAGTGGTCGTGCTCCACCTTCTCGCGGCGTAGCACCAGCACCGAGATGTTCACGAGGATGAAGGCGAACAGGAGCAGCGTCACCGTGGCCCCGGCGAGCGACTCGACGTCCCCGGTGGCGATGGCGATCATGGCCAGGACCGTCGTGAAGATGATCGCGAACCAGGGCGTCTGGCGGGCCTCGGCCGTGCGGCCGAAGATCTTCGGCAGGATCCGCTCGCGCGACATCCCGTAGAGGATGCGCGAGGCCATGATCATGTTGATGAGCGCGCCGTTCGCCACCGCGAACAGGGCGATGGCGGAGAAGACCCGCTCGGGGATGGCGATCGGCCCGAGCCGTACCACCTCCAGCAGCGGGCCGGAGGATCCGGCGAGACGATCGGTGGGGACGACCATCGACGCGGTGATCGTGACGAGCAGGTAGAGGACCCCGGCGATGAGCAGCCCGCCGAGCAGCGCGAGTGGGTAGGCCTTGCGCGGATCCTTCACCTCCTCGGCGACGTTGACCGAGTCCTCGAAGCCGATCAGGGCGTAGAAGGAGAGCGAGGCCCCGGCCAGGATCAGCACCGGCACGCTGCCGCCCTCCTTGAACTCGAAGGCGCGTCCGGGATCGGCCGTGCCCGCGACCACCGCTGCCACGCCGATGACCACGATCAGCAGCAGCCCGAGGACCTCGATCGAGGTGAAGGCGACGTTCAGGCGCACCGACTCGACGATCCCCCGGTAGTTGATCAGCGCCACGAGCACGATGAACACGAACGCGACGAGAAGCGTCGGCACCGAGACGAACGCGCTCAGGTAGTCGCCGCCGAACGCCCGCGCGAGCGCACTGGCCGAGGAGATCCCCGAGGCCATGACCGCGAAGGTCACGAGGAAGGTCACGAGCGGGACGGAGAAGGCGCGGTTGACGTACAGCGCGGCGCCGCCGGCCTTCGGGTACTTCGTGACGAGCTCGGCATAGCCGACGGCGGTGAACGCGGCGAGGATCAGGGCGAGCAGGAATGCGGTCCAGATCGCACCGCCGACCTCAGCGCCGACCTCGCCGACGAGGGTGTAGATGCCCCCGCCGAGCATGTCGCCGACGATGAAGAACAGCAGCGTGCGCCGGGAGATCCCGCGACGAAGCGGCGTGGCGAGGTCGTCGCCCTCGCTCTCCTCGCCCGGTCGGCGGGGCCGCGGGCCTACCGGTCGGGGCTTACCTCCTCCGAGCTCCATGGCGATCAGTCGATCGGTATCTCTTCCACCTCGGGCCCCCCCGGCCTCGGTTCGAGGCGCTCAAGGTACCAGTCGATCAACGCTCGCAGGGTCAAGAGCAGCTCGCGCACCAGCGCGTTGACCTGGCTCGTCAGCTCGCGCGGGACCATGCCGCGCATCCCCTCGAGCGCGACGAGCAGCGCTGAGAGGTCCGGCAGCGGAGGTGTTCCGCGCGGGGCGCCGGCGCGGTCGTCGGCGCGAGCTCGGGGCTCGCCGGAGCGCACCCAGGGCGTCGCGCCGGGGCCGCGCGTCGGGTCGTCGTCGGGCGGCGGAGGCGCACCCCCGCTCTCGCCCGCGGAGCGCAACAGGTCGCGGAGATCCTCCACGCCCGTGGGTGGGGGAGGAGGGCCTCGCGGAGAGGGCTCCGGCTCGCCCGGCGGCTCGTCGCCGCTGGGCGCACCGCGGCGCGGACCCGAGTCGCCGCGGCCGCCCCAGCCGCGCCCGTCAGCTCGCCCGCTCTGCCGTGACTCCATCGTCTTCTCGCTCGAAGCGGACCTCGAGGGTCCCCTCCTCGAAGCTGGCGGCCCGCGGGCGGTGCGAGGCCATGGTGGCCGGGAGCATGATCGTGCGCTTGTGCGGGCCCACCCGGACCACGAGTTCGAGCCCGATCTTCTTGAGGTGGATCTCGGCCTTGGAGGCCCCCGGGAGCGGCAGGCGCAGGAGGGCGGTGCCGTTCTCGGACACGAGCTCGCGGGAGATCTCCTCGTGCAGGACGTCCCACGGGTCGGCCGAGACGTGGTCGAAGAGCTCGTCGGCCAGGCGGTCGAGCATGGCCTCGCCGATGACCTCGCGCTCAAGGGCGGGGGCAACGAGCACGGGGACCGGCGCGAAGGCCGAGCGCACGAGCTCCATCTGCTCGAGCTGGGCCTCCCGCCACGGGGCGAAGTAGCCCTCGGCGGCCTCGGCCGGCAGCACGCGGTTGACCACGATCGCGTCGGTCAGGTAGCCGTACAGGTTCAGGTAGGTGAAGGTGCGCATCGACTCCTTCACGACCATCCGGTCGGGGTTCATGACCAGCCGGACCGAGGTGCTGGAGCGGTCGCGCAGGATCGCGTTCATCCCCACGAGGTTCTCGACCAGGCGCTGCACGTCGTCGAACACGGCGTCGCTCGGCAGCGGGATGTCGAGCAGCCCGCGGGCGATCGGTCGCGCGGCGGAGATGAGCCGGCGCTCCCACGGGAAGACCTTCTCCAGCCACCAGCTCGCGACGTCGGGGAACGAGAGCAGACGCAGGGTCTCGCCCGTCGGCGCGCAGTCGACAATGATCGCGTCGAAGCGGTCGTCCTCGTGGTGGCGCTTGATCTCCAGCAGCGAGAACAGCTCGTCCATGCCGGGCGGCACGGTCAGCTCCTCGGCCGAGATGCGGTCGACCCCGCGCTCGGCCAGCAGCTCGCCCATCCACTCCTGCACCGCCTCCCAGTGGCGGTCCATCTCGGCCTGGGCCTGGACCTCCTGACCCCACAGGTTGTCGGCGCACCGGGTGGGGGAGCCGCCGAGCTCGGTCTCGAGCGAGTCGGAGAGGCTGTGCGCCGGGTCGGTGGAGACCACGATCGTGCTCATCCCGGCGGCAGCGCAGCGGCGCGCGGTGGCGGCGGCGACGCTGGTCTTGCCGACGCCGCCCTTGCCGGTGTAGAGAATGGTGCGCGGGGCCATGGCCCGGGTCATCGTAACCGGGTGGGGAGGGTTCCAGTCGAGCGTGCGGATGGCCTGGCGGCTGCGCAGGCGCTGACCGATACCCTCTCGCTCGTGAACGCGCTGCGCAATAGCCCGCGCCTACTGGCCGCCCTGGCAGCGGGTGTGCTCGTGATCGTCGTGGTCGTGCTCGCGATCCTCCTCTTCGGCGGCAGCGAGGAGGAGGCGACGGAGCGGCTCGACCGCGGCTTTGCCACGCCGATCGGCAGCGCCGACGTGGCCATAGACGCCCGTCTCCAGATCAACGGCGTGCGTCAGCTCGAGCAGCCGGTGAGCCTCCAGATCCGCGGGCCCTACCGCTCGGGCTCGAACCGCACCATCCCGCAGGCCGACTTCGCGATCAACTTCTCCGGGGGCGGCCAGAACTTCGCCGCTGGCCTCGTCTCCAGCGGTCAGAACGCCTGGATCGAGTTCCTCGGCCAGGCCTACGAGGTCGGCCAGCAGCAGGTGGCGAGGGCCAACCAGCAGATCGCAGCCGGCGCCGGCCAGCAGCAGAGCCGATCGCTGAAGGAGTTCGGGGTCGATCCTCGCCAATGGCTCGAGGATCCCTCGATCGAGGGCAACGAGGACGTCGCCGGGACCGAGACTCAGCACGTCTCGGCCGGCGTCAACATCGGCCGCATGCTCGAGGACCTAAACACCGTCGGCCAGCGCGCCAGCGGACAGGTCGGGGGCGGCGCCGCTCCCCGTCAGCTCAGCGCCGAGCAGCGGGAGCGGATCGAGCGGATCGTTCAGGATCCGAAGTTCGACGTCTTCGTCGGCGAGGACAACCGAATACGCCGGGTGGCGACGGTATTCGACCTGGAGGTGCCCGAGGAGGACCGCCGGGCCTCGGGCGGCGCGGAGAGCGGCAAGATCTCGTTCTCGGCCGAGTTCTCCAACGTAGGCTCGCCACAGCCGATAACCCCTCCCCAGCGCGCACGCCCGATCAGCGAGCTGACCGCGCAGCTCGCACAGCTCTTCGGGGGCAGCGCGGCGGGCGGCGCGGGCGGCGCGGCGCCCGGCGGAGGCGCGTTGCCCGGTGGTGGCGGTGCGGTGCCGGGTGGAGCTCTGCCCGGGGCGCCCCAGCCCTAGTCCCCGAAGAAGGGCCGAAGCCGGCGGGGCCGCTAGACCTGCACCGGCTCGACGTCGAAGCCGCGCGCGTACAGCTCCTGCACGCGCTCGAGCTCCTCGTCGGTGAGGTCGGGCGCCTGCGCGGTCGCCGCGAACTCCTCGAGCTCGGTGAAGCTCGTGACGGTGGGGACGACGTTGGCCATTCCCGGCTGGGCGAGGACGAACTTGAGCGAGGCCTGGGTCATGGAGCGCTCGCCCTCGATGACCAGGAAGCGCAGCCGGTCGATCTTCTGGAGGCCCTCGATCAGCCAGGAGCGCGGACGGTGGCGGCGATGGTCGGTCGGGCCGAAGGTCGTCTCGGGCGTGTACTTGTCCTCGAGCAGCCCGCTGGAGGTCGGCACGCGGGCCATGATCCCGGCGCCGGTGCGCTGTGCTGTCTCGAGGAGGTCGGCTCCCGGGACCTGCTCGAGCAGGTTGTAGACGGTCTGCAGCGCGGCGACGTCGTGGCTCTCGAGCGCGCGGACGCCCTCGTCGCGCCAGCCGATGGCCGGGCCGAGGGCGACGCCGAAGTGGCGCAGCTTGCCCTCGTCGCGCAGCGCCTCGAGCTCGGCGAACAGCTCGTCGCGGGCGATCGCCTCCATGCGCGGGTTGTGCAGCTGGTAAAGATCGACGTAGTCGATCTCGAGGCGGCCGAGGCTGGCCTCGAGGGCGCGGCGGGCGTGCTCGGGCGAGAAGTCGGAGGGCCGCTCACCCTCGGAGTGGACCTTTCGCCCCTCGTCGAGGACGTAGCCGAACTTGGTCGAGATCTGGATCGCGTCGCGGTCGGCCCCAGCGAGAGCGCGCCCCACGAGCTCCTCGTTGCGTCCCTGGGCGTAGGCGTCGCCGGTGTCGAAGAAGGTGATGCCGAGCTCGAGCGCGCGACCGATCAGGCGGTCGGGATCGTCGGTCTCTCCCCACCAGTTCGAGCCGAGGGCCCAAGTGCCGAAGGCGATCTCGGAGGTGCCGAGGTCGGTGTTCCCGAAGGTGCGTTGACGCATCGAGCGGCAGTCTAATGCGTCGCCGCCGCCCTCCGGGGACGAGTCCGTGCCGCTCTAGTGTTGAGCCGGCATGGATCGCTCGCTCCTTCCCTGGGCCGTACTCATCGGCGCGCTGTTCGTCTTCCTGTGGGTCGACCTCCGTCTTTTTGCGCGCGGGCGCCAGCCGCGCTTCCGTGAGGCCGCGGCGTGGTCAATCGGCTGGGTCGTCGTCGCGTTCGCGGCAACGGGGGTGATGTGGCTCGCCGCCGGCCCCGAGGACTCGCTCGTCTACACCACCGTCTACGTGATCGAGCGCTCGCTCTCGCTCGACAACCTGGTCGTCTTCATCCTCCTCTTCTCGTACTTCGGAATCCCCACCGAGCACCGAGCCCGGCTGCTCTTCTGGGGCATCGCCGCGGCCCTGCTCCTGCGCGGGCTGGCCATCCTCGGCGGAGTTGCTCTGATCGAGGTGTTCGAGCCGCTGCTCTACGTGCTCGGAGCGGCGCTGCTGTGGCTGGCCTACCGGATGTTCCGCGGCGTGGAGGAGAACGTCGACCCCGAGCGCAACCCGCTCGTGCGCATCGTCCGCCGCCTCTATCCCGTCGCCACCGCGGGCCGGGAGGGGCGCTGGTTCGTGTCGGTCGACGGACGCCGCCACACGACGCCGATCTTTCTGTGCCTCGTGGCCATCGTGTTCGCTGACCTGGCCTTTGCCATCGACTCGATCCCCGCCGCCTTCGCCATCACCCGCGACGGCTTCCTGATCTGGATGGGCAACGTGTTCGCCCTACTCGGGCTGCGGGCGCTGTTCGTGCTCGTCGACGGGCTGGTGCGACGCTTTCGCTACCTCAACGAGACGGTTGCCGTGGTGCTCGCGTTCGTCGCCGTCAAGCTCCTGACCGAGGCCTTCGTGACGATTCCGCCACTGCCCAGCCTGGCGATCGTGGCCGGGTTGTTCGCCCTGGGAATCGTGGCGTCGCTGATCGCGGACCGCCGCGATCCCGAGGGAGCGCGCGGCCGCGGGGCGGAGGACCGCGACGCCGACGCGGAGGACGGCTCGGACCCGCCCCCGGAGGGCGAGGGCCGCCCACCGGCTCCGGCGCCGAGCGCCTCGGCCTAGCGGCCGGGCTCGGAGCCGACCTCGGCCAGGCGCCCAGCCTCCGATTCGCTCGGCGCTCCGAGCAGATGACGTACCGCCACGGCGGCCTGGCGCACCGTCTCGGTGCGGTCCCATCCGGGGTCGGACATGGCCTCCGCGGCGATCCCCTGGCCGATCGCCGTGAGGAGCGCCGCCGTGGCCTGGGGATCACCCCTCAGCTCGATGATCCCCTCTCCGGTCTTTAGCTCGAACAACTCGACCACGGCTGCCCTCCAGCGAGCCTGGAGCTCGCCCTGCACCGCGCCGATGGCGCCGTTGCGAAGACCGACGACGCGCATCTCGTGGGCAAGCACGTAGGTCCCCAGTTCCGGGTCGAGGAAGTCGTCGAGCAGTCGTACCATCGCGGCGATGATGTCGTCGACCGAGCCGGCCCGGTCGAGCTGCTCGTGGAGGCGGGTCAGCCGCTCCTCGGCGTCGGCGCGCATGACCTCGGCCAGCAGGCGCTCTTTGGTGCCGACGTACCAGGCGATCGACCCGCGCCTGACGCCGGCCTCCGGCGCTAGCCGGTCGAAGGTCGAGCCGGCAACCCCGCGGCGGCCGACGCTACGGCGCATCGTCGCGACCAGTCGTTGACCGGCGGGAGAGGCGATTCTTCGCCCGCGCTCCTCGGCCGAGATTCGGTTCTCACGCTCCATGGCGAGGGCCATGGTAGGTCAGTCCAGGGCCTTTGCGCCTAGCTGGCGGTTTAGTTATGATGCGCCGGGACACGTACAGGAAGCGGGGGGATGAACACGACGCTGGATGGCCTGCGGGGGGCCATCGCCGACATGGCCGATGCTGGCGCGACGCTCGAGGAGATCGCCTCGACGATCGTCGAGACCGCCGGCCTCGACTCCGAGCGCCGTGCGGCGCTCTGGCTTTACGCGCGGTCCTGCACCGCGACCACCACGGGCGCCGCGACTGCGTCCGACCGTGCCGCTTCGGGCGGCGGGCGCGTCCACGCCTCGGCGCGGCCGTCCGAGCCCGGCGCGGCAGGCGAAAGCGAGGTGCGCGAGATGCCGTACGTCAGGTGCCCGAACTGTGGGCTGACCAGCTACACCGCTCGCAACCGCTGGCGAGCCGGCGAGTGTCCCGGCTGCGGCGAGGCTCTCTGGGCCGATCACAGGGGTCAGGTCGTGCGCTCGAGCGCCGGCGAGACGGCCGAGGCCGGCGGGATCGCCGGCGCCCTCGCGCTGGCCCGCGGGCAACTGGACATGGACGTCGCTCTGCTCACGGAGATCGAGAAGGGCTTCGAGGTCGTACGCCAGTCGGCGGGCGACTGGCCGGCCCTGGGATCGCTCGACGGACGCTCGGTGGCGATTGAGGAGACCTTCTGCAACAGGCTGCTCGAGGGCCGGGTCTCGAACTTCGTGACCGACGCGGCCGGCGACGAACGTGTCTCCGACCTGGGCATGGCCCGGGATTTCGGGGTCGGAGCGTGGATCGGGGTTCCGCTCGAGCTCTCGGATGCCCGCCTCTACATGCTCTGCTGCCTGGCCCGCGAGGCGCGCCCCTCGCTGAGTGCCACCGACGTCCGCTTCATGACCGGTCTCGGCGAGTCGGTGGTCGCGGAGCTCGAGCTCGCGGGCGGCGGCTGAGCGCCCGACCAGCGCCTAGGCGTAGAAGAAGACGAGCCCGAGCACGGCGTACAGCGCCAGCAGCTGTACGCCCTCGAACCAGTTCGACTCGCCCTCCTGGGTCACGAAGTTCGCGATCAGAACTGCGAACAGGACGCCGCCGATCTCGTAACCGTTGAACACGAGCGCGAGTGGGTTCGGTCCGACGACGAACGAGAGCAGGACGAGCAGCGGCGCGACGAACAGGGCGATCTGCGCGCTCGAGCCGATGGCGATGTTGACCGCGAGGTCCATCTTGTCCTTGGCCGCCACGAGCACCGCGACCCAGTGCTCGGCCGCGTTGCCGACGATCGCCACCACGAACACGCCGATGAAGAACTCGGACAGGCCGATCAGCTCGGCCGTCTCGGTGATCGAGCCCACCAGCACCTCGCTCATCACGCCCACCAGAACGCCCGCGATGGCCAGCAGGGTGACCGACTTGCGGATCGTCCAGTGCTCCTCCTCGCTGTCCTCCTCCTCGACGTAGGGGTTGAACACCGCCTTGTGCGACTTGAGCGAGAACCAGAGCCCGGCCCCGTAGCTGATGAGCAGGATGATCGCCACGCCGAAGGACAGCCGCTCCACGTCGGTGCCGAAGTCCACCCGCTCCTCGCTGACCCCTGGGAGGCCGCCGCCGTTGACGAGCTGGAAGATCGCCGGCAGCACGAGCGCCGCCAGCGCGAGCAGCAGCATCGCCGCCTGCGCGTTCGCCGCGGTGCGGCTGAAGGTCTGCTTGTCGCGGCGCAGGCCGCCGACGAACATCGAAGCGCCGAGCACCAGCAGCACGTTGCCGATGATCGACCCGATCAGCGAGGCCTTGACCACCTCCTGGAGGCCGGCCAGCAGCGCGAAGAAGGCGATGATCAGCTCCGGCGCGTTGCCGAAGGTCACGTTGAGGAACCCTCCGATGCCCGGGC
>Ga0136617_10002741_pt1 | contig 15673 bp, 14 predicted proteins | sample AntDrymUQ3222106_2_FD_129672 | JGI IMG/M metagenome (GOLD analysis project Ga0136617, IMG submission 129672) | Polar desert sand microbial communities from Dry Valleys, Antarctica - metaG UQ322 (21.06) | ecosystem: Environmental > Terrestrial > Soil > Desert | place: Antarctica: Dry Valley...
CAGAGCGACGTAGGCACCGGTGATCGAGGCGCAACGCGTTCCGCCGTCAGCCTGGAGCACGTCGCAGTCGACCCAGACCGCCCGCTCCCCGAGCGCCTCGAAGTCGACGACGACGCGCAGAGCCCGTCCGATCAGGCGCTGGATCTCCACCGAGCGGCCGTCGGGGCGGCCCTTGGTCGAATCGCGCTGCTTGCGCTCCCCGGTCGAGGCCGGAAGCATCGCGTACTCGGCGGTGACCCAGCCCTGCCCGCGGCCCCGCATCCAGCGGGGGACCTCCTCGGCGATCGAGGCGGTGCAGATCACCCTCGTCTCGCCGATCGAGATCAACGCCGAGCCGTCGGCCGTGCGGACGAAACCGGGCTCGATCTCGACCGGTCGCATGGCGGCGCCGGTGCGCTCGTAGCTGCGCTCTCCCATCCCGCTCAGTCTCCCAGAAACGGGGTCGCCCGCCCGTGGACGGGCGACCCCTCGGTGCGCTCGGTGGCCGGGCGCCGGTGGGAAGCCCTCAGCCGGCGAACGTGATCTTCTGGACTCCCTGGACGATCTTCTTGGTGATCGCCTCGCCCAACTCCTTGCCGATGCCCGAAAGGCTGCCCAGCCCACCGACAGCGGCGACCATGCCCCCCATCAGCACGGCGACGAGCAACACCAGGCCGACGTACTCGACCGTGCCCTGTCCGCGCTCACAGGCGAGCCGGCGGCGAGCGGCCTCCAGCATGCTCGCCCCGTGGGCGTGGGCGAGACCGAATCCTGCGTACATCTGAACTCCCTTCCCGGCGGACTCGCCGCCGGATCGCTTTCGCCGCCGATCGTCCGCCGCCACGCGCCACCGATCAATGCCTCGATGTGACGATTGGCGCGCGAGGGCACGCCGATTCGCAGCAGCGTGTCCGCAGCCGGGGGAAGCACTCGCGGCACGGGCACGGGAACGGGTCACCATCGCGTAACCTGCGGCGCCCGATGGCTCGACGCAGAGGGATCTTTGGCCGCCGAGGCGGTCGCGGAGGGCAGACGCCGTCCTCGACGACCCCGCCGGAGACCGGGGAGGACGAGGCGACCCCAAGTTCGGGTCCCGTATCCGCGGGCGCCGCGGCGCGGAGCACGCCGGAGGCGGCGAACGGAGGCCCCGATCCTTCCGATACAGAGGACTGGGTGCTGCCCGCCGAGGCGCCCGCGGACACCGGCTACATGGCTCCGGTTCCGCCGGCCGAAGCTCCGCCGGCCGCCGCGCCGGCGCCTGCTGAGCCGGCGGCCCCCATCGAAACCCCCGCCCCCGATGGAGGTGGGGCCCCGGCCGAAGCTGCGCCCGCCCCGGCGGAGACGGCAACTCCGGCAGTCGACCCCGCACCCGTCGCGGCCGAGGCTCAGGCGGACGCTGCTCCGCAGCCACCACCGGACGAGCCACCGGACACCCCGGGGAGCGACCCTCCTCCCCCTCCGGTCGCGACCTCGCCCCCGACCTCTGAGACCAGCGACTGGGCGCCTCCGGCCGAGCAGCTCTCCACCTCCGCAGCGGGCGACACCGCGACCCCGGCCAACGGCCCCGCTGAGACTCCGCCGGCCGTCGAGCGGCAGCGCGGCGAGACGGGCGAGCGGATCAGGATCGCGGCGGACCGGGCGGCCCAGGACGCCGAGATGCGGGCGATGGACGAGATCCTCGCGCTCGAGCAGGACCTCGAGCGAGCCGGGATCGCGGCGGCCGAGAAGTCAGCGGAGCTCGAGCAGCGTGTCAGCGATGCCGAGTCCAGGGCGCTGGGGGCCGAGGAGCGCGCCGAGCGCCTCGCGACGGAACGCGACGAGATGGAGTCGCAGGCGCGTGAGGCGGCGGCTCAGTGGCTGCGCCGGCAGGTGGAGGGTCTGAAGGCGGAGGCTCGTCAGCGGGTCCATGCCGAGGTCGAGAAGGTGCGCGCCGAGGTCGAGGCCAAGGTCCGCACCGAGGCCGACGAGCGACTCCGAGCCCAGGCGGAGCAGCTCAACCGGGAGGCCGAGCGCCGGATCGAGGAGAGCTCGCGGCGGGCGGACCGCGAGGCGGACGCCGGCGGTACCGATGCGCTCACCCAGGCACAGGCCGACCGGGACGGAGCGGCTCGCGCTCTGCAGGAAGCGCTGGCAAGGCTCGAGCAGGCTGAAACGAGGGCGACCGCGGCCGAGAGCGCGCGGACCGAGGGCGAGCGCTCCTCGCGCGAGGAGCTCCAGAAGCTGATCGAAGGAGAGACCGAGGGCCTCCGTCGCGAGCTGCAGATGGTCCGCGACGAGGCCGACGAACGCATCGCCGGCGCCGAGAGCGCCGCGATCACGCGAGCCCGGGAGGCCGCCGCCGAGGAGCTCTCGCAACGGACCGCCGAGGCTCGCCGGCAGGGGCGGGCCGAACTCGAAGCCGAGCTTGGACGATCCTCAGACTCCCGCCTGCGCGAGCTCGAAGAGCAGGCCGAGGCAAGAGCGCAGAGCGCCGCCTCCGAGCGTATCGCCCGGGCTGAGGCAGACGCCTCCGAGCGCATCCGCACCGAGGTCGCGCTCGCCCGCAAGGCCGCAGAGGAGCGCTTTGCGGAGAAGCTCGCCGGGCGCGAGCGAGAGCTCGAGGAGGAACGGCACCAGAAGGTCAAGCTGATCGAGGACTCGGACCGCCGGCTCACCCAGATCGAAGAGCGTGCCGCCGACGCGGCGGAGCGGGTCTCGGCCGCGGAGCGCCGGTTGGCGGACGAGGCGAAGCGACTTCGCCGCGACGCCGAGACGGAGCTCGAGACCGAGAAGGAGCGGGCCCGCGCCGAGGCGGTGGAGACCGCCGATGCCCGGCTCCGCGTGCGGGAGGGTGAGCTCAAGGAGGCGCTCGCCTCCGCCGAGCGCAGCGAGCGGGAGGCTCGCGAGCGATTGGAGGAGGCCGCCGTACGCGAGCGGGCCGGAGTCGAGGCCGCCAATACCGAGGTCGATGCCAGGATCGCCGCAGCTCGCGATGCGGCTGCGGCCGAAGCAACTCAGGCCGTTCGCGCCGAGGAGGAGCAGCGCCGTCTCGATGAGATCGAGTCGCTCCGTACGGCCACTGCTGGGGAGCTCGAAGGGGCGCTGGAGGCGACGCGCAAGGAGGTCCAGGAGAAGTCGGAATCGGAGCTTCGCGGCGTCCGCGAGGAGCTCGGCACAGAGCGAACCGAACGAGCCGACGCGGTCTCTGCCGCCGAACGCAGAGCGCAGGCGGCCGAGGAGCGCGCACGGGAGGCCGAGGCAAGCAGCTCCAGGGCTGCGAACGAGGCCCGACTGGCGGCAGCCACGTGGCTCAAGGCCCAGACGAAAGCCCTACGCCACGAAGGCGAGCGCGGCGGCCGCGAGCGGCTCGCGGCGGCCGTGCAGGCGGCTCGCGAGCAGGCCGAGGCGAGCGCTGAGAGCGAGCTGAAGCGGGAGCTGCGGTCCGAGCGGGAGCGCTCGGAGGCGACGATCGCAGAACGGCTCAACGCCGCCAGAAGCGAGGCTGAGGAGGCCGCCTCGGAGCAAATCGCGGAGGCCAGGCGATCGGCGGAGGAGGAGGCATCCCGGCTGCGAATCGAGCTCGCCGCGGCCCGCAGGCAGATCGAGGAGACCGAGATCCGGGCGGCAGAGGCCGAGGAGCGTGCCGCAGGCGCCGACGCGGCCGGCCGTGAGCTCGATGACCAGCGCCGGCGCCGGCGCTTCGACGAGGCTGCCGGCAGGATCGGCGAGGCCACCGCGCAGGTCGATGCCGCCGCTGGGCGCGCCGAGCAGACGCGGACGCGCTCGAGCTTTCGAGGGATGTTCGATCGCGCCGCAGCTAGGCGCGAGCCATCTGGGCCGGTTCCGGAGGATTCAGCGGAGCACGAGGTTGACACGGCCTTCGAGGAGCCCGAGCCCGAGCCGGCGGAGAGGGTCTCCGAGACCGAGGACGGGCCGGCCGAGGAGGCGGTGGAGACGGAGGCGCCCGCTGCGGAGTCGGACGAGGCGCAGCTCGAGCCCGAGCCGGACGCCGACGCCGTCAGCCTCGCCAGCGCGGACTTCGAGCAGCTGCGGGGCATCGGGATGTCGACGACCCAGGCCAGGCGGGTGCTCCGCTACCGCGACGAGCGGAATCTCGATTCCATCGCCGGCCTCGAGGACGTGCCCGGCTTTCCGCGGAGCTTCCTGGATCAGATCAGCGACCGGATCAGGGACTGAGGACAGCCTCCCAGCGGCCCACCGCGAGGCGGCGGCGGGCCGCGAGCGCGGGCTCGGCGGGCGCCGGAGTCGCGGGCCGCGACGCGCCCATCGCCCTGACCGTCGCCAGCACGGAGGCCGCAAGTGAATCGGGGTCGTAGCCGCCCTCCAGGCAGAGCAGCACGGGCGCCTCGAGCTTCCTGCCGAGGTCGCGCACCGAGGCTGACATCTCGGCGAAGTCAGTCGTCGTCAGGGCGCAGTTCGCCAGCGGGTCGTCGTGATGGGCGTCGTAGCCCGCCGAGATCACGACGAGCCCGGGTGCGAAGTCGATCCCGATCGGCACGACGACGTGCTGGAGCAATGCCCGCCACTCCTCGCCCGCCGATCCGGGAGCAACCGGCAGGTTGATCGTCAGCCCCTCCCCCGCGCCACTGCCCGTCTCCGACGCCATCCCGGTGCCCGGATACAGCGGGCTCTGGTGGATGCTCGCGTAGAGCACGTCGCCGCGGGCGTCGAAGATCTCGGCCGTCCCGTTGCCGTGGTGCACGTCCCAGTCGAGGATCAGCACGCGCTCGACGCCGCATTCATCGATCGCGTGAGCAGCTGCGACCGCGGCGCTGTTGAAGAGGCAGAAGCCCATCGCCCGCTCCGACTCCGCGTGATGGCCCGGTGGCCGCAGCCCGCAAAAGGCGAAGTCCGCCTCGCCTTCGAGGAGCCGCTCGGCCCCCTCCACGCCGGCCCCGGCGGCGCGCAGAGCCGCCTCCCAGGTGGCGTCGGTCGCGATCGTGTCGTGGTCGATCATGCCGCCGCCGGCTTCGCAGAAGCGCTCCAGGCGCTCGACGTAGGCGGGGTCGTGAACGCGTTCGATCGCGGCGCGGGGCGCGATCGGTGCCTCCGCCGGCTCGAGCCCCGCCCAGCCGGCGTCGTCCAGTGCACGTTCGATCGCCTGGATCCGGCCGGCGTTCTCAGGATGCCCGCCGGTGTCGTGCCCGAGCGAGGATCGATGACGGAAGTAGAGGCCCATGCGGTGGCGGATACGGTACCCGCCGACCTTGCCCACGCACCCGACATCCGGCGGCCCCGCGGACTGCGACGTCGCCATCGTCGGCGGCGGGGCGGCCGGGCTGCACGTCGCCCTCGAGGCCGCCGCGGGCGGCGGGCGGGTCACCATCGTCTCGCGCAAGACGCTCGCCGAAAGCGCCAGCTTCCGGGCGCAGGGGGGGCTGGCGGCGGCGATTGCCCCCGACGACTCTCCCGACCGCCACGCCGAGGACACGCTCACCGCCGGTCGCGGCCTCTGCCATCCCGCTGCCGTCGAGGCCCTCGCCTCCGAGGCACCCGCCGCGGTCGAGGATCTGATGCGTCGCGGGGTCGCCTTCGACCTGCAGGCGGACGGGGAGCTGTCCCTCGGGCTCGAGGGCGGTCACACGGCACGGCGAATCGTCCACGCCGGTGGGGACGAGACGGGGCGGGCGATCACCAGCCGGCTCGCCGAGCTGGTCGAGCGCGACGAGCGGATCGAGGTGCTCGAGGGCGCCTCCGCGCAGGCGCTCCGCTCCGACGGAGAGCGCTGCGTCGGCGTGCTGACCGACCGCGGTCCGCTGCGGGCCGGAGCGACGGTGCTGGCGACCGGCGGCGGGGCGGCGCTCTGGCAGCGCACGACAAACCCGCGGGGAGCGATCGGCGCCGGCGCGGTCCTGGCCCACACGGCCGGGGCGGAGCTGGCCGACCTCGAGCTCTGCCAGTTCCACCCCACCGCCCTGGCGCTCCCGGGGACCCGCCTCGACGGGTGGCTGATCACCGAGGCCGTCCGCGGTGAGGGCGCGCTGCTGCTCGACGCCGCCGGCGAGCGCTTCACCGATGAGCTCGCGCCGCGCGACCAGGTCACGGTGGCGATCCTCGACCGGATGGCAGCCGACGGGACCACCTCGGTTTCCATAGATCTGCGAGGCGTGCCGCTGGCGGGCTTCCCAACGATCGTCCGCACCCTTGCGGGGGCGGGGATCGACCCGCGAACGGCTCTGGTTCCGGTCGCTCCCGCGGCGCACTACCTCATCGGCGGCATCCGCACCGACATCGACTGTCACAGCAGCCTCCCCGGCTTGCTGGCCGTCGGGGAGGCCGCCTGCACCGGGCTGCACGGTGCCAACCGGCTCGCCTCGAACTCACTCAGCGAGTGCTTCGTGTTCGGCTCGCGTGCCGCCCGGGCGGCCCTGCGACGGGAGCGGCCCGACTTGTCGCCGGCGGAGCCCGACGCGGGACCCTGGCGCTTCCGGGGCCCGACGCCGCAGACCCGAGCGGCGGTCTGGGACCTGGCCGGACCAGTTCGCGACCACGTTCACCTGGAGCGGCTGCTCGACGACCCCTACCCCCTGGCGCGATTGATCGCGTCGGCAGCGCTCGAGCGCCAGGAGTCCCGCGGGGTCCACCGCCGGGCGGATCACCCGCGCCTGGACCCGCATCTGGATCGGCGTCACGTCGTGGTCGAGGCCGATGGATCGATGCGCGTCGAGCGCTGGGCCTAGAGGCTGGGCGGAGGTCCAACCAGCTTAATCCGAGCTTAACCTCAGTCCTCATGTACTTCACACAGCTCTGGGCAGACTTACAGGGCGGGGGGTTTCCGACGAACCAAGGCAGGAGGTTCCAGGCGACCTATGTACCAATTCAGTCGATCGATCTACCGAGAGCTGGCTCCGCGTATCTCCGAGTCAGGAAGGCTGGGATGCGCTCGCAAGCAGCGAATGCTCGATGCGTGCGAGTCGACGATGACGCGACTCGTCACCGACCGCCGCTACTTCGCCAAGCCGACGAAGGCGCTGTTCTCCGACCTCAGGAACCTGTTCCCGATCAACGAGCAGCTCTACGTCTACCGCGTCGTGGACCGCAACGTCCAGCTCGCGCTTCAGTACCTGGAAACCGTCCCAGTCGACGAGCTCATGCTCGCCGGAGTGCGGGAGTGCCGTGCCCATACGCGGCGGGGCACCCCCTGCCAGCGGGAGCCGCTCCCGGACCGCGACTACTGCCCCTCCCACAAGCATCTCGAGGAGGATCTCGACCTCGCCCTGCCGTTCGGTCAGGAGAGCGAGCTTCCGGTAGCCGCCGTAGCCGCCTGAGCTGAGGCAGACTTCGCCAGGTGCTGCTCGGCGTAGATGTGGGAGGAACGTTCACCGACGCGGTGCTGCTCGCCGGTGCGACGATCCATACGGCGAAGTCGCCGACCACTCCCGACGACCAGTCCGAGGGGGTGCTGGCCGCAATCGAGGCGGTCCTGGGGGAGGCCGGTGCCGAGGCCGAGAGCGTCGAGCATTTCGCCCATGGGATGACCGTGGGCACCAACGCGCTGCTCGAGCGACGTGGGGCCCGGACGCTGCTGATCGCGACCGCAGGCTTCACCGACCTGCTCGAGATCGCTCGCCAGAATCGGCCCAGCCTCTACCGCCTCTGCGAGGACCGGCCGCCCCCGCTCTCGCCCGCCGAGCTCCGGATCGGCGTACGAGAGCGGGTCGGCCCGGAGGGAATCATCGAGGCGCTGAGCGACGAGGAGATCGGTCGCGTGGTCGGCGAGGTCCGGCGGCTCGAACCCGAGGCGGTGGCGATCTGCCTGCTGTTCTCCCACCTCGAAGCCGCGCACGAGGCCGCCCTCGCGCGAGCACTCCGCCGCGAGCTTCCCCACCTCCACGTCTCGGTCTCCTCCGAGGTCCTGCCTCGCTTTCGCGAGTACGAGCGCTGCGCGACGACCGTCCTCGACGCCTATCTCGCCCCCCTGCTCGGCAGCTACCTCGGCCGCCTGCGCGAGCGCTGCGCCGAGCGCGGGCTGCCCGACCCGGTCGTCATGCAGTCCTCCGGCGGCGTGGCCGGCACGACCGAGGCCGGCCGCGGCGGCGCCTGGAGCGTGCTCAGCGGTCCCGCCGGGGGAGCGGTCGGCGCCGGTCTGCTCGCCCGGCTCAGCGGGAACGGCAACGCGCTCGGCTTCGACATGGGCGGCACCTCCTGCGACGTCTGCGTGATCGAGGCCGGCGGCGTCCGTCGAACGCACGAGCGCGAGTTCGCCGGCCGGCCGATCCAGCTCCCGATGGTCGATGTCCACACGGCCGGCGCCGGAGGCGGCTCGGTGGCGGCGACGGACACGGGCGGGGCGCTGCCGGGCCGCCCGCGAGCGGCGGGAGCCCACCCTGGGCCGGCCTGCTACGGCCGCGGCGGCGCCGAGCCGACCGTCACCGACGCCAACCTCCTGCTCGGCTACCTCGGCTCCGGCGAGGGTCTCGCCGGAGGCATCGCGCTGGACCGAACGGCCGCCGAGACGGCGATCGAGCCGCTCGCGCGCGACCTCGGCCTCGAATCGGCTGCGGCGGCGCGGGGGATCCTCGCAGTCGCAAACGCCGAGATGGTCCGCGCGATGCGGGTCGTCACGGTGGAGCGCGGGATCGATCCGCGACGCTTCGCACTGCTTTCGTTCGGCGGCGCCGGACCGCTCCACGCGGCGGCGGTCGCGAACGAGCTCGGAATCGATCGGATCATCTGCCCACGGTCGGGCGGGGTGCTCTCGGCGCTCGGCCTGGTCGCTTCGGATCGTCGCCGGGAGACGGCACGCAGCGTGATGATGTCGGGCGAGGGACTCTCGGCCGAGGGGATCGCCCGGGAGGTCGTGGCCCTCGCCGGATCGCTCGGCCAGGACGAGGAGGCCGAGCTCGAGGTGACATACGAGCTCCGCTACCGCGGCCAGGCCTTCGAGCTCGCGGTCGGGGGTCAGCTCGAGCCCGACCCGGCGGCGCTGGCCGAGGACTTCGCCGTCGAGCACGAACGCCGCTACGGCTACCGCGACGACGACGGTCACGTCGAGCTGATGACGATCCGGCTGGCCGCGACGAGCCCGCTCGCCGAGGTCGGAGATCTGGCGGCGAGGGAGGGCGAAGGTACGCAGACCGCTCGGCGGGCATGCTTCGACCACGGCTGGGTCGAGGCGGACGTGATCCGCGGCGAGCCGCCGGCCGGCTTCGCAGCTGCGGGGCCCTGCATCTTCGAGCTGCCGGAGACGACGCTAGTGCTACCGCCGCGCTGGCGGGCGGAGGTCGACCCCCACGGCACGATCGTCGCCGATCGGGAGGGCGGATGAACGGCGGCCTGATCGACCCGATCACGCTCTCGGTCCTGAGCGGCGGACTGCGTGCCATCTGCGACGAGATGGGGGCGGTGCTGATCGGCGCCGCGCACTCGCCGAACATCAAGGAGCGCCGCGACTGCTCCACCGCTCTGTTCGAGCCCGGCGGCGAGCTCGTCATGCAGGCCGAGCACATCCCGGTGCACCTGGGCTCGATGCCGGAGGCCGTCGGCGCCGTGCTCGAAGCGGACCCCGAGCCGGGGCCAGGCGACCTCTGGATCCTCAACGACCCCTTCCGCGGCGGCACCCACCTGCCCGATATCACGCTCGTCTCGCCGCTCTTCGCCGACTGCGCCGCCAGCGCTCAGGGGACGCTGATCGGTTGGGCGGCGAGCCGGGCACATCACGCCGATGTCGGCGGGCCGACGCCGGGCGGCATGCCCGCGAGCTCGCGGCGACTCGAGGAGGAGGGCGTGGTGATCTCGCCGCAGCTGATCGACGACGACGGCATCGTCGCACTGGCCGAGCGGATGCGTGACCCCACCCAGCGGCTTGCCGACCTGCGTGCCCAGCGAGCGGCAAACCTGCTCGGCACTCGCCGGGTTGCCGAGCTGGTCGAGCGGCACGGCAGCGAGCTGTTGAGCGCGGGGATGTCGGCGGTGCTCGACTACGCCGAGCGCCGCAGCCGCGCCGCGATCGCCGCGCTCGAGGACGGAACCTACGCTGCCGAGGACGCCCTCGAGGCCGCCGACGGCTCACCGGTCCCGCTGCGGGTCGAGGTGACCGTCTCCGGGGACTCCATGCGGGTCGACTTCGCCGGTTCCTCCCCGCAGGTCGAGGGCAATCTCAACTGTCCGCTGGCGGTGACGCGGGCGGCGACCCTGTTCGCGATCCGTGTCCTGATCGATCCCGACGCACCTCCATGCGCGGGCGGCCACCGGCCGGTCGTGATCGATGCCGAGCATGGGAGCGTGCTCGATGCCCGCCCGGGCGCTGCGGTCGCGGCCGGGAACGTCGAGACCTCGAGCCGGGTCGCCGACCTCGTCCTGGCGGCGCTGGCCGACATCGCCGACGGCCCCGCGCAGGGTCAGGGAACGATGAACAACCTGACCCTCTCCGGCGGCGAGGGCGACGCGGCCTTCACCTATTACGAGACCCTCGGCGGCGGGCAGGGAGCATGTGCGGACGCGCCCGGGCCCAGCGGCGTGCACGTCGCCATGTCCAACACGCTGAACACCCCGATCGAGGCGCTCGAGGCAGAGCTGCCGCTGCGGATCAGGCGGCTCGAGCTGCGACGCGGCAGCGGCGGGGAGGGGGCGTGGTCGGGCGGCGACGGGATCGTGCGCGAGATCGAAGCGCTGGTGGCGATGAGGTTCACGCTGATCACCGAGCGTCGGGCGATTGGACCACGAGGCCGGGCCGGGGGCGCCGGCGGCGAGCCTGGGCGCAACCTGCTGAATGGCCGCCCCCTCGCGGCCAAGGTCGAGGGCGAGCTGAAGCCGGGCGACGTGCTCAGGATCGAAACCCCGGGCGGGGGCGCTCATGGGCGCCGGGAACCGGCCGGGTGACGGCACCAATTCCCGCACTGCTTCTGCCGACTGCGTGACATCCGTAACTTATTTGGTGATTTGGCTCGTCTGCTCTAGACTCGCGTCCTTCCGACGGGTCCATCAGCGGCCCCGGCCGGGTCGCCCCTCGTCCGAGCACTCCGACCCCGCCACAATCCCCGAACCCGGACGACTCCACATGCCTATTGCGTTCAAAGAATGGTCAGTCACCGTGCGCGCCCTCGCCGAGGGCGAGCAGCTCGTCACCCTCCGCAAGGGAGGGATCCGCGAGGACAGCAAGCACTTCGAGCTGGAGCACGAGAGGTTCTTCCTCTACCCGACGTTCGACCACCAGCGCAACGACCTGGTTCGCGAGTCCCACCATCCGGAGTTGCGCCGCGCTCTCGAGGAGGGTGTCTGGCCCGACGAGGAGCCGCCGCCGCGGGCGCTTCTGCAGGACGGCGGCATCGCTCAGCCGGACCGCGTCCGGATCCGCGCCTGGGCCGAGGTCACCGACCACTTCACCACCGACGATCCGCGGATCGTCGACTCGCTCTCCCCCTACCACGTGTGGACTCAGGACTACGCCCGCAAGCGGCTGCGCTGGAAGCGCACCCATCCGCTGCACGTCCTGCTGCTCAAGGTGCACCGGATCCCCCGCCCGGTGACGGTGCGCGTCCGCGACGAGCACATCGGCTGCCACTCCTGGGTGGAGATCGACCGCGACCTCCCCTTCGAGGGCGTCCCGGTGATGGCGGACGACGAGTTCGACCGCGCCGCCGCCGCGATCCGGACGACCTGCAGCTCAGCTCAGCCCGAGCGCGAGCCCGCCCTCGCCTGAGTCGACTCGCTCGGGGTGCAGGTAGGGCTCAGGCGGGGTGGGGATGCCTCCAGGGGGCCGCGCCTCGGCCTGCTTGGTAGTCGCCTCCCGAGGAAGCTGGCGACCTCGTCGCGGACTCCCCCTGGAGGCCTCCCCACCCCGCCCTAGACGAAGATCGAGGCCGGGATCAAGGGCAAGAAGAAGATGAGCCTGACCGAGCTGATCGACGCGATGGAGAGCGCCGGCACAACCGACCTGCGCGGCCTCGCCGTGGTTCCCTCCGCCCTGAAGCTCCTGCGCAAGGGGCCGAAGGTCACCGACCCCCAGGTGACCGCGGCGATCGCGACGATGAAGGAGTGGATCAAGGCCGGCTCACACCGCCTCGACCACGACAACAACGGCGCCTACGATCACGCCGACGCGGTCCGGATCATGGACGCCTGGTGGCCGCTGTGGGTGCAGGCCCAGTTCGAGCCGACGCTCGGGCCGAAGCTGCATTCGGCCTTCATCGGCGAGGGCCACGACATCCACGACGCCCCCGGCCCGGTCGGCTCGGCATTCCAGAACGTCGTCTACGGCTTTCGTCCAGAAGGACCTGCGCTCGCTGCTCGGCAAGAAGGTCGACGCTCCCTACTCGCGGATCTATTGCGGCAAGGGCAAGCTGAACGCCTGCGCGAAGCTCCTGCAGGCGACGCTGAAGGCGGCCGCGAGCACCAGCCCTGAGGCCCTCTACGGCGCCACGGGCTGCGAGCTCAACAACGGGACCCAGCCCAGTCCGCAGATGTGCACCGACGCCGTCAATCCGGTTGACCTGACGGTCGCAGCGGTTGAGGAGTTCCACTGGATCAACCGCCCGACCTACCAGCAGGCCATCGAGTTCCAGGGGCACAGGTAGGGACATAGGTAGCTCGAGGCGGGGTGTGGAGGCCTCCAGGGGCGCGCCTCGGACCTGATCGGTAGTCGCCTCCCGAGGGGCCTGGCGACCTCGCCGCGGACTCCCCCTGGAGGCCTCCACACCCCGCCTGAGAACCTCATGTCCCTCACCGTCAGGAGCTGGCGCGGGCAGGCAGGGCGGGCTCGGCTCTGAGCTGCGGCCGCTTCGGGTCGCTTCTCATCTCGGCATCGTTCGGCTGGATTCACAGTGACTGGGGCAGCTCTGAGTAGCCGCTTTATCTAGATGGTTGATTCCCAATCCCCGCACATCCGGGGATTGGGAATCAACCATCTAGGCTCCGGGGGTGCCCTGGACCGAGACTGATTCCTTGAGCTTCACCGCGAGGTTCGAAGAGGGCGACGAGGAGTGTGCGGAGCGGACCCTCGACGAGCTCGAGGACCTGAGGCTGCGGCTCGAGGATCGCTTCGACCGGGCGCCGGGAGGGATCACCGTGATCCTCCACCCCCACGCCGCCTGGCTGTCGGCCGCTCACCCGTTCCTGCCGGCGATTCGGCTCGCGGCGGCCCCGGCGGGACGGCGCTACCTCGCCGGCTGGGCCACCGGCACCGAGCTCCACACGCTCACCGACTCCGCGCTCGAGCGGCGAGCCGCCGGGCCGGATTCGCGACGGGCCCTGCTGGGAACGGCTCGGCGCCTCTACGCACAGGTCGTCCTCGCGACCCACAACGAGCGAATCCCACCGCCATGGGGCATCCGCGTCTTCGCCCGCTACCTGCACTGGGCATGGCTGGTCGAGGGAGGCTCCCAGTACTACGCCGGCCAGATCTCCGACTTCCGTGCAGCGGTCCTGCGCCGCCTCAGCGCCGACGCCCGCCCGGACTTCCCACCCTCCGCCCGCGACGCGATCGTCCTCGGCGGCAGCGTCTTCGACCTGCTCGAGGCCGAACGGGGGCCGCGCGCCTGCGACCTGCTTGTCTCGCGCCTGCCGAAGGCCGGGCCCGAGGCGGCGCTCGAAACCGCCTTCGACGCGACCATGCGGGAGATCGAGCCGGCCTGGCGCGAGCACATCGGGGCGGTCGCCGCCTCCGGAGCGCGGATTTGAGGGCGAGGAGCATCCAGTGGGAGCGATCTGGGGTCATATCCGGCCCCGCGACGCCCCAGGGATGCCTCCGCCCCCGCGCCGGCCTCAGTAAGCCACCGCGTAGACGGCCCCCGCCACCGCGCCGAAGAGCAGCAACGCCGCCATCAGCGCCGCGGACAGCTTGAACGCGACCCGGCTCGGGTCATCGCCCTCGCCCTCGCCCTCCTCGCCGCCCTCGAGATCCGGGACCTCCGCCGACAGCAACGCCCGGGCGGACTCGACCGCGGAGGCGGGGACCATCACGTCGCGGGGGCCGGCGGCGAGCATGTCGGGCACGTCGAAGCCTCCCGAGCGCCTCAGGATGCTGGGGATCCCCTCCTCGAGCAGGATCCCCTGGACGAGCTCGCCCTCGGCCAGGTTGAGCACGACCGCGATCCGCTGCGGCTCGCCCCGGGCGAGGCGGGGGTGGATCTTCCGCGCCCGCTGAGTACGTTCGTCGGGCTCGGGCTCGTCGGTGCCGCCGTCGGCCAGGACGAGGGGACGGCCGCAGTCACGGCAGAAGCGTTCCTCGACCGGATGGCGCAGGTCGCATCGACGGCAGAGGAGGGACGGCTCAGACGACGTCGAGATCGACCTCCTCGACGGCGCCGTCGCGGATCTCGAAAGCGCGGACGACCGGATTCGCGTCGTCGGCAAGCGAGCAGATCAGGTACAGCTGCTCGGGCCAGGCTTCGGCGAGGTTGATGTCGGTCTGGGACGGATAGGCCTCGCTCTTGGTGTGGGAGTGGTAGATCCCGGCGAGGTCCTGTCCATCGTCCTCGAGCCGGTTCATGATTCGCAGCTGGTCGGTCGGATGAAGCTCGTAGCGCAGCCAGGTGGCGGCGGCGTTGCGGGCGCGGTGCACCGACGTCAGCTCGCCGTCGGTGCCGCCGACCAGGCCGCAGCACTCGTTCGGCAGGTCGTCGCGGGAGTGGGCGACGATCTCGTCCAGCAGGTCGCAGGAGACGCGCAAGCCGCTACCAGAAGTTCTTGGACTCGACGTCCTCGATCTCGTCGACGGGCGTCGTGTAGACGCCCGAGGAGAGGTACTTCCAGCCGTCGTCGGGAATCAGGAAGACGACGTTGCCCTCGTCCATCTCGCCGGCGATCCGGTTGGCGACGTAGGCGATCGCGCCGGCGCTGACCCCGGCGAAGATGCCCTCCTCGCGCAGCAGCTTCTGGGTCCAGAGGATCGAGTCGCGGTTGGAAACCATGATTTTGCGGTCGAGGACCGAGAGATCGATGATCGGCGGGATGAAGCCGTCGTCGAGGGAGCGCAGGCCGTCGACGGCCTCGCCCTGCATCGGCTCGGAGGCGACGATCTTGGTCGCCGGGTTCTCCTCCTTCAGCCTGCGTCCGACGCCCATCAGGGTGCCGCCGGTCCCGAGCCCGCCGACGAATGCGGCGACGTCGTCGAGCTCCTCGAGGATCTCCGGCGCGGTCCCGTTGTAGTGGGCGAGCGGGTTCGCCTCGTTCCCGTACTGGTAGGGCATGTAGTAGGAGGAGTCGCTGCCGGCGATGTCGAGCGCCATCTCGACCGCCCCGTTGGAGCCCTTCGGCCCCTCCGAGTAGACGATCTCGGCGCCGAACATGCGCAGCAGCTGGGAGCGCTCGTCGGTCACGTTGTCGGGCATCACTGCCTTCATCCGGTAGCCCTTGCGCAGGCAGATCATCGCCAGCGCGATCCCCGTGTTGCCCGAGGTCGGCTCGAGGATCGTCTGCCCGGGGGTGATCAGCCCCTCGGACTCGGCGCGGTCGATCATCGACTTCGCGATCCGGTCCTTGACCGACCCCGTCGGGTTGCGGCCCTCGAGCTTGGCGTAGATGCGGACGCCCGGCGTGGGCGAGAGGCGCCCGAGCTCGACCAGCGGCGTGTTTCCGATCGCCTCGAGAACGTTCTCGAACTGGCCTCCGCACGGACGGTTGAGCAGCTCGCCGGCCATTACTTCAATAAGTGTAGTGGAGTCGTTCGCCGCCGACCCAGGCTGCGCTCAAGCGGCGACCCGCGCGCCCGGGGCTCCTCCGACACCGCCACGACAGAGGACTGACCCGACGCCAG
>Ga0136617_10002743_pt1 | contig 15671 bp, 13 predicted proteins | sample AntDrymUQ3222106_2_FD_129672 | JGI IMG/M metagenome (GOLD analysis project Ga0136617, IMG submission 129672) | Polar desert sand microbial communities from Dry Valleys, Antarctica - metaG UQ322 (21.06) | ecosystem: Environmental > Terrestrial > Soil > Desert | place: Antarctica: Dry Valley...
CGGTCTCCGTCCGCTCCGCTCCTGTTGTGTGCTCACGGCCGGAGCCCGGCTCTGACACCCAGCCGGTCTCCGTCCGCTCCGCTCCTGTTGTGTGCTCACGGCCGGAGCCCGGCTCTGACACCCCGCCGGCGGCCAGCGCGGCAGCGATCCGGGCTGCCACTGCCGAAGGCATCGGCGTACCGGCGAGTCGGCCCACGTCGGCGCGGACGGCATGCAGCGCATCCAGGACCGCTTGGCACTCGGTACATCCCTCGACGTGGACCGAGGCTCGCGCGACTGTCACCTCATCCGGCAGACCCGCGTCGAATTCGGCGAGAGCGAGCCGGTCCGGCGAACTGTTCAGAGGGTGCACCGAGCGCGCGGGATCGTCGCTCATCGGCCTCCCTCCTCCTGGCCCCGATCGGTTGCGGACCGAGCTTGGACGCTTGCTGGCTGCTCCGAGTTCCCTCCGGCGGCTCCGCCGAACACGTCCTCACGCAGATGACCGAGCAGAACCGCCAGTTGCAGCCGACCGCGCGCGCAGCGACTCTTCACCGTTCCCTGCGCTACGCCGAGGATCTCCGCCGCCTCGGCTACGGAGTACCCGTGCAGGTCCACCAGCGTGATCGCGGCGCACTGGTCCGCACCGAGCCGGCTCAACGCGTCGCGCACCACTATGACGGTGTCCTGCTCGGCCACCCGATCCCGCGGCTCGACCGGCTCGCCGGGTCCCTGCTCGGGCAGCTCCACGGTCGGGCGGACCCGCCGCCGCCGGAGCCGGTCCAGGCAGGCGTTGACGACGATGCGGTGCAGCCAGGTCGTGACGGCCGCGTCGCCGCGGTAGCCCGACGCGCCACGGTACGCTGAGATCAGCGCGTCCTGCACAGCATCCGCGGCGTCGTCAGGGTCGCGCAGCGTGCCGAGTGCCACGCTCCACAGCCGGTTCTGATGCCGCCGGACGAGCTCTGCGAACGCCTCGGGGTCACCCCCGGCGTGCAGGGCGAGCAGCTCCGCGTCGGCGCGCATGCTGCTCACGAGGGAAGGATAGGCAGCTGTCAGGCGGGGGGCAGGCCGGTGAACGTCACCTCGCCGAGTGAGGCGGAGAAGTCCCCCTCATCCGGCACGAGCTCGGTGATCCAGACCAGCCAGTAGCGCGCCGGCTGCTGGGCGTCGACCGGGATCGTCGTCTGGCCGGCGAGTTCGGTCTCACCGAGCAGCTGAAACGTCTCCAGGTCACCGGCCGGTTGCGGTCCTGACCGTAGCTCCACCGTTGCCCCGGCCTGTCCGGTCGCGATCGTGACCTCGCTGACCACCACCGCCTGTCCGAGGTCGAAGACGAGCCCGACACCGGGCTTGAGGTTGCCCAGCTGCGGGCTGCCGCGGTAGGTCAGCGTCGGCCAGGACGACGCGGGGTCCCCGTCAACAGCGAGCGGGCTGTCGTCGTTGTTCTCCGGCTCACCGTCCCCGAAGGGGTCGTAGACGGTCGCGCTGACTACCGGCAGAGCAACCGGTGATGCCTGTGGTGTCGGGGATGCCGTGGTTTGCGCGGTCGAGCCGGTCGGCGCCCCGGCGGTCGTCTGGGCGGCCGGCTCACCGGTGACCCGGTCGAAGGACGATCCGATCACCCAACCGATGAGCGCTACGGCCAGCAGCGCGGCGACCGGGAAGGCCAGCACGAGCCAGGTTCGTCGGCGCCGCTCGGGTCGGCCAGCTCCCTCCTCCTCCTCCTCCGACCAGTGCGCCCGGTCGCCCAGCCACGGGGCTGAACTGTCGTCGGCCTCGGGTGCCGCCGGAGTCCCGAGCCCCGACAGGTTCGGGTCCGTTGCGTCAGCCGAATCCGGTACGGCGGGCTGCGCGGACTCATCCTGCCTGGCCGGTGTTGCCGCAGCCGTCGCGCCGCCCTCGGCTCTGGTGGACCCGGCTGCGAGCGGTACAGCGGTGGCCCCAGCCTCAGCCGGGGCAACCCGCTGGGGGCGGGCCCGCAGCGACGGCAGACCGGCGAGCCGCCCTCGTCCGCGCTGGCCGTCGGCCGGTTGGTCGTCTCGGGCCCGCGTGGCCCCGGGCACCGCAGGCGGGGGAGCGGAGATGGGCCGGGTGCGGTCGGTCGGGTAGTCGTCGGGGGCCGGTGGGTCATGACCGAGCGGCGCATCACCAGGCTCGAGCCCGCCGTCCGGGGCATCGGCGTCGTACTCGTACCGGTCGGTGATGAACGCCAGGCCGCTGTCCTCGTAGGCGTGGTCGCGACCTCGTCGCCCGTCCACCAGTCGAGTGACCATCTCACCGGCGGTCTGCAGCCGGCCATCCAGGGCGGCCAGCGCGACCTCCGCGAGATCCGGCGCGACCCCACTGGACAGTTGCCGGTCCAGTTCGGCGGGATCGTCGTCGACGGGCAGGAAGCCGGCCACCGTCGCGAACAGCAGCGCACCCAGCGCCCTGACGTCGGCACCGGCAGTCGCCACCGGAGCCGGGATCGCGGCGACGGTGACGCTGCCTGTCGGGGTGAGGATGACCCGGTCGGGGACGAGCCCGCCCACCGCCAAGCCCAGCTCATGCGCCTGGGCCACCCCCTCGGCCACCCGTCGGATCGTCTCCCGGGCCTCGGCGGCGGCCAGCGGGCCATTGCGCAGCCTGTCGGCCAGGCTCGTGCCCTCGACCCACTCACTCACGACGTACGCTCGGCGATTCTCATCGACCGCGTCGTACACCATGGCCAGCGCCGGGTGGGACAAGACGCCCGCGGCCAGCGCCCGGTCGAGGAAGCCGCGGGCCGCCGCGCCGCCCGGGGAGTGGATGCGCAACAGCACGTCGCGCTGGAGCAGGGAGTCGCGAGCGCGCCACGTGGACAGCCGGCCGACCCCGGTGTCCGCATCGGATCCGGAACGCGTGAGCAGCTGGTAGCGCCCGCCGATCCGAACCGGGTGGCCGGCGGCAGGCTCGGTGACATCCCCGGACGGGGGCTTCGCCTCCTCCGCCGGGCTACCGGACTCCACCCGCAACGCCCTTCTCCCCCTCCGCGACCTCTCCGAACCACTCCAAGCAACTACCGGCGGATGCCGATCCGGCGGCGTAGGACAGCAGTGAATTCTCTGACCTCCGGTATGGGCAGGATCAGACAGCTGGCGACCACGGCCGCGCTGCCGATCAGGCTACCTGTCACCACCGCCACGGAACTGCCCAGGACGTCGCTCCCGAGTAACGATTCGATCCACCACGTCACCGCCCACGCGGCCAGTGCGCCCACGGCCGAGGCTATGACCAGCAGCCCCGCGCTACGGACCACCCGCGCCGTGTCCAGTCCGCCGATCCGCCGCCGGAGCCACAGCTCCCCGACGACGGCGCCGACCACGAACGACAGGCTGTTGGCTACCGCCAGGCCGGTGACGATGTGCTCGGTGGGCAGCAACGCCGGTGTCAGCAGGCACAGCGGCACCCGGACGGCGACCATCACGAGGTTGATCAGCGTCGGCGTACGCGCGTCCTTCATCGCGTAGAAGACCCGCAGCTGCAACAGCGTGAGGGCGTACGGCAGCAGGCCGAACGCCGAGGCGGCCAGTACGACGCCCACGGCGCGGGCCTCCGACACATCGACCTGCCCGCGGGCGAACGCGACCGTCGCGATGGCCGGGCCGAGGACGATCAGCAACCCGCTGATAGGCAGCATCGCGACCGACGTCAGCCGGGCGCCGAGGGACAGGTCACTGACCAGGGTCGCGGTGTCGCCGTCGGCCGCGGCCTTGCTCATCCGCGGCAGCAGTGCGGTCAGCAGCGCGACACCGATGATCCCGTAGGGCAGCTGGAAGAGCAGGCTCGCGTTGGCGTACACGATCGAGCCCACTCCGGACTCGCGGCCGGCCTCGTTGGCCAGTGCCATGATCACCAGGTAGCCGACCTGGCTCACCGCGACGTACCCGATCACCCACAGCCCGAGCCGGCCGGCCTCGGCCAGCCCGGCGTGGCGCCAGTCCCAGCGCCACGCCCACCGCACCCCCGCCCGGCGCAGCGACGGCAGCAGCGCCAGCGCCTGTACGACGATGCCGAGCGCCGTGCCGATTCCGAGCAGCCACACCAGCCCTGGGGAGATGCTGGCCGGCGTCAGCTCAACTGCGTCGTTGAGCCCGATGAAGGCCAGGCCGGCCGCGATGACAACCAGGTTGTTCAGCACCGGCGCCCACGCCGGCGGGCCGAACACCTGCCTGCTGTTGAGGATCGCGGTCAGCATCGCGCCCACGCCGTAGAACACGATCTCGACCAGCAGGATCCGGGCGAGCAGGTTGGCCAGGGCTACCTGATCGGGGTCGTCGCGGATGCCGTAGGCGTACGTCAGCAGCGGCGCGGCCAGGATCGCCAGCGCCGTCGCGACCACCAGTACGACGGTGGACAGGCTCAGCAGCCGCTGCGTGTAAGCCAGCCCGTCGTCGTCGTCGCGAACCCGGGCGTGCACGAGCAGCGGCACGATGACACTGGTGAGTACGCCGCCCAGGAGCAACTCGAAGACGATGTTCGGAAGCGTCCTGGCGGTGTTGTACGCGTCACCGACGAGGCCCAGACCGATCGCCGCGACCAGGACGACGGTGCGGGCGAAGCCGGTCAGCCGCGACACCGTGGTGGCCACGGCCATCGTGCGGGTGGCCCGGGCCAGGCTCGGCGTGCTCACCTGCCCACCTGCTGCGACCCGTCCCGGCTCCAGCGGCTCCGCTCCTGTTGTGTGCTCACCGCCGGAGCCGGGTACAGGAGGGGTACCTGCTTGATCGGTTGCGTCGGGTCGCGCGGGCCGCCGCCGCTACGGAACCGCCGGATCAGGCGCAGCGCGAAGAGCAGCAGCAGCAGCGCCCCGGCCCCGATCGTGATCACCAGGGCGATGCCGCCGTACACCGTGCTGCGGACGGTCAGCCGCACCGGGTCACCCAGCGTGCCGCCGGCCGGCGTGAAGATCGCCGACGTGACTCGGAACTCCCCGGGTCGCTCGACGGTCGCGGGCACCTCTATCAGCGTCCGGCGGGCCGCCGCGAGCACCTGGGTGCCGACCTCGTCGGTGGACAGCCCCGCCACCAGGCTGGCGTCCACGCTGATCCGGACCTGCACCGGCACCGGAAGCTGGTTCTCGACGGTGAAGACCAGCGAGGCCCGCGCTGAGGCCAGGCTGTACGTGCCGTCGGTCGGGACGATCAGGAACACCCGCCTGCGCTGCGCTTCGACCGCCTCGACGACGGCCTCCGCGGCACCGCGCAGCGCCGCTGGATTGCCCCGCCGGTACGACGAGCCGGCGGCGAGTACGGCGCGGTCCAGCGGATCGGTGATGGTCTGGGCAGCCTGCTCGTCCTCGGCGGACTCCAGCACCAGCATCGACTCGAAGTCACCGACCGACGCGGCAGCGGCGGCGAGCACGGCGAGGCCGGTCGGGTCGAGCTCGCTGGCCGCAGCGGAGTCCGGGTACACCAGGTCCCCGCGATCGACTGCCGGCAGCTCGCCGAGGGCGGTCGGCTCGACCGGCCGCAACCACGGTTCGGTGACGGTGTCGGTGAGCATCGGCAGCGCGTAGGACACCCGCGCGTCCCACCGCCGCGGTGGTGCGACGAGCAGCGCGCGGCTGACCGACGGCGCCTCGGCGGTGATCATGGCCAGCTCGGCGAGGTAGCGCTGCTCGGCCATCCGCGGCCCGGTCGGCCAGTCGTCGGCCGCGGCGACGATGCCATCCAGGACCGGGTCACTGACCAGGGCATCGGCGCCTGTTCCCGTGTTGTTGCTCACCGTAGCCGCTGCGCTGGGGGTCCGGCTGTCGTCAGCCGGCTCGACTGCCTCCGCGCTGAGCACGAACTGCTCGGCTCCCGCGCGTTGCAGCACCGCGAGTGCCGAGTCGGTGAGCTGGCCGTCGACCGGCCAGCTCAGCTCGGTGCCCGGCTGGACGCCGAGGAGGTCGGACACGAGCTGCGCGCCGAGCTCGACTGCCTGCAGCGCCTGGTCGGCGAGCCCGGCTCGGGTCAGGGCGACCACGTCGGCGTCGGCGTAGGGGAGGGCGATCACCGAGCGGGTGCGGGCCAGCGCGGTCAGCCGGTCGAACCACTCGGCAGCGGCGGCGGCGCCCTCGCCGGCGCTGCCGTCGGCCAGCCGGTAGCCGCCGGCCATCGCCCGGAGCGTCTCCACCAGCAGCGGGTCGACGGCGATGGTCAGCGGTACCTGCGGGTCGGCTTCGGCAATGGCCAGCATCCGCTCCAGCCGGCCACCGCCGGCCACCGCCGCGGCGAGGTCGTCGTCCATGAAGAGTCCGTCGGGGCCACGGTGCGGGCGATCCACCAGCGGCCACAACCAGGCGACACCGGTCGAGGCGAGCGGGGGTTCGGGGAAGAACGGCAGGTAGCTGTCCAGCTGCCCGACCCGCTGCTCGACGTCGCCGTCGGGTGTTCCGTTCACGTTGACCATGAGCGGGTAGACACCGAGGTCGGTCAGGCCGAGTTCCTCGGCTGTGCTCTGGTAGCGAAACGGCGCGGTGTCCCCGGCATCGAGATCGGCGAGCAGGTCGATGAACGGTGCGAACCCGCTGGTCGACGAGGAAGGGTCGCCGTCATTGTCGCGCAACTCGTCGCGGGTGGTCAGCACCGGACCCCGCTGCAGCCGGATCACCAGGTCGGTGATCGCGACGTCCGCGGTGTTCGTCACCGTCCCGATCACGGTGATCGGCGAATCCGGGGTGACCGTCCTCGGGTCCAGCTGGGTGACGGTGATCGTGAGCGGCATGTCGTCACCGGGGGCGGCGCGCGCCGGGACGGCCAGCGGGCCGAGCGCCAGGAGCAACGTCACGGCCCCGGCCGCGGGGCGGCCGAGCCGTGCTGTCACGCGCACCCGAACCTCACGCGCTGTCGGAGAGCAGTTCGGGTACCCGCTCGACCAGCCCCCGCTCGTCGGCGTACGCCAGCCGGTTGGCCAGGTCCTCGAGGGGAACCCAGGCGACCTCGCTCACTTCGGGGTCGGCGTCGGACAGCGTCCCGGTACTCGCCCTGAGCAGGAAGTGGTGCACGGTCTTGTGGATGCGCCGGCCCTCGGCGACGAACCAGAAGTCGATGGTGCCCAGCGGCGCCACGATCGACCCGGTGATGCCGGTTTCCTCGGCGACCTCGCGGATCGCGGCCTGCTCGAAGCTCTCACCGTGCTCGAGATGGCCCTTGGGCAGTGACCAGAGCAGCCGGCCCCGCCGGTCGTGCCGGCCGATCAGCGCCGCGACCGCCGGGTTCGCGTCGGAGTCCACGATCAGACCGCCCGCGGAGGTTTCCTCGACCCGACGCAGGCCGCGGGACGCCGCCGTACGGGCCATGACCCGAGGGTAGCGCGGTAGATCTCGACGGCCCGGGCGGTCGGGGGTAGGTCGAGCGCGAACGGTCGTTCGACGGGCCCGCGTGACACGCTGGCGAAATGGCGACCGTCGCACCGCGGGAGCAGCAGGTCCCGCTGCGGTCGTGGTTGCCGGGCTTCCTCGCGCTCGCGGTGATCTGGGGCTCGAGCTTCCTGTTCATCAAGGTCGGGATCTCCGAGCTGCATCCGCTGTACGTGACGCTCGGTCGGGTCGCGATCGGCGCGGCCACGCTGCTTGTCGTGCTCGGGGCGACCCGCACCCCGCTGCCGCGACAGCCTCGGCTGTGGGGTCATCTCGGGTTGCTCGGCAGCCTCGGGGTGGCGCTGCCGTTCACCCTCTTCGCGTACGGCGAGCAGCGGATCTCCTCGACCCTGGCCGGCATCTGGAACGCCACCACCCCGCTGGTGGTGCTGCCGCTGGCCGTGCTGGTGTTCCGCACCGAGCGGATGACCTGGCGACGCGGGGTCGGGCTGGCGATGGGGTTCGTCGGCGTGCTGGTCATCCTGGGTGTCTGGCGTGGCGTCGGCGGAGGAGAGCTGACCGGGCAGTTGATGTGCTTCGTCGCCGCGGGCTGCTACGGCGTCGCGATCCCGTACTTCAAGCGGTTCGTCGCCGGCGGACCGGAGACGGGGCTGGCGATCTCCACGGCCCAGGTGCTGATGGCGACCGTCGTCCTGGCCGTGCTCGCGCCGATCGTCGCGGGTCGGCCGCCTTCCCCGACCGGGCTGTCCCTCGACGTGGTCGGATCCGTGCTGGCCCTCGGCGCGCTCGGCACCGGCATCGCGTTCGTGCTCCACACCCGAAACATCCGGCTCGTCGGCGCGAGCACGTCGTCGATGGTCACCTACCTCATCCCGGTCGTCGCCACCGTCGTGGGCGTACTCGGGCTCGGCGAGCAGATCGAGTGGTATCAGCCGACCGGCGCACTGGTCGTGCTGGCCGGCGTCGCCATCTCCCAGGGCATGCTCCCACCCCGGCACGCAAGCACCCATCCCCGCGATGATCATGGGGTTACGCCGGTCCTGACCGGCCATATCCCATGATCATGATTGGGTGGGCGCACCATGGATAGGGACCCGCAGCTTTCGGCGGCGCGGCGGCGGCTGGTGACCGAACTGCTGCGGCTCGCACCCGTTCTGGCCGAGGTCGGCCGGCGCTTCGCCGCGGCCGGGTATGCCCTGCACCTGGTTGGCGGCTCGGTCCGTGACGCGATGCTCGGTCGCCGCAGCGATGACCTGGACCTGACCACCGACGCCCGTCCCGAGCAGGTGCTCGGCCTCGTCGAGGGCTGGCCCACGTGGACCACCGGGATCGACTTCGGCACGATCGGGGTGCAGTACGGCGTACACCGGCTGGAGATCACGACGTACCGCGCCGACCGCTACGACCGGGTCAGCCGCAAGCCCGACGTCGTGTACGGCGACTCGCTCGCCGACGACCTGGCCCGCCGGGACTTCACGATCAACGCGATGGCGTTCTCGCTGCAGGACCAGACCTTCACCGACCCGTACGGCGGACTGCCCGACCTGCTGGCCCGGCGGCTGGCCACGCCGGCGCGGCCGGAGGAGTCCTTTGCCGACGACCCGCTGCGGATGCTGCGCGCGGCCCGGTTCGTCTCCCAGCTGGACGTGGCCCCCGCCCCGGACGTGCTCGCGGCGATCGCCGGCATGGCCGACCAACTCGGCCGGATCTCCGCCGAGCGGGTGCAGGCCGAGCTCTCCAAACTGATCCTCGGCGGGCACCCCCGGCGCGGGCTGGAGCTGCTGGTGGACAGCGGCCTGGCCCGGTCGGTGCTGCCCGAACTGCCGGCGCTGCGGCTGGAGATCGACGAGCACCACCAGCACAAGGACGTGTACGCGCATTCCCTGACCGTGCTGGAGCGGGCGATCTCACTCGAAGGGCCGGACGGGCCAGACCTCGTGCTGCGGCTGGCCGCGCTGCTGCACGACATCGGCAAGCCCGCCACCCGCCGACACGAGCCGCACGGGCGGGTCAGCTTCCACCACCACGAGGCCGTCGGCGCCCGGATGGTTCGCGATCGGCTGCGGGCGCTGCGCTTTCCGGGCGACGTCGTGCGGGACGTGCAGCAGTTGACGTTCCTGCACCTGCGCTTTCACGGCTACGGGCGCGGTCAGTGGACCGACTCCGCCGTACGCCGGTATGTCGTGGACGCCGGGCCGCTGCTGGACCGGCTGCACAGGCTGGTCCGTTCCGACTGCACCACGCGCAACGTCCGGCGAGCCCGGGCGCTGTCGGCGACGTACGACACCCTGGAGGAGCGGATCGCCGTACTGCGGGAGCAGGAGGATCTTGACGCCGTCCGGCCGGACCTCGACGGCAACGAGATCATGCGGCTGCTCGACCTGAAACCGGGCCCGCTCGTCGGCCAGGCCTGGCAGCACCTCAAGGCGGTTCGGCTGGAGCGCGGCCCGCTGTCGCGCGAGGAGGCCGAGGCCGAGCTGCGCCGCTGGGCCGCCGAGAACCTGCCCTGACCCGTCGCGTCGGCAACTCTGGTCGGTATGGCGCTCGTTCCTACGGACGTAGTGCGGCACGGGCGTAGCCGGCGGCGGTCAGGGCGTAGCCGGCCACGATGACGCCGAGCACCCAGTAGCTTTTCCCGCTGGTCGGCAGCGCGAAGGCAGCCACCGCGGCGGCGGCCACGAAGCCGACGTTGAAGACGGTGTCGTACACGCTGAAGACCCGGCCGCGGTAGGCGTCCTCGACGGTCTCCTGCACGATCGTGTCCACGCAGATCTTCAGCGCCTGCCCGACGAATCCCAGCAGCAGCGCCGCCACCAGCACAGTAGGCATCTGGTACGGCGCGATGAGGGCGAGCTGGCTCACCGCAGCCAGGGACAGCGCGAGAACGATCCAGCGGGGCTTGCCCAGCGCCCGCACCGCTCCCGGCGTCGTAGCGGCGGCGAGCACGGCCCCGATCGCACCGACGACGACCACCTGGGTCAGGCCGGCCAGGTCGGCGCGGAAGACGCCGGAGCTGTCGAAGGAGTTGCGGTACAGCAGGATGGTGGAGACGGTGGCCAGGCCAAACCAGAACCGGTGGGCGCCGATGGCGCTCAGCCCGGCCAGGGCCGGCCGACGAGCACGGATGTGCCTGGCGCCGGCGATCAGCCCGGCCACGACGTGGGCAGGACTGGGACGGTCTCGCCGTTCGTGCTCGTCCGGTCCCAGATGCTGACGGGCAAAGCCCCGGGCCAGCAGGGCCGACGCGGCGTATCCCAGGCTGGCGCTCAGCGCGATCTGGGCGTATCCGGAGTCGCTGGCGCCCACGAGTACGCCGAGGATCACACCGCAGGTTCCGCCGAAGACCGCCGCCACCGTGCCCAGCGTCGTGGTGAGCGCGTTTGCGAAGACGAGATGCTCGGCTGCGGCGACGTGTGGCAGCGAGGCGGACAGTGCCGCGAGGAAGAACCGGTTGACGGCGATGACGGCCAGGGCACCCAGGTAGAACGGCAGGCCGTCGACTCCACCCCAGATGAGAAGGGCCACCACCGCCAGCAGGGCACAGCGGACCAGGTTGGACACCAGCAGCACGCGTTGGCGACTCCAGCGATCGAGGAGTACGCCGGCGAACGGGCCGATCAGCGAGTACGGGAGCAGCAGCACCGCCAACCCGGCGGCCACGTCGCTCGCGGTCGCCGCGCGGGCCGGGTTGAACAGCACGGCGCCGGCCAGGCTCGCCTGGAACACCCCGTCGGCCCACTGTGCGCTGAGCCGGACCCCGAACAGCCGCCGGAAGTCCCCTCGCGCCAGGCACACCCGCAGGCTGGCTGTGGTTGCCGCGCCGACCGACGTGGCGGCGTCGACGCTGTCCCCGGGCACCGACCGAGGGTAAACCCGGGTCCCGCGGGTCAGGACTGTAAACGTTTACCCCGCGCGATCTCGGTTCCCAACGCGTCCAGCCGCTGAGTCCAGAATCCGCGGAATCGCTCCAGCCAGGCATCGACCTCCTGCAGCGGCCCGCAGTGCACGTTGTACAGCCGTCGGGTGCCCTCGGCCCGCACGGTGGCGAAGCCGTTGTCCCGGAGCACGCGAAGGTGCTGTGACACCGCCGGCTGGGAGATCCCGAACTCCTCGCGGATCACTACGACCACAGCTCCGGAGGGGTGCTCGCCGTCGGCGAGCAGTTCGAGGATCCGCCGTCGCACCGGGTCCCCGAGGACGTCGAAGGCGTGCATGACTCAGCCGGTCGGCTCCGCCGCCGGGTCGCTGCCCGTGTAGGCGGCCGTCGTTCGGGCCGCCGCGCCGACGGCTGCTCCCTCGGTGGTTCCGGCCCGGATGCTGGCCTGGCCCCACTGCTCGCTGCTCCGGGCCATGAAGCGCCTGCCCTCGTCCGAGGTTTGCCAGCCCATGGCCTGCTGTGGGTCGACGGGCGCGGCGCCGGACATGTGGGTGGTGTCGAGACCGAGCAACGCCAGGTCCCATCCCACGCCGACGGCTCCGGGTCCGAACTGCTCCCAGCGTTCGTCGTCCACATGTGCGACGTGCTCGAGGTCCAGCCTGGTCCTGCCGTCGGCGAGTTCGGAGAGTCGCAGCTCCACCCAGCTCACGTCGCCGGCGTACTCCCAGGTGATCGTCAGCTGCTGAGGCGGTTCGCAGTCGAGGATCTCTCCGCCGGCGTTGCCTTCGAGCTGGTACCGGCCGCCCACTTCGAAGACGCCGGTGACCGGCAGGAACCAGCGCGGAATGCGGCCTGGACTTGTGTAGGTGTCCCAGACGTCGGCGATGTCGGCGTCGTCCGTCTGGCTCAGCGCGACGACCTTCGCCTCCCGGCCACGGTGCCGCCGCACCGAAAGCCGGCGCGAGACCGCGCCGATGTGGTCTCTGACTGGCTCGAGCATCGGCGTTCCTCTCTTCATGTCGAGGGGAGTTACATCAGTGTCAACTTATATTCAGCAAGACTCAGATTGTTTCGCTCGAGCGGTAGCTGCCGCGGCGGCCAGGATGCGGCACAGTGGTCGGCATGCCCCCCGTGCGCATCGGTGTGCTGCTCGTCGCGATGCCGGTGCTCACCGACCCCAACTTCGACCGCACCGTCGTGTACGTCGTCGACCACGGCGACCATGGCACGCTGGGCGTCGTCCTCAACCGGCCGAGCGACACCGACCTGCTCGAGATCCTGCCCGGGTGGTGGTCCCTTGCCGCGGCTCCGCGCACGTTCCACGTCGGCGGTCCGTGCGATCGTGACACCGCGCTGTGCCTGGGCGTCGGCAACCCGCCCTCGGACGTGCCGGGGCTGCGACCGGTCGCCCGGCCGGTGCACCTGGTCGACCTCGACGCCGATCCGGCGATCACCGGGGCGGTACTGGAGCATCTGCGGGTCTTCGCCGGGTACGCCGGCTGGGGACCCGGGCAGCTGGCCGCTGAGATCGCGGCGCAAGCCTGGGCGGTCGTCCCCAGCCAGGCCTCGGATGTGGTCAGCGAGGCGGGCCCCGCGCTCTGGCAGTCGGTGTTGCGGAGGCAGGGCGGCACGCTGGCGATGCTGTCGGCGTACACCGAAGATCCGAGCCTGAACTAGGACCGCAACAGTCAGCCGCCGCAACATTAATGGGGAGGGACTGGCGCGTCGGGGCTAACAACTCCCACTCAAAAGGGGTAGAACGGAACAAGAGAGGGGCGGCCCGGGGAAGGGGCCGCCCCTCTCTCGACTGTCAGAAGCCGAACTGCGCGGCCACCTCCGGGTACGCCGAGGCGTCGGCGACCTGCTCCTCCGGCGGAAAGTCGACCTGTCGGGGGCCGTGGTTGCTCAGCGTGATCCGGACCGGGAACGTGTTGTTCGCCGGTGGGCCCGCGAACTGATGCAGCAGCCGGTCCTCCACGCCGACGCTGAACGTCGCCTCGCCGCTGCTGAACGTGTTCGTGAGCACCGCGTCGATCCGCCCGGCGCCCTGCCAGGTGTAGCCAGCACGAAGGAGGTTGTTCGGGTCGTCGGTCTGGTCGGCGGCAAGCCGAGTCAGCATGCCCACGATGTTGTCCACCAGCCGGCCGGCCTGGTCCAGCTCGCTGCGCAGGTACTGCACGCCGGCGCGGTCGACAGCTGCCATCGCGTCGGTGAGGCCGGGAATGTTGCCGATCAGGATCCGATCGGCGGTGAAGTAGATCGTCCGCACCTCCTCGGGCTGGCCGTCGCTGTACGTCGTCTTGGTGTCGAGGGTTCCCATCCGGGTGGTGAAGTCGATGCTGCCGGACATCGTGAGCAGCGCTTCCTCGGCGAACTGGGTGGAGATGGTGACGTCGGCGCCGCCCTCCTCGACGTTGCGATGCAAGACGTCGGCCAACACCCTCGCCTCTTCGACGGTGATCTCGTCCCCAGGGGCGCGGTTGGCGTTGGTGTTGTCCTCCGTGCAGCCGGTGAGCACCAGCACCGCGGCCAGCAAGGTGAGAACAGGTCGGTAGCCTGGGACGTGCATCTGGCCAGCGTATGTCGGTCGGCTGACACGCTGCTGGAGCATCGCTCCGCCGCGCCGCCATGCCGCTACAGGCCGGAATAGGGCAGGCTCGGACCGTGTCCTCAACGGTTGCCCCGCTGCTGGATGCGGTCTCCGGCCTGGCCGACGTCGCCCGTGGCACGTCGTTTCCGCTGACCGCACCGTCGTCGGCGCGGGCGGAGCGGGACCGGCAGGAGCTGGTCGGCCAGCTGGCGGACTACCTGCTGCCCCGATTGCGGCAGATCGACGCGCCGCTGCTGGCCGTCGTGGGCGGGTCCACGGGCGCGGGCAAGTCCACGCTGATCAACTCGCTGGTCGGCGCGGAGGTGAGTACGGCGGGCGTGCTGCGACCGACCACCCGCGGCCCGGTGTGCGTGTGCCATCCGGCGGACGCCGAGTGGTTCACCGACGGGCGGATCCTGCCCGGACTGGCCCGCACCACCGGGGCCGGCGAGCCGGGTGGACTGCGCATCGTCCAGCATCCCGCCATCGGTCCGGGCCTGGCGCTCCTGGACGCACCGGACATCGACTCGGTGGTCAGCGCAAACCGCCATCTCGCGACCACACTGCTCGCCGCGGCCGACCTGTGGGTGTTCCTCACCACGGCGTCGCGCTACGCCGACGCGGTTCCATGGGAGCTGCTGCACACCGCCCGCGAGCGCGGAACCGCCATCGCCGTCGTACTGGACCGGTGTCCACCGCAGGCCATGCGGGACGTGGGCGAGCACCTGGCCGCGATGCTGAGCGAGCGTGGGCTCGGCGCCGCCCCGCTATTCGTCGTACCGGAGGTGCCGCTTGTCGACGGCCGGATCGCCGAGCAGGCGATCGCGCCGATCCGGTGGTGGCTGACCGGGCTGACCGCCGACGCCGAGGCACGCGCGGCGGTCGTGCGGCACACGCTGGACGGGGCGCTGGCCAGTCTCGCCCCCCGCGCCGAGGCGCTGGCGCAGGCCGCCGACGAGCAGCGGGTGGTCCGCGCGGAGCTGGAGACGTGCGTGGACTCCTCCTACGGCGCGGCGATGGCCCGGGTGGACGAGGCGATCCGGGACGGCGCCCTGCTGCGCGGCGAGGTGCTCGCCCGCTGGCAGGACGTGGTCGGCACCGGGGAACTGCTGCGGCGCCTGGAGAGCCGGATCGGGCGGCTGCGGGACCGGATCACCGCCGCGGTGACCGGGCGCGGCGGTCCGGTCGACGAACTCGAGCAGGCGCTGGAATCCGGAGTGGCCACCGTGCTGCGGGCCGCCGCGGAGGACGCCGCGGAAGCCGCCCATGCCTGTTGGGCCGGACATCCAGCCGGAAGTGCGCTGCTCACCGAGCAGCTGGTCCGGCCGGGCCCGGATCTGGACGCCCGGATCGAGACGCTCGTGCGGGACTGGCAGGGCTACATCCTGGAGCTGGTCCGCACCGAGGGGGCGAGCAAACGCTCCGGTGCCCGGATCGCGTCCTACGGCGTCAACGGCGCCGGGCTCGTCGTCATGCTCGCGGTGTTCGCCCAGACCGGTGGGGTGACCGGCGCGGAAATCGCCGTTGCCGGCGGGACGACCGTGGCCAGCCAGAAAGTGCTGGAGGCGATCTTCGGCGAACAGGCGGTTCGCGGCCTGGCCCGGCAGGCGCGAGAGGAGCTGCTGAGCCGGGTGCAGGCGCTGCTCCTGCACGACGCATCGCGGTACGCAGACCTGCTCGGCGCGGGTCCGCCCGGCGCTGATCCGACGGCGCTTCGGGCAGCCGCGGCAGCGGTGCACCACGCCGTGTCGGCCGGCCAGTGAGCCGAGAGCCAGCGGTGCGCTGGAGCCGAGCATCGCAGGAGTTGCCTGGCGGGCCCGGCGACGTAGCCGCAGATGGGGCGTCGATCTGCCCGCCGGGCGGCTTCGAGGAGCGGAGGCGACTCGCGCGCGCAGCGC
>Ga0136617_10002744_pt1 | contig 15669 bp, 16 predicted proteins | sample AntDrymUQ3222106_2_FD_129672 | JGI IMG/M metagenome (GOLD analysis project Ga0136617, IMG submission 129672) | Polar desert sand microbial communities from Dry Valleys, Antarctica - metaG UQ322 (21.06) | ecosystem: Environmental > Terrestrial > Soil > Desert | place: Antarctica: Dry Valley...
CGGGCGTCGAGCGCGGCGAGCGCCTCGAGCAGGGCACCACTGGTGGTGAGCGCCCGTCGCGCCCCGGCCTCCTCCATCACGGCGCGCAGCTGCGCCTCGCCCGCGAGCCCCGCGACGAAGCTGGCCGAGGTGCACAGGTACACGGTGACGCCAGGGGACGCCTCGGCGACCGCCCGGCACCCCTGCGCGAGCGCCGCCTCGTCGCGCAGCGCCGCGGCCAGCTCGGCACTCACGGCGATCTCGAGCCGTGGCGTACGCGTGACGTACAGCGCCACCGGCGAGGGGATCCACCGCCACAGCTCCCGGTCCAGCGCGAGATCGTACGGAGCGACGACGCCGATGCCCGGAGGAACCGGGTCGAGCATCGGCGTGATCGGAGCGCTCACCGCGCCCGATCGAAGGTCAGCCGCTCGCCCGCGACGCCGTTGAGGAACATGTCCTGGCAGGCGGCGGCCATCTCCTCCAGGCCGCGCTCGATCGTGGCGAACACGGTCCCGGGCACCCAGCCGACGTCGGGGTTCAGCAGCAGGTTGTTGCGCTCGTAGAACAGCGCCAGGTCGACGATGCGCGCTCCGCGCCGCGGCCGGCGTTCCGGGCTGTAGCCGTGTGACGCCGAGCCCAGCGCCTCCGCCGAGAACCAGAAGGTGCAGACGTCACCGGCGATCGGCGTGATCGTGGTGTTCTCCAGCCCCGGCTCGGGATCCGCGAACGACTCCACCAGCGTGTAGATCTCATTGCGGGCGTACTTCCCGTGAAAGGCGTCCCCGCCCTGGGGCAGCGCGTCCCAGACCGCGGCGCACGTCCTCGGCGCTCGCTCGTCGAGCAATCGGGCGACGCAGGTGACGTCGCGCCGTTCGAGGCGGATCTCGATCCGTCGCTCCTGGCTGGCATCGCTGGTCATCGCGGGCCTCCTCGTTTCGCCGCCTGGCCTTCCAGCGTCGGTTGCGGGTGGTGAACCTCGTAGGCGCGGGCGGCCCGCAGCACAAGCCCCTCGGCATGACGCCGTCCGACGATCTGCAGCCCAATCGGGAGCCGCTTCGCCGTGAGCCCGCACGGCACCGTGATCGCCGGCTGCTGCGTGATGTTGAAGGGGTAGGTGAACGGGGTCCAGCCCGGCCAGTGCGGATCGGCCGAGCCGTTGGGCACCTCCCGCCCCACCTCGAAGGCGACGATCGGAACTGCCGGGGTGACGAGGAGATCCCAGTCGCAGTGGAACTCCCCCATCGCCGTTCCCAGCCGTGCGCGCTGGTCCTCCGCCTCGAGCAGCGCGGCTCCGGACAGCCCTCCACCGCGCTCGGCGAGCGCGCCCAGACCCGGGTCCAGCCGCTCGCGCTGCTCCGGGGCGAGTGCCGCGACCGCGCGGGCCGCTCCGGCGCTCCAGAGGACGTCGAACGCGGGCCGCGGGTCCTCGAACCCGGGGTCGACCTGCTCGACCCTCGCCCCGAGGTCCTCGAGCGCGGCGGCCGCGGCGGAGACCCCCGCCGCGACTTCGGGGTCGACGGCGGCGTAGCCCAGGTCGGGACTGAAGGCGACGCGGACGTCGCGGAGATCCTCGCCCAGGGCGTCCGCGTAGCGACCGTCGGGGGGAGGCAAGGCGGCCCACTCGCGCGGATCCGGCTCGGCGAGGACGTCGAGCAGCAGCGCGGTGTCGGCCACCGTGCGCGCCATCGGCCCGGAGTGCGCCACCAGCCCGAAGGGGCTCGGTGGCCAGTGCGGCACCCGCGCGAAGGTCGGCTTGAGCCCCACGATGCCGCAGAACGCGCCGGGGATGCGGATCGAGCCGCCGCCGTCGGTGCCCACGGCCAGCGGCACCATGCCCATCGCAACGGCGGCGGCACTCCCGCCGCTCGAGCCGCCGGCCGTCCGCTCAGGGTCCCACGGGTTGCGCGTCGGCGCCTCCCCGGGCCCGTCGGTCACCGCCTTCCAGCCCAGCTGCGGCGTCGTCGTCTTTCCAACCAACACGGCGCCGTGGCGGCGCAGCGCCGCGACGGGCGGCGCGTCCACGTTCCCCGGGGCGCCGGGCGGCGCGGCGGGGAATCCGCGCAAGGTCGGCCAGTCCGCGGTGAGAAACACGTCCTTCACGCCCACCGGGACGCCGTCGAGCACGCCGCACGGCTCGCCGCTGCCCCACCGCGCCTCGCTGTCCCGCGCCGCTGCGAGCGCCCGCTCCGCATCGACGAGACAGAACGCGTGCACGAGCTCGTCCTGACGCTCGATCGCTTCCAGGCACGCCCGTACAACCTCCACCGGGGACAGCTCGCGCCGGCGGAAGCGGAGGACAAGCTCCTCCGCCGTCAACCACACGACGTGCGGCGCCTCGTTCCGCGTGCCGTCCATCACACCGCGCCGACGGCGATGCGCGCCGGCAGGTCGGAGAACGCGCCGGCCACGCCCGGGTGCGTCAGGTGGCCGGACGCCACGTTGGCGCCGGCCTGAAGGCTTGCGGTGATCTGGCCGGCGTCGGCGAGCTCCAACACGTAAGGCAACGTGGCTTGCGTGAGCGCGCGCGTGGCGGTCACGGGCACCGCGCCCGGCATGTTCGCCACGCAGTAGTGCAGGACACCCTCCTCGCGAAACGTCGGCTGGGTGTGAGTCGTCGGCCGCGATGTCTCGAAGCACCCGCCCTGGTCGATGGCGACATCGACCAGGATCGCACGCTGCCGGAGCGCGGGCAGGTCCTCGCGACGGAGCAGCTGCGGCGCGCTGCGCCCGGGCAAGAGCACCGCGCCGATGCAGACGTCTGCCGTGCGGGCCTCCGCCAGGACGGCCTCCTCCTCGCTCATGGCGACGCGCACGCCACCGGCGAAGCGGGCCTCGAGGTCGCGGATCCGCTCCAGCGAACGCTCGAGGATGACGACCTCCGCGCCCATGCCGCGCGCGACGGCGGCCGCCTCGGCGCCGACCACCCCACCGCCGATGACGAGCACGCGCGCCGGGCGGACGCCCGGCGCGCCGCCGATCAGCAGGCCGGGACCACCGTGCGGCTGCTGGAGGTGCTGCGCGGCCGCCCCCGCGGCGAGCCGCCCCGCGATCTCGCTCATCGGCGTGAGCAGCGGCAGCCGGCCCGCGGCGTCGCGAACGGTCTCGTACGCCACCGCGGTGGTACCGGCGGCCAGCAGCGCCTCGGTCAGCGCCCGGTCAGCCGCGAGGTGCAGATAGGTGAAGAGGATGAGGCTGCCATGCAGCAGCCCGTGCTCGGACGCGACGGGTTCCTTGACCTTCAACAGGAGATCGCTGTCTCGCCAGATGTCTCCGGCGTCGCCTGACAGCTCCGCGCCGGCCGCCCGGTAATCCTCGTCAGTGAACCCGGCACCCTCCCCGGCCCCGACCTGGACGACGACCTCGTGCCCGCGCCGGTGGAGGGCTCGGGCGCCGGCGGGCGTCAGCGCCACGCGGCGCTCGTCCGCCTTTACCTCGGTGACCACACCCACCCTCACGGCGCCACCGCCAGGTACTTCGTGTCCAGGTATTCGCGCATGCCCTCGGCGCCGCCCTCGCGGCCGAGTCCCGACTGCTTGACGCCGCCGAACGGCGCCGAGGCTTCCGAGACCATGCCGCGGTTGATGCCGACCATGCCGACCTGCAGCCGCTCGCCGACCCGCAGCGCGCGCTCCAGTTGGTGTGTGTGGACGAAGGCCACCAGTCCCCAATCGGTCGCGTTGGCCAGCCGTAGCGCCTCCTCCTCGTTGGTGAACGTGGAGATGGGCGCAACCGGTGCGAAGATCTCCGCGCGCGTGATCGGCGCGTCGCCAGGCACGCTGCCCAGCAGCGTCGGGCGGTAGAAGTACCCTGGACCAGCCGGCGCCTCGCCACCGCAGAGCAGCTCGGCCCCGCGATCGACGGCGCCGTGCACGAGGGCCTCGACGCGCTCGCGCGCCTCTGCATCGATGAGCGGCCCGACCGCGACCTCCGGGTCGGTGCCTCGCCCAACGGTGAGACTCGCGAGCCGTGCGGCGAAGCGCGCGCCGAACTCCTCGCTGACCTGCTCGTGAACGAGAAAGCGGTTGGCGGCCGTGCACGACTGACCGGTGTTGCGCAGCTTGGCGAGCACCGCAGAGTCCACAGCCCTGGGCAGGTCGGCGTCCTCGAAGACGAGGAAGGGCGCGTTACCGCCGAGTTCCATCGAGATCCTGAGCAGGTTGCCCGCGGCGCGCGCGGCAAGTTGCCGGCCGACCTCGGTCGAGCCGGTGAAGGACAGCTTGCGCAGCCGGCGGTCGGCCAGCAGCGGCTCCACGAGCGCGGCGGCGCGCCCGGTCGGCAGTACGGAGAGCACGCCCTCCGGCAAGCCGCAATCCTCGAGGATCTCGGCGAGCACGAGCGCCGTCAGGGGGGTCTGCGCCGGGGGCTTGACGATCGCAGTGCAGCCGGCGGCCAGCGCCGGCCCGAGCTTGCGCGTCACCATCGCCAGCGGGAAGTTCCACGGGGTGATGAGCAGGCAGGGCCCCACCGGCTGCGCAGTCATGAGGATCCGCTTGTCGCCGCCCGGAGCGAAGCGGTAGTCACCGGGCGGGCGGACCGCCTCCTCGGCGTACCAGCGCAGGAAGTCGGCGCCGTACTCCAACTCGGCGCGCGCCTCGGCTAACGGCTTGCCCGACTCCAGAGTCATGAGCAGCACGAGCTCGTCGGCGCGGGCGTGGACCGCCTCAAAGGCGGCTCGCAGCAGCTCGGAGCGCACTCGCGCGCGGGTCGCTGCCCAGCGTTCCTGCACCGTTGTGGCTGCATCGAGGGCGCGTCTCGCGTCCTCCGGGCCGGCGTCGGCCACCTCGCACAGCGGCTCGCCGGTGGCGGGATCCTCGACCATGAGACCCTCGCGGCCATCCTTCCAGCGCCCGGCGAGGAACAGCTGCCTGGGGACGCGCTCGAGGACGGCGCGCTCGTCGGCGGCCAGATGCGCGCTCAGAGCTGGCGTCGTCATGCCGCCGTGTAGCCACCGTCGACCGGGATGGACGCACCCGTGATGTGCGCCGACTCGTCGGCGGCGAGGAACGCCACCGTCGCGGCCACCTCGTCCGGATCGCCGAAGCGCTGCTGCGGGATGCCGGCCACCGCCGCCGCCTCGCTTGCGCGCGGGTCCTGCTGCTGAGCGATCCAGACCTCGGTCAGTGCCGTGCGCGTCTGTCCCGGTGCGACGGCGTTGACCCGTACGCCGAGGGGAGCGAGCTCGACGGCGGCCCCGCGCGTCAGCGCGAGCAGGGCACCCTTGGAGGCACCGTAGAGCGTCATCGTGGGAACGCCGATCGATGCCAGGCGCGATGTGATGTTGACGATGCTGCCGCCTCCCCGCTCGCCCATCGCTCGCCCGGCGGCCTGCAGCATCCACAGCGCGCCGAAGAAGTTGGTCTCGAAGACCTCCCTGACCTCGTCGGCAGGGGTGGTCAGCAGCGGCCCGACATGATCTCGCGCCGCGTTGTTGACGAGCACGTCCAGCCCGCCCCAGTGCTCCGCCGCGTCGAGCGCCTGTTCGACGGTGGGGTGGTCGGCGACGCTGCCGGCAACGAAGCGAGCCTTGTCAGGGCCGCCGAGCTGCTCGACGAGCGCTTGCCCCGCATCGGCTCGCCGCCCGACGCCGACCACGCGCGCGCCCTCGGCCGCGACCCGGCGCGCCACCGCCGCGCCGATGCCTGCGCTCGCGCCGGTGACGATCACGACCTTCCCCTCCAGGCGCCTCACGCCGTCTGGCGGTGGTCGCCGGTCGCGACCGGGGACGGAGCATCGCCGAGCGCGGTCGCCGTCTCGTCGAGGGACGACCGCAACACGTCGGCCAAGTGGCCGATCTCCTCACGCGTGATGACGAACGGCGGCGAGATCTGCAGTGAGTGCCCGACGAGGTTGCGAACCAGCACACCGTGCTCGCGCGCGCGCCGCGTGACCTGCTCGGCGAGGTCGGGGACGGTGGAACGCGCCTCCGCGGCGAGCTCCACGCCCGCGAGCAGGCCGATGGTGCGAACGTCGTCGACCAGCGGATGCTCGGCGAGCGGGCTCAGCAGCTCGCGCAGCACCGGTTCAAGGCCGCGCACGCGCTCGTAGAGCCGCTCGTCGTCCAGCACGTCGAGGTTGGCGAGGCCGACCGCGCACGCGGTCGGATGCCCGGAATAGGTGTAGCCGTGGCGCACCACGCCCACTCCGGGGCGCCAGAGCTCGTCCCGCACGCGCGCGCCGGCCAGCACGGCGCCGAGGGCCGCGTACCCGGACGTGATGCCCTTCGCGGTGCACACGAGGTCAGGAACGACCCCGAAGCGCTCGCAGGCGAACGGCGCGCCGAGACGGCCGAAGGCGGTCACCACCTCGTCGACGATGAGCAGCACGTCGTGCTCGCGGCACAGCGTCTGGACACGCTCCCAGTAGCCGGGTGCAGGGGGATACACACCGGCAGCGCCGCGCACGGGCTCACCGATGAACGCGGCCACCTCGCCAGGATGTCGCTCGAAGAGCTCGCTCACGGCCTCGGCGTCGTCGGGCGGCACGTGGGCGACCTCGCGGACCAGCGGCCCCCAGCCGTCACGGTTGGAAGCGATCCCGGCGAGACTCGTTCCGTACGCCGCCATTCCGTGGTACGCCCCTTCGCGGGCCACGATCAGCTGGCGCTTCGCCTGGCCGCGCGCCTGCCAGTAGCGGCGGGCGAGCTTCGCCGCGGTGTCGACGGCCTCCGAGCCGCCGCTGGTGAAGAACACGGCGCTGTCGGGGCCGGTCGGGGACATGTGCGCCAGCCGTCGGGCGAGCTCTCGCGCCGGCTCGTTCGTGAAGACGTCGAACGTGTGGTACGCCGCCAGTCGGCGCATCTGGGCGGCGGCCGCATCGGCGAGCTCGGCGCGTCCGTGGCCGATGTTGGCGTACCAGAGGCTGGCGCTGGCGTCGAGATAGCGCCGGCCCGCGTCATCGACGACCCAGCTGCCAGCGCCGCTGACGATCGCGACCTCCTCTGCCGGGACGCGGGCCATGTCCGCGAAGGGATGCCAGAGATGGTCCTGGGTCATACCGCCTCCTCGGCCTGCGTGGCGCGTTTCGTCAGCAGCCCCCGTAGCACCGCGAAGTCCTCGTAGTCGAACAGCTCGCGGAACCGGGCGGCGCGAAAGCCGTCGTACGCGTCGGCCCGCAAGACCGCGAAGTGATCGTCCACGGCCTGGATCAGGCCCTGCTCATCGCGCGCCCGCAACGCGTCCAGCAGGGGGCGATGGGAATCGATCTCCCACCGCTCGGCGATCGGTGCCGGGCGTACCGAGCTCAACAGGATCACCTCGGCCATCGGCTTGAGCAGCAGCTCCAGCGCCGGCATGTGCATCGCCTGCACGAGCCCGAGATGAATCTCGAGGTGGGCGTCCTGCGCGACCGCGGATTCCCCGGCCAGGGCGGCACGGGCAAAGCGCGTGAGCTGGTCCCGCATGAGCGCCACGTCGTCGTCGGTGGCGTTCCGCGCTGCCAGCGGTGCGAGCTGCCGGTCCAGCGCCTGCCGTGCCTCAAGCACTTCTCCCACCGTGACGTCGACGCGCATCAGCAGGTCCGCGAGCGCGTGAGCGAAGGGCAGGTCCGAGGGCGCGGCGACCTCCATCCCGAAGCCATGGCGAACGCGGACCAGGCGTCTCGTGGTGAGCGTCCGTACCGCATCTCGCACGACCGTCCGGCTGACGCCAAGCTGCAGACCCAGCTCCCCCTCGGTGGGTAGGCGCTCCCCGGTCTTCAGCTCTCCGCTGAAGATCCGGCGCTCCAGCGCATGCACGACCTGTTCCGGCTTCCCAGAGGACATGAGACGTCATACCTTACCAGCACTTCAAGCCGTCGATCCTGAGGTGCGAGAGGACGACTTCGGCGATCAGGAGAGCTCGATTCCGTGTTCGATCGGCATCGCCGTCACGGACGGACACGCAAGCTTGCCATCAACGCGCGTAGACGACGGGGTTGAGCTCGTCGTTCGTGAGCTGATCGCCTTCGTTGAGCGTGTCGAGGTAGTCGGCGCCGAGGACTTGGAGGTCGCGGCGGCCGTTGAACCTGGCGCCGTCGGGCATGAACGCCGTGGTCATCGCGCGGCGTCGCCCCGGCGTCATGTTCGCGCCCGCGCCGTGGATCGTGTAGCCGTTGTGGAAGGAGCATCCGCCGGCGGGCAGCGGACAGGGCGTGGGCTGCGTCCCCATGGGGTGCGTCGCGAACAGCGCCCCGAGATCTGGCCCGAGATCGCCGGCGGTGGTGAGCCCGAGGCGGTGGCTGGCGGGCACGAAGTAGAGGCAGCCGTTCTCCAGCGTCGAATCGTCGAGCGCGACCCACAGCGTGCAGGCATGGGGTGAGGTGAAGCCCCACCAGGGAATGTCGAGGTGGTACTGCGTCGGCGCGCCGTAAGGCTCCTTGACGAGCGCCTGATCGAGGTAGAGCCTGACTGCGTCGACGCCTTCGAGCTCGGCTGCCAGCTGGCCGACCTGCGGATCTTCCACCAGCCGTTGCACCGCGGCGCTCGTCCGGCGCAGGTGCATGCGCTGCGTGAACACCCGTTCGCTGTTCCTGTCGGACGGCGTGATGCGGACATCGGCGACGGCGGCGTCCACGACCTCGCGCCAGTGCTCGAGCTCTTCGGGGGCCAGGAAGTCCTCGATCGCCAGGAACCCGTCGCTGCGGTAGTTCGCGATCTCCGTTTCCGTTAAACTGCTGCGCATGGTGCCTCCGAGCCTCGCCTTGCTTGTTCACCAACCCTGACATGGCAATCCATCGAGGTCCATGCGCAGCCTGACCGTTTTCATTCGATATCCTGCTATCAGAGCAGATGAGACCCGAGACGCCGTATCCAGACGTCCACGCCTTGTTGGCGGGTCATGAGCGTCGTGATGGCAACTGGTGCTGGCGCCCGCGAGGCACACCGACCCTCCTGCTCATCCACACGCGCAGCGGCGATGCCGTGCTGCGCGCCGGCGGCAGCGACGACGAGCACGTGATCTCGGCGGGAGACACCGTTCTCTGGGCGCCGGGTGCACCGCAGGACTTCGGCTGTCACCGCGGCGGAGCGCCCTGGGAGATCGTCTGGGCACACTTCCGCCCGCGGGCGCACTGGCAAGACTGGCTCAGGTGGCCGGTCCTCGGCGCGGGCGTGGCGCGGATCTCTTCGCCGCAGCCGGCCATGCGCATGCGAATCGAGGCAGCACTGCTCGAGATGGACGACGCCGCTCGCAGCGTCTCGCGGCACGCGACCGACCTCGCGCTGAACGCGCTCGAGCGCGCCCTGCTCTGGCTCGATGCCGCCAACCCCCGGCCGGGGCAGCTGGACGCGCGCCTGCACGAAGCCGTCCTGTTCGTCGTGGGTCACCTCGACCGCCCGCTCAACGTGCCTGCGATCGCTGACGCAGTGAAGCTGTCACCGTCGCGGCTCAGCCACCTCTTCAAGCAACAGCTCGGGGTCTCGCCGGCTCGCTTCCTCGAGCTGCGGCGGATCGAGCGCGCGCAGGCCCTGCTCGAGTCGAGCTCGCTGTCCATCGGGGCGATCGCCCGGGCCACCGGCTTCAGCAGCCAGTTCTACTTCTCCACGCGCTTCCGGGCGGTGGCGGGCATGAGCCCACGCGACTGGCGCCGGCGACCGCGGTTGGACGCTCGGGTCTCGGCCGCGGAGCACGCCACGATCGAAGGAACGGTGAACGGATGAGCTCGTCCCCTCAGGGGGCCGCCAGGTCGTATTCGAAAGCCCGCAGGCGCGGGCGCTGGCGCCGGCTCGCGAGGCGTCTTGCCGGTAGGCCGACCGAGCTGCTCCGGCTCGAGGACGTGCAGGACCGGCTGCCACGGATGTCTCAGTCGTACGTCGGCCTGCGGACCATCCCCATCGATCGGATCGTCGGCTCGGTCGACCGGAGCGTGGAGTTCGACCGTGACTTCGGGCCGCTCTCGAGCCGGTCGAGCGAACGGTGGCGACGCCTCGTGGAGGTGTACCCGGAGGGCGACTTCCCCCCGATCGACGTGTATGCGCTCGGTGGTGGCTACTTCGTCGAGGACGGCCACCATCGTGTCGCACTGGCGCGCCACCAAGGCGCCGAGTTCATCGACGCCGTCGTCACGCGGGTCTCTTCGCCCGTCGCGCTCACCGAGGACGTGGACGCAGGCGATCTGATTCATCTCCAAGAGGAACGCAACTTCCTCACACGCAGCGGGCTGGCCAAGTCCCGGCCGACTGCGCGCGTCCAGTTCTCGCGACCTCAGGGCTACGCTCAACTCCTGGAGCTGGTGCAGGCGTTCGGATATGCCCGATCGCTCAGGGAGGAGCGGCTGCTCGCTCCCCCGATGGTGGCGGCGTCGTGGTGGGACGAGCGCTATCTCCCGACCTGCGAGGTGATCCGGCGCGAGGGCGTGCAGGAGGCGTTTCCGTACAGGACCGATGGCGACCTCTTCCTGATCGTCCACGCGCAGCGCCAAGATCTCTCGCCGGGCTACAAGGCCGTCTCGCTCGATGAGGCTGCAGCAGCGGCGCGCGAATCAGGTCACTCCGCCGGGCCGCTCGAGCGGCGACACCGCGCTCGCGCCAAGCGGCGCCGCGCGCGCCCGCTGGGCGGCGACCCGCCCACGGGCTCGGCCTCAGGGTGAGCGCGCGTCCTCCAGCAGGGCGGTGATGCGGTCGATGCCTTCGAGCAGCTCATCGTCGGGCAGCGCGAAGGAGAGGCGCAGGTGGTCGGTGGGACCGGCGAAGGCGTCGCCGGGCACGACGGCGACGTCGGCTTCGTCGAGGAGGACGTCGGCGAGATCGCAAGCGGCGGTGATCGTACGGCCGCCGAGGCGTGCGCCGAGCAGCCCGGCTGCGGAGGGAAAGGCGTAGAAGGCACCGGCGGGATGCGGGCAAGCGATGCCCGGGAGCTGGTCGAGGGCGTCGCAGAGCCTCTGTCTGCGCAGCGCGTACTGCACGCGCGTGCGGGGCAGAAGCTGCGGGGCGTGCTCGAGAGCGGCCAGCGCGGCGGCTTGCGCGATGCCGGCCGGGTGGGTGGTGGTGGCTTCCTGAAGTCGGCGGACGGCGATGGCCAGGGCGCGTGGCCCGATGATCCAGCCGACCCGCCAGCCGGTCATGGCGAAGGCTTTGGAGACGCCGCCGATGACCGCCGCAGTGTCAGCGAGGTCGGGAGCGACGGTCAGCAGCGAGACGTGCTCGTGGCCGTCGTAGACCAGGGGCGCGTAGAGCTCGTCGGCAAGCAGCCACACGCCGGCGCGACGCGCCCATGCACCGATCTCCCCGAGGCGCTGGCGGTCGAGCAGCGCGCCGGTGGGGTTGGAGGGGCTGGTGAGCACGAGCGCCTTGGTCCGGGGAGTGCGGGCCCGTTCGAGCGCGTCGATCGTGGGTTGCCAGCCGTCGTGCAGGTGCGTGGGAACGAGCACTGCCCGCCCGCCGGTGAGCGTGACGGCGGCGATCTCGCCTGGCCAGAGCGGCGTGGGCAGCAGCACGTCGTCACCCGGATCGATCAGCGCCTGGAGGGAGAGCGCGAGGGCCTGCTTGGCGCCGGTCGTGATGACCACTTGCTCGACGCGGACTTGGGCGGCGGCGGTGTGAGAGGCCTGTGTGGCGACCTTCTCGCGCAGGTCGGGCAGTCCGGCGGTGGGGCCGTAGTGCTGCAGGCGCGGGTCGCGGGCGGCGCGCGCGGCGGCTTCGACCACGACGTCCGGTGTGGGGGCGCCCGGTTCGCCGGCCGCGAAGCCCACCACGGGCCGTCCGGCCGCGCGCGCGGCCAGGACGCGCTCCTGCAACGGCAGGATGGTCGAGTCGGGAAGCGCGTCGACGCGGCCGGCGAGGTCGCTCGTCACCGCGGCCTCGGGAGGTCATAGAGCTCGAGGGTGCTGCTTCCGGCCGCGAGCTTCGCCATCAGCTCGCGCTCGTGCGCCTCGCGGCCCCGGGCGCGCTCGATGGCGCGAGGGGCCTGCGCGGCGGGCACGACGACCACGCCGTCGGCGTCGCCCACCACGAGGTCCCTGCGGCGCACCTGAACGCCGCCCACGGTCACGGGCTCGCCGAGCCGCCCGGGGTACTGCTTGCTGGTGCCACACGGTGAGATGCCGCGGGCGAACACGGGAAAGCGACGGTCGGCCAGCGCGTCGATGTCGCGTACCGCACCGTCGATGACCAGTCCTCGGAGGCCACGAGCGTGCGCGGCCACGGCGAGGATCTCGCCCCAGTGACCGGCTGCGGCGCCCTGCGCGTCGACCACGAGCACGTCGCCGGGTGCGGCGGCGACGACGGCGTGATGCAGCGCGAGGTTGTCGCCGCCCACGGCAGCCACGGGAAACGCGGGACCGATCAGCCGCGCCCCGGACCAGACCGCATGCAGCCAGCGGCCACAGACGCACTCGCTGCCGACGATCTCCGCCAGCGCAGAGACACTCGCATCAGCCATGCTCGGTGCCTCGCTGCAAGCGGTGGTAGTGCTGCGCGGCGCGCGCGGCCCGCAGTGTCTCGCCGTGCTCGACCGCGTGCACGATGCGGGCCTCGGCGTCGGCGATCTGCTGGGCGCCGGCCAGCAGCTCGGGCGCGCGCTGGACGGGAATCACCACGACGCCGTCCGCGTCGCCGCGCACGAGATCCTCCGGCTCCACGACGACGCCGCCGAGCGCGATCCGCTCGCCGACGGCCTGCAACTTGACGCGCTCCTTGCCCGTGCGCATGAACGGCGCCCGGGCGAACAGCGGAAAGCCGAGCGCCCGGGCTTCGGCGACGTCTCGGCACGCGCCGTCGATGACCGCGCCATCCACGCCGCGGGCGAGTGCCACCCGGCACATGATCCCGCCCCACACCGTGCAGTCCACACGCCCGCCGTTGTCGATGACCACCACCGACCCGCCCGGGACCTCATCGAGGAAGTCGCCCACGTCCGCCTTCCCAGGACTGCGGGCGGGAACGTAGCGCACCGTGAACGCCGGCCCGCAACAGCTCGCCCCGGCCGCGAGCCCGCCGACGCCCGCCACGCAGCCCGCCAGGCCGTGGCGGTCCAGCGCGTCGGCGATCGTCGCTGTGCCCAACCGCGCCCAGTCCGCGACGCCCACGCTCGAGCTCATCGCGACTCGAGGTCCAGGCGGGCGTCGTCGAGCACGTCCGACAGCCGGCCTCCCGTCCGCAGCTCGCCCACCAACGCGGCCTCCCGCGCGCTCAACGCCTCGGCGGCTTCAAGCACGCGGCCGGTCGCGACGGCGGGCACGAACGCGACGCCGTCGCGGTCGGCAACGACGACGTCGCCTGTGCCCACCGTCAGCCCGCCGAACTCCACCGGCGCACCGACCGCGAGCTGCGCGAGGCGGCCGCGCGCGGTGACGGGCACCACCGACCGCGCGCACACCGGGAAGCCCAGCGCGGCCGCATCCTCGACGTCGCGACACGCCCCATCGACCACCACCCCGCGCACTCCGCGCAGCGACGCGGCGAGGCTCAGCAGACCGCCCCAGCACGACACGTCGAGGTCGCCGCCGTTGGCCAGCACCAGCACGTCAGCAGGCCCCGCCCGCTCGATCGCCTCCACGTTGATGTGCGTCGACATGACTGACCCGTCGACCCGGCCCAGCCGCACGGTCAGCGCTCGTCCCGCGAACGTCGGCGCAGGCCATGCAGGACGCACCCCGGTGACGCCGGGCGGGAGTTTCGCTCCGTCGAGCGCATCGCTGACCAGCGTGCTGCCGAGGGCGGCGAAACGCGCGAGCCTGACTTCGAGGTCGTCCATGCCGCCATGAGAGCACCGATGGGCGATACCGTCCAACACCGATCGGCTCGCTCAGCGATAGCGTGTCGCTCTTGATGCTCGAGACTCGTCAAGCCCGCTACTTCGTCGCCGTCGCGGAAGAGCTGCACTTCGGTCGTGCCGCCGCCCGCCTCGGCATCGCGCAACCACCGCTCAGCACCGCGATCAAGCGCCTCGAGGCGCAGCTGGGCGCCCGGCTGCTCGAACGCACCAGCCGCGAAGTCGCCCTCACCCCGGCCGGCGAGGCCCTGCTCGAGGAGGCTCGCCCGCTGCTCGCCCAAGCCGACCGCGCCGCCCGCGCGGCCGCCCTGGCCGCCCAGGGCCAGCGCGGCCAACTCTCCGTCGGAAGCGTCGCTTCCGCCTTCCACGAGCTCCTGCCCGCGGCCCTGCCGCGCTTCCGCGCCCAGCACCCCGACGTGCGGCTCACCCTGCACGAGGTCGACACCGCACCCGCCGTGCGCCACCTCGACGACCGCCGCCTCGACCTCGCCCTCATCCGCCTCGACCGCGCCCAACCCGGCCTGCGCGTCCAACCCCTCCTCCGCGACCCGCTCGTCGCCGCCCTACCCACCGCACATCGCCTCGCTCGACGGAAGGTCGTCCCCCTGCGCGAGCTCGGGTCCCAATCCTGGATCTTCGTGCCCCGCGACGTCTCACCCCCCTACCACGACCAGATCCTCGCCGCCTGCCGTCAGGCCGGCTTCAGCCCCCGCGTCGAACACCACAGCACCAGCATCCAGACCCAGATCGCGATGGTCGCCTGCGGACTGGGCGTCGCCCTCGTCCCCGCCTCCACCCAACGCCTGCAACTCGACAACGCCGCATACCGACCGCTCGCCCGACCCGTCGCCCTCCTCGAACTGGCCATCGTCACGCGCGACCAACCGTCCGCCCCGGCCCTCGCCGACCTCGTCGCCGCTCTGCGACGAGCGACCGACGCACCAGACCGAGACCCAGAAGAGCGCCGCTGAGCTCGGTGGCCGCTTCAGCACAGGCTCGCGCGATGGTCCTCGGCGAGCTGGATCGTGGGGTGGGCGTTCTGGATCAGATGCCGCTGCTGGCGCTGAAGCCGCCATCGACGGGCACGACGATGCCGGTGACGAATCGGGAGGCGGGGGAGCAGAGCCAGATCGTGGTGCCGGCGACGTCCTCGGGGGCGCCGAAGCGCGCGGCCGGGGTGTGGGCGAGGATGGCCTGGCCGCGGCTGGTCGGCGTGCCGTGGTCATCGAGGAGCAGGGCGCGGTTCTGCTCGCCGAGGAAGAAGCCGGGGGCGATCGCGTTGACGCGCACGCCTTCGCCGTGGCGGCGGGCGAGCTCGACCGCAAGCCTGCGGGTGAGATTCTCGACTGCCGCCTTGGCGGCGCCGTAGCCGCCGACGCGGGTCAATGGCCGCTGCCCGGCCATCGAGGAGACGTTGAGGATCACGCCCTCGACCCGGCCGCGGTCGGGACTCCGCGGTGCGGTCAGGGCGGGCATGAAGGCCTGACAGGGCAGCCAGGTTCCGAGTAGGTTGAGCTCGACAACCTGCCGGAACGCGCGCTCGGGCAGCGCGGGCAGGTCGGCGGTGTCCTCGAGGGTGGCGTCCGCGACGTTGCCGCCAGCGGCGTTGACGAGGATGTCCACGCGGTCGAAGCGCTCCAGCACGCGTTCGCGCGCGGCCTCGAGGTCAGCCCGGACGAGCACGTCGGCGGGCACCGCGTGCACGTCGATGCCCTCCGCGCGCAGCGCCGCCACCTGCTGCTCGAGCGGCTCGGCCCGGCGGGCGAGGAGCGCCACCTGGCGCCCGCGGCGCCCAGCGCCCGCGCGATGCCGCCGCCCAGCGCGCCGGTCGCCCCTGTCACGACCGCCACGCGGCCGTCGAGCGCGAAAAGCGCTTGCAGCGCCGATCGAGGTCTCAACCAAGTAACGAAGGCATCAAGATCGAGCCGGCCGCAGTCCGTCCAGGAGCACGTCCAGGTAGATCTCCGCCTCCTCTGCCGACCGGGCGGGGTCCATGCGAGCC
>Ga0136617_10002745_pt1 | contig 15666 bp, 14 predicted proteins | sample AntDrymUQ3222106_2_FD_129672 | JGI IMG/M metagenome (GOLD analysis project Ga0136617, IMG submission 129672) | Polar desert sand microbial communities from Dry Valleys, Antarctica - metaG UQ322 (21.06) | ecosystem: Environmental > Terrestrial > Soil > Desert | place: Antarctica: Dry Valley...
ACCTGCGCGAGCACTACGCACTGACGCTGCAGGGATGGGGCGCGAACCTCGTACGGCACTGGGACGAGTGCGTCGCGGAGGTCGGGATCAACACCGCACGGGTATGGGGCCTCTACATGGCCGGGTCCCGGCTGTCGTTCGAGCAGAACGCGATCCAGCTCCACCAGATCCTGGCCACCCGCAACGGTGTCGACGGCGCCGCGGCCTTCCCCCTCCGCCCCGACTGGACCCCCTGACCCCACCCCCCGCGGTGATCAAGAAGCTTCCGCCCTTCAACCGCTCGACGCGAAGTCGTGGCCTGGGCTCGGTGGTCGGGTGCGGTGTCACTCGGGGGTAGCACGGCCGACGACGGGTGGCGCCGGGGTTGGGCTCGGCGGTCGGATGCGGCGGCCGCTCGGGAGTCGTGTGGCGACGACGACGACGGGCGGGCCGGGGCCGGGCTCGGTGGTCGGATGCGGCGGTCCCTGGGAACCAAGCTGCCAAGATCGGTCTGCGCATCTGTCGCCATGGCCGCCCGCCGCCACCTGTCGAGGTGGCGCAACCTGTCAACGGATCGGCCGGTTCGTTGACACCTTGTGCCACCTCGACGCACGGGCCGTGGAGGTTGACGTGCTTCGACACGGACTGAGGATCCCCCGCGGTCGTCCGTGACGTTCCCCCGCCCCCTGCTCACGGCAAGGGTGTGGGTCAGGAGCGCAGTCGCTCGGTGAGCAGGTGCCGCTCGGCGACATTGCCGGTGAGCGCGAGCGCGGTCGCGTCGGCTGCCCGGGCCTCATGACCGCGGCCCAGACCACGCAGCAGTTGAGCCCGGGTGGCGTGCAGCAGGTGGTAGTTGCGCAGCGGTTCGATGAGTGTGTCGAGCTCGGCCAGCGCGCGGGCCGGGCCGTCGAATTGCGCGAGGGCGATCGCCCGGTTCAGCCGGACGACCGGTGACGGGTCGAGGCGCAGCAGCAGGTCGTAGAGCGTCAGGATCTGCAGCCAGTCGGTCGCCGCCCAGTCACGCGCCTCCGCGTGGCAGGCCGCGATCGCCGCCTGCAACTGGTACCGGCCGGGACGACGCATCGTGGCCGCCCGCTCGAGCAGGTCGATCGCGGTCCGGATCGCCTCGCCGTCCCAGGCCGTACGGTCCTGGTCGGCGAGCAAGATCAGGTGACCGGCACCGTCGAACCGGGCCGACGCGCGGGCGTGGTGAAGCCGCAACAACGCCAGCAGGCCGAGCGCTTCAGGCTCCCGCGGCAATGACGTGGAGACGACACCGGCCAGCCAGATCGCGTCGTCGGCAAGGTCGCGGCGACTCGCGTCGGGCCCTCCGGTCGCGAGGTACGCCTCGTTGTACGCGAGGTAGACGACCGTGAGGACGCTGTCCAACCGGGCCGGCAGCTCCTCCGCGCCTGGGATCCGTACCGGAATGCCGGCTTGGACGATCTTGCGCTTGGCCCGCACGATCCGCTGGGCGATTGTCGGCTCGAGGGTGAAGAACGCGCGGGCGATCTCGGCTGTGGTCAGTCCGACGACCGCGCGCAGGGTCAGCGCCAGCTGCGCCGGACGGGCCAGCGCGGGGTGGCAGCAGCCGAAGATCAGCGCGAGGCGCTCGTCCTGCCCGTCGGCCGGCTCAGGCGCCGTCTCGGCGGTGCCACCGGCCAGCAGCGCCAACTTCTCCCGGTAGCGGGACTCACGCCGAAGACGATCAAGCGCGTTGTGCCGAGCCGCCGTGAGCAACCAGCCACCCGGTTGGTCCGGGATCCCGTCGCGACGCCAGGCGTTCAGCGCCTCGACGACGGCCTCGGCCACCGCCTCCTCGGCGACGTCGAGGTCGCCGAGGATGCGGTGGAGCGTCGCGACCAGGTGCGCCGTCTCGTGGCGGACGACCCGCTCGAGAGCAGCGTCGGACGCGACCGCGTCGATCATCCGCCGCTGTGGTCGACGATCGGGCGGATCTCGATCGCGACGCCGGGAAAGTCCAGCGAGGGCCAGGTCTTCACCAGCTCGATCGCGGCGTCCAGGTCAGGCACGTCGATGACCGAGAACCCGCCCACGACCTCCTTGGCCTCGTTGAACGGCCCGTCCACCACCACCGGCTGGTTGTCACCGGACTTGACGGTGGTCGCGGTGGACACGTCCTGCAGCTCCGCGCCGGCGTCGGTGAGGACCGCAGCGTTCTTCTCGAACCAGGCGAAGATCTCGCCGTAGACCTGCTCGATGCGCTCCTTCGGTACGGCCTCGTCCAAGTCGGGCCGGTTCGTGTACATCAGCACGTACTTCATGTGGGCTCCTTGGTTCGGTGCGGGAACACTGACACCTCCATGGCGTACGAGACCAGCCGCGATCGACACAAGGGGTGGCAGATCTTTTGATCCGCGGCCCGTCATCGAGGTGGGACGAGGTCAGCGAACCGGCCGACCACCTGACCGGTCGCCGTCGCGTCGCCTGGCGGCCAGGCCTGTGGACAGTCGCAGCGCCGCGGACCAAACTTCGGCACGGTGGAGCGGTGCCTCCGCAACAGCCGATCCCTCCGCATCTCACCGGGCGCCCGTTCCGCCTCGCCGAGGCACTGGACGCCGGGCTGTCGGTCACGATGCTGCGCGGCCAGCGGTTCCGCCAGCTCCGGCAAGGCGTATACGCCGAGGCTGCGATCGCCGATGACCTGGAGACCCGCGTCGACGCTGCACGACTGGTCCTTCCGGACAGCGCGGTCCTCAGTCATGCGACGGCTGCGCAGCTCCGCGGGCTGCCGGTGCCCGGGACTCAACTCCTCCACGTCACCCTCCCGCCGGACGTGGAGCGCACGCGCGCCGCCGGGGTCTGCTGCCACCAGCGCGAGGTTCGGACCGAGTCGTACAAGGGTCGATTGGTGTCTGTCCCGACCGACAACTTCCTCGAGCTGGCCGAAACGCTGAGCCTGGTGGATCTTGTCGTACTCGGCGACGACATGGTCCGGCGGGGACTGGTGACGGCCACGGGGCTCCGGGAGGAAGTCGCCGCAACGCAGCGCCGCCGCTGCGTCCGTCTGGCCCGACGAGCCGCCGGGCTCGTACGGCCGGGGGTGGACTCGCCGCAGGAGACGCGGGCGCGGCTGCTCATCCTCCTGGCCGGCCTGCCAGAGCCCGAGCCGAACTTCGTCGTCCACGACGCCGCCGGGGGCTGGATCGGTCCCGTCGACCTGGCCTATCCCGCGCTGCGGATCGCGATCGAGTACCACGGGGACGTCCACCGCAGGAAGCGCGGCAGGTGGCGGTCAGACATCGCCAAGGCCGAGCTGCTCCGCGAGATCGGCTGGACGGTGGTCCTGACCGCCAGCGACCTCGACGACCGCCCGGAACGCACGCTGAACCGGGTGCGCGGCGCGCTCGTCGACGCGGGCCACCCCACGGTGCCCGCCGAGTTCGACCGGGCCTGGCGCAACCACCTCATGCCCCGATGGGCGGCGGACCGCATGGAGTGGGCTCGCGCCGACCGCGCCTCCTGACCACATCCCCGGGCGGCTCCCGGTCCCGACGTCCCGTCCGTCGAGGTGGCACGAGGTGTCAACGAAACGACCGATCCGTTGACAGGTTGCGCCACCTCGACGAGCACGGCGGGGTGACCGAAGATGTCAAGCCTGGTGAGACATCTTCCGCTCCTCCGCACACCGAGGCCGCACGCGACCACGAAGCCAGACCCCGAGCCACCACCCAGCGCGTGCCCCGCGCGACGAACACGACGCCACTCACCCCCCGGGTCAGGACTCCGTGGCGCCGAGCCGGAAGGCCCGGCGGTGGAGCATCGGGCTCTGGCCGACCGAGGCGTGGAAGTGCGACCGGAGCGACGCGGCGCTGCCGAAGCCGGCCCGCCGGGCCACCACCTCGACCGGCAGGTCGGTCTCCTCGAGCAGGTGCCGGGCGTGCTCGACCCGTTGGCTGAGCAACCAGCGCAGCGGGCTCTCGCCGGTCTCGGCGCGCCATCGACGGGTGAGCGTACGAACGCTCGTCCCGGCCCGAGCCGCGAGCTCGGGCAGGCCGACGGGTTGGTCGAGCCGACCGAGCGCCCATGCCTGCGTCCTGGCCAGGCTGGACGCCGCGTCGACCGGGACCGGTGGACGCTCGATGAACTGCGCCTGCCCTCCGCTCCGGACTGCCGGGACGACGCAGCGCCGCGCGGAGCGATTGGCCACGTCGGCGCCGAAGTCGCCGCGGACGAGGTGCAGGCACAGGTCGATGCCGGCGGCGACCCCGGCAGACGTGAGCACGTCGCCGTCGTCGACGAACAGCACCTCCGGGTCCAGCCGGACGGCAGGGAAGAGTCCGCGGAACCGGTCCGCGTACGCCCAGTGGGTCGTCGCCGGGCGACCGTCGAGCAGTCCCGCCGTGGCCAGCACGAACGCACCGGTGCAGGTCGAGACGATGCGGGCACCCCGCGCGGCGGCGGCCCGCAACGCATCGAGCACCTCCGGCTCGACGCGTCCGTGCGCCGCGTCGCTCCAGCCGGCCACGCCCGGCACCAGCACGGTGTCCGCAATGGTCGTGACAGCGAGGTCGTACGCGACGGTCGCCGCGAAGCCGGCCGACGTCGGCACCGGTCGCCCGCCCGCGGAGCAGACGACGATCCGGTAGAGCGGCTCGCGATCGGGCCGGGTGGCCGCGCCGAACACCTGGGGCGGAGCACCGAGGTCGAGCGCGACGACGCCGTCGACGGCGAGCACCGCGACGGTGTGCGGCGGTCGATCGGAGATGGGCTCAGGCACGCGCCTCGTCATGGCCGGATCTTAGCGACAGTTGTCTTTGGGCCTACTCGTCGTCACTCCGCGACCCGGCCAGGCTGACGGGGTGATCGAGCCGAGCGACGCGCGCTCCGCCGCGCGGGCCGCCGTCGAGGACCGGCCGACCCGAGGTCGCTGGCTGATGGCCCGGATCCACCCGGCCTGGGTGGTCGCATCCGTCGCGTTCGTGGCGCTGATCGGTGCCGCCGGCTTCCGGGCCGCGCCGGGCGTGCTGATCGTCCCGCTCGAGGCGGAGTTCGGCTGGAGCCGATCGGTGCTCTCGGCGGCGGTCAGCGTGAACCTCGTGCTGTTCGGCCTGACCGCGCCGTTCGCGGCCGCGCTGATGGACCGCTTCGGCCTGCGGCGGGTCACCGCCAGCGCGTTGGTCCTGGTCGCGGTCGGCAGCGGCGCCACCGTCTGGATGACCGCCAGCTGGCAGCTCGTGCTGTGCTGGGGCGTCCTGATCGGGCTCGGTACCGGATCGATGGCGCTGGTCTTCGCGGCGAGCGTGGCTCAGCGCTGGTTCGTCCGCCGCCGCGGGCTCGTCGTCGGCATCCTGACCGCGGGCAGCGCCACCGGCCAGCTGATCTTCCTCCCGTTGATGGCCTGGCTCGCGGACTCGTACGGCTGGCGCCTGGCGACCCTGGTGATCACCGCGGCCGCGCTCTCGGTCGTCCCGCTCGTGCTCCTGCTGCTGCGGGACAAGCCGTCCGACCTCGGGGTTCGCGCGTACGGCGCCGAGGACACCGACGATCTTGAACCGACGCCCGCGCCGCCAGAGCTCGCGATGGAGCCCGGGGTAGCGCAGCTGTCGTCGGCCGGCATCCCCCGAGCTGGTCCGGCCCGCGTCGCGATCGAGGCGCTGCGCGATGCCGTCCGGACGCGGCCGTTCTGGGCGTTGGCGGTCGGCTTCGCGATCTGCGGTGCCAGCACGAACGGCATCATCGGTACGCACTTCATCCCGGCCGCGCACGACCACGGCATGACCACGACGACGGCCGCCGGGCTGCTGGCGGTGGTCGGGGTCTTCGACATCGTCGGAACGATCTTCTCCGGCTGGCTGACCGACCGGTTCGACCCGCGGCTCTTGCTCGGCGCGTACTACCTGCTCCGTGGCGCGTCCCTCGCGGTGCTGCCGGCCCTGCTCACCGACACGGTCGAGCCGAGCGTGCTGGTGTTCGTGATCTTCTACGGCCTGGACTGGGTAGCGACTGTGCCGCCGACGATCGCACTCTGCCGGTCGCTCTACGGCGACCGCGGGACGATCGTGTTCGGCTGGGTGTTCGCCTCGCACCAGATCGGCGCGGCGATCGCGGCGACCGCGGCCGGCGTGGTGCGCGATGTCACTGGCACCTACACGCTGACCTGGCTCAGCGCGGGCGGGCTCTGCGTCGTCGCTGCCGTGCTCAGCCTGCGGGTGTCGCGTACGCGGGTGTCGACCTGAGGAGTGCCGCGCGTCCGAACCTCCATCGACCACCGGCACCGATGCGATGAGTCGAGCCCGTGGCGGCGGTCTGTTCAGGTGCACGTTCGATCTCATTCCTCGAAGGGACGACACCATGACTGACGACGAGACCCAGGTCCGGACGCTGATCGAGCGATGGGCGCGGGCCGTGCACGACGGTGATCTGGCCGTGGTGCTCACCGATCACGCCGACGACATCGTGATGTTCGACGTCCCACCTCCGGACGACGGGCGTACGGGGCGTGGACGCCTATCGCGAGACCTGGCCGCCGTTCTTCACCTGGCAGGCGCAGGGCGCCTCCTTCGAGATCGTCTCGCTGGAGGTCAACGCGGGTGACGACGTCGCGTTCGCGTACGCCCTGCTGCGCTGCGGCACTCCCGACGAGCTGACCGAGAACCCGGCCAGGCGCCTGCGCCTGACGATCGGGCTACGCAAGCACAGCGGGAGGTGGGTCGTCGCGCACGAGCACCACTCGTTCCCGCTCGAGGACTGAAGAGGTCGCGTCGTCGAGCACCCGGGGCCGGGTCAGGGTCGAGAACCGAACGCGCTCGCCGGCACGTCGCGCTCATCGGCTGTGATCGCGCCGACGATGCGGGCGGCGACGTCCTGCGGATCGAGACCGGACGGCAGCCGAGGCGCCGTCCCGCTGATCGGCCGGTCGGCCAGCCCGGTCTCGGTGTGCGGTGGCCGGACGTCGAGCACGCGGACCCCGCGCCGGCGGAGCTCGTGCGACATCGCCTGGTCGAACGCGGTCAGCGCTGCCTTGCTGGCCGAGTAGGCGGCCATCCCGGCGGTCGGCAGCTCGGCGACGATCGCGCTGAGGTGCACCAGGAACGACCCGACGTCCATCGCCGGGAGGGCCGCGCGCACCAGGCGTACGGCACCGATGAAGTTGATCAGCAGCAGCTCGTCGAGCACGTCGTCGTCGAGCTCGAGCACCGATCCGAACGCGACCACCCCGGCCGCGTAGACCACACCGTCGAGCCCGCGCTCGCCCGCTGTCGACTGGCGGACGACCTCGTCAGCGCTACCGGGCACGGTGAGGTCGGCGACGACCGTTCCGACGACCGCCTCCCCGAGCTCGCGGGCGAGGGCATCGAGCGCATCGGCTCGTCGGCCGGACAGCGTCAGCCGGGCGCCGGCGTCCGCGAGCAAGCGGGCGATCGCGGAACCGAGGCCGCCGGTCGCGCCGACCACGAGGACATGCGCACCCTGGAGATCAGTCACCTGATCAGCCTGGCGCGGCGTGACTCCGGTCGCGACCGTACGCGGCGCGTTGCTTCCACTTCACTCCCCGTTCGCGGCCTGCGGCTACCCTCGTCGGCCGGACGTCGAACCGAGAGGACCTGACGCGTGCGCCTTCACCCGCTTGCCGACGCGACTGGGATCACGGCGCTGCGGTTCTTGATCATGCTCGGGACCCTCGAGCTGGCCGGGGCGGCGGGCATCAGGGGTTGGTATCTCGGCCTGGTTGCGAACATCGCCGTCACGATCTTCGCAGTCGTGCTGGTGACGAGACGAAAGCTGTGGCGGGTGACCGGAGCCACGACGCTGTGGAGATCATGGTGGGCACTCGTGGCGCTGGTGCCGCTCGGGCTCGAGGCCCTCTCCTGGGCGTTGCCGGCCGGGCTGGTAGCGGAGTCTCCGGGCTTCCTGCTCTGGGGCGTCACCCTGCTGCTGGTCGGGGTCAACGAGGAGCTGATCAGCCGAGGCGTGATCCTCTCGCGGCTGCAGTCGGCGTACCGACCGGTGCTGGCAGTGATCTTCACCGCCGTCCTGTTCGGGCTGCAGCACCTGTCGGCGTTCGCGCTGACGTCGAGGGAGGCCGGCGACATCCTGGGCAACGTCGCGCTCTCGGGCATCTACGGGTTCGCGCTGGCCGCGTTCCAGTGGCGCTTCCGATGGATCTGGCCGCTGATCCTCGTGCATGGGCTGGCCGACCTCACCACGCTGCTCGCGCCCGAGCCGCTGCCCGACGCCGTCATCGGCGTCGCCCAGGTCCTGATGCTCGGGCTCGGTGCGATCTTCCTGGCCTGGCCGTTGCGCCCAGCGGCCGCGCCGGGGCAACCCGCTGATCTCCACCCGGCTCGCCAGACACGCGGGTGATTGGACCAGTCATCTGGGCTCATGTTGGCACTGTCGCCGATCCATTGAGTCTCCGTACGGTGGTCGGGACCGACCACTGCCGGACCAGGGACGCAGCGTGAGCACACCGACCACCGAGCGCGGGATGACCGTCCCGCAGGGCGCCGCGCTGACCATCGGTGCCGTGCTGGGGACCGGCGTGATCTCGCTGCCGGCGCTGGCCGCGGGCATGGCCGGACCTGCGTCGATGGTCGCGTGGCTCGCGCTGGTGCTGCTGTCGATCCCGCTCGCCGGCACGTTCGCCGCACTCGGCGCGCGGTACCCCGACGGCGGAGGCGTCTCCACGTACGTCCGCCGGGCGTTCGGCGGTCGGGCTGCCACCGCGGTCGGCTGGGTCTTCTACTTCGCGATCCCGGTGGGTGCGCCGCCGGCGGCGATGTTCGCCGGCGGCTACGTCGCGGACACGTTCGGCGGTGGCCGGGCCACATCGCTGGCGACGTCGGCCGGGCTGATCCTGGTTGTCGCCGCCATGAACGCGTACGGCGTGCGGATCTCTGGCCGCGTGCAGCTCGGCTCGACCGCTGTCCTGGCGGGGTTGCTGCTGATCACGATGATCGCTGCGCTCCCACGTGCCCAGCTCTCGAACCTCGAGCCGTTCGCACCGCACGGGTGGGCAGCGGTGGGATCGGCGGCGGCCGTGCTGGTCTGGGGGTTCGCCGGGTGGGAGGCGGTCACCTCGCTGTCGGCGGACTACCGGAACCCGCGGCGAGACATCCCACGAGCCACGGCGATCGCGGTCGTGGTGGTCGGCGTGCTCTACCTCGGGGTCGTCGCAGCGAGCATCCTGGTGCTCGGGCCGGCGACCGGGTCGAGCGCAGCGCCGCTGGCCGATCTGCTGGCGATCGGTTTCGGTGGACCGGCCCGCGGCGTGACCACCGTGGTCGCGGTCCTGCTGACGCTCGGCGCGATCAACGCGTACTTCGCCGGTGGCGCCCGGCTGGGTGCCGCGCTCGGCCGCGACGGCGCGCTGCCGGTGTGGTTCGGCCGGGGCAGCAGCGCCGGTGAGGTGCCGCGGCGCTCGCTCGGGGTGGTGACGATCTTGGCGATCGGGTCGCTCGCGGTGACGGCCGTCGCCCGGGTGGACCTGAACGCCTCGGTGCTGCTTGTCACCGGCTCGTTCACGCTGGTCTACGTGGTCGGTACGGCTGCGGCGGTCCGACTCCTGCCGCGGGGTTCCTGGGCGTACACGGGCGCGGTCATCTCGCTCGTCGCCGTCAGCGGGTTGCTGGTGCTGACCGGCGTCCATGTCCTGTGGGGGGTCGGGGTCGCGGTGGCGGCGATCATCTACGACGCGGCGAGGACGCGCCGCAAGGCCGTACCGAAGATCGTCAGCCCGTCCCGCACGGTTGCGGAGCGGGCGGCGCCGTAGCCGAGCACGAACCCAGCCTCGGCCGGGACCTCGTGGAAGTAGGAGGCGAGTGACTCGACCGCGACGCCCTGCTCTCGGGCGCTGGCGACGACGGCGTCGGCGGCCGCGTTGTCGCCGCACCGCAGCCGGGCGCAGACGTGCAGACCGGCGGACGACGGCACCAGCTCCAGCTCGTCGGCGAGGTCGCCGGTGATCGTTTCCACGATCGCGTCGTGCCGGGCGGCGTAGACGCGCGCGGCCTTGCGGATGTGCCGGGCGAGCTGGCCCTCGTCCATGAACCGGGCGAGCGCGGCCTGGGTGGCGATGTGGCCGTGTCCGTCGCTGAGCTGCTTCGCCGCGCGCAGCGCCGACCGCAGCGTCGGCGGCGTCACCACGAAGCCGATCCGGAGCCCAGGCAGCAACGTCTTCGAGAACGTCCCGACGTAGAGCACGTGACCGGTGGTGTCGAGACTCTGCAGCGGGTCGAGCGGGCGGGCGGAGAACCGGAACTCGCTGTCGTAGTCGTCCTCGACGACAGCAGCCCCGCGACGCGACGACCACTCCAGCAGGGCCCGGCGGCGGGCCAGCGACATCGGGGTGCCGAGCGGGAACTGGTGCGACGGCGTCACGTACACGAGCCGTGCGCCGCCCGGGAGCCGCTCGACCACCACGCCCTCGCCGTCGACCGGGACCCCGACCACGCGGGCGCCGAGCGACGCGAAGAGGTCCCGGGCGGGTGGATAGCCGGGATCCTCCACCGCGACGACGTCGCCCGGGCTGACCAGGACGCGGGCGATCAGGTCCAGTGCCTGCTGGGTCCCGTTGGTGATCACGATGTCGTCGGGCTCGGCGCGTACGGACCTGGCGTAGCCGACGTACCGCGCGATCGCCTGCCGCAAGCCGCGGTGCCCGGCCGGCTCGGCGTACGTGCCGGGGCTGTTCGCCCGCAGCCGCATCTCGCTGGTCAGCAGGCGCCGCCAGGTGTCGAACGGGAAGAGCTCCGGGTCGGGGATGCCGATCCGGAAGTCGTAGCGCGGGGCTTCCTCCTGCGAGCTCGTCGGCGTGGGCGTGAACGTCCAGCCCGCTCGTGGTCGGAGCCCGGTCTCGGTCGGGTCGCGACGGCGGCGGTCCGGGGTCGGCGCAGCGGTGACGAACGTGCCGGCGCGCGATCGCCCGGTCAGGAACCCCTCGGCGGTGAGCCGGTCGTACGCGGTGGCGACGGTCGTACGGGACACCTCGAGGCGCTTGGCGAGCTCTCGCGTCGGCGGCACCCGGTCGCCGGGACGGAGGTGGCCGTCGCGGATCCCGTCGCGCAGCGCGCGATAGATGCCGGCGGTGAGATCGCCCCGACCGTCGAGGCTGATGTGGAAGTCCATGACCTCTGCTCTGTCGGCGGCTCAATCAGGACGACCGTACGACCGGCGCGCGCAACTCGCTCGAACCGGCGCGGACAGGTGCCGTCGAAGGAACGCCACCTGGTGGAGCAGGAGGTGCTCGAAGACCGACTCGTCGGCGGGCCGGTGGTTGGTCCCGGGCAGGAGAAGCACCTCGTGCGGACGTCCCGCGGCCACGAGCGCGCTGGACAGGCGCAGCGTGTTCGCCGGGAACACGTTGTCGTCGGCCAGGCCGTGGACCAGGAGCAGCGGACGGGTCAGCTTCGGCGCCTCGAGCACGAGCGAGCCAGCCGCGTACCGCTCCGGGTAGCGGTCCGGGTGGCCGAGGAAGCGCTCGCGCCAGTGCGTGTCGTACAGGTGCCCGTCGGTGACCCCGGCGCCGGCCACCGCGGCGTGGAAGACGTCGGGGCGGCGCAGGACGGCGGCCACGGCGAGCGTGCCGCCGAACGACCAGCCCCGGATGCCGACCCGGGTCAGGTCCAGCTCCGGGTGCCGCCGCGCGGTCTCGTGCAGCGCGGCCACCTGGTCGTCGAGGACCGACCCGAGGAGGTCGCCGTGGACCTCGCGCTCCCAGTCGGGCCCGCGACCCGGCGTCCCGCTCCCGTCGGTGACCAGCACGGCAAAGCCCTGCTCCGCGAACCACTGCGCGACGAACGACAGCGGCGCCTGATCGGCGAGGACCCGCTGCATCGCCGCTCCCGCGTACGGGTCGAGGAGCACCGGCAGCGTCGCGTCGCCGGGGCGGTGCCAGGACGGCAGCAGGAGCTGGCTGCGCAGCTCCCGCGCGGTGGTGGTGATCATGATCGAGTGCAGCGGTAGCACCGGGTGCTGAGCCAGTGACCCGACGGCCACGGCCGGTCGTCCTTCCCGCAGCACCGCGACCTTGGTGCCGGGACGGCCGGGGGTGCGGGCCAGGTGCACGAGCGTCCCGGCTCGGCGTACGCCGGTGTGCACGCCGGACTGTGCGCTGAGCTGCGCAAGTCCCGTGCCCGCGCCGTACGTCCAGAGGTGGACCTCCGTGGGCTCGGTGGATGCGGTGAACAGCACCTCGTCCCCATCCACGCCGAGGACCTCGCGCAGCTGGAGCCCGGCCGGCGTGACTGGGACGCCGTCGAGCGTGAGCTGCCGGGTGCCGTCGGTGTCCCGGTGCGCGACCAGCGCGCCGCGCCCGGTCCGCGCGGGCAGCCCGCGGACGAGCGTCACCCAGGCCGGGTCCTGCTGGGTGGCGAGGATTCGGGTTCCACCGTCGTCGGGATCGACGGCGAGGACGCGGACCGTGCCCTGGTCCCGGGTCTGCACCGCCGCGATCGGGCCGTGGGCGTCCCAGCCCGCGGCGACCAGGTACTCGAAGCCGGCTCGGTCCCAGGGCACCTCGGTGTGGTCGCCGTCGATCGTGCTGATCCACAGGGTGACCTCGGCGTTGGCGGTGCCGGCCGCCGGGTAACGCACCGCGCGCGGCGGGCGGGTCGGCTCGGCCGGGTCCGACACGTACCAGATGCCGACGGCGCTCTCGTCCACCCGGGCGACCAGCAGCCGCTCACCGTCTGGCGCCCACCAGAATCCACGCGGCTTACCGATCGACTCGGTCGCGACATGCTCGGCCACCCCGAAGCGGACGTCCGGGCCGTCCGGTTCGGCGATCGCGCGGTCCGCCGACCCGTCCGCCTCGATCACGCGCAGGGCGCCCGCGGCGACGTACGCGATCCGGCGCCCGGTGGGGTCCGGTCGGGGGTCGGTGACCTGACCCACGGCGGGCAGCCGGCGCATCCGGCCGGTCGGGACCTCGACGACGTACAGGCTGCCGCACAGCGCGAAGGCGGCGAGGCCACCTGCGTCGTCGGTGGCGTACGCGGCGATCCCGGCTCGTTCGTCGCCGGCGGTGAGCAAGTCGGCCGGGTCGGCGAGCCGGCGCTCGGAACCGGTGTCCAGGTCCAGCGCCCAGAGGCAGGTCAAGAGATCGTTGCCGGAGCGGCCGCGGAGGAAGAGGACGGACTTGCCTTCCGCGGTCACGGTCAAGTCCGACGGGACGCCGAGGGTGAAGCGGCGGGTGCGGACGAGCTGGCGGGGCAGGGAGATCGGTTGGCCGCTGTCGGTGGGTGGACCCATTGCCCGCAGCCTAGGGAATGCGGTGACCCGTTCTGCCGGTGGACGCGAGTGCGTGAGGCTCACCTCGGGTGGCGGTCGTTCAGGTCGGCGCCGATCCACCAACGGGGTTCTGCCACCTGGGGCGAGGGCCGCGGTCCCGGCCGAGGAAGGCCGACGCGTCGACGGTTCGTGCCCTCTCAGCGGGGCTGGTTCGCTGGCGATGCGTCTGGTGCACCGCTGGACCTGCTTGCCGACGCCGCCGCCCGCAGCGCCTCGGCCATGGGGGTCGGGCTGATGCCGAAGGTCTCCTGAGCCAGCGACGAGTCGATCACGAACGGCCGGTCCCACTGGTAGCGGGTGGACCGGAGCTCGCGGACGAACGGGTTGAACAGACCCCCCGCCCACAGCGCCGCGTACGGCATGGCCGTGACCTTCGGTGCCGGTGCCCCGGCGGCCTCCGTGAACTGGCGGGCGAGCTGACGCACGGTGAGCGGGTCGTTGGTCGGGACGTGCAAGGCCCGACCCCAGGCCCGCTCGTCGGTGGCCACGGTGACGAGCATCCTGGCGACGTCGCTGATCGCAGTGAAGCTGTGCGGCTGGTCGAGCTTGGCCGGCGCGTACGCGCGCTTGCCGGCGAGCAGCGGCTTGGCGAGGACGAAGCTCAAGATCGAGTTGGCCTCGATGTAGTCGCTGGCCCGGACCTCGGTGGTGCGGATCCGTCCGGCCTCGTGCGCCGCGAGGTCGGCGCGCCAGATGTCTCCACGCAGCCGGAGCTTGGGATGGGTCGCCGCGAGCGGGGTCTCCTCGGTCATCGGCGCGGAGACCTGGCCGTACGGGTAGAGGTTGCCGGCGGTGACGAGGACGGCGCCGGAACGCTCGGCCGCGGTGCGGAGCGCGGCTGCGATCGGCGGCCAGTCGGTCAGCCACTGGTGGTAGAGCGGGTTGACGCAGTTGTAGATCGCGACGGCGCCGGCGGTGAGTGCGCTCAGGCGCTCGCCGACACCGGCATCCGCCGCCACCCGCTCGATCGCGGGGTGCTCCGGGCCGGATCCGCTGCGGGTGATCATCCGGACCTGGTGGCCCTGCTCGACGAGCAGGTGCGCGGTGGCGGATCCGACGGCGCCGGCACCGACGATGACGTGGAGTGACATGGTGGGCTCCCTGAGGATTGAGAGAGCAGTGCTCTCTGTTGCGATCCATCGTCGCGTGACTTGTGCTCCGTGTCAAGAGCAGTGCTCTCTGATGTGTGCGACACTGCAGCATGACTCCCGAGAAGGCACCGGCCGCCGGCCGCGCCGCTGCGTCGATCCGAGCCCGGGTGCGGGCCGAGATGGCCGACGAGATCAAGGCGATCGCCCGCCGCCACCTGGCCTCCGACGGCGCGAACCTCTCGCTCCGGGCGGTCTCCCGGGATCTCGGCGTGGTGTCCTCTGCCCTCTACCGCTACTTCCCGAGCCGCGACGACCTGCTGACGGCGTTGATCATCGACGCGTACGACGCGCTCGGCACGGCGGTCGAGCTCGCCGACGCCTCCGTGCCCGACCGTGGTGATCTGCGCGGCCGTTGGCTGGCGTGCGCGCACGCCGTACGGGGTTGGGCGCTGACGAACCCGGCCGAGTACGCGCTGGTGTTCGGCAGCCCGGTGATCGGCTACGCCGCACCGCCGGACACGATCATGTCGGCGCTCCGGACGCCCAGCGCGCTGGTCGGGATCCTGGCCGACGGGGTGGCATCGGATCGGCTCGCTGCTCCGGACGTCGACGCGCTACCAAGCGAGCTGGCCGCGGACCTGAGCCGGGTACGCGCGGAGTTCTGGCCAACGGTGCCAGAGCAGCTGCTCGTGCTTGGGACGGTCGGCTGGATCCACATGTCCGGCGCGGTCAGCTTCGAGCTGTTCGGGCAGCTGAACAATGCAATCGTGGCCCGCGAGGCGTACTTCGACCTCCAGATGCGCCTGATGGCCGACCTGATCGGGCTGCCGTAGCCGTTTGCCGAACATGATCACGTGCTCGGTGGCTCGTCCTCGCCGGCCGCCTCGGCCGCGTCCGCCTCCTCCTTGGTGGCGTGGACGACGCCGTCGGCGTGGTCGGGTGGCCCGTAGACCGTGGAGAGCACGAGCGGGTTGACCCCCGTGTTGACGAAGTTGTGCCCCGTACCGGCCGGGACGACGACCAGGTCGCCCTGGGTGACCGCCCTGGTCTCACCACCGACGCGCGCCTCGCCGGTCCCGCTGACGAAGGTCAGGATCTGGTCGTTCTCGTCGTGGGTCTCCAAGCCGATCTCGCCGTCCACCGGGATCGTCATGATCACCAGCTGGGTGTGCTCGCCGGTCCAGAGCACGCGGCGGAAGTCCGCGCTCTGCTCGGCGACCGTGGCGATGGTGAAGTGCTGCATCGGGACTCCCTGGGTCTGGTGTGCGCACAGTCTCCACCACGGTGACCAGGTGACGGCTTCGGCCGCGCAGTGAGCGATGCGCCTTGGACGATCGGCGCG
>Ga0136617_10002747_pt1 | contig 15662 bp, 19 predicted proteins | sample AntDrymUQ3222106_2_FD_129672 | JGI IMG/M metagenome (GOLD analysis project Ga0136617, IMG submission 129672) | Polar desert sand microbial communities from Dry Valleys, Antarctica - metaG UQ322 (21.06) | ecosystem: Environmental > Terrestrial > Soil > Desert | place: Antarctica: Dry Valley...
CGGCGGCGGGTCTTCGATGGTGGACCAGGCCGTCATAGCCCTGGCGCTGGTGGCCGGCGCGGTGGCCGTGTTCAACCCGTGCGGGTTCGCACTGCTGCCGGCCTATCTCGGGCTGCTCGTGGTTGAGGACGGCGGAGCCGGGTCGGGCCGCGGGGCGGCGCTGCGGCGCGGCGTGCGGTTCGCAGCCGGGATGACCGTCGGCTTCGTCACGGTGTTCGGGCTGGTCGGTGCCGTGCTGGCGCCGCTGGCACTGTCGATCGAGCGGTATCTGCCGATCGTCACCGTGGTCATGGGGGTCGTGCTGATCGGGTTGGGCGGCTGGCTGTTGGCGGGGCGACACTTGTCAATCCGGGGCCTGGCCGGGCACGGGTCGGCACCGACGGCGGCGAGCTGGTTGTCGCAGGTCGGATACGGGGTGTCGTTCGCGCTGGTGTCGCTGTCATGCACGATCGCTCCGTTCCTGGCGGTCACCGCCGGGTCGTTGCGGGCGGGCGGCCCGCTCGGCGTGGTCGGGGCATTCCTGGCCTACGCGTTCGGGATGGGGACCGTGGTCCTCGTCCTGGCATTGGCAGTGGCCGCTGCGCGGACCTCGGTGGTCGGCGCGATGCGCCGGGCGGGGGCGGTGATCAGCCGGGGCAGCGGTGCGCTGTTGCTCGTCGCGGGCACCTACGTGGCGTGGTACGGCTGGTTCGAGATCCGGGTGCTGTCGGGTGCCGCGGCGTCCGACCCGGTGATCTCCGCGGCGATCTCGGTGCAGTCGGTGATCTCCCGGTGGGTGATCGGTCTCGGGCCCGCCGGACTGCTCTCGGTCGCCGCGGGTGTGGCGGTACTGCTGCTCACCGCTGCGCTTGTCCGCCGGGCCCGGTCGCGGCGGCGCCCGGAGCCGGTCGGATGAGGACGCGGTGGCGGGAGCACGTTCCGTCCGCGCTGGACCGGATCGATGACCCGGCGTTGCCGACGCCGCTGGTCGACCCGGCCCGGGTGATCTCCGGCGGACCACCTCCGGACACCATCCCGCCGACCGACGAGGGATGACGGGGAACCAGTCACCCACGCGCCGCCAGCAGGAGCGGTCGCGGCTCGCTTGAGATCGTGGCGTTCGTGGTCACCAGTTCGCCGATCGTTGAAGTCGTTGACAGGCCCGCGCACCGCCTTCGGTGCCTGCTCGATACTCAACCCGGCGTCCACCACCAGAATACGGCGGGCGAGGGACCCCGGAACCGTCTTCCGGGCATGGATGGCGCACAGACCCTGATCCTGCCAAGCGGTGGGTACTGCGGGTCCCGGTGGACGGCAGCCTTGCCCAGGTGTGCGCGGATTATGTTCGTCAGCACCCGGGCCAGTCGGCGGGCGTGGCGGAGACAGTCGGCTCCGAAGAGTTCGGCCTGACGATCTTCACGCCGCTGCTCACCCGCTGAGTGCTCACTCAATCGGTCACCTGTGGATATCCGGTTCCGGCATACGTGAGCCACCCGGTTCGCGTCTCGTCATCGATCAGGTACCAGATACGTCCGCCGCCGGTCACCTCGTACTGCCATTGCTCCAGGCCCTGACTGTCAAGGCAAGAAGCCGCGCCGAGAGGTCCACGACCTCGTCCTCCTGCGCGGCACGGTCCGCGGTCCGCAGCACCAGGTCCTCGGCATCGCGGCGCCGAAGACGTAGGCTTCGGGCGTCACGGAGCCGGCTGGCCGTAGCGGTCGGTTGATATCAGGCGTGGTGGCGGCCGCGCAAGACCAGGCGACGACACGATCAACCGGTCAACGACGTCGCAGAAGGTCACCGACGGGTCTTCCGGCGACGACGCGCGAGGCTGTCCCGGATATCGGCAATGTCAGCAACATCGTGATCCTTGCCGACTCGCCGGACCGGACCGCGGCGCTGGCGCTGGCCGACCTGCTGATGTCCCGTCCGCCGCTGCGGGTGCGTCGGCATCGAGCGCTAAGCAGCGGTTCCCCGATATCGTCGGGGTGCTGGTCTCGCGGAGTCGCGAGCAGTTCTTGTTCGCGGTCACGATCAGCTCGCCCTATGACACGCCGGAGCGTTATAAGGCCGCGAGCACACCCATGGAGATGAGCGTGTCCATCGTCGCGGTGCCGTGGTGCAGGTTCGCCCAGGCCGCGTTGTGGAACGGCCAGGCGGCCCACACCACGACCGGCCCGGCCAGGGCGAGGGAGATCCACTGCCAGTAGGTGAACTGCAGCGCCGGGACCATCGCCATCGCGACGACCGGCACCGACAGCACCACGCTGGTGATCAACCGATCGCGCAAGGACCGGGTCGGGTCGGGTTCCTCGGTGCGATCCCCGTCCGCGGTCCGAGCAGGGGGCTTCGAAGGTTCGACGGTGTAACCGGCTGCCTCGATCTGGGCGACGAGAGTGGCCGGGTCGACGCCACCAGGTGCGCTGACCTTGGCCTTCTCGGTGGCGTAGTTGACGGTGGCGGTGACGCCCTCGAGCTTGCGCTCGATCCGGTTGGCGCAGGATGCGCAGGTCATGCCGCCGATCGCGAGCTCGATGTCGGTGACTGCGGCGCTCGAAGACGCCGTCGTGGTGATGTTCATGCTCCGAGTCCTCCTCTCGCGATCAGTGGCCGGGGCCGTCGTCGGTGTGGCCGGCGGGCGCGGCGGCGGTGGCCGGCCCGGTTGGCACGGTGAACTCCGCGGTGCGGACGACGCCACCGTGCTGGAAGTCCAGGAACAGCCGGTAGGCGCCGGTGCTGGGCACCTCGGCGACGAACTCGATTCCCGGACCGGCCGGGGTGCGGCCGTCCCCGGGAGCACCTTCAGGGTGGACGTGCAGGTAGGCGAGGTCGCCCTCGCGCAGCGCGACGAGGTGTCCGTAGGCGGCCAGGTAGGGCTGCAGATCGGTGACCGCCTGCCCGTCCTTGCCGACGGTCAGCGTGACCGGCGACGCCTGGCCCGGCACCAGCTGACCGGCGAGCTCGACGGTGTACCCGTCGACCTGCGCGATGCGGCTCGGGGTGTGACTGACCGGCTCGAACGTGCCCGGTGCGACGAGGTCGACGCCCAGCGTGGTGCCCTCGCCCCCGGCCGGCGTGAAGTCGGCAAAGGCACGGTAGGACCCGGCTGCGGGCAGGGTGAGCGGGACCCGCCAGGTGCCGTCGGCGGCCATCTCGGGGTGCACGTGTTGGAACCCGGTGGTGTCGCGGCGCACCACGATGAGGTGCATCCGCTTGTCGTGCTCCACGTCGAAGGCAGTGACCGTGGCACCGTCCGAGCCGGTGACGCGGAAGGCGAAGTCCTCGGTCGTCCCCGGGGTCAGCGTCGGGTCGGTGGGCGTGAGGGTCAGGCCGCCTCTGCTCGACGCAAGCCCGCCGGGCTGGTCGGCGGCGGCTGCACGCCTCGCAAGCTCGGCGGCGGTGGCCACCGCGACGGTGCCGCTGTGGGCGTCCCCGTGTCCGGCGTCCTCGGCGCCGGACGTCGCGTCGTACCCGCCGGAGGCGGTGGCGGTGGACAGGGGACCGACAGTGGATCCGGTCGCATACGCCCCGCCGACGAGCAGGGCGAGCGCCGCACCGTAGGCGGTGAGCTTCGCTTTCGTGTTCATGTCACATCCTGGGTGTGTGGCCGCTGCGGGCTTGGTCGCCCGCCCCTGCGGCGTCAGCCGGCGAGCTGGTAGCCGGCCTCCGCGACGGCGGAACGGACGTCCGCGTCGTCGACCGAGCGGTTGCTGGTGACGGTGACGGCGCCGGTGGGCAGGTCCACTGCCACGGCGGTCACCCCGTCGATCTCGCTGAGCTCCTCGGTGATCGAGCGGACGCAGTGCTCGCAGGTCATCCCCGTGACGGTGTAGGTGCTGTCGCTCATGGCGCTTCCTCTCCTTCTCCGTGTGTCGCTCAGGACTTGACGAGGCGGGCGATGGCCGCGCTCGCCTCCGCGACCTTGGCGTCGGCGATCTGGCCGCCCTCGGCGGCGGCCTGGGAAACGCAGTGGCGCAGGTGCTCGTCGACGAGGCCAAGCGCCACGGCCTGTAGGGCCTTGGTGGCTGCCGAGACCTGGGTGAGCACGTCGATGCAGTACTCGTCGTTCTCGATCATCTTGGCGATGCCACGCATCTGGCCTTCGATGCGGCGCATCCGCTTGAGGTAGGCGTCCTTGTCCTGTGTGTAGCCGTTCATGGCGTGCTCCTTAACCTCGCGGTACGGCCACTATACCATAGGGGGGTACCGTACAAAGTTCGAAGTGGAGGAGACGGCGGTCGTCAAACGGTCGGTGGAGGTCGATCGTCACCCCGGTCGTACTCCGACGAAGCGTGCGAGGTGAGTGACGCCCGGTAGTCGCCGGAAAGGGGGTCGGCTCGGTGCGCGTTCGCCCCCGGACGGCCCGACCCGCAGCGCCCCGGTTGGTCCACAGGGCGCCTCGTCGTGGTCAGCGAGGACGGACTCAGGGCCGGTCGATCCGTCGCAACCGACCGTGGATCAGCCGTGGACCATCGACTGGGCTGTGAACCAGGCGTGAATGCCCTCAACCAGGAGGGGTTCGCTGGTGGTGTACCGCAGGCCGGCGCCATCCCCGAGCGGTGTGTACGTGACGGTGATGCGTCCGGCGCCGTCCTTGAGCTCGGCGAGACCCGGGCATGTCGACGCCGTGGATGGTCGCTGGGTCAGCGAAATCAGATGGCAGCGAGCGCAGAAGGCCGTGATGGCGGATCGGCCAGGCCGTAGGTCTCCTGGCGTGAGCAGGACGTGGACCAGCCGAGCACCTCCACCGCGGAGACTGGCCGCTTCAATGCCCCAGTCGGGTCATGATACGCAAGGCTGCCTACTGCTAGTGCTAGGCAACGGTCCGTTTGCGGCCGATAAGGTCCCGTATGAGTGGCCTCGCTGCCGCCCCCACCCAGACTCCCGGCGCTAGGAGCGGGCCGAGAGGGTGTCCCTGGCCGGGATGGCCAGGCTTCATCCTGTTGCTCAACGTCGTCGGCTGGGGCGTGCTGGTGCTGTTCATCGCGCCACAGAACTACGATTTGGGCGAAGCGCACTGTTGGTTTCGGTAAGATCCGTGGAGATGATTCTGGATACGTGGCGATGCCGGAGTGGCCGAGCGGTGCTGCTCACTCTGGTCGTCGGCTGTCTACTGGCGGGCCTGATCGGTATGCACCACCTGGCCATCGCCGTTCCCGGCGAGCCTGGGCCCATCCACGTCGCCGCAGCAGCCGGGGGACACGACATCGCGGCCCAGCCACAACCGGCGCCGGATCCGCACGACGAGCACGGCGGGACGGTGTTGCACCTTTGTCTCGCGGTCCTGACCGCCTTCGCGCTGCTGATCCCTGTCCTTCTCGTTCTGTTGCGGGTGCCGTCCGGGTCGATTCGGCTCGTGACCCGGATGCGTGGCCCCACCAACTCCTGGGCTTCGCAATTTTCGACCTCGCGTCACCTGGCGCAACTCTGCGTGCTGCGGACGTGAGGATCGCCGTTCCCCGGTGATCCCCACATCAGCAGCTCGAACAGAGAAGGTCTCAGCATGAACGTCAGGAAGTTCTCACCCGCCGCGGCGGTCGTCGCGATCGTCGGAGTCGTGCTGGTCGGGTGCGCCGGCGGCACGGAGCCGAGCCCGTCGACGAACTCGGGAGCCGGCGCGTCGTCGCAGGCCATTGCAGAAGCTGAACACAACGATGCCGACGTCATGTTTCTCCAGGGCATGATCCCGCATCATCGGCAGGCTGTCGAGATGGCCGAACTGGCTGCGAGTCGGAGTCAAAACCCGCAGGTGCTCGACCTGGCCGCGCGCATCGGTGCGGCTCAGGAGCCGGAGATTCAGACGATGACGGCCTGGCTTCAGGTCTGGGGGGCCGAGGTGCCCGGCGCCGATTCAACGGATGGCATGGACATGAGCGGAATGATGACTACCGAGCAGATGCAGCAGCTCGGGCAGGCCAGCGGCGCTGCCTTCGGCCGGATGTTCCTGGAGATGATGACGGGGCACCACCGTGGTGCCGTCGAGATGGCCGAGGTGGAACTGCGCGAGGGCGAGAATCCGGAAGCGAAGCAACTCGCTCAGACGATCATCGACACCCAACAGGCCGAGATCACGGAGATGGAGGCATTGCTTCAGAAGGCGTGAGGCAGGCGCGGCCCGGATGGCAGGTGGCCGTCCGGGCCCACCCTGCTGTCCGGCTCAGGCTGTGGTCGATTTCGGTCAGCGCGACCTCGCTCGGTAGTGCTCGAGATCGAGCGGTCTTACTGTCGGCTCAGCGCGGACCGCCGACGCTCGTACTCGTCGTCGTCGATCTCCCCGGCCGCGTACCGCCGACGCAACACTTCGTGCGCACTGTCGTTGTCCCAGGACGGCGCTGTGCCGCTCGCGTCTTTTCGGAGTCGGCGCAGCAGCCAGATGCTGCCGAGGACGGCCAGGATCAGCACGGCCAGAACGGTCGTGATCACCAGGAATGCCCAGATCCCCATCGCTGCCGTCATTCCGCCACCCATCATTCGGCGACCATTCCCTTCTGTCGTACCTTTTCTTGCCCGGACCGCTGGTACCCGGCAAGCGCACCTTCAACCTACCCCACCCGGGGTGGGATAGGGACATCTCGTGGATGTTCACCAGCGGTCGGTGGTCAACCGGCTGAAGACCGCCCGGGTTCAGATCAACGGCATCGTGTCGATTATCTATCGAGGCCGACGAGTACTGCCCGGACGTGCTGAAACAGCTCTCGGCGGTGCAGGGGGCTGTTGGAGGCGCGAGCCGGATCATGCTGCGCCGGCATCTGGAGACGTGCGTGACGAAGGCGATGACGGAGGGCCGGACGGCTGAGAGCGTCGACGAGCTGATGGAGACGTTGAAATTCGACAAGCACGTCCTTCGGCCACCGCAGATTCCCGAGCAGAACCTGGCCGGTGACCCGGATGCGAGCACCGATGCCTGACGCTGTGGTTCACTCGGATGCCTTGGCGGAGGGCTCCGGTTGCGACAGTGCCGGCTGCTTGGCACGCATAGCACGCTGCCTACGCCGCCCGTACCGGGTGGTGCCCCGCGGCTTGTACACCGCCAGCACCGTGGCCACGAGCAACAGCAGCAGGGCGAGCGCGGCGTGGAGCGTGGGGGATGAGTTCCGCACCATGCCAAGATCGGTATTCAGATCCGCCGCCACGCCTGCCAGGAAGTTCAGTGTTCCCAGGTAAATCAGCAGGATGATGATGGCAACGACGGTTCACGTCGTTCAGCGACGCGATGAACGCCTCACCCCGGTCACGGCTGGGCAGGGCGGTGTGGGATCCGGCGGGCCCAGCGGCGCGGGGGGCCGGGCTGAACCCGCCGGGGATCGAGGTCGGCGAGGCCGAGACGGCTGCTCGACTTGTTCAGAAGGTGCGTGCCGGCGTGCCGGTGTGGATGAAGGCGCGCGACAACGCGGTAGTCACTTGCTCCGGGCAAGGGAGTCTTGTGCCCATGGTCGTAGATCCACACAGTGAAACCGTGGGCGACGAGTTCCCGTGCCAGGTCGTTGATCTCGTTCCAGTCGTCGGAATCGGTGATCTGCAGCTCGTCTCGTCGAAGATTCTCGAGTGAACCTTCGAGTAGGCGCGCGTGAAGGTGGAAGAGGCTCATCGGGCCGCCATCGTCCAAAGTCGCTGTACCACGGTCGGAACGAAGTAGCCTGCGGCAATGCGGTGCTTCCCTTGGCCGACCAGTTGACGCCGGAGTGGGTCGTTCAGCGATGGCTGTCCGGTCCACCAGCGGACATTCGCGTCGATATTGGAATTGGGGACTCCGTGTCTGCCTACTCTGGCTGAACCGGAATTCCCAGTTGGTTGTCGTAGCTGCACCGCTTGGACTCCTCTCGCGATCGTCGCGATAAGTAAGCCGCAGCACATGAGGAACTCGCCAGACCCGCGATGCGGACGCCGACTGGTGTCCGCATCGCGTTGATCGGGAATCGAGAATCGGCGCTGCGCCGCGACGATGCGAGGTGTCACCACTCCAGCGGCTTGCGGTCGAGGAAGAACCCGCCGTTCGGACCGTCATCCGGCAGCGTGGCCAGCCAGACGGGAGTGTCCGCGCCTTCCTCCACGCTGCGAGGTGCCCGGGGGCCGCCGAGATCGGTCCGCACCCACCCCGGTGATGCCGGGTTGACCAGGATCCCGGTCCCGGCCAGTTCCGTGGCCAATGTCGGGGTCAGCGCGTTCAGGGCGCCTTCGAGACCCGGTAGGCCAGCTCGCTTTATGAGGTCATCTGCTGCAGCGAGCCCATCGTGCTCGACATGGTGACGATTCGCCCGTAGCCGGCGTCGCGCATCGTGGGGATAACCGCGGTGGCACACCGCTACGCCCCAGCGACGTTGATCCGCCACACGCGCTCGCACAGGTCGGGATCGACGTCGCTGGGCCGCTGGTCCTCGTTGCTGGTCCCAGCGTTGCTGACCAAAACGTCCAACCGGCCGTCACGGCCGATAACTTCCACAACGCATGTATCGATACTCGCGTGGTCGAGTACGTTCAGCTGCCCTGCGACCAGCGAACGACCCGGTCTGGCGAGCCGTTCGACCACCCGTTTGGAGTCCTGCGGGTCCCGGCAGGCCACGATCACGCGCGAGCTGGCGGCTGATCTCGTCACCAAGCCCGCGGCTGGCACCGGTCGCCAATGCGACGCGCGGCACCTCGGCAACGGTCAGGCGATCTTGCCGACCACGTCCGCCAGCGTCCGGTCGAACTCGCGCACGACTCGCTCACCGTCGTGCTTCGACATCGTGCGGCGGGCCTCGTGGATGGTGCTGATCGAGCGGGTCGACCCGATCCGCCCTGCGAGTTCCGCCGCCGTGGTCAGCTCCTCGCATGCCATATTAAGGTCGCCGCTGTGCAGGTGCGATTGCGCAGACCGGGCATGATAGATCGTCCGGTCCCGGACGTACTGCGGTCCCAGCGTCCGTAACGCGCTGTCGAGTAGCGGTCGTGCATGGCCCGGCTGCCGCAGGTCGACCCAGCATGTACCGGCCTGAGCTGCCAGCTCGGACTCGTCGAAGAAGTAAATCCAATCCGGTTCGACCTGGCCGGCCTGTGCTTCGCCCAACGCTGTCTCCGCCTCGTTCAAGGCCCGCCCGCACGCGCGGGCATCACCGGCGCGGGCGTGCGCCCGTGCTCGGCGGCTCGCCAGCAGGGCGCGTAACTTCGGGGACGCGTTGCGGCCCAGCTGCTGCTCCGCTGTGTCGAGCAGGGCGAGTGCCTCGCTCGTGTGCCCCGTGAGAGTCGCTTGGAAGCTCATCCCCGCCAGCACGTTCGCACCGCTCAGTGGGTCCGCAGCGCTCGCCGAGCACCGCAATGCCGTGACATAGTACGCCTGCGCTGCGGCATGATAATCAGAATCGAGGTGCAACCATCCACACAACCGTGCGGCCTCGGTGATCAGGCCGAACACTCGGCGCTGCTCTGTGCCATTCAGATCGGCTGAGTCGGCGAGCCCGGTCAACCACCGCAGCTCTGCGGATGCCAGGTCGCGCAGGACGGTACCGCCCAGCTCGTCGTCAAGAACTCGCAGGTCAGTCAGCCGCTGCGTGAACCGGTCGAGCATCGCTCCGCCCAGCTGTGGTTTGCCGCGTAGGGGTGCTGGATCCAAGGTCATGAATGCATTGCTCCAGCTCGTCGCGGTCGCGACCAGGGCCGTTCCCGTGAGCGTTATGAAGCCACGTCGATCCACAGGACCTCCAGTCAGCTCCCGCAACGCATGCAGCGACGCGGCGACCGTCCATGACGGTTCGACGAAGCAAAAGTACTCGCTCTGCGCTCGCGGGTCGCCCCGGGGCCGCATCTGCGTCAGGACGCCGCCGGTGTCGAGCACCTCGTCGACCAGTTCGCAGAACTCCGCGGACGGGAACCGTTCAGCTTTTTCGATCTTGCCCACCAGGGCGCCGCTGTGGTGCACGAGCTCGCCGAGCGTTGCCTGCGACAAGCCCCGGTCGAGCCGCCGCCGCAGCTCGGCGCCGAGCGCATGCGCTGCGGATCTGGTCGGTATCAGCTCACGCGGAACCTGCCCCACGTTCCGACCTCCCCAGCCCACAGCCGTGTCCTTCATGACGGCCGGTGCCGCCCAGCGAAACCGTACCGACCGTGGCCGCAACAGTGCTGATCGCCGCAGGCTCCATGCGGACACCGCGTTGTGTCCGCATTGCTGATTTGGCGCTGACCGTGACGCTTCGATTCATCGTCGCGATGACAGCCGCGCCTGGCGCTTGCGGTGGTTGAGGGTCACGACCGGTTCCGGGTCGGCGACCACGTATCCGGCAACGTCAGCAGCGGCCACGATGCTCGGTGAGCGCGCATAGTGGACATCCCGCGGGACCTCGCAAGATGTTGTACGCCACCACCGGACCAGTCAGGCCGTCCGGCTGACCAGCAGTCCGCGATCCACAGGGGACTGTATGACCTACGCACGACTGTGGGGGGATCGAATCTCGCCCCCGTCGGTCGGGTACAGCCGTCCGGGTCGTGCGCCGCGGTGCGGCTGCTCAACTCCGTCTGTGTACCAGGCGACCGAATGCCGAGTACCCAGCTCGCCCACGACGAACCTTGTCACCGACGCCGCCAGGATGCGGAAGTCACGGGACCTGTCCTCGGCGAACGCGCGGGCGTCGCGCTCGGTAAGAAAGACGATCTCTACGGCGCCGACGTCGTCGGGGCGGGTCACGTGCACGGTGAACACGGCTTTGGTCTGCCGGTCGTTAGTTATTGTCGGGCGTGGGTCCACGGCGTTGAGGGTAGTGGAACACCGGACAGCACGGAACGGTTGCCGTGGTGCCAGGGATGTACGCCGGGAACACCGTCGCTGACCGCCCGGTTCGAGAACGATGATCCGATCGCTCTCGCGCTGGCCCGCGATGGGCTCGACCACGCTCCGGCGACCGGCACGAGTCGGCCCCGGCTGCTCGCCGGGGTGGCGCACGGTGCCGCGAACAGGGGTGACCGCGGTAGCAGGGTTGGGGAGATCGGCGCATTCCGCACAGTGCCGAGGTTCGCCGGATCGGCGACGGCGGACGGCGCGCGGGTCGTCACGATATCCCGCCCGATCAGCGGAGGTAGCTCGGCCGAGGGCCGGCGCTGGCGTCATCCCTTCGTCGTGCGACCCGGACCAGCTCCCGTGCCAGCCCGCCAGTGTGCTCGACGTTCAGCGGTGGCCCCAGCATGCCGATGACGGCCACCGCCTCCGCCCGCCGCGGCGTCGAGTGCTCGATCCACGACACCGCTCAACGAATGGCACTCTCGTCCACATCTACTGGACGAGAGTGCCGTTCGTTGAGCGGTTCGTGCCCCTTCCGGGCTCACGTTCCGCTGAGCCGCGGTTCCCGTCGTTCGGTGAACGCGCTGAACGCCTCACCAGGTCGCGGCTGGGCAGGGGTGTTGCCGGACCCCGGGCTGAGAAGGGTCACCCCTGCCACCGGCCCGGTGATCGACACACTCATGGACGTCAGAGCATCAGGCTTGTCGGACATCAGGTCCCCGGCTGGTCGAACCGCAGCACGAACCCCGATGGGTCCCGGCGGCGGGCATCGATGTCGGCGAACAGCTCCGGTGCCGTGGCGAACGGCAGGTCTTCGGGCAGCAGGTGGTCGTTCATAGCGCCACCATGTGCACTCACCAGTGCCAGCGTCTCCCGGGACAGGCGTTCCCGGTCCCAGCTCGGCGTCAATCCGCGGGGTACCCGGCCGATCTGCGCGCAGCGCAGCACGAGACCGTTGTGGTGGAACTCCTCGCCGAATGCCACCTCGGTCGCGCCACCGTCGTAGAACGCCAGATCGATGACGACGCCTTGCGGCCGGGCGCACCGCAGCGCGAGGGCCAACGCCGCCGCCTGCCCCCGGCACTGGAACACCACACTTGCGCCGCGGTCGCCGGGCGCGTGCCGGTACCGCATCTTGACCTGCTCGGCGAGCTCGTCGGCCTCGTCCGGGGGCGCGGGCAGGGGGGTGAGGCCGAGACCTTCGGCGGCCGAGAGGCGCCCAGGCGTCGAATCGATCACCAGCACCTCGGCGGCGCCGTGCGCACGGGCGAACAACCCGGTGAGTAGCCCCACCGTGCCAGCGCCGATGATCAAGACCTCGCGACCGCGAACGCCGTCGCCGAGCTCGCGTACGTCGGCGCCGTGGGCGTCATGGGCGGCGTGCATAAGCCCGTTGGCACAGATCGGTCCCATGTGCGCGACCAGGACACCCAGCCGGTCGCAGACCTCGTCGGGTAGCACGACCGCCCGTTCGGTCAATCCCTGTGCGGTGTGCCCGCTGCGGTGGCCGTAGGTCATCGCCACCCTGGCGCCCTCGACGATCGGGGCGAACCGGCTCGCCGTGACGACACCGACCTCCATGTAGCCGAATCGCCGCACCGGCCACCGGATCGCTGGCTCACCGGGGCGAAACAACCCCAGTTCGGCATCCCAACGCGCGCGCAACGCCGGATTGGTGCCCCGGTACCAACTCATCTCGGTGCCCAGCGATACCCCGCTGGTCAGGGTGTTCACCCGGAACCGGTCCGCGGCCAGCGGCTCGTCCGGCAGATCCGTCAGCCGCATTCGACGCGGACCCAGCACCTCCAGCACCCGGACGCTGCGGTCAGCGCCCTTGACTGTGTCCGGTGGTGAGGGTGCCGACGCGCTGACTGTGGGCGATGGCGAGGTCACGAGCTCGGTCACGACACCACCCCGGCGGCACCCAATCGGACAGGTGTACCGGTGCGGGCCGCGGTGTCGATCGCACATGCCAGTTCGTGGGTGCGCAGCGCCTCGGCGTAGTCGGCGCCGACGAGAGTGGGGTCATCGGCGTGCAGTGCGTCGAGGAAGGCGCGGTCCACCGCAACCCGCGCGCTCATCTGGGGCCGCCATTCCCGGTCCGCCGCCACCAGAAGGTCCTCCGTCACCTCCAACCGCAGCCCGGTGGCGATCAGCTCGACACCGGTGCGCACCTTGCCGTCGAGCAGGCAACTGGCCGCCACCGTGCCCACGGCGCCGCCGGCGAAGCGCAGCAGCGCAACCGTGGAGTCGTCCACCACGTCCGGGTCCTCGACCGGCCCGGCATGTCCGAAACGACCGGCGACCGCATGAACCAGGTCGACCTCGCCGACCAACAGCCGCAGCAGGTCGAGCACATGGGTGGCCTGTTCGATCACCTGGCCGCCCCCGCGGCTGCGACGGTGCCACCACGACAGCGGTGGCACCGTGTCCAACCAGGATGCGGTGGCCAGCCCCACCGTGCGACCGGCCAGTAGCTCGCGGGCCCGCGCCACCGTGTCCAGATGCCGCCAGTGGTACCCGGTCGCGGTGATCACCCCGGCCGCTGCCACCTCCGTGGCGAGCTGCTCGGCCGTGCCCAGGTCAGCGGCCAACGGCTTCTCCACGAACAGCGGGCGCCCGGCCGCGAGGACGGCCCGCTCAGCTGGGCCGTGCGCCCCCGGCGGCACGCAGACGTAGACGGCATCCGGCCGGACGCCAGCGAGCATCGCTTCCGCATTCGGCCACGCAGACGCGCCACATGCCGCCGCCAAGGTCTCGGCACGCCTGGCATCGAGATCGGCGATGCCCACGACCTCGGCGTCATCCATGCCGGACAACACCTTGACATGACGGGTCGCCACCCCGCCGGCTCCGACGACACCGATCCGCATCCGACTCCGACCAACCATCACGCTCCACCTCCGCGTCCGTCTCCGTGAGACGTGGTGTCTTTACCAGTGAAACGTGGCCCTTGCCAGTAAAAATACGGCCCTTGCCAGTGAACGTAACCGAGTGGACCGATCAAGTGAACGCGACGACACTGGGTAGGTACCCGCATAAAGATGCTTTACACGGCGCGATCAGCAGCAGGAATCGTCACGGAGTCACTTCTGACCTTGGTGAAACCCGCTGGAGGACGATCTCCGGGAGGTCTTGCTGTGTCAGAACAGGTGGACGGTACCGATGGGACAGGTGGCCCCGCACTCGACGACGGCCGTCCTGCCGGGCGGCAACGAACAGACTCCACGGCTTTGCCATCTCACATTCCACGTACCGTCCTGATGGATGCCGGGCCATGGCTGCCGGTACCGCCCGGCGGCTACGGCGGCCTGGAGAATGTGGTTGCCACCCTGGTCACCAGCCTCCGCCAGCTGGGCGTGCGGGTGGTGCTGGCCACCGTCGGCGAATCCACCCTGGACTGCGACGAGCGGATCCACCGCTTCCCGCGGGCCCGCTTCGAGGCGATCAGCCAACCCTACACACGCACCGTGGGCATCGCGCACGCCCATATGAGCACCGTGACCGAGTACCTGTACCGGCACCCCGAGGTCGACCTGGTGCACAGCCACCTGGAGGTGGTCGGACCGGCCGTGCTGGCCTGCCTGGGAACCGCGGTTCCCCCCGCACTGCACACTCTGCACTGGGACCCGCAACGACAGGTCGAGTTCTATGACACCTTCGACGGGGGTGGCCGGGTGCTCGTCAACGCCGTGTCGGCAAGTCACCTGGGGCGGATGCCCGACAACCTGCGCCGTCAAGCCGTCGGGGCTGTGCATCTCGCCACCCCGGCGGTGCCGCGCTTCCCGCCGCCGCCACCCGACGCGCCGTTCCTCGTGCTCGGTCGGATCTGCCCGCTGAAGGGCCAACACGTCGCGGTGGCCGCCTGCCGGGCCATCGGGGCCACCCTGGTGCTGGCCGGTCCGATCGGCTGGTCCCACGGCCCCGTCGAGCTCGCCGCCACCGCCGCAGCGATGGCCGGTACCCCCGATTTGGCCTACTGGGAGCAACAGGTGGCTCCACTCGTCGACGGCGACCAGATTCGCTGGATCGGCACCGTGTGCGAACGCCCCGGCGACAACACCAAGACCCGGTTGCTCGCCGGCGCCCGCGCGGTCCTGATGCCGGTGCAGTGGGAGGAACCCGGCGCCACGGTGGTCATCGAGTCGTTGGCCGCCGGAACACCGGTGATCGCGATGCGTCGCGGGGTGCTGCCCGAGCTCATCGAGCATGGCGTGACCGGCTTCCTCGCCGACACCGAGGATGAGTTCGCCGCCTACCTGACCCGGGTGGACGAGCTCGACCGGGCCGCCTGTCGCGCAGCGGCGGCCACCCGGTTCGGCCCGCGACGGATGGCCGAGGACTACCTCCGGCTCTACTCCGTCGTCCTCGCATCGGCCGCGAAGGTCCGCCGCGCTCACCGCATGGCGGGAGCTGGGCACTCGGCCAGCACATCGAGCGTCAGCGCCGCTGACCAGCTGAAGTCGGTGCTGCCCTGCCCGGCGCCGCCAAGGGGATGATAGTACTCCCGGAATCCGCCCTGGCGTGCCGCTGCCAGCAACGCTGCCCGCAGGCTGGCGGCCTCGGAGTACCGGCCATGTCGCCGTAGGCCTCGCAGGACGAGCCAGCTGGTGTTCACCCACGCCGGGCCGCGCCAGTACCGGGTCGGGTCGAAGGCGGCGCCGGTGAGGTCGTAGCTGGGCAGCGGCACCCGATCGTTCAGCGCGAAACGAGGCCCGGCCGCGGTGCGCACGATGGACCCGACGACGTCCTCGGGAAGGTCGAGCACCAGCGGCACGAGCCCGCCCACGGTGTACTCGGCGCGGGCCTGGCCGTCGTGGCGGGTGCCGGTGGCGAAGAAGTGGCCGGCAGCGGGGTCGTAGTGGCGCGCGAGCAGCGCGTCGCGCACCTGGGCCGCCCGGCGCCGGTGCGGCTCGGAGGGCTCGCCGAGCACGTC